>VFSW01012938.1_pt1 | contig 11616 bp, 10 predicted proteins | sample 5358111 | NCBI WGS metagenome assembly VFSW01 (sample SAMN11554181, study PRJNA540505) | mine drainage metagenome | isolation source: sediment from site ElyBrook_90M | place: USA: Ely Copper Mine, Vershire, VT | collected 2017 | reverse complement strand
AGGACGGCTGTGTAGGCGGCGCCGAAGCCGTTGTCGATATTGACCACGCTGACGTTGGGGCTGCATGAGTTCAGCATTCCGAGCAGTGCGGCCGCACCGCCGAACGAAGCCCCATACCCGACCGACGTGGGGACTGCGATGACGGGGACCGACACCAGTCCTCCGACCACCGAGGGCAGCGCTCCCTCCATGCCGGCGCAGACGATGACGGCGTGGGCGGACCTGAGGTCGTCCTGCACCGCGAGCAGGCGGTGGAGTCCCGCGACGCCCACGTCGTACAGGCGGGAGACGCGCGCGCCGAAGGTCTCCGCGGTGGCGGCTGCCTCCTCCGCGACGGGAACGTCGCTGGTGCCCGCGCAGACGACTGCGACGCGTCCGCGCGCTGCGGGACTCTTGCCGTCGGCAGGGGCCTGTCGCAGCGCGACGGTGCGCGCGACGGGGTTGTGGATGGCCGTCGGATGTCGCGCGAGCAAGGCCTCGGCGGTGGCAGGCTCAACGCGCGTGGCCAGCGCATCCACGCCGTCGGCGGCGAGGCTGGAGAAGATCTCCACGGTCTGCTGCGTCGTCTTGCCCGCGGCAAAGACGACCTCGGGCAGCCCGGTGCGCAGGCTGCGATGATGGTCCACGCGCGTGTGGCCAAGGTCTTCAAAGGGCAGGGCAGTGAGCCGTTGCGCGGCGGCCTGGGGCGTGAGCGAGCCGTGTTCCACCTCGGCGAGCAGTTGGAGCAGAGCGGAGGGGGTCATATCGTCCGCGTCCCGCGTTCGCACGCAGTCTTCGCTTGCAGGTACGCGGCGATGGCGGCCTGTTGCACCTGTTTGACGGCGACGCGATGCTGCGTGGCCGCGGCACGACAGTCCTCGAACTCGGGCGCGGCGTTCATCGTCTCGCCACGCAACGAGCCGAGCTTGATGCGAACCTCGCCATACGGAGTGGAGACGGCAACGTGACTGCGTTCCAGGCACGACCGCCGCTCCTGACGGATGCGCACCCCGAGCGTGCTTGTCTCCGAGAGGATGAGGCGCTCCAGGGCCGCGCTGTCGGAGGGGTTGCACAGCACCGTCAGGAGCGTGCCGGGGCGTCCCTTCTTCATGATGGTGGGCGTCAACATGACGTCGAGCGCGCCGGTTGCCAGCGCCGTCTCGGCGACGTAGGCCAGGACCTGCGGCGAGAGATCGTCGAGCGCGGTCTCGATTACGGTCACGGTGTCGTGACTGTCGCGGTGCGAGACGACCGCATCGCACGCTTCGCCGATACTCAGGCGCAGGACGTTGGGAAGGCGCTTCGAGTTCCGCGTGCCCGCGCCGTAGCCGATCCGCTCCACGCGCATGGGCGGTTGTGGGCCGAAGATGGGGTCGAGAGCGCGCAGCAGAGCGGCCCCCGTCGGCGTCACCAGTTCGTGTTGCACCTGCGCAGAGTAGGTGGGAAGGCCGCGAAGCAGGTCGGCGGTCGCCGGTGCGGGAACGGGAAACGTCCCGTGGGCGCAGACCACCGTGCCACCGCCGACGTTGACCGTCGAGCAGTGCCACGCATCCGCGTTCAGGGCGTGAATCCCTGCGCTGGCCGCCACAATGTCCACGATTGCGTCCACCGCGCCTACCTCGTGGAAGTGAATCTGCTCGACCGGGACGTTGTGAATCTTCGCCTCGGAGTGGCCCAGCAGCTCGAAGGCGCGCAGCGCGGTCTGCTTCACCGGCGCGGCCAGAGGAGCCGTCTCGATCAGGGCACGGACCGCGCTCAGCGAACGTCCGTGAACGGGGGAATGAGAATGCGGATGGTCGTCGTGTGAGTGCGCCTGCTGCAAATGAGCGGACGCATCTCCGTGCGAGTGCGCCTGCGCCTCTTCCGGTCCGTGGCTGTGCGCGAGACCCCCCGTATGCAGGTGCGGTGTCTTCGGCTGATGGGCGAGCGCCTCCGCAAGATGACCATCCACCAACACATGCACCTTGGTGCAGGCGATACCGCTGCGGTCCACCCGGTCGATGCGCAGGCTTGCCCCCAGCCCAAGCGCAGCGGTGGCGTCGTCGAGCACCTGCGCGGGGATCCCGGCATCGATCAGCGCGCCGAGGAACATATCGCCCGCGATCCCGGAGAAGCAGTCAAGATAAGCGATGCGCATAATGGGGTCTCTCTTGGGAACGTGTCGGGTTGAGTTGGCGTATCAGCAGTGCGAACGCGCTGAGGCAATCGCGGAGACCGGCAGAACATCGTTCATCGAACCCGACCGGTAGCCTTGCGTGTCCAGCGTGACGTAAACGAAGCCCACAGGACGCAACGCCTCTGCGATGCGGTCGAGCATTTCCACCGTCAGCGCGCGCGGCAACTCTTCGCGGACAATCTCCACCCGCGCCAGCTCGCCGTGGTGGCGTACCCGGACGTGCGGGAAACCGAGCGCGTGCATGGCGTCTTCGGCTCGCTCCACCTGACTCAGGTTCTCCACGGTGACTGGGCGTCCGTACTCGATGCGCGAAGAGAGGCATGCGCTGGCGGGCTTGTCTGCCAGCGTGAGGCCAGCCGCGCGGGCCAGCGCGCGAACCTCCGCCTTGCCCAGATTCGCGGCGGCCAGCGGGGCCAGCGCATGATGCAGAGCAGCCGCCCGCTGGCCCGGACGCAGGTCGGCGTCGTCGTCGAGATTTCTGCCATAGGCGATCCGCGCGAACCCAAGCTCCAGCCGCGCCGCCTCCATCTGGGTGAACAGTTCGTCCTTGCAGTGGAAGCAGCGGTCGCCGTCGTTGCGGACGTACTTTGGATCGTCCAGTTCGCGGGTTTGCAGGATGCGGACCGGAATGCCATGCAGCGCCGCGAAGTCGAGCGCCGCGGCCAGCTCCGCGCGCGGCAGCGAGGCAGAGTCGGCGATGACCGCGATCATCCGCTCGCCCAGCGCGCGGTGCGCCTCATACGCCAGATAGGCGGAGTCTGTGCCGCCGGAGTAGGCCACCAGCAGGGAACCGAGCGAACCCAACGCCCCACGCAGCCCGTCGAGTTTTTCTCGCAGTTCCATAAGCCCCAGTTCAGAATAGCAATTTTCGCGTTCGCGTTGTGTCTCACCGGGCACGTCACCGCTGAGCCTCGTCGGATCGGTCGAGCCTTCAGCCGACGGGTGTGGGTGCGATCAGAGCAGCAACATGCAGTCGCCGTAGGAGTAGAAGCGGTATCCCTGGCGGATGGCATGAGCATAGGCGGCGAGCACGGTCTGGCGACCTTGGTCGGTGCAGTTCTGTTGGGGAGAGTCCGGCCCTGCTTTCTCCGACTCATTGCCGGATGGCGGTGTTGCGAAGGCGGCGATCAGCATGAGCAGGGTGGATTCGGGCAGGTGGAAGTTCGTAAGCAGGCCGCCGACGATACGAAATCGGTGGCCAGGGCTGAGGAAGATGGAGGTCGAGCCGGAGTGGGGTTCGATGAGTAGTGGGCCGGCGGCAGCCTGCGCGGCGATACGGGCTTGCGCGGCGATGTGGGCTTGCGCGGCGATGTGGGCTTGCGCGGCGATGTGCTCCAAGGTACGCGTGGTGGTCGTTCCGGCGGCAACGATGCGGCGACCTTCGCGGAGCGCTCGGTTGAGGGCCTCCGCGGTGGCGGGGGGCAGGGTATACCGTTCGGCGTGCAGGCGGATGTCGGCGAGGCGAGAGACGCGCACGGGTTGAAAGGTCCCCAGGCCGACGTGCAGGGTGAGGGAGCGAATCTCCACGCCGCGGGCCTCCAGCGCAGCCAGAGTCCCCGGGGTGAAGTGCAGCCCGGCGGTGGGCGCGGCGGCGGAGCCGAGTTGCTCCGAGTAGACGGTCTGGTACCGCTCGCGGTCCTCTGTCGTGTCGGGCTGCGTGGACTGGTCGCGGCGGATGTAGGGAGGCAGCGGCATGTGGCCGATGCGCTCCAGCGTTGCGTAGAAATCCTTGGTCGGGGCAAAGCGCAGCGTTCGTTCGCCAAACTCTCCCGCAGCCACGACCTCGGCGACAAGCAGCGGCGCAGCAGAGCCATTCTGTCGGTTGGCAGCAACGCCGCTCTCAAAAAAGTGCAGGGTCTCGCCGATCTGGACCTTGCGCGCAGGCCGAACCAAGGCTTGCCAGAGGTTCTCTCCCGAACGCTCTGAATCCTCAACCCGCTCGGTGAGCAGGACTTCAATCGGGCCGGTGGGTTGCGGCGAGTTGTGCTGGGTGCGCGCGCCGCCGCGCGTGGCGTAGAGGCGCGCGGGGAGAACGCGCGAATCGTTCAAGATCAGCAGGTCGCCGGGTTGAAGGAGCTGCGGCAGGCTGGCGAAGCGCTCATCGCGCAGTGTGCCCGTTGTGCGGTCCAGCACCAGCATCCGGTCCGACCCGCGCACGGCGGGCGGGTGCTGGGCGATGAGTTCCAGCGGGAGGTCGAAGTGGAAGTCGGAGACGAGCATAGCAGTGGGATGAGAGGCGCACACCGACTTCCAGTCTAGCTGCCTTCTTCCGCCATCGCGACGGCGCGGTCCAGTGCAGCCTGCACGCGCTCCGTCGTCACCTCTCCGGCGGGGATGTGCGCGGGCCAGGTGAAGAGCACGCGCGAGAAGGGCTTGGGAACGAGGAAGCGGTCCCACGAGCGCAGCTCCCAGGCGCGGTCGGGCAGATTGTAGAAGCAGCCAACCCAGGTTCCGGCTGCCGGCTCGCCGACGGAGTTGGCCAGCAGCGCCGTGCCGGACTTCGCTACGAAGATGGGGCCGCGCGGACCATCCGCCGTGATGGAGCATCTGTGGCCCTCGACGTATGCCCGTTGCATCCCGCGCAGTCCCACCGCTCCACCGCGCGAGCTGGAGCCGCGCACCACATGGAAGCCCAGCCGCTTCAGGGTGCGTGCAATCATCTCGCCATCGAAGCTGGGACTGATGAGAATGGAGATCTCCAGATTGCGGAAGCGGTGCGCGCACGCGATCATGCTGCGATGCCAGAAGGCGAAGACGCACGGGCCGGGGACCAGATGACCGGGAGTCACGCCCGGTTCAACACGGTCCTCGTAGCGCAGCGTCATGCCGAGCAGGCGGATCAGCAGCGCGGCAACCGGTGGCACAAGGACCAGGGCCACGCGCTGGAGAAATCGCAGCTTCGGCGTGGCCGGACCGGGACTCGGAGTGGTAGGGGTGGGCACAGAGTTAGTTTAGTGCGAAGGTCCGTCTCCTGCGCCAAAGCAACCGCAGAAACGTTCCGTAAGCCGACGCGAGATATGCGACAATGATAGGTGCGGTACGGCGTCTTTGGTGCGCCCAATCCCGCGAGGAGAGTTCTCTATGTTTGGCGACCTATTACAACCGACGCATCTTCTTTTTATCCTATTGGTAGTGGTTCTACTCTTTGGTGGGAAGAAGCTGCCAGAACTCGGCAAAGGTCTGGGTGAAGGTCTGCGCGGCTTCAAAGAGGGCATGAAGGGCATCGGCAGTGGCGACGAACCCGTCGTGGACGACGAGAAGAAGAAACGGGAAGAGCTGGAGGCCAAGGCATATCAGGAGGCCAAGCTCGCAGCCGAGGCGCGTGTCGCGGCGGAAGCCCGCCTTGCGGCGGAGCAGAAGGCCGCGCAGGAACGGGAAGCCGTCATCAAGTAGCAGTGTGCTTCACGGAATACGAGACTTGTATCTCCACCCAGAGGCGGAACGATGGCTTCGGCGAAAAGGGTAAGTCCTGAACCGGACAGGGACAGAAGCCGATGGTTGGAGCGTTGACGCAATGCTGCAAAGAAGCATCGTGTACCGGGTAGCCGCAATCCTCGCCTGTCTACTGTGGTCTGGAAGCAGACCGGTTGCTCAGGCTCCTGCCGGTCAGAGCGTGGGGTCGAGTCCGACGGCAGCGGTTGCGAAGAAGACGGCAAAGCCGAACCCCATCGGCAGGCGGAAAGCCCCAGCAAAGACCGCGAAGAGAACATCGCGGGCCACCGCCAAGCCCAAGGCTCGACGGCGCGCAGCCTTCAAGCCGCCGACGGCGCGCAGTATCAAGCTCACCAAGGCGTTTCTGGCATCCGCGCAGTTGCGTCCGATGGCGCAGCAGCTTGCCTCCACGCACTCTGCCGCCGCGTATGTCGGGGTCTTGCGCTACGCACAGAGTCACCCCGGCGAAGGCGCCGCGGCGGCTTATCTGGCGCTGGGCCACGCCTACCTGCAGGACCATCGCTACACCGAAGCGGCCAGCAACCTGAGTCAGGTAAAACGCAACGGCGAGGCGCTGGACGACTACGCCGACTACCTTGGCGCGCAAGGTGCCATCCAGTCAGGCCATGCAGGCGATGCATACGCTCTTCTCGACCACTTCGCCGACCGCTACCCGGACAGCATCTTCGCCGCTACCGCACCCGTGCTGCTGGCAAATGCGCACCTGCTGCAGTCCGATGCGCAGGGGGCATTGCGTATCCTCGCGCCGCTGGCGGACACGGCGCAGTCCCAGCAGGCGAACTTCCGCTACACCCTGGCGCGCGCCTATCAACTGGCGGGAGACACCGCCCACGCCGCTCCCATCCTGCGCAACCTCTACGCGACCCAACCGCTGACCTATGAGGCCGAGCAGGCGGCCACGCAGTTGCAGACCATGGGCGTTCCACTGAGCGCGTCCGAGCGCAAGACCCACGCCGACGCGCTCTTCAACGCCAGACGATACGGCGAGGCCAGCGCCGAGTACAGCGCCATCGGCAAAAGCAATCCGCAACTGAGCGCGGCCGACCGCGATGCGTTGGCGCTCTACTCCGCCGTATGCGAGTTCAAGCTGAAGCATCTGAGCCGCCGCGACATCGAGAGCCTGCCCCAGACCGACGACGACACCGCCGCGTTGAAGCTCTACCTGCTGGCCGAGCTGTCGCGCAACGAGGACGACCGCGCCGGACACGACGCTCTGATCGCCCAGATGATCGCACGCTACTCCACCAGCCGATGGCTGGAGGAGGCACTCTACTCGGGCGGAAACATGTATCTGCTCAAGCACGACGCGGCGCAGGCCATCTACCACTACTCGACGCTGGTCAAACTCTTTCCCAACAGCACCTACGCACCCTCCGCCCACTGGCGCGCGGCCTGGATGAACTACCGCATACGCAACTACTCGGAAGCGGCGCGCCTCATGGATGAGCAGATCGTCCGCTACGCCGGAGGCATCGAGGTCCCCGCCGCGCTCTACTGGCGCGGACGCATCTACGAAGACGAGGAGCACAACTTCGCTCAGGCAGAGAACTACTACCGTAGACTGGCGGAGGTCTACGCCGATTACTACTACGCCAACCTCGCCCGGCAGAGGCTCGTCGTGCTGGGCGCGCAGCCCGCAACTCCGCCCGCGCCATCGCTCGATGCCGCCCGCAAGGGGCCCGACCCCGACCTGACAGGCGACCTGCCCGAGAACGACACCCATCTCATCAAGGCGCGCCTGCTCGCCAACGCCGCGCTGAACGAGTACATCGGCCCGGAGATCCGCGCCAGTCCCACTTCGGACGAGTGGGGCGCTCTGGCGCAGGCCGAGATCTATGTCTCCTACGGCGAGGTCACGCGCGCGCTGCAATCCATGAAGCACAGCGACATCGCGTTCTTCACCCTGCCCATCGACCGGGTACCCTCGATCTATTGGCATCTCCTCTTTCCTCAGCCGTACTGGACGGAGCTGGTGGCGGATGCGGGAAGCAATGGACTCGACCCCTATCTGGTCGCCTCACTGGTCCGGCAGGAGTCGGAGTTCAACGCCGCGGCGATCAGTCCCGCCAACGCATACGGCCTGATGCAACTGCTTCCCTCGGTCGGAAAGTCCCTGGCAAGAAAGTATGGGCCCAAGCACTTCGACACCGCGCAACTGCTCGATCCGTCGGTCAATCTGGAGCTGGGCACAGCGAACCTCAAGCAGGTGCTCGACCGCTTTGGCGGTCAGGTGGCGTACGCTCTGGCAGCCTACAACGCGGGCGATACGCCGGTCCGCCAATGGCTCGCCAGCAACGACTACAAGGACGTCCCGGAGTTCATCGAGTCGATTCCGTACACCGAGACGCGCGAGTATGTGCAGTCCATCCTGCGCAACCGCGAGATGTACCGCGCACTCTACCCGGTCCGATAGGGCCGCTCTGAACCAGTCCATACTATGCAGGGTGGAGCTTCAGTCCCGCCTGATGCCGTCGATCGTCACCCTGGCTTTCAGGCCGCGGAAGAACACTCTTTGCAGGTGTCTCGACGCGGCTCCAGGTTCGACCGCTTCTTTCCGTCGGGAGTCAGGGTCAGGGTCTGCTCCTTCTTGTCGCGCAGCACCACGACGGCGAGCGGACGTCCATGGCTGTCCTTGATCGCCTTGGACCAATCGGCGGGGCTGGTCACGGCGCGCAGGTTGGCGCGCACGACGACATCGCCCGCGCGCATTCCCGCGCTGGCCGCGGGGGAGTTGGCCTCGACGCTGCGTACCAGCAGACCGCCGCCGGGAACGCCGAAGTAGTCCGCGAGCTGCGCGCTCATCTTCTCCAACATTGCGCCCGTGTAGGACGGGTTCATCAGCAGGGTCCCAAGGAAGCTGTTGCCGCCGCGCTGGGACGGTGAGGGAGACTGCGGAGCAGGCGGATAGTCGCTGCCCGCGCTGTCCGCGGACGAGTTCTGCGGCTCGGGAACGGTGAGGTGCTGTTGCCACGCCTCGCGTTCGACCGCCTCGCGATTGGCCGTCTGGGTCGTCACGGTCATCCGCTGTCCGTCGCGACTGATGAGGAGGACAACCGTCGTGCCCGGCGGAGACTCGCGCAACATCCGCCGAATCTGCTCTTCGCCGTCGATGACCTGCCCGTTCATGCGCAGCAGGACATCGTGCTCTCGCAGGCCCGCCTTGCCTGCGGGAGCGTCGTGGTCCACCAGAACGATCTCCGCTCCACGCGCCTCCTTCAACTTGAGTGCGGGAAGCTGGTCCGCTGTCACGTCGCGCACATCGACCCCGAGATAGCCCTGCACTTCGTGCGCGGGAGGCCCGCCCGCGGCGCTCAAAAAGAAGGGAGCAGTCCCGCCGCCTCTCTCGACCGCCAGGTCGCTCGCCTGTGCGTTCCGCGGGGCGGCAGCCAAAGCCGCAAGCAGAACCATCGCGGTACCCAGTGTCCTGTTCATGGTCGCATTGCCTCGGATCGTGTGCCTACTGAATGTCTGCGGTGCCAGCCAGCGCGTTGGTGCTTACAGTGCGGATGTACGGGTTCTCGTCCGTGGTGGAGACGGTGCGCATCACCTTGCGCACGCTGGAATCGGACTCGACCGGCTGTAGCAGGCTGATGGCGCGCGTCCGCACCTGCGGGTCGGCATCGTGCATCAGCGCTTCCAACACGGCATCGCGCACCCGCTGGTCTTCGGCGACATAGGGCTGCAGTCCCTCCAACGCGTTCAGCCTCACATCGGGACTTTTGTCATAGCGCAGACTGACCAACAGGGCGCTGCGGATGCCGCTCCCGTCCGGTCCGCCGACGCACTGGCGACCGGTGCGACACTCGTTGGCCAGCAGTGCGACCGAATCCGTACGCACCCCGTTGGTCGCCGCCGCCTTCGTCCCAATCAGCAAGAGTTGGCGAATCTGCGGGTCGTCCAGCGAGCCTTGCACCGTCTCCGGGACCACGCGGTTGTAGGTGACCTGAACGATCTGCGAATTGGGCGTCTGCACGATACCGCTGATATTGGCGATCGCGCCGTTGGTCGTGTTGCTGAGTACCACCGGCGAAGGCATCTTCGGCAGGTGCGCCACCTGATAGCGATAGGTGAAGTTACCCGCCAGAAAACCCACCCCGACCAGCAGCGTCATCAGGGCCGGAGCGCCCTGCATGTGGCCGATCCAGCCGAAGAAATTGTTGCGCAGGCGCGTCAGAAACCCATGCGGCGGGATTGTGTCCAGGGCCTCGTCGAGCCGCATCCGCGAGTGCGCCAGAAGGTTCGGCGAGGGATCGGTCATGGGGTGGAACGCCAGCGTCTCGTGCATTGCAAGCTGCGCGCTCAACTCGCGCGTACATGCCTCGCACCCGGCCAGATGCTCCTCCAGCGGGGCCATCTGCTCGTCCGGCAGCTCGCCGTAGGTGACAAGAACGATATTTTGCTGCGCCTTTTCGCACTTCATAGCACTACCTCATCCAGCTTCAAAAAAACGTGCCGTCCCGGGTCTTTGCTGCCTGCCCGTCTGCCTTCGTCGTTACTCACAACTCTCAACTAGCCCCTCAACTGCGCCAGCTCCGCGCGCAGCTTGCGGGTTGCGCGGAAGAGCGTGTTCTTGGCGGTCTCCTCGGTGGTGCTCAACATCTCGCCGATGGTGCGCAGCTTCAGTCCCTGATAGTGCTTCAGCTCGAAGACCGTGCGCTCCCGTGGAGTCAGTTTGTCCAGCGCCACCCGGATGCGCTCGCCCATGTGCTTGCGGTCCAGCTCGCGCGCCGGGTTGGCCATCGCGCGCGTGTCGGAGATATTGGACAGCAGGTCCATCTCGTTGCCATGCGCGTCCATCACCGTGGCCGGATCCTCGCGACGGCTCTTGCGCCGCCGCAGATGGTCCAGACAAAGGTTGGTCACAATCCGGTAGATCCAGGTGTAGAACGAGCACTCGAAGCGAAAGTTGCCGATGTGGCGATAGGCTTTGAGAAACGCCTCCTGATGCACGTCCTGTGCGTCCTGTTCGTTGCCGAGCATGTGCAGCGCCAGCCGCAACACCGGCTGGTCGTAGCGGCGCACCAGCGCATCGAAGGCGCTGCGGTCGCCGCTCTGCGCCTCGCGGATCAGCTCGTCGTCCTCGGTGCGTTGCAGGACACGCGCGTCCAACTGCGCCTGCGTCAGCTTGCCGCCATTTCGGTCGGTCTTGGTTCCGGACTGCGCTGGCTTGGTCATCTCTGGGGACGATTCTATCGTTCCCAGCGGACTTGCGCCCACACGAACCGCCGCATCCAGCAATGCGGACAGCCGCACCGCTGGGGCAAACCCACTCGTGCCTCTTCTGTGACCGCCAACCATCGCCGCAAGCACCGGCGAAAGCTCGCTGCCAGTCTCCAGGCCCAAAGCATCTGCATTCATCGTGTCCGACTCCGGAGTCAGAAAATCAATCCACTTCAATAGACCGCCGAAGGGGAGAAAGGTGAGCGGAAAAGCAGTTGCGGCCTGTGGGTATACGCTGCGCTGCCGACGTTGGGGCATGAAGCCGATAGAATCGTTCCATGCCCTCAAGCCCGAACCCTCCCAGCCTCTTCCCGACCTCCGCCTTCAACCCAGCCTCGAAGCCCGCAGCCGGCAAATGGATCTCCGCGCACTGCGACGGCGGCGCGCGTGGCAACCCTGGGCCGTCCGGCTTTGGGGCGCTCATCCAGGACGAAAACGGCGCAGTTATCGCTGAACTCTCCGAGTTTCTGGGCATCCAGACCAACAACTTCGCGGAGTACTCCGGCCTGCTGGCCTCGCTCGACTACGCCCTCACCCACGGCCATCGCCGCCTGCGCATCGTCTCCGACTCCGAGTTGATGGTCAAGCAGATTCAGGGCAAGTATCAGGTCAAAAGCCCGATCCTTCGCCCACTCTTCGATCAGGCGAAGAAGAAGATCGCGCAGCTCGAAGCCTTCGAGATCACCCACGCTCTGCGTCACAAAAACAAAGACGCCGACCGGCTGGCCAACCAGGCGATGGACCGTGGCATGAAGCGCGGTTGAGAGCCGCCCGTCGCCGAGCGCCCT
>VFSW01012937.1_pt1 | contig 11617 bp, 12 predicted proteins | sample 5358111 | NCBI WGS metagenome assembly VFSW01 (sample SAMN11554181, study PRJNA540505) | mine drainage metagenome | isolation source: sediment from site ElyBrook_90M | place: USA: Ely Copper Mine, Vershire, VT | collected 2017 | reverse complement strand
CGGTTGAACCAGGGATGATCGTACTTGTGGACAACGAGGAGATCCTCTGCACCGCGTCGAACGGCGACACCTGCACGGCGAGCCAGCGAGGATGGGCTGGGACTACTCCTGCCGCCCACTCCTCAGGGGCCAACTACTCCGGCTCGGTACACGTCCAGTACCACGTCACATTCAAACCTGGCGATACGAGCGTGTGCAAGCTGAACGGTACTAGCGGCGTGGCAGTCGAGTGCGTATTCATCGACTACCTTATTGTCAACAATGTGAAATACGACTTCCACACCCTCTACGGGGAGCAGACAGTCGGCGGAGTCTCTGGCTATTCCGCGCTTACCGATCCGGCCTACCTCTACACCTACCCCGTAGATCGGGCGTACAACCAAATACAGATCGATGTTAAATCAGGCATCGGTTCGGTTTCATCACCGGCACAGGTCGGCGAGTTTGTTGACTTGGACAACGTAACCGCAAGCTTTGGAGTGATCGGGTCTCAGAGCTATGTTGTTCCATAACGAGTCCTATACCGAGTTTGGGCTGCACCAGGTCCGTCTCCGGATCTGAGATTGGTCACGGGCGAGCAAGAATGCTTCTTCCTCACATTTGATGAAGAGTGAACAGAACTTCGGGGCCCTTATATTTGTTGGGAAATCTAGGCGGTATTGACGACACGAATCGACTTCTTCAAATGTCGTTGAGGCAGCACGAGACAGTTTGCTGATAGGGCAGACCGGCTAGGGACTTATCTGACTTTGCAGTCCTGAACACCGGCATCGCCGTCCCATAATCATTTGCCCGCCTACCTTAAGGGCTTCGCGGTACTTACACGCCACGAGATAATCACGACTGGCATCCGATTTCATAGGGAGACCTCATTGTTACGCCTTCATGCCAAAGCGGATGGAACCCATCATCCAGCCTTCTGTTTCGACAATGTCGCGTTCCTCTGACGCCTTTTACGATTCGGTGGCTACTCGATCACTTGCCCAACCGCAGCTTTAATGACCTTGAACTGCCGCGAAGGATCGACCGTATCTACGGGTTCAAAGCCTAGATGTGGAGGCTCAACAGGTTATTCCGATCGAGGCCTGAGCGGCTGATAGGCGGCGACAGGCCGATGCTAGCATGCGGCCGGTGCCAGTTGTACTGATGGATCCATGGAGCGAGGTTCTGTTCTCGTTCTGCTGAGTTTTGATAGGTGCGGGCGTAGGCCCATTCGCGCAGCGCGGTCTGGATGAAGCGTACAGCCTTGCCGTTGGTGCGCGGCTGCACGGCCGGGTGCGGCGGTGTTTGAGGCCAAGTTCGCTGCAGCGGTCGGAGAAGGCGTAGGAGCGATAGCTGACGCCGTTGTCAGTCAAGACAGCCTTGAAACGGATGCCGAGCCGTTCCTGATCGCTCGACCCTCAAGGGCAAACGGGACTACGTCATCCTTGCGCTCTTGGTCAGTTGCGCCCTGCGCCGGCAGGAGCTCGCTTCGCTCGACGTCGGGACGATCCAACAGCGCGAAGGTCGCTGGGTACTGGCCGATCTTGAAGGGAAGGGAAGGCGCGTGCGGACCGTCGCCATCCCGGTATGGGGCAAGCAGGGAATCAACGCCTGGATGACCGCGGCCGGCATCGACGAGGGACCGCTGCTGCGCAGCATCGCCAAGGGCAAGAAGGCCAAGATGGGGGAAAGTCTGAGCGACTGGGCCGTGTGGTCGGTCGTTGAGCAATCCGCCAAAGAGATCGGGATCGAGTACTTCGGTGCCCACGACCTGCGGTCGACCTGCGCCAAGCTCTGCAGGAAGGGCGGCGGGGACCTCGAGCAGATCAAGTTCCTGCAAGGGCACAGCTCGATTCAAACAACAGAACGGTATCTCGGCTCTGAGCAGGAGAGCGCCATCGCTGTAAACGATTCGCTGGTTCTTTAGGCGGAACGCCAGCTGTGAGCGAACCGCATCTCGGTAATACAAGGGATCTAACTCTGAACAGACAGCTGTGTCGGGTGATACAGATACTGGACGACATAGACTTAATCGTGCATCTATATATAGACAAATTTCATCTATCGTGAGAGTATTTGAAATAGGAGGCGACGGTTATGGCAACCTTCCCAGCTTATGCAGCACCGGGATACCAGTTTGAAGTCACGCCAGACTTGAGCCAACTGGTGACTCGTGAGCGTTTGAGCCAGTCTGCGATCGACGGGTTTTTCGCAATCATGGACAAGTGGCAGGTATCCATCGAACGCGCCGGGGAGCTGCTCGGTGGTATACCTCGGTCCACAGTCTACAAGTTGAAGTCGGCTGCCGGCACACTGCGCCAGGACGAATTAACTCGAATCTCTTACATCGTGGGAATCTACAAAGCGCTCCACATCCTTCTTCCTGAAGACCTTGCAGATCGCTGGATTACCCAGCCAAATGACAATCTTCTGTTCCACGGCCAGACGCCATTGGATTTCGTGGTGCGTTCGGGTATCCCCGGGCTGCAGCAGGTGCGGAGCCTACTCGACGCGGAGCGGGGCGGACACTGATTGGCAACGTTCAAGCAAATCGAACAAACGGCAACCCACAGACTGATTCCCGCCAAGTACGACGCTACAAGTGTTCTTGAAAGTCTTCCGCTACCCGCTGAAGTCCTCGCCGACCTTGGTGAGCTTGACGCAGCGACCAACCAGCGGAAGATCATTGAGAAGGGCGGCACCAGCGCGATTGGCCTCGGAGAGTTGCTGATCGGTGTGCCAGAAGCGCACGTTGTAAATGCTGCTTTCACCGATCCCGGTCCGTTTGGAGGTCGCTTCCACGGCCCACAGCGGGGCGCTTGGTATGGCGGTTTCGAAATAGAGATATCGGTTGCTGAGGTTGCGTTTCACAAACGCCGCTTTCTCGAGGACGGGCGGATTCAAGGTCGGCACGCATTTGACTACGTTGACTTCCTAGCTGACTTCTCAGGTCGGTTTCACACGCTCGATCTTTCGGAAGAAGAGAGATGCCTTCAGCCGGATCCGGTTCCGCAGTGTTATGGCTCCTCACAGGCGTTGGCGACCAACCTTCTATTCCAGGGGTCGCTTGGCATTGTGTCCCCGAGCGTGCGCCGGCCTTCAGGAACTTGTATCGCGTGCTTTCGACCCGCGCTCGTGTCTCATCCCCGCCGGAACCGACAGTATCGGCTAACCGTAGAGTCTGGAGTCGACGGGGTTGAGGTTGGGGCGTAAGACTGCTATCAGAAGAGAAAGTAAACGGGCGGCATCTTTGTTGTTTTTCAAATTATGTAGGTTCTGGCACACATTTGGTGATACTGCTGAATTCTGTCAGGAGACTGTAATCTGCTGTTGATTTCAGAAGCCTTATCAGGTCGCCAGATGATAGGTTCGGCGGCGGTCCATGGAGCTTGCTTCTTTTCCGCGCTTCTTGGTCATTCTTCACCAAGAGTGAGCCAGAACCTACTAATTTGAAAAGCAACAGCTTGCCCCGGTGACAGCAATGTTGGGTCTACCTCTACAAGCGGTCCGCCAGGAGCACCATCCGCACCCCAATCGTTATCAGCCGCGCAATGAATCCTGCTTACCGTACAACAGGTGATCATCTGGCGTCCTTTTATTTTTTATGGTCTAGGCAGCTGTGTCACGTTCCAACCGCCACCGAGCGCTTTGAATAACTGGACGCTCGCTGTCGCTTGACGAGTGGCAATGTCAACCGACGTGCGCTGGTTGGCCAACAGCGTTGTTTGAACCGTGATGACCTGGAGGTAGTTTGCCAGTCCCGACTTGTAAAGATGGGTCGATAAGTTGAGAGAATGCTGTGCGTCCGCGACAGCGTTTGCCTGCTGACCTGCTTCCCTCTTGAGGATTTGCGCAGCTGCCATGTTGTCCTCCACCTCCTGGAAAGCCTGAAGGACGGACTCCCTGTAGGTTGCGGCGCCCTGTTCATAAGACGCGATCGCCTGCGCCTTCACAGCGCGTCGTCTACCTGCATCGAACAAGGTCTCGGCAGCCGATGCACCAAGCGCCCACAGAGCACTCGGTCCTTGAATCCACGTGCCGATATTGACGCTCTCAAGCCCGCCCGCACCGTTCAAATTAAGCGATGGATAGAAGGCAGCCTGTGCCACGCCGATCTCTGCGTTCGCTGCGTCGATGCGCCTTTCAGCAGCAGCGATATCTGGACGACGTTCCAAGAGATCCGATGGAAGCCCCGCAGGAATGCTCGGCAGGATCAGTCGCAGCGGAGCAGGCTTCAGTGTGAAGCTTGACGCTGGCACGCCGATCAGCGTGGCAATCGCATTTTCATACTGTGCGCGGGCAACTCCTATGTCGGTTGCCTGCGCGATCGTCTGATCGAGCTGTGTCTGCGCAAGCGAGAGATCAGAATCGGACGAAAGTCCGACGTGCAGGCGCATCGCCGTGAGCTCAACATATCTACGATAGGCAGACACCGTATCGTCCAGCAACTGTTGCTGTGCATCGAGGCCCCGCAGTTGAAAATAATCGACCGCCAACTCAGACTGCAGGCTGAGTGTCGCGTTTGCGAGATCCGCGCTCGATGCCTGCGACAGCGCCGAAGAGGATTCAACCGTACGCCGAATCCCTCCCCACAGATCCGGCTCCCAGGAGACCTGCCCCTCCAGGTTCATGTCACTATAGATGTTCTTCGCACCCGGAAAAACGAATGGGCGGTTCAGTGAAACTTGTTGTCTGTCTCCGGTTGCGCCGATGCCGAGTGTCGGGAACAGGCTTGAACGATCGACTCTGACTTGCTGACGAGATCGAACGTAGGCCTGATATGCGGCCTTTAGCGTCTGGTTCGAGACAGCCACTTTGGCTTCGAGAGTATTTAGCTCCTCGGCATCGTAGAGCTTCCACCACTCGGGTCGAACCGCCGCACGCCCGTCTGGGATGGCCTGCTTCCAGCCTCCGCTCGGGGGATTTGGCGGAGGGATCGCAGCATAGATCTTATAGTTCTGCGGTACAGGGGCCACGGGACGCTTGTAGTTCGGCCCGACCATGCAGCCCGTAACCACAAGCAGACTGGCGCTGGTCATCCCATAAGAAAGAAATCGGCAAAGTGCACGATCGATGGTCATGGCTTGGCACCGTTATGTCCCAGCATCTTGATTTGATTCTGAGAATTCACTACATGAACAGGCTCGTTATCCACCAGTGAGTCAGGCGGGTTCTGAATGACCTCCGACGCAGCATCAAGACCATGCACGACCTGCACGACGCGACCATCATCATTGCCAAGAATGACCGGTATCAATTTCGCAAGAGTGGTTCCATCTTCCGATTTCACAGCCGTCGCCATACGCAAACCCTCGGATCGAAACATCAACGCAGACGCCGGAACGGTCAATGTCGGTACACCGGACTTGAGATGGAAATGAACCTCAGTGTAACTTCCTGGCGTCAGTAAATTTTTTCGATTGTCGTAGTCGACCTCGACCAACAGCGTGCGTGACGATGGATCAATGTACTTCGAAGTGCGCACAACTCTGGCTGGAAACATCTTTCCCGGATATTCATTGAAGGTAAGGTCGACCATCATGCCGGGCTTGGTTGCATCGCCATAGGCTTGCGGCACAGCGACATAAATCCGCAGTGTATTGACCGCTGCCATGTGAAACAACTGAGACGCTGGTCCACCATTGCTTCCCGAGGTGATGAGTTGCCCGATATCTACGTTGCGAGCCGTGACAACACCATCGAATGGAGCGTAGATCTTCTCAAAGGATTGCAGTTTTTCGAGACGCTGCACATTCGCCTGCGACGACTGAACCGTCGATTTTGTGGCCTCCGATGTGCTGCTCACCGTGTCCGTCTCCTGCTTCGACACAGCAGAGGACGGGAGCAACTCCTGGTACCGGTTCGCCGTAACCGAAGCAATTCTGGCGTTGGCCTCCGCTGTCGCCAGGTCGGCCTGGGCCTGCATCAACTGCTGATCCAACTCTGGAGTGTTGATCACGGCAAGAAGGTCTCCTTTATGTACCCGTGCTCCGATATCGAAGTACCACTTCTGCAGGTAGCCATCGGTCCGGGAATAGATGGGAGAGTCCGTGAACGCATAAATATTTCCGGGAAGAACAATATCGAGTACTGGATTACCCGCCAGTGGAATCGACGCGATCACATCCGGTGCAGCAAGCGCGTTGGTGTCTGCAGCAAGCACCTTCCTCGCATGAATCCTCGGAATAATACCGAGCGCCGCAATCACGGCGGCTGCGACGAGGAGTAGAGCCAAGCCTACAATTGCAGCCCTGCCAGAGATTGGCCTTTGCTTACTGGCATCATCCGCTTGTTGTTTCATCTCTTCCTGCAATTTCTCATTCATTTTCTACCTCCTCGTACGGGCCAGCGATCACTTCGTTGGTGCCGACACCGGTGCTTCTTCTGTTGTTGAACTGTTCGGCCGACGCCACCCATGCATGACGCTGAAGAGCGTTGGGACAAAGAGCAGCGTTGCGGCAGTAGCGAAGACTAATCCACCGATCACAGCGCGGCCAAGTGGCGCATTTTGTTCGCCACCATCACCAAGGCCTAATGCCATCGGAACCATTCCTATAATCATGGCGAGAGCTGTCATGACAACCGGACGAAAGCGTGTAAAGCCGGCGACGAGAGCAGCTTCACGGGCATCGTTAGCAACCACTCCGAGTTGTTCCTTGGCGAAGCTCACGACCAGAATGGAATTCGCCGTAGCTACCCCCATGCACATAATGGCACCCGTGAGTGCAGGCACGCTTAGGTGCGTCTTTGTAACGAAAAGGAACCACACAATACCCGAGAGCGCTGCAGGGAGTGCGGCGATGATGATGAATGGATCGAGCCATGATTGGAAGTTGACGACAATCAATAGATAGACCAGAACGATGGAAAAAATTAGTCCGAAGAGAAGACCTCTATACGATGAAGCCATCGTTTGTACTTGCCCGCGCACCACAATCTCTGATCCGCGCGGGAGTTCCTTGCGATGCCGATCGATAATTTTTTCCATACCCTGATCGATACTATGCAGATCGCTATGTGCAACGCTCCCATAGATGTCAATGACGGGCTGGATGTCATAGTGGCTGACGGTTGCCAGTTCCTGTCCCCGCGTGAAACTCGCTACTGCGCCGAGAACCTGCACGGGCTTTGCAATCTCTTGAACGCTCGCACCCGGCGTACTCCCGTTGATCCTATAATCTGAAGCCGCCGTCGCAATTGAACTGCTGGACGAGGTTCCTTGGATATTGCCGGCCGGAGTGAGCGGTATGTTCTTAATGTCTTGAAGCGTATCCATGTTGTATTGAGGACTCTGCACTGCGATTGCATAGCTGACCCCGTTCCTGGGGTCCAGCCAAAACGTCGGAGTCGTTTGAAAACTACCACTCAGCGCAACAAGGAGACTGCCAGCAACATCCCGCTGCACGAGGCCGATGTCCTGGGCTTTGGATCTGTCGACATTGATGAAGAATCGAGGGTAGTTGAATGGTTGCTGAATGCGAAGGTCTGTTGCTCCAGGAACGTGTTTTAACTCCTGCAGAAGCATTTCTGCAAAGTGGTGATTAGCAGTCATATTTTGCCCAACGACCTGAATGTCGATTGGCGCTGGAAGGCCGAAGTTCAGGATTTGCGTAACCATATCCACGGGCAATGTGTAGAACATATTTCCAGGAAACTGCTGAGATAGATTGGCCTCCAGCTTTTCCACATAGGCTTCGGTCGGGTGGTGATCCTTCGCAAGAGAGACCGTGATGTCCGCATCCGCAGGCCCTACTGGCGCAGATGTGCTGTAGGACAGATTGAGACCGCTGTATGGCAGTCCGATGTTATCGATGATGGACACCAACTCTTTTTTCGGCACCTCCCGGCGAATCTCTTGTTCTACTCGGTCGCAAAGCGCCGCCGTATCCTCGATCCGAGTCCCGGTTGGCGCGCGGACGTGAAGAAGAAACTGTCCGCTGTCGACAGTCGGAAAGAAGTCCTGCCCAAGCCATGGGAATAAAAGCGCGGCCGATCCGATGGTCAAGATAAAGAACAAAATAATAGAGGTCTTGCTGTAGGTGAGACAGAGTTCGAGGACTCTGCCGTAACCGTCGCGCAGCTTCTCGAACTGCCCCTAAAACAAAAGCTGTATCCGAACCAGAGGATTTCGGCTCTCAAGTTTCTGTTTCACAGCCTCATCGCTATGCGGCCTTCGCAAACACGACCGCCTCCGCAAGCGGCACAAACAGGTACTTGGCGACTCCGCTCAGAAAGAACATCGGAACAAAGACAATGCAGATGGCGATCGTCGACACAAATGCAGGAACCGCGATCTGCGCGGCTCCTTCAAGAATGGCTTGTTCGGTTTTCATTCCGGCTTCCAGGTTACGGTTGACGTTCTCTATCTCCACGGTGGCATCGTCGACGAGAATGCCCACCGCAAGCGCAAGTCCGCCAAGCGTCATGATGTTGATCGTCTCTCCCAAAGCGCTGAGAATCATAATCGACGTAAGAATCGACAATGGAATTGAGACCGCGATGATCAGCGTGCTTCGCCAGCTACCCAGAAACAGCAGAATCATGACCCCTGTCAGGCAGGCAGCGATGATAGCCTCTCGTACAACACCGTCGATGGCTCCGCGGACAAAGACCGATTGATCTGAAAGTGGCGTAATCCTTAACTGAGGAGGAAGGGAGGAGGAGATGCTAGGCAGTCTAGCCCGAATGCTCTTGATGATGTCGAGCGTCGAGGAGTCACCCGTCTTCTGTACAGTGAGCAGCGATGCCCGCTGGCCATTGACGTGAACAATATTCGTCTGCGGAGGATATCCATCGCGGACATGAGCGACATCACGTATATAGACGATGTCGCCATTGACCTTCCTGATCGGCAGATCGTTCAACGCTTGAATCGTTGTTGGAGCACTGTTCGTGTCCATCTCATATTCATAGGTGCCGATCTTTGCTGTACCAGATGGAAGGATGAGATTCTGTGCCGAAATTGCATTCACCACATCGGTAGGTGACAGGCCTTTAGCCTGAAGCGCCTGGAGATTGATGTCAACCTGAACCTGACGCTGCTTACCGCCATAGGGGTACGGAATCGACGCCCCCTCAATGCTGGCGAGACGCGTACGCACAAAGTTCAATCCATAATCGTTCAGCTGTTGCTCCGATAAGCCCTGCCCGGATAGACCGAGTTGAAGGATCGGCACACTCGAAGCGCTGTACTGGATGATGAGTGGAGGAGTTGTCCCGGGCGGCAGCAGCCTCAATTGCGTCTGAGAAATTGCTGTTACCTGCGCCACCGCGGTAGCGATTTGCACGTTCGGTTGAAAAAAAACCTTCACCACTGCGACGCCGTTTAAAGACGTCGATTCGAGATGATCGATTCCGTTGACCGTAGTCGTCATCGCCCGTTCCGTGGGGCTGACGATCCGGTTCGCCATATTCTGGGGAGATAGCCCAGTGTAATTCCAGATTACGCTGACAACCGGAATGTTGATGTTCGGAAAGATGTCTACTGGCGTTCTCAGAATCGCGAGCGGGCCCAGAATCAAGAGCAGAATCGATAGAACCACGAACGTGTATGGGCGTTTCAGTGCAAGCCGAACAATCCACATCGCTAGTTCCCCCTCCGAGCGGCATGAGCAAAGACTGGAGATCCTTTGATGTCGAGGGCGAGCAGACTCTCGGCTTCACGTCGCGCAGCCTTAAAAGGTCGAGAACCCTGTTCGATCAAACTAAGCGCCTGCGCTCCCTCGATCAACAGAGCCAAGGTATCTGCTAGTTGTTCTGGATGGAGTACGCCTCCATTGCTGAGCATCATCATCAACCGCTTGCGCATAAGGCGCTTTGCTTCGAGGGCAATCTCCCTCACCTTCGGTACCGTCGAGCCCAACTCCTGGGTCGCCTTTAGAAAAGCACAACCATGGTAATTACCCTTGCTGGATCTTTGGGCCAGCCAATCGAACACCTCTAGAACTTGGGTAGCAGAGGGGGCTTTTCCTCGAAAATGGGCCTCCAGGGCTCCTTCACGGCTGTCCAGCCGCCACCGCAAGCAGTGCAACAGCAGCACTTCTTTCGACTTGAAATGCTGATAATCAGTAACCTTCGTCACGTTTGCCGCTTCAGCTATCAGGTCCATGCTGACACTGCTGAATCCGCGTTTCAGAAAAAGGTCTGCGGCCGATTGAATGATCTTTTGCGTGGTAAGCAGTCTTGATTGGGTATGCATACTTGCTGGTAAGTATACTTCTCGCGCTAAACCTGTCAACTTGCGTACCGCACCACATACGAAGCTCATCCGTATGCAAAGCTGCCCGTACACCGACTGTTGCTTGGATCGTTATTTGGGTTCTGGCAGACATTTGGTGAAACTGCTGAATTCTGTCAGTTTCCGGCAGGCAGTCCCGATCAGCCGGTGAAGAGCTCTGGCAGTCCAGACTATCCGCTCGACATGCTGGCCGCGTTGAGCGCGGATAAGAAATATCTGATCCTCTCCGTGGTGAATGCAACTGAGGCAGCACATACATTCGACCTGAGCCTCACAGGCTCTCGTCTGGTTGCGGCGGCAAAACTCTCCGAATTGACGGGGAAAAGCGTCGATGCCATCAACCGTGCCGGGCAGGCTGCCCAGATCAAGGTGATGGAGGTTCAGTTGAGCGGTACGCCGGGAATAATCTCGGTCGCTCCCATCAGCGTCAATATCTATCGTCTTCCGCTCACGCAGTAGACGCACTGAAACCTCCTGAAGAGTGCGAGGCAATAGAGATTGCGAATACAGAAGGCCGCATATGCAATCCAGTAATTGAACCCGTCGAAGTGAGGATCGCTATGACAACACGGAAGACTTTGCTTGCGATTGCACTGGCTACGGTCGTTACGATGGTGCCAGGCTTTGGAGCCCAGGTACAGACTATTCTTCCTCCCGTGATACCTGGCGCAAAGCCTGTAACGGTGCAGAACATCAAAATTCACGGAACATATCTCGAGGGCAATCTCGAAGGGGATGCCGTCGATCGTGATGTGATCGTGTATCTTCCTCCCAGTTACGCGAAGGACAAAAATCGCTGATATCCCGTGGTCTATGCGCTGCACGGTTATTCGATCGGCGCGGAGCAGTGGTCGCATGAGATTCATGTGCCGCAAACCATCGAGGGGAGCTTCGCTCAAGGCGCAAAAGAATTCATCGTTGTGCTGCCCGACTCCAAGACCATCTACAACGGCTCGATGTACTCGAGTTCGGCGACAACCGGCGATTTCGAGAACTTCATCGCGCACGATGTGGTCAACTACATGGAAGCGCATGACCGCACGATTCCCAATAGACTGAGCCGCGGCCTTGTAGTCCACTCCATGGGTGGATACGGAGCTTCGCGGGAGAGGGAATCGGCCGTCCCGTTGTGGGTGAAGGCCGGGATTGATGATTGGCTGGCGGAAGCTGAATCGGTGGAAGGGCGAATCTTTCGTTCCGTTGCAAAGAATGGCAGGGTCTCTCGTTCGAGCCTCAGCGATTGGGCGGTGTGGTCGATCGTGCAGCGGTCCGCTGAAGAGTTCGGTTTGAAGCGGCTCGGTGCCCCTGACCTTGGGGGCACCTGCGCGAATTTCTGCCGCTAGTCGGGCGGCGACCGGGATGAGATCTCGTGCGTGCTTGGTCATTCTTCGATTCGGA
>VFSW01012936.1_pt1 | contig 11617 bp, 11 predicted proteins | sample 5358111 | NCBI WGS metagenome assembly VFSW01 (sample SAMN11554181, study PRJNA540505) | mine drainage metagenome | isolation source: sediment from site ElyBrook_90M | place: USA: Ely Copper Mine, Vershire, VT | collected 2017 | reverse complement strand
CCCCGGGCCGCCCCCTGCCCCCCCCCCCCCCCGCCGGGCGCGGCCCCGCCCCCCCTGGAGTGCCTGGCCTTCGGCTACCAGGGGAACGACCCGAACGTGTACCAGGTCGCCGGCGACGCCCACGGGAACTTCTACGCGGCGTCGCAGAACGGGATCTTCAAGCGAAGATGAACGGGGCCGTCCTTTCAATCAATGGACTCAGGGGCGCTCCCGGGCCGCGAACCCTCACACGTTGAGCGCGACCCGCAGGAGCCACGCCTGCCCGCCCATGCCGCGCTTGATGCCCGCGTCGGCCTCGGCGAGGTCGCACAGCAGCCGCGAGAGCTCGGGCATGGAGTACTTCAGCGCCCCCTCCGCCCGCTTGAAGGCCCGGAAGGGATGGCCGGGCTTCTTTCCGGCGGCCTTGTCGGCCGCGGCGAACGCCGGGGCCGCGCGCCGCTCGAACTCCTGAAACGAGAAGCGCTGCTCGAGCCCGAGGCTTGAGAGGCGGGCGCGGGTCGAGAGGAGCCCCCGCACTGCGACCGCGAAGCTCCCCAGGATCTGCAGGGGGACCGCGCCGCGCTCGGCCTCCTCCTCGATGGCGGCGACCAGGGCCGCGCGATCGCGGGCCTCGACGGCGTTGCTCACGGCGAAGAGATCCTCGCTGAGCCCCTCGGGCACCAGCTCCCGAACGTCGGCGAGCTCGATGGTGGGTCGGTCCCCCACGTAGGCCGCGAGCTTGGCGAGCTCGTTGGCCGCGCCGCGCGCGTCGAGGTTGGCCTGGGACAGCCGCCGCGCGGCCTCGGCCGACAGCGCCTTCCCCAGGGGCTTCAGCACCTCCGCCGCCAGGGCCCCCAGGTCCGCGGTCTCGCGCTTGCCGAAGCCCGCCGACTGGCCCTTGAGCTCGCGCACCAGCTCGACCCCCTGCTCGAGACAGAGCCGCGCAAGCGGCGCCTTGGCGTCGAGCTCCTCGGTGGCGAGCAACAACGTGTGGCCCTCGGGGAACCCGCGAGCGAACAGATCCTCGAGCGGCCGGCCGTCCGACTCGGGCACCTCCAGCCCCTCGGCCCGCGCCAGCTCGACGGCCTTGGCGATCAGCTCCAGGTCGGCCCGACCGACCTCGAAGCCGGCGCTCTTCCAGCGCTCGGCGGTCACGCGATCGAGCTCGGCGAGCGCAAAGCCCCCGCGCGCCGCGAGCCCCAGCACGCGCCGCGCGGCCTCGCGGGTCTTCCCCCCCGACCAGAGATCCGCCGCCTTCGCGAAGGGATCGCCGCGGGCGCTCTTGCGCGGCGCGAGGAACTCCGCGGGCTGCACGATCACCACCTTAGGCCCCCGGAACATCGGGACGGTGGAGATCTCCTCCGCCACGCGGCGCGGCCCCGCGCTCGCGTCGAGCTCGATCAGGTTCAAGCTACGCAGGGACTCCGGGACCAGGGCGTGGGCCAGCTCGTCCAGGGCGGTGCGACACAGGTACTCGTCGCCGCGCAGCAGGACGATCCGGGGCAGCTTTCCCTTGCTCGCCCGCTCGAGGAGCTCGGCGAGCTCGCCGCGCTCAGCCGTGCCCTTGGCGCTCAGGACAGGCCTCCCACCCGAAGCGCCGCGGCTTCCACCTGCAAGCGCGGGGAGCCGTTCCCCTCCAGGGCCGTCGCGGCCCGGGCCAGATCATCGAGCGCGCAGAGCAGCCGCGCCTCGGACTGCCCCTGCGCGAGGCGCGCGAGCTCGCTGGCGAGATCGGGCGTCAGGAGCCACCTCGCCTCCGCCCCGCCGCGCAGGAGGAGCACGTCGCGCAGCGCGCTCGCCAGGATCTCCAGGGTCTCGGCGGCCTCCTCCCGGCCGTCGGCCGACCCCTCCGCCAGAGCCAGCGCGGCCAGCGCGGCCTTGGCCTTGCCGTGCTCTTTCAGGAGCAACCGCAGCTGCTCGACCACCCGGTCGCGCCGCGCGCGGAAGCCACCGCCGGTCTTCGAGAGGAAGGCCTCGGCCCGCGAAAGCGAGCCCCGCGACTGCCGGGCGGCGAGCTCCGCCTCGACGGCGTCGATCCCCTGGGCCTGCAGCCGCTGGCGGATGAGCTCGCCCGGGAGCGGGCCCAGCCGGATCCGCAGGCAGCGCGAGTGGATCGTGGGCAGGAGCCACTCCTCCCCTTCCGAGGTGAGGATCAGGACCGTGTTCCGCGGCGGCTCCTCGAGGGTCTTGAGCAGCGCGTTCTGCGCGCCGGTGCTCATCTGCTCGGCCTGGGTGATCAGGGCCACCTTGCGGACCGCCTCCGCGGGCTTGAGCTGAAGCGCCGCGCACAGCTCGCGAATCGCCTCCACCTTCACTTCCTTGTCTCCCTCTTGCAGCCCCGCCCGGAGGAGGTCGGGATGCAGCGCGCGCCGCGCGCGGTCACAGCTCGAGCAGGTCCCGCACCCCTCGGGGTTCGAAGGACACAGAAGCGCCCCCGCGAACGCCTCGCCGACCTCGACCACCCCGACCCCCGACAAGCCCGAGAGCAGATACGCGTGGTGGGTCCGGCCGCCGAGGAGGGCCGAGCGCAGCTGGCCCACCACCCGCGGCTGGCCCTGAATCTCCGAGAGCGCCATGACCGCGGGAAGCTACCACCGGCACCTCGCTCGACGCGAGGGGCAACGGTCCTACGCCGCGCCCGCGGCCACCTGCGGCACGCGCAGGTAGCGACGGAGCGCGTCGGTCGCGTTGGCGACGATGCCGCGCTCGTTCGGCGCCTCCACCGAGGCCCGCATGGCCGCGCTCTCGAGGAGGCCCGTGATCGCATCCAGGTCACAGCCATCCGGCGGCCGCACGTCGCCACGGCGGGCGGCGTCGAGGAGCATCTGGGCGAGCATCTCGCGCCGGCGCAGCCGGAGCTGGGCCACCTCCCCGCGGAGATCGTCCTTGATGGCCGCCTCGGGGAGCAGCGAGAAGAAGGCCCGGTAGAGGCGCCGGGTCTGGTCGCTCTGCGGCACGAAGACCGCGACGATCGCCGCGAGCAGCTGCTCCCGCGTGTTCTCGGCCTTGTCGGCGAGCATCGTCTCGCGGGCCACGAGCTTGTGGCAGATCCAGCGGAACGAGGAGGCCAGCACCGCCTCGGCGCTGTTGAAGTAGTAGTAGATGAGCGGGCGCGACAGGCCGGCGCGCTCGCTGATCTTCTCGCGGGTCAGAGCGCCGCGGCCGGATTCGGCCAGGATGTCGACCACGGCCTGCGCCAGCTGCTCGCTGCGAACCTCGACACTCGCGGTTTTCTTCGCCATGGGAGCTCTCCTCTTCGTTGACTTCGTTCGCTTCGTTTCCAGCGTGGGATTCACAACGTCTCCAGATAGGCCACCAGATCCTGCACGTCGGCGCCGGACAGCGACTGCGTCTGCCCGTGCCCGCCATGGAGGTTCACCACCTGCCCCGGCGTCTGGGCCCCGGGATAGGCGTACTTGCTGTTGCTGTTGATCACGTCGGCCAGCGTCCGCGCGCTGCCGTCGTGCAGGTAGGGTCCCTGCAGCGCGAGGCCCAGCAGCGTCGGGGTGTTGAAGCCACCGTTGGTGTTGGAGGGCGCCGCCGCCGCGGTGAGGAGCGACGTGTCCACGATGCAGCCCGTCGCGGACGGCGTCAGGCGGCAGAGATCGTCGGGCCGACCGTTCGGGTTGCTCGTCACCTGGGTGCCCACGTCGTGGAACCCGTTGTCGGTGAAGTCCGAGCCCGCGTGGCAGCTCGCGCAGGTCGCGGCGAAGAGGGCCTGGCCGTGCTGCTGCTGGGTGGTCAGCCCGCCGGCGCCGACGTTGGGGTTGTCCGCCACGGTCAGCTGGGCCACGAAGACCCCGATCTGCGTGGCCTGCGTGTCGTCCGGCCCGGAGCCGCCCATCCGCGCCCGGGTCGCGTCCCCGACCAGGATGTGCAGGGTATTCTCGGTGCCGTCCCAGTGGTATGGGGCGGTGCTCTGCAGGTGCTTGCCGAAGAGCCCCGGCGTGCGGCGCGGCCCCTGGATGAACTGCCACACGTTGCCGTCGGTGCCGCCCTCGAAGTGGCACGATTCGCACGCCACCCCGGAGCCCGGCGCCGACATCGTCGAATCCGAGGCGGAGAAGAACATCCGGCGCCCCTCGACCACGTCGCTCGGGAGGCTCCCGGCCGTGCCCACGGCCTCGATGCGCGCCGTCTCCTGCAGGGTCCCGTTCACCGACGTGACGATGGAGAGGCTGCGCGACAGGGCGTTGTGCACGAAGAGCGTGGTCTGGTCCGTGCTCAGCGCGAGCCCCGTGGGGCCATCGCCCACCAGGACCTGCGCCACTAGCCCGTTAGAGGCGTCCGCGCCCGACCGCCGGTGGGTCGGCAGAACCGTCACGTCGCCGCTGTTCACGTTGGCCACGTAGAGGAAGTTGCCCGCGGGGTCCTCGACCAGCGCCGAGGGGCCCTGGGTCCAGCCGAACTGCGAGCCCGCGGGGACGCTGCCACCGTACCCGGACCCCGACGAGCCCGAGCTGCTGCTGCCCCCGAAGCTCACGCCTGGCGCGGCGACCGTGAGGTCGGCGACCTGGTTGTCGGGATAGACGATGGTGGGGGGATAGGTCTGGGTGGCCTCCAGCGAGTCGTCGTGAACCGTGTCGCTCGAGAGCTCGACGGTCGAGAGGGCCGGCGCGACCACCGGGACGAAGTTGGTGTCCGAGATGATCCCCGAGCGCTCGCGCCGGTGGGCCAGGTAGGCCCGCTTGCCGTCGTGCGAGAGGACCACCGAATCCAGCGCGGTGGGCCGGAAGGTGGGCTGGGTCTCGGCGGTCGAGCCGCCGGGCCCCATCGTGAAGCCCCTGGTCAACGCCGGCACCGCGCCGACCGCGGTCGAGACGCTCTTCAGGACCGCTCCGTGGGCCCCGTCGAGGACGTCGACCATTCCGCTGCGCTCGTGGGACACGTAGAGTCGGCCGTCCGCCAGGGCGGCGACGCCCCGCGGCAGCTCGCCCACGCTGGTCTCCCAGCGCACGGCCGGAGCGCTGGCGGTCAGGTCGATGGCCTGCACCGTGCCGCTCGCGCGGTTGGCGACGAAGAGGGTGTCGGCGCTCGGGCTCAGCGCGAGACCGATGGGCTCGGCGCCGACCGCGATGTGACTTGCCTCGGACCAGGTGCCCTTGTGGATGACGGAGACCGAGCGGCTGTCCCGGTTGGAGACGAAGATCGTGTCGTCGGGGCCGACGATCACCCGGGCCGGCGACTTGCCGACCGCGACCGTGGCGACGACGGTCTTGGCGGCGGGGTCGACCACCACGAGGGTGTTGTCGTCCGCGCTTACCGCGTAGACGAGCGAGCCGTCCACGGACAGGGCCAGGGTGCCATCCGCAGCCCCGCGCACCTTGGTCGCGATGGATGGGGGGGGGCCACAGGCCGCGAGCAGCGAGAGCCCCACACTCGCCCACATCGCGCGTCGCCTGTCCAACCGTGACATTCCGATCATGCACCGCTCGTTCGCCGAGCGCCCAGAGGCTGCTCGGGATGAACACAACCCACTGAAACATTTAGATGTTGCCGTGAAAGTCAGCATCCTTGAGGAGGGTAATGAGCAAGGTCTGTGCCGAGACTGGGGGCACCAAGGATCCATCGGCCTGTGGGCCTTCTTCGTGCCCTCGCAGCCCCGCCCGCCGGGCTTGCGAGCCGTCATCGAAGCTTTCGAAACCATCCTGCGGACGGCGGGATGCGATCCTCGGGGCTTTTGCAGCCATCCCGAGGCCGCAGGATGCGATCCTCCCAGCTTTTGCAGCCATCGTCAGCCCGGACGAAGCGGATCCCGCGCCGCCGAGGAGGCGACCTCAACCCCTTCGGTGCGCATCCAGCCGGTCGGGGAGCGCGAGAGCGCCGGTGCCCTCGCGTCCCGGCGGTCTTCCTTCTAGAAGCTCAGCGGCGGACAGCCGGTCGCGTCCACTTGCATGCAGACAAACCCCGTGCCCGGGGCGCAACCCGCGTCGGGGTGGCAGACCTTGGCGTGCCAGGGGCAGCACCAGTCACCGCCGTCGCAGCCGGGGTGGCAATCCTTGGCGTTGGGGTCCGACGAGGCGCAGGCGGCGCAGAGCGCCAGGGCGAGGAGCCAGAGTCGCATCGGGTTACCCTCGACGGAGGATGGGCTTGATCACCCACCAGAGATTGAGCAGCGAGAGGACCACGAGCCCGGCCACGGAGACGTTGGGGAGGTCCACGCCGCGCGGGACGTGGCCCACGACCAGGACCCAGGTGTGGGCGGTGCCGACGTCGGGGCCGGGGAGCCCAATCTCGCCCTTCTTCAAGAAGGCGCTGATCACCGGCCGGTACTGGGGCGGGAGCCGGTCGTCGACCTCGAGCATCCCTTCGGCGGTCACCTCGCCGTGGACATCGCTGGAGTCGGGCCGCTCGAGCATCACCGGGGCGTTCTCGAGGGGCCACACCGTGCCGGTGCGAACGGAGAGCACGCTCTGGCGCTGGTAGCGCGCGCCGCGGCTGTGGACTACGCCGTGGATCTTCACGAAGGCGCCGTCGGTGGCGTCCTTCAGGTGGTAGGCGCCGGGGCCGCCGAGGTCGAGCGGCGCGGCGGGCTGCAGGAAGTAGAGCACGTCGCCCTTCGACCGGGCGAGGAAGAAGCAGCACGCCGCGAGGCCGAGGATGGGCACGAACGCCAGGAAGCGCTGCGCGCCGCGCGGGGGGCTGGCAGCCTCCAGGCCCGCGTCCAGCGTCTCTTCGCTCGTCTCGTCGCTCATGAGGCGGTCGACCAGAGCATGACCACCGCGTGAACCGCAATGCCTTCCTCGCGGCCGACGAACCCGAGTCCGTCGCCGGTCGTGGCCTTCACGTTCACGTCGCCGGGCCCGACCGCGAGGACCCGCGCGAGGTTCTCGGCCATCGCCCGCGCCTTCGGGGCGATCTTGGGCCGCCTCGCGGCGAGGGTGAGGTCTACGTTGCCCACGCGGTAGCCGGCGGCCTCGGCGAGCTTCACCGCGGTAGAGAGCAGGTCGAGGCTCACCGCGCCCTTGAAGCGCGGGTCGCCGGGCGGGAAGTGCTGGCCGAGGTCGCCCAGGGCCGCGGCGCCGAGCACGGCGTCGGTGACGGCGTGGGCGACGATGTCGGCGTCGCTGTCGCCGGTGAGCCCCGCGCCCTCGCCCTCGAAGGTGACGCCGCCCAGGACCAGCTTCCGCGCCGCGGCGGCGCTCGCGAAGGGGTGGACGTCGTAGCCGACGCCGACGCGGAAGGCGGGGCGCGTGAGCCTCGCGAGGTCTTCGGGCCTGGTGAGCTTCACGTTGCCGGCCTCCCCTTCCACCCAGGCGATGGGCCAGCCGAGCGCTTCGTAGACGGCGGCGTCGTCGGTCCGATCGCGGGCCGCCTCGCCGGCCCGGGCGTAGGCCTCGAGCAGCGCCTCGCGGCGAAAGACCTGGGGCGTCTGGACCAGCCGCAGGCTCGCGCGGTCGAGCGTACCAGTGACGAGCTCGCCGCTCGCGGTCTTCACGGTGTCGACGCAGGGCAAGGCGGGGATCGCGGCGCCGACGCGGGCGGCGGCCTCGAGCACGCGGCCAAAGAGCGCGAACGTGGCGAACGGCCGGGCCGCGTCGTGGATGAGGACCCACTCTACCTCCGGCAGCGCGCGCAACCCGGCAAGCACCGAGAGCGCCCGGGTGGCCCCGCCCGCGGTGACGGTGGCCGTCCTCCCCCGCAGCGCCTCGGCGGCGGCGGGCCCGGCGCCCTCGGGGATCGGCACGACGATCGCGGATGCGAACTGGGCCGAAACGTCGACGGCCCGTCCGAGTACGGACGAGCCGCCGAGCGTGGCAAACTGTTTGAGACTGCCGAAGCGCAGGCCCGAGCCACCGGCCGTGACCACCGCTCCCACGTGCTCCCGCGGGGGGATCAAGGAGCTAGCAGTTGAAGATCGCGCGGAGATCGCCCTCGATCTCTTCCTCGTCGCAGTTCTTCGCGAGCGAGAGTTCCTTGATCAGGAGCGAGCGGGCGGTGTCGAGCATCTTGCGCTCGCCGAACGAGAGGTCCTTGTCGAACTTGAGCAGGTAGAGATCGCGGAGCACCTCGGCGATCTCGAAGACGCTGCCGGTCTTGATCTTCTCGGTGTACTCACGGTAGCGGCGGTTCCAGGTGGTGGAATCCACCGCGATGTCCTTCTCCTTGAGGATCGAATAGACCTGCTTGACTTCCTTTTCGTGGATGATGTCCCGCAGACCCACGCTGCCCACCTTGTTGATGGGGATCTTGATCTTCAGGCCGTTGTCGAGCATCTTCAGTTCATAGAAGGACTGGCGCTGTCCCGCGATGTCCTCGTGAACGATGCCCGTGAGCTCCCCGACGCCATGGCCTGGATACACGGCTTTGTCCCCAATTCTGAATTGCTTCGCGGCTTGCGGCGACGCCATGCGACCTCCAGTCGGATGTAATTGATTTTGCTGCTAAAACAGTACAATCTTACCCTTTTTTGCGCGTGAAGTCAAGTTTACCACATCCGTACACACGCCGCTTCAATCGCAAACGCACTGCTGAAAACGCACTGGCCGAACGGGCTATTCCCTAGGCGCCAGTCCCGTTCGGCCAGCGACCGCCGGGGCTTGACAGCCAGGGCCTGGTTCGCGACAACCCCCTCGTGAAGAACCGCCGCCGAGCCGAGCGCCGACCTCACGGCGAGCCCGTCACCCTGAGGTCGCTGACCGATCAGTCCGTGACCAAGGGAGAAGCCCTCGACCTGTCCGAGGGCGGCTGCATGCTGCGGCTGGTCGCGAAGCTCGACCACGCGCCGAGCCTGGTGGTGCTGGACCTGACGCTCGGCGGCCTACCCACGAAGCTTCACGCGGTGGTCCAGCGGAACGTCGTGCTCGAGGGCAAGACCGAGCTGGGGCTGCGGTTCGTGTATCTCGGGGATCGGGAGCGCCTGGCGCTCCGGGCCCATCTGAGAGGCGCGCTGGCGGGCTAGCTCACGCCGTCAGGCATCGGTCGGGTAAGCGCTCCCGGCGGCGGCGAGCGCCTCCCGGCGCAGCCGGTAGCTCCAGGGGTCTCCGAGCGCGGACAGCCCCCGGAGCTCGTTCACCAGGCACCGCGGCCCGCCGCCGCCCTTCCCGAACAGCTCGGCGAAGTCGAGGGGGACCACCTCGACGCCGCGGGCGGCTAGCTGGCCGAGGAGCGCCGCGCTGAGCCCCCGCGGCGCCAGGAGCGCAGTCCCGAGGGAGAGCGCGTTGCAGGCGTACCCCAGCGCATCCGCCTCGGAGATCTCGAGCACCTCCGCGTACTGCTCGGCGAAGCCCCGCGCCCCGCGGTAGTCCTCCGGCGTCGCGAAGGCCCCGGGGAACGCGAGCCACAGCTTCCCCGCTGGCGTCTGGACTACGTCCATGCACGTGTCGCCGTGGAAGTACGGGTTCTGGAGCCGCGCGGCGTGCCAGGCCTTCACCGTCGGCGACCGGGCAGCCTGGACCTCGATCAGGCTCTCGGCGGTGCTGCGGACACCCCAGGTGAGCAGGACGGCGTCGGCGGCGAGCGAGCACATGTCGGCCTGCCCCTCCCACACCGACGCGCGCTCCTCGATCTGCCAGCCGAAGTGCCGCAGCTGTGCCACGAGGTACGGCCGCTCGGCGGCCCGGTGGGCGACGCTGAGGCGCGTCACGCGGAAGCGGTTCGGCGCCACGAGCCAGCCGGCGTTGGCCGTGTAGATCAGCCCCGTCAGCGCCGGCCCCTCCGCGGCGGGGGGCACGACCGCGACCTCGCCGCCCCGGGCGACGATGGCGTCCGCGAGCGCGAGCCACTCCTCCATCGCCCGGCGCGGATTGACGCGCGGCCGAGCCTCGGACTTGTAGTTGGCCCCGCCGACGATTCGCCAGCCGGCCGGCGGGGGGCTCATCAGGAAGACGCGCGCCACGTTACCTCCCGCGATCCACCCGACGACTTGCGCCGTCGCGGATCAGTTGCCTTCGCTTTCCTTGGGAGCCCCAACGGGCGCTCCCTGGGCGGCCTGGACCACGGCCAAGGGCTCGCCCGCGAGGAACGCATCGACCGCGGGATTGGGCGCCATCGAGATCTCGTGGGCACCCGCGTCGTCGGCGCTCCCCGGATTCGAGGCGCTCGAAGGGCTCGCCTCGGAGGACGGCGCCTGCGTGGCCTCGGGCGCCGAGCGCGGCCCGCGGGGTGGCCGGCGCTTCTCGCGGGCTTCGCGCGGCTCACGGCCCTCGCGGGGAGCCTTCTCCCCCTCATCGCGTTCGCTGCCGCGGCGCAGACCGCGCCAGAAGAGATCGTCCGTGACCGAAGCCTCGTAAGTGATCACCCCCACCTCGCGCAGCACCAGCTCCTCGATGAAGGCCTCCGAGCAGAGCAGCGTGAGCAGCGGCAGCCCCAGCCGCTGGGACTCGGCGCGGGCCTCGCGGGTCGCCTCGCCCGGGCCGATCACCAGGCCAGCATGCGCCTCGGCCTCGACCATCAGGCTGCGCAGCTGCTGGACGCTCTCCCGCGTGGCCTCGCGGCCGGTGGGGAGCACCTGCACGAGGAACCGCAGCTCGGTGAGGCCGAGCCGGCGGCGCGCGACGTAGAGCCGCTCCCGCTCCGCCGCGGGCAGACTCACCGGGCGCGCGTCCTTGTAGCCGGACTTGGTGAGCAGCAGGATCGCCAGCTTGTCGAGCCCGGCGCTGGAGAGCTCCGAGAGGCGGCGCTTGAGCTGGCGCGCCGTCTGCCGGCGGGCGTCGAGGACCAGGTGGGCGTCCGACGCGGGCCGCTCGGCGGTGGGCACGGCGAGGTCTCGGACCTCCCCCTCCTCGAGCGAGCGCAGCGAGGTGAGCGCCTCGGTCGACAAGAGCTTGATGTCGGAGTCGACGATCTCGAACACCGGGCCGCCGCCGGTCTTCGCGCGGCGCCGGTTCTCCTCGTTGAGGGCCGAGAGCAGCGTATCGCGCGAGAGCTCGTCGCTCATCTGCCCGCGCTCGCGTCCCTTCGCGAGCAGGGTCTCGAGATCGGCGCTGGCGCCGACCTCGCCCAGGATCTCGGCCACAACAACCGACAGCGGGGGCAGTCGCTTCTTCTTCTTCCGATCGCGATCGCGGTCCCGCTCGCGGCCCCCCTCAGACCGGCCGCCAACCGCCTTCTGCAGCGGCGGATGGCGCTCCTTGTCGCGCAGGGGCTTGTCGTCGGGCCGCGCGGGCTCCGAATCCATCTCGGCGAGCGCCTGCTCGTCCTCGGGCAGCCCCCAGTCGGTCAGGGCGAACTGGCCGGGACCCACGACGAGCAGCTTGCGGTCGCTCGAACGGCGGGCCAGCGCGACGAGCCGCTCGCGCATGGTGTCGTCCGGAATCTGGCCAACGTGGGACAGCAGTCCTTCAGCGATTGCCTTCTGCGCAATCTCCTGGAAATGCATCGGGCGGCCGGCGCGCTCGAGGATCTGGATGCCGGCTTCTGGAAAGGTCATGGTCAAGGGTGCCCTGTAGAGGGGTCAAGATGCGGAAATCCCGCGCAATCGCGGGCAGATACCCAGGGCAAGTCATCGAATTGCCTACGGCGCTTCGATGAAGCCGCCTGGGTAGCGCGTGGCCGTTCGACAGACGATGTGCGGGCACGCGGCTCATTCGAGCGCATATTGTGCGCAAGTTTGCCGGCCGGGGTCAATCCCCTTCCGCGAGAATGTCGTCGGTCAGCGATTCTGTCCGCTGTAACTGTTCAGCGATTCTGTCCTCCC
>VFSW01012935.1_pt1 | contig 11617 bp, 6 predicted proteins | sample 5358111 | NCBI WGS metagenome assembly VFSW01 (sample SAMN11554181, study PRJNA540505) | mine drainage metagenome | isolation source: sediment from site ElyBrook_90M | place: USA: Ely Copper Mine, Vershire, VT | collected 2017 | reverse complement strand
CCCCCGCGGCCGGGCACTGCGCCGCATGCTGCGACCCCTTGCCCGATGGCTGCACCGAACGCTGCACCGGATCTTCGGCCGCCCGGCGCCGGCGCGCCAGCTGCCGGGCCGCCGCCGCAGCCGCCGCAACGGCGCGAGCCAGCTGCTGCACCTGTTCGAGCACTCGGCCAGCGGCCTGCTCACTGCCGACGCGCAGGGCCGGATCGTGCTGTGCAGCCCGGTGGCCGCACGGCTGCTCGGCGAGGAGCCGGCGGTCTTGTGCGGCCAGCCCCTGACGCGCTGGCTCGATCCGCTGGCCGCCACCGGCCCCGGCACGGTGCACGCCTTCGAGCCCGGGCAGTGCGAGACCATCGCGCACCGCGCCAACGGCAGCACCTTTCCGGTGGAGCTCACCGTGAGCCAGACGCGGCTGGACGGCGTGGAGCAGTCGATCCTGATCCTGCGCGACATCACCGACCGGCGCCTGACGCAGGAGCAGCTGAGCTACCTCGCCAACTTCGACAGCCTCACCGGGCTGCCCAACCGCACCCTGTTCCGCGACCGGCTGGCGCAGGCCATGGCGCGGGCCCGGCGCAGCCGCACGCCGATGGCGCTGATGCTGCTCGACCTGGACAAGTTCAAGCTCATCAACGACAGCCTGGGGCACGAGGTGGGCGACCAGGTGCTGCGCCAGGTGGCCGAGATGCTGAAGGGCTGCCTGCGCGACGGTGACTCGGTCGCCCGCGCCGGCACCGAGGCGCCTTTCACGGTGTCGCGCCTGGGCGGCGACGAGTTCACCATCATCGCCGAGCAGCTGACCGGCCCCGAGGACGCGGCGATGATCGCGCGCCGCATCATCGAGGCGCTCGAGAAGCCGATCCACCTGCTGGAGCAGGAGCGCCACGTCTCCACCAGCATCGGCATCTCGATGTACCCGGCCGACGACACCGACCTCGACGGCCTGATCCGCCACACCGACATGGCGATGTACCGCGCCAAGGCGATGGGCCGCGGCACCTACAGCTTCTTCAGCGCCGAGCTCAGCGCCGAGCTCGCGGCCCGCCTGCAGCTGGAGAACGAGCTGCGTCACGCCGTCGAGCGCCAGGAGTTCGTGCTGCACTACCAGCCCAAGGCCCGGCTGAGCACGGGCGAGGTCGTGGGCGTCGAAGCGCTGATCCGCTGGCAGCCGCCGGGCCGCGGCCTGGTGCCGCCGGACCGCTTCATCTCGGCGCTGGAAGACAGCGGCATGATCCTGCCGGTGGGCGCCTGGGTGATCCGCACCGCCTGCGCCGAGCTCGCCGCCTGGGACCGTGCCGGCCTGCCCGCGCTGTCGCTGGCCGTCAACCTCTCGGCGCGCCAGTTCGGCCAGCCCTTCCTGGCCGGCTTCATCCGCGATGCGCTGGGCGAAGCCGGCATCAACCCGCAGCGCCTCGAGCTCGAGCTCACCGAGCGGCTGCTGATGGACGACAACGGCGCCACGCGCGGCGTGCTGGGCGCCCTGGCCGCCATGGGGGTGCGCGTGGCGATGGACGACTTCGGCACCGGCTACTCTTCGCTGAGCTACCTCAAGCGCTTCGACATCGACACGCTGAAGATCGACCGCTCCTTCGTCAGCGAGCTGGCGCACGACGCCGAGGACCAGGCCATCGCCACCGCCATCGTCGCCATGGGGCACAGCCTGAACATGAAGATCGTGGCCGAGGGGGTCGAGACCGAGGCCCAGGCCGAGTTCCTGGACGGCCTGGGCTGCGACGAGATCCAGGGCTACCTGCTGAGCCGGCCGCTAGCCTCGCCGGCCTTCGTCGAGTGGATGCGCGCGCGCCTGGCACCCGAGCGCGCCTACGCCTCGTCGCCCGACGACGACAGCCACCCGATGACGCTGATGACGATGCACACGCTGGACGGCTGAGCGCGGCACCGCCCGGCTGCGCCGGAGCGCGCTCCTAGAATCGGTGCATGACCGATGATGCCGCGCGCAGCGCCGAAGATCGCCTGCTGCGGGGCCTGAACCCCGAGCAGCGCGCCGCCGTCACGCTGCCGGCGGTGCCGGCGCTGATCCTGGCCGGCGCGGGCGCGGGCAAGACCCGCGTGCTGACCACGCGCATCGCCTGGCTGATGAACACGGGCCAGGTGTCGCCGGGCGGCGTGCTGGCAGTCACCTTCACCAACAAGGCGGCCAAGGAGATGCTGACGCGCCTGTCGGCGATGCTGCCGGTGGCCGTGCGCGGCATGTGGATCGGCACCTTCCACGGCCTGTGCAACCGCTTCCTGCGCGCGCACTGGAAGCTGGCCAACCTGGCGCAGGGCTTTCAGATCCTGGACAGCAGCGACCAGCTCTCGGCCGTCAAGCGCGTGATCAAGGGCATGAACCTCGATGAAGAGCGCTTCGTACCCAAGCAGGTGACCTGGTTCATCGCCGGCCGCAAGGAGGAAGGGCAGCGCCCGCGCGACGTGGAGGTGCGCGACGAGCAGACGCGCAAGCTGGTCGAGATCTACCAGGCCTACGAAGACCAGTGCCAGCGCGAAGGCGTGGTGGACTTCGCCGAGCTCATGCTGCGCACCTACGAGCTGCTGCGCGACAACGACCCGCTGCGCGAGCATTACCAGCGCCGCTTCAGCCACGTGCTGGTGGACGAGTTCCAGGACACGAACCGGCTGCAGTACGCCTGGCTGAAGATGTTCGCCCCCCCGCCCGGCAGCGCGGGGGCCCAGGCGTCCCCGGGCCGGCCGGCCCAGAGCGTGATCGCGGTGGGCGACGACGACCAGAGCATCTACGCCTTCCGCGGCGCGCGCGTGGGCAACATGGCCGACTTCGAGCGCGAGTACCGCGTGCCGGCGGTCATCAAGCTGGAGCAGAACTACCGCAGCACCAGCCACATCCTCGATGCCGCCAACGGCCTGATCGGCCACAACCGCCAGCGCCTGGGCAAGAACCTGCGCACCGACGCCGGTGCCGGCGAGCCGGTGCGGGTGTTCGAGTCGCCGAGCGATTTCGCCGAGGCGCAGTGGCTGCTCGAGGAAGTGCAGCAGCTGCACCGCGCCGGCATGCCGCGCAGCGAGATCGCGCTGCTGTACCGCAGCAACGCGCAGAGCCGGGTGCTGGAGAGCGCGCTCTTCAACGCCGGCCTGCCGTACCGGGTGTACGGCGGCCTGCGCTTCTTCGAGCGCGCCGAGGTCAAGCATGCGCTGGCCTACCTGCGACTGCTGGAGAACGCCAACGACGACACCAGCTTCCTGCGCGTGGTCAACTTCCCCGCGCGCGGCATCGGCGCGCGCAGCATCGAGCAGCTGCAGGACGCCGCCCGCGCCAGCGGCCGCAGCCTGGCCAAGAGCGTGGGCGCGGTGCCGGGCAAGGCGGGGGCGAACCTGCAGGGCTTCGTGGCGCTGGTCGAGGACCTGCGCGCCGCCACCAGCGGCCTGACGCTGCGCGAGATCATCGAGCAGGTGCTGCACAAGAGCGGCCTGCTCGAGTTCTACCGCACCGACCGCGAAGGGCAGGACCGGATCGAGAACCTGGAAGAGCTGGTCAACGCCGCCGAGAGCTTCGTCACGCAGGAGGGCTTCGGCAAGGACGCGGTGGCGCTGCCGGTGGACGAGCAGTCGGCCGGCGCGGTGCCCGATGGCGAGACGGGCGAGATCATGTCGCCGCTGGCCGCCTTCCTCACCCACGCCTCGCTGGAGGCGGGTGACAACCAGGCCCAGGCCGGGCAGGACGCGGTCCAGCTCATGACGGTGCACGCGGCCAAGGGGCTGGAGTTCGATGCCGTGTTCATCACCGGCATCGAGGAAGGCCTGTTCCCGCACGAGCAATCGCTGTCCGACGCCGACGGCGTGGAGGAAGAGCGGCGCCTGATGTACGTGGCCATCACGCGCGCCCGCCAGCGCCTGTACCTGAGCTTCAGCCAGACCCGCATGCTGCACGGCCAGACGCGCTACAACGTCAAGAGCCGCTTCTTCGAGGAGCTGCCCGAAGGCGCCCTGAAGTGGCTGACGCCGAAGTCGCAGGGCTTCGGCTCGGGCTATGCGCGCGAGTACCAGCAGGCCTGGCAGCGGGGCAGCGGCCTCGGCGGCATCGTGGGTGCGGGGCGGGTGGCGCCGCACGCCCCGGCGCCGCCGCCGTTCGCGCCGGCCTCGGCGCCGGGCCGGCAGGGGCTGCGGGTCGGCCAGACCGTGTTCCACACCAAGTTCGGCGAAGGCGTGGTGACCACGCTCGAGGGCCTGGGCGCCGACGCCCGCGCGCAGGTGCAGTTCGGCCGCCACGGCGCCAAGTGGCTGGCGCTGGCCATCGCCAAGCTGACGCCGGTGGATTGAGCGGGCCGCGGCGCGGTCACACCGCGCCGGGCGGCGGTGCTTCGGCCGCGCCGGCGTTGCCGAAGCTGTCGTTGAAGGTGAACAGCACCGACAGGTAGAAGGCGGTCGAGAACACCAGCCCGGCGGGCACGCCCAGCAGGCTGGTCAGTTGCGGCGCACCGATGAGCCCGAAGACGACGGCACTGATGAAGCCGAACAGCAGCAGCACGCCCACCCAGCCCAGCAGGTAGGTGACGAAGGCACCCTTGCTGCGCCACACCGCCAGCGTGCTCGAGAACAGGGCCTGGCGCACGCCCTGGCCGCCCCAGTGCACCAGCGCCGGCGCATGCCAGAAGGGCACCGACAGCAGCGTGCCGCCGAGCGTGGCCGTCAGCAGGCCGGCCGAGATGCCGGGCTCCGAGAGCAGGGCGTCGATCTCGTTCTGCGCGCCGTCGCCCTTGGCCAGCAGGCCCTGCAGCCGGTCCCAGGCGTGGTGCGACAGGGTGTCGGCCAGCAGCAGCACAGCCACCGCGGCCACGCCGTACACCACGCACAGAGTGACCAGGGCGCGCCGTCGCACCGGATCGCCGCGCAGCGGCTCGAGAAACTGGCGCGGGTGCACCGGCCCGCCGAGCAGCGCCGATTGGCCGGCGACCATGAAGCCCAGCGACAGCAGCGGCAGCGACATCATCTGCAACAGCGCCCCCAGCAGTGGCAGCACCGAGACCAGCAGCGCCGCCAGCAGGAAGACGACGAACAGCGCCGAGAAGCCCAGCGGCCGCCGTGCATAGAGGCGGAAGGCGTCGGCGATCCCGCGCGGGCCGCGCGCGGCCGGGACGGGCTTGAGGACGAGAGGCATGCTGCTGCGGGGCCGGACCAGCTCAGGCCTGCGGCGCGTCCGGCCCGCCGGCCCGCGGCGGATGCCAGGGCTGGGCGATGCGCTGCCGCAGCACGCGCTCGAAATGGCCCGGGTCCTTGGGCTGCAGCAGTGCGGCGCTGCGCGGCAGGTGCCAGTCCCACAGGCGCGAGATCCAGAACCGCAGCGCCGCGGCGCGCAGCATGGCCGGCAGGGCGCGGCGCTCGCCGCCGGTCAGCGGGCGTGCACGCTCGTAGGCGGCAACGAAGGCGCCGGCGCGGGCCTCGTCCAGCGCGCCGGTGTGGGCGTCGCTGCACCAGTCGTTCAGGCACACCGCCAGGTCGAACAGCCAGCTGTCGGTGCCGGCGAAATAGAAGTCGAAGAAGCCGCACAGCCGGTCGGGGCCGGCGGTGTCGTCGAACATGACGTTGTCGCGGAACAGGTCGGCGTGGATCGGCCCGCGCGGCAAGGCCTGGCCCGCCGGCGAGGCCGCCAGCTGCTGCTGGAAGGCGATCTCCTCGCGCAGCAGCGCCGCCTGCGCCGGCCCCAGGTGCGGCAGCACCACCGGCGCGGTCTCCACCCACCAGGCCAGGCCGCGCAGATGCGGCTGCGAGAGCGCGAAATCGGCGCCCGCCAGGTGCATGCGGCCCAGCATCTGGCCGACCTGCGCGCAATGGTCGGCATCGGGCCGCAGCCGGTGGCTGCCCGGCAGCCGCGTCACCACCGAGGCCGGCTTGCCGGCCACCGCGTGCACCAGCCCGCCGCGGGCATCGGCCTGCGGCGCCGGCACCGGAATGCCCTGGGCCGCCAGGTGCTGCATCAGCCGCAGGTAGTAGGGCAGCTGCTCGGCGCCCAGGCGCTCGAACAGCGTCAGCACCCATTGCCCCTGCACCGTGGTGGCGTAGTAGTTGGTGTTCTCGATGCCCGAGCGGATGCCTTGCAGGTCGGTCAGGGCGCCCAGGCCCAGACGCTGCAGCAGGGCATCGGCTTGCTCGAAGCCGACCTCGGTGTAGACCGCCATCGCCGGGCTAGAAGTCGAACACCGACCAGGCGCGCTGGCCGTCGACTCCGCGGCCCAGCGCGGGGTCGCGGCCGGGGTCGAGCAGGATCTCGTACGGCTTCACGCCACGCAGCTTGCTGTGCACCACCACCCGCTGCACCTGGCCGCGCACGCGCGTCTGCACGATGCGCACGTACTTGTCTTCGGTGACCGTGGTGCCATTGGCCGGCGCCGAGGCCGCCCCGGCCGGAGCCGATGCCGCAGCCGCGGGCTCGGCGACCGGCTCGGCGACCGGCTCCCCAGCCAGCGCCTGCACGTTGCCCAGCACGGCCAGCGTGAGCCAGGCGAGCTTGGGGGCAGTCAGGGCGGACATGCTTCAATTCTAGGCCGGTGCCCGGTGCGGCCCGGGGGGCACGCCACAATGGCCGCATGCGCGAGAAAACCCTGCTGCTGGTCGATGGCTCCAGCTACCTGTACCGGGCCTACCACGCCATGCCCGACCTGCGCTCGCCCGACGGCTTTCCCACCGGGGCCGTGCACGGCTTCGTGGCCATGATGAACTGGCTGCGCGAGCGCCATCCGGCCGAGCACGCGGTGTGCGTGTTCGACGCGCCCGGCCCGACCTTCCGCGATGCCTGGTACGCCCAGTACAAGGCCAACCGCTCGCCCATGCCCGAGCCGCTGCGCCTGCAGATCGAGCCCATCCACGAGGTGGTGCGCCTGCTCGGCTGGCCGGTGCTGCAGGTGCCCGGCATCGAGGCCGACGACGCCATCGGCACCCTGGCCCGCGTGGCCACCGCCAGCGGCCACCGGGTGCTCATTTCCACCGGCGACAAGGACCTCGCGCAACTGGTCACCCCCGAGGTGACCCTGATCAACACCATGGCCAAGCCGCCCGAGCGGCTGGACGTGGCAGGCGTGACGGCCAAGTTCGGCGTGCCGCCCGATCGCATCGTGGACTACCTCACCCTCGTCGGTGACAGCGTGGACAACGTGCCCGGGGTCGAGAAGGTGGGGCCGAAGACAGCGGTGAAGTGGATCGCCGACTACGGCTCGCTAGACGGCGTGGTGGCCGCTGCCGAAGGCATCAAGGGCGCCGTCGGCGAGCACCTGCGCCAGGCCCTGGACTGGCTGCCGCTCGGCCGGCGCCTGATCACGGTGGCCACCGACTGCGACCTCAGCGGCCACGTGGCCGACTGGCCGGCGCTCGACGCGCTGGCCCTGCGGCCGGCCGATGCGGCCGGCCTGCAGGATTTCTACCGCCGCTACGGCTTCAAGACCTGGCTGCGCGCGCTGGCCCCGGCGCCCGAGGCCGCCGAGTCTGCAGCCGCTGATCCCGCCGATCCCGCCGCACCCCCGTCCACGGCCGGGCGGGCCCGCGCGTACGAGACGATCACGGGCTGGGACCGGCTCGACGCCTGGATCGCCCAGCTCGAGGCCGCCGCGCTGGCGGCGGTCGACACCGAGACCGATTCGCTCGATGCCCTGCGTGCCCGCCTCGTTGGCCTCAGCTTCGCCACCGAGCCCGGCCGCGCGGCCTATGTGCCGCTGGCGCACAGCTACGCCGATGCGCCGGTGCAGCTGCCGATGTCGGAGGTGCTGGCGCGCCTGAAGCCCTGGCTCGAGGATGCGGCCAAGGCCAAGGTGGGCCAGAACATCAAGTACGACCTGCACGTGTTCGCCAACGCCGGCATCGCGGTGCAGGGCTACCGCCACGACACGATGCTGCAGAGCTACGTCGTCGAGGCGCACAAGCCGCACAGCCTGGAAAGCCTGGCCGACCGCCACCTGGGCCGCAAGGGGCTGAGCTACGAAGACGTCTGCGGCAAGGGCGCGAACCAGATCCCGTTCGCCCAGGTCGACGTGCACAAAGCGGCCGAGTACTCGGGCGAGGACAGCGAGATGACGCTGGACGTGCACCGGGCCCTGTGGCCGCAGATCGAGGCCGACGCCGGCCTGCGCCGCGTCTACGAGACGATCGAGATGCCGGTCAGCGCCGTGCTCGAACGCATCGAGCGCCACGGCGTGCTGATCGATGCCGCCGTGCTGGGGCGGCAGAGCCAGCAACTGGCCGAGCGCATGGTGGCGCTGGAGCAGGAGGCCTTCGCGATCGCGGGCCAGCCCTTCAACATGGGCAGCCCGAAGCAGATCGGCGAGATCCTGTTCGGCAAGCTCGGCCTGCCGGTGAAGAAGAAGACGGCCAGCGGCGCGCCCAGCACCGACGAGGAGGTGCTGGCCGAGCTGGCGGCCGACTACCCGCTGCCGGCGCGCATCCTCGACCACCGCGGACTGGCCAAGCTGAAGGGCACCTACACCGACAAGCTGCCGCTGATGGTGAACCCGGCCACCGGCCGCGTGCACACCAACTACGCCCAGGCGGTGGCCGTGACGGGGCGGCTGGCCAGCAACGACCCCAACCTGCAGAACATCCCCATCCGCACGCCCGAGGGCCGGCGCGTGCGCGAGGCCTTCATCGCGCCGCCCGGCCATGTGCTGATGAGTGCCGACTACTCGCAGATCGAGCTGCGCATCATGGCCCACATCAGCGAGGACCCGGCGCTGCTGCGCGCCTTCGCCGAGGGCGTGGACGTGCACCGCGCCACCGCCAGCGAGGTCTTCGGCGTGCCCGTGCCCGAGGTCAGCAGCGAGCAGCGCCGCTACGCCAAGGTGATCAACTTCGGGCTCATCTACGGCATGGGCGCCTTCGGCCTGGCGAGCAATCTCGGCATCGAGCAGAAGGCGGCCAAGGACTACATCGACCGCTACTTCGCCCGCTTCGCCGGCGTCCGGCGCTACATGGACGAGACCCGCCTGTCGGCCAAGCAGAAGGGCTATGTCGAGACCGTCTTCGGCCGCCGGCTGTGGCTGCCCGAGATCAACAGCGGCAACGGCCCGCGCCGGGCCGGCGCCGAGCGCCAGGCCATCAACGCGCCGATGCAGGGCACGGCGGCCGACCTGATCAAGCTGGCGATGATCGCGGTGCAGGCGGCGCTCGACACCGAGCGACGCGCCACGCGCATGGTGATGCAGGTGCACGACGAGCTGGTGCTCGAGGTGCCGGAGGCCGAGCTGCCCTGGGCGCGCGAAGCGATCCCGCGCCTGATGGCGGGCGTGGCGCAGCTGCGGGTGCCGCTGCTGGCCGAGGTCGGCGTGGGCCTGAACTGGGACCAGGCGCACTGACCCGGCGCGGCCCCGTCCGCTGCGCCGAGACCGGCTCACGCCGTCTCGGGCTGGCGGCGCAGGCGCAGTTCGAGCCCGAAGCCGTGGTCCAGGTCCAGCAAGGCGAGCTCGCCGCCGTGGGCGCGCGCCACCTGGTCGGCCAGCAGCAGGCCCAGACCGATGCCCTCGGCGCCGGGTGCCTGCTGGGCCAGGGCGGCGCGGAGGGCGGCACGCCGCTCGGCACTGACGCCCGGCCCGTCGTCCACGATGCCGATCACGGTCTGCGCGGCTTCGTGGCGGCAGGTCAGCTGCACGCGCGACGCGCCGTGGCGCAGCGAGTTGTCGAGCAGGTTCAGCAGCGCCGCGGCGATGAGGTCGGGGTCGGCTTCGATGGCGACGTCGCCGGCAAAGGACAGCGCCAGCCGCTCGATCGGCAGGCTTCTCACCAGCGCCGCCAGGTCCACTGGCTGCGGTGCCGGTGCGGCGCCGACGCGGAACAGCGTGATCAGCGCCCCCACCACGCGGCGCAGCCGCTCGGCCGCCTCGCGCGCGCGCTGCAGGTGCGGCTGCAGCGCCGGCATCCCCTCGCGTTGCGCCACGGCCAGCTGCGCCGACAGGCCGGCCAGCGGCGTGCGCAGCGCGTGCGCGGCATGGGCGGCGATGGCGCGCTCGCTCGACACGCGGCGCGCCAGCCGCTCGCCCAGGCTCACCACCGCGTCGCGCAGCGGCAGCAGCTCGGCGCGCCCGGCGGCCGGCGGCCGGGCGTCGGCGGCCAGCGGCTGGTAGCCGGCCACCTCGGCCGACAGGGTCTGCAGGGGCTGCAGCTCGCGCCGCACCAGGCGCGCGAACAGCAGCGCGCAGGGCCCGCCCACGAGCAGGGCGGCCAGCACCGCCAGCCAGGCGGCGTCGAGCCGCGCGCCGTGCCGCTCGCGGCCCGACTGCGCCACCAGCAGCATGCGCCCCGGGCTGCCGTAGGGCAGGGCATAGACGCGCCAGCCGCCGGCCGCGTCGGCCAGGCCGGCGGCCGCATGCGGCAGCAGCGGCGCGGGCGGCGCCTTGTGCGAGCGCAGCAGCAGCCGGCCGTCGGCGCCGACGATCTGCCACACCAGGTGCTCGGCATGCGCCGGCGCGGGCAGCGCGCCGCCGCGGCCCGCGCCGTCCAGCGGCAGCCGGCTGGTGTGGAAGTTGAGCAGGCCGTACAGGATCTCGGCCGATTCCTGCAGCGCGCCGTCGAGCACGCTGTCCACGCCGTGGCGCACCGCCAGCCAGACCGCGGCCGACACCGCCAGCGCCCAGGCCAGCCCCACCCCCAGCAGCAGCCGCGACAGGCGGTGCCGGATCGACGGCAGCGCGGTCACGCCGCGATCCGGTAGCCCAGGCCGCGCACGGTCTCGATCAGCGTGGGGCCCAGCTTGCGGCGCAGGTTCGAGACATGCACCTCGAGCGCGTTGCTCGACACCTCGCCCTCCCAGCCGATCACCAGCGCCTCCAGGTCGGACTTGGGCACGATGCGGCCGGCCCGCTGCACCAGCGCCTCCAGCACCTGCCATTCGCGCGCCGTGAGCTCGGCCCGCACGCCGTCGCGCCAGGCGCTGCGGGCGGTGCGGTCGACCTCCACCGCGCCGATGCGCAGCCGCGCACCGGCGCTGCCCGCGGCGCGCCGGCACACGGCGCGCAGCCGCGCCGTCAGCTCCTCGGGCTCGAAGGGCTTGACGAGGTAGTCGTCGGCGCCGCCGTCGAGCCCGCGCACGCGGTCGCCCAGCAGGTCGCGCGCGGTGAGCATGAGCGTGGGCGTGCGCACGCCGCGCTCGCGCAGGCCCTTCACCCAGTCCAGCCCCGAGCCGTCGGGCAGCTGCCAGTCGACGAGGAAGGCGTCGTAGGGCTCGGCGGCCAGCACGCGCGCGTCGAGCAGCCGCGTCACCCAGTCGACGACGTGGCCGTCCGCGCGCAGGTAGTCGCGCAGGCCTTCGCCCAGGATGGGGTCGTCTTCGAGCAGCAGCAATCGCATCGCGTCGTTCTCGGTGCCGCAACGGTAGCACCGGGCCCGCGTGCGCGGCCTCAGCCGGGCTTCAGGTTCGCAGGCCAAGCTGCGCCCCGTCATGGCCCGGGTGCGGGCCGCTGAAGGATGGCTTGCGATGAAGGTCCTGGGGGTTCGCGGTCGGGGTTGCGGGGTGCCGGCGCTCCCGCCGACATTCGTGGCGACATCGGCGCCGATGTCGGTGGTGTCGCTGGCCATGCTGTCGCTGGCCGGGCTGGTGGCGGCCCCCCCCGCGGCCCAGGCCCCCGCCCCGCCCCCGGCCCCCCGGCGGGGCACGCGCGCCCCGCGCCACGGG
>VFSW01012934.1_pt1 | contig 11618 bp, 10 predicted proteins | sample 5358111 | NCBI WGS metagenome assembly VFSW01 (sample SAMN11554181, study PRJNA540505) | mine drainage metagenome | isolation source: sediment from site ElyBrook_90M | place: USA: Ely Copper Mine, Vershire, VT | collected 2017 | reverse complement strand
GCTTGTGGGACCAGGTGCGCGCATTGTCCGCGGCCGGTAAGACAGTATTGCTCACTACACACTACCTTGAAGAAGCCGACATACTGGCTAGCCGCGTGGTCGTAATCAGCAAAGGTAAGATAGTGTGCGAAGGCACACCCTCCGAGATCAAGCACCGTGTATCAGGACGCCGCATCCGCTGCATTACGAAACTGACCGCCGAGTTTTGCCGGAGCCTTCCAACCGTCTCCGACGCACGCCACGATCGCGAAGCGATGGTGATTACAGCGGAGCAGCCGGAATCTGTAGTTCGAGAAATTCTTCTGCGCGACAACACGCTGCATGGACTGGAGATCTCCGCTGCGGCTCTTGAAGATGCCTTCCTTGCACTTACACGCACCGCATCGCAGGAAAACTGAAAGAGGAGAAGCTTATGGCTACCATTGCAATCACTTCGCTCCCTCAGCCTCTTAGTGTCGGCTACTATGCGCGTCTCTTCGGCAAGGAGACGAAGTACGAGTTTCTGAAGATGCTGCGCACCCGCACGTTCTCCATTTCGGTGATTGGTTTCCCCGTCATGTTCTATCTCCTTTTCGGGGTCGCCAATCGGGGTTCGGAGATTGCCCGGTACTTGTTGGCCGGGTATAGCTGTTTCGGAGCCATTTCATCCTGCTTGTTTGGAATGGGGATGGGCATCGCCATGGAACGCGCGCAGGGATGGCTTGAACTGAAGCAGGCAAGCCCCATGCCGGGATTTGCCTACCTGGGAGCCAAGACGGTCTCGTGCATCGCTTTCGGGCTGCTCACCGTGGCCACGCTGATAGCGCTATCCTTGACGATTGGCGGGGTGCATCTCCACGCGTATGAGGCGGCGAAGCTATTCTGCGTCGTGCTTGTGGGATCGTTGCCCTTCGCGGCCCTGGGACTGTTGATTGCGTTGATCGTGCCGCCCAATGCCGGTCCTGGCGTGATTAACCTTATCAACCTTCCAATGGCCTTCGCTTCTGGAATGTGGATGCCGTTAAACTTGCTTCCGCATTGGATTCAGCGGATCGCGCCGGCATTGCCGAATTATCATTTTGTGCAATTGGCCCTGAATATCTTCGGATTTGCGAATGGGGGATCGATGCGCAACCACTGGTACTCTCTGATAGGCTTTACCTGCATCGTGCTCGGCGTAGCCTGGATCGTGTTTACCAGGAGTGAGGCAAAGGCATGACTGGCAAAGAAGAAGAGCTTGGGGGACTACCCGCCCGCGAATTTCTCCAAGATGCGCCCCCGTTGCGTCCGGCCGGAACATCGAACCGGCGCCACGACCGTACGCGGTGGATCGACTTCGTCTGGCTAGTCTATTCGTGCTTCTTCTTCATCGACCCGATTCAGCGAAACAGTACCGCCGGCTGGATAAGCTTCTCGCTATTCTATGCGGTATTCCTGGCCATCTATGCGGGAATCGTAATGGCTCGAACCCTCTGGATGAGCCGCCTTTCGCTCCTCGCAATGACCGTGCTCGGCTTCTTTTACATTCCAAGGAACCCCGGTGCCATCGGCGTTTTCACCTTCGTTGTGGCGTTCTTGCCTTTTGTGGTTGAACGAATCGCAATCGTGGTTCCGCTTTTGATCGCACTGTGTGCGGCGACGATTCTCGAAGGCTGGATTCTGCACCTGAGCCCATGGAGTTGGGCCATCTGCACCCTCGTGTCCCTTGTGGTAGGCGGCACCAACATCGTTTTTGCGCAGCAGAAGCGCGCGAGTCAAAAACTGGACCTGGCGCACGAAGAAATTGCTCATCTCGCCAAAGTTGCCGAGCGCGAGCGAATAGCGCGCGATCTTCATGATGTGCTGGGTCACACGCTCTCGGTGGTCGTACTGAAGTCAGAACTGGCAGGGCGCTTGTTGGATCGCGATCCGGAGCGCGCGCGAGCCGAGATTCGCGAGGTCGAAGATGTTGCGCGTAAGGCATTGAGCGAGGTGCGCGAAGCCATTCGCGGATATCGCGCAGAAGGGTTGGTCGCAGAGATTGATCGCGCCTCGAGGACTCTCCAGGCTGCGGGGGTCACCTTTGTTTGCGAGGCGAAGCCACCCAAACTGCACGCGACAGAAGAAACTGTGCTCTCTCTGATTGTCCGCGAAGCAGTTACAAATATCGTTCGTCATGCTCATGCGAGCCGCTGCTGCCTGGAGTTCAACAAGAACGGTAACGGCACATCGCTGGTGGTTGAAGACAACGGGCGCGGCGGGGTGCGACAGGAAGGGAACGGCCTGCGGGGCATGCGAGAGCGAGTGGAGTCGCTTGGCGGACGGCTGCAAGTTGTCTCCGAAAATGGAACCCGTCTCTTCATTGAAATTCCGAGACAGCTATGAAGAAGATTCAGGTCGTCGTTGCGGAAGACCAGGCCATGGTGTTGGGAGCATTGGCCGCGCTCTTGGAAACCGAGCCGGATATCGCGGTTTGCGCCAAGTCGGCGAATGGGCGCGAGGCACTTGCCGCAATATCCAAGCATCGACCCGATGTTTTGGTTACCGATATTGAAATGCCGGAGATGACAGGCTTGACCCTGGCCGCGGAAGTCCGCGAGCGATTCCCGCAGACGCGTGTGGTGATACTCACAACGTTCGCGCGGCCGGGCTATTTGCGACGCGCACTCGACGCAGGCGCGAAAGGATATCTGCTAAAGGATCGTCCAGCAGCGGAGTTGGCCGATGCGGTGCGGCGCGTACATCGCGGACTGAAGGTGGTTGATCCCGATCTGGCCGCAGAAGCTTGGGACGGCGGCCCCGATCCGCTTACCGAGCGGGAGCGGCAGGTTTTGTGGCGCGCCGGAGAAGGGAAGTCCTCGCTTGATATCTCTGAAGAATTGCATCTTTCCGAAGGGACGGTTAGAAACTACTTGTCTGAAGCCATTAGCAAGCTCGGTGCGTCCAACCGCGTTGAGGCAGCTCGGATTGCTCGCGCGAAAGGATGGCTTTAATCGCGCCAACGGCGCATCAGAGGCGGTCGCGCGGGCGCTGCCGATTCCGGTATAGTTGTAACCAGGCATGTCATCAGGAGCGCGCACCCAGGCGGTACTCATCCACTTCTCCGGACCCGATAAACCGGGTCTCACCGCCGCAATTACCAGCATTCTCGTCCGTTACGATGTAGGCATCCTTGACATCGGCCAGGCCGTTGTCCATGAAAATCTTGCGCTCGGAATTCTTCTTCAACTTTCCGCAGGCGCCAACTTCGCGCCGCTCAAATCTGCGCTCATCAATCGAGCGCACGAACTCGGTTTGCAGGCGCGCTTCACAATCGTTCCGCAAGGTGCAATCAAACACTGGCTGCATGGCTTGCGCCAGCACCATTTCATCATTGCCATGCTCGGTCGTGCCATCACGGCTGAACAGCTTGCTCGTGTCAGCGCTATTATTTCAGCCCACGGAATGAATGTTGATCGGATCGATCGCTTGTCCGGGGAGCTTTCTCCTGCTGACACTCCAACAAATGCGTGCGTGGAGTTTGCCGTTAGTGGCGACTCTTCCCGCGAGCTTGCCATGCGCGCCGAGTTCCTTGCCACTGCCCAGGAACTTTCCATCGACATCGCATTCCAGCGTGAAAGCATCTTCCGTCGCAATCGCCGGCTCTTCGCGTTCGACATGGATTCCACTCTCATCCAGGGCGAGGTCATTGACGAGCTTGCAAAGATGGCCGGAGTCGGCGACCGCGTCGCGCGCATCACCGAAGCAGCCATGCGCGGAGAGCTGAACTTCGATGAAAGCTTCACGCGCCGCGTCGGCCTCCTCAAAGGACTCTCCGCCGAGCGGGTCCATAGTCTCCTCGATACGATCCCACTTGCCGAGGGCGCTGAGCGCCTTGTCCGTACGCTCAAGCTGCTTGGATACAAGACCGCGATCCTCTCCGGTGGCTTCACGTTTTTTGCCCGTTATCTTCAGGATCGCCTCGGCATCGATTACGTTCACTCCAACGAACTCGAAATCATCGACGGAATGGTAACCGGCCGTGTTCTCCCACCCATCATCAACGGAGATCGCAAGGCCGCTCTCCTTGCCGAAATTGCAGGTAGAGAGGGCATTTCGCTGGAGCAGGTTGTGGCTGTCGGCGATGGCGCCAATGACATACCGATGCTCAATATCGCCGGCATGGGTATTGCTTATCGCGCCAAGCCTCTGGTCCGCCAGAATGCCGACCAATCCATCTCCTGCCTCGGTCTCGACGGCCTGCTCTACCTCATCGGAGTTCGCGACCGCGACATCAAGCCTCATGAGCCTTAGCAGCACGCCTTGAAGAATCCGACAGAATACTTGAATTGAATAAGAGAAAAAGGAGCCCGCTTTGGTGACGGACTCCTTTTGTTGTTGGCGGATTCTCTCTCGCGCGTTTTAGTGGCTGCTACTTTCGCACCCCGGTCCGTCCGTGACCGTGGTCAGCTTCTGCGCTGCGGCAGCAATGGTCCGGTCGTAACAACGGCCAAACGAATCCTTGAAGCGGTAAGCCTGCGTGGTTGCGGCGCCTGTTGGTCCAAGGAAGTTTCCGCTTGCGTCCCAATTGAGGGTGTCGGTTGCGTTCACCTCATTGTCGAGACTGCTTACATATGCCCTTTCGCCATGCATGCTGTTGGTTTCACGTGCCAATTCTTGTTGCTGACTTGTGACGGTCTGATAGAAACTGCCGTCGCCGTTGACGATGAACTTGTAATCGAGGGTTAGCGGATATGAAAAATGCCTCTCTACCATTCCGGCGTAAGGGCCGCCCCGCGTGGTTGTGCGCGAGTCGACAATGCTTGTCTGCTGCGCGTTTTGTATCTCCGTGTTCGGACTAGTCACATCGAACTCCTGCGTGCTGAGGAAGTCCACCTTTTGTTCGATCGTGGTTTCAACACGGCCATGCGACGTCTCAACATATCCGCTGATCTCGAAATTACGATTCGACGCGACAGCCTCGGTGCCGGTAAACGTTGGCCCTGCGGAGATATTCTCAGTCACAGTCGGCGTTGGCGCTGCTGAAAGCGTGTTGCTCAGGATGCCGCCCCAGACTTTCTGCGTACCGTGATCCTGATACAAAAGCAGGTTGGCCGTCGCGAGGAAGTAGCTGTTGGCGTTGTAAACACTGATACCAACCGTGTGTGGCTTGCCATCGGACAACATCCCTGCGAAAGGCGTAAGGTCAACGCGATAGGGTTTGAAGTCAAGGGTCTGCACGCCAGGAATCGGCTCCCAGAGATAGGGGTCGATTCCCCCGGTAAAGATCCATGGATAAATAGGCGCTACACCGGCCGGTTGCCCGTCGATGTTTACTTCAGTTTCGCGGAAAGCTGTGTTGCCGCAGCTTTCAAGGTTATTCGCCTGGTCGTTGGTCACGCAGAGATACCAGAACTCGTCGTTCGATTGGCTCTGAGCGATCACATCGAGATAAGCGCGTTCCACGTTGGTGGGCAGCGAAAGCGTCTGGGTAATCTGCGAAGAAGTGTTGTTGAGAGTGCCCGCGTCTCCACCGGCGCCATTCACCGGCACAACAATGTCGGGCGTGAGCGGTGCGCCATCCTGCCACGAAGCCGGATAAAACTCCAGCGCAGCGTTGGCATAGATGATGCCGTCGTAAGTCACGCCGTTGTATACTCCGACGAAATTGCCGATGTTAGCTTCACCCGTCTGCATTGACTTGAAGATCGCGCTTAGATCGGTCACATCGCGCTCAACGTGCCATGAGGGGCTCAACGTCTTGCGCGGCTCGGCCGTGGTGCCGTAATAGATATTCGCGTGGCCAAGGTAAAACGCAGCTGTGCGGTCATACTGGCGACCCGCCGTGACGGTAAAGTCCGCAGTGAAGACGACCTTGGCCCACGGACCGGGACATGCCGAAGGGGGGGTGTAATTGAACGATTTTGTGTTAAAGTCGGCGAACTTCAGGTTCTGAAAGAGCTGCACCACGCACGGCTTCGAATGAGGTCGCGACACCGGTGGTTCGGCGGTGACGGGGTTTGAGGAACCGATCTGCGGGGCGGGGGGTACAACCACTACCTGAGCCAAAACCGCGCTCGCAAATGCGAACGAGAGCGCGGTGACCATTACAGCCAGCCGAGGCGCTCCGTGGAATGGGGTCGTTGTCATGGAAGGGGATTTCCTTTCGAGCTTGCAAAAGATGCCGCCCAATATATCACGGTGAGCCGACGCCCTTCCTCTTCCCGATTCAGGCCGCCTTCTCCTCCCATCGAGTCCGCCGGCAGTCTTTTGTCGCGGGTTTCGCTCCCTTCGTAGTGCCTTTTCCGTATTCGCCGCAGGTGTACGGCGGCCTCAAGGTGGAATATAAAGGAGACGATTCGCGCCATCGACGCAGCATCGCCTTGTCACTCGATTCGCCAAAGGATGGTTCTGTCATGACTGCAATTTTGCCGACCCGGCGTAGCTTTCTTGAAGGCGCGGCCGCATGGGCCCTAATGCAAACTGGTTCACCGCGTATGTTTGCCTCCTCAACCAAAGCGCCCGAATTACCGCGCGCCCGGCCTGCTATTGCAGATCGGCGTTTCTCTTCACCTGCCATCGAGTCAGCTATTGTTGCGCTGCAGGGCCACATCGGCGACCCGGCGTTGCGCATCCTGGTCGAGAACTGTCTTCCCAATACACTTGATACGACCGTACATTTCGCCAGTTTTGAAGGCCGGCCCGACACGTACGTCGTGACCGGAGATATCGATGCCATGTGGCTGCGCGACTCCTCGGCCCAGGTTTGGCCCTATATCGAGTTCGTGAGGCAGGATGCGCATCTGCGCGCGCTTATTGAAGGCGTGATTCGACGACAGACGCGCATGATTCTCATCGACCCTTACGCGAACGCCTTCGCGCGCAATTCCACAGATCCGCCGCTCTCTTGGGCGGTGAATGACAAGACCGAACACCATCCCGGTGTCGCCGAGCGCAAGTGGGAGATCGATTCGCTCTGCTATCCCATCCGGCTGGCGCATGGATACTGGAAGGCCACCGGCGATGCCAGTCCCTTCGATGCCCGGTGGAAGTCGGCGGCAGAGGCCATTCTGCGCACTTTCGGCGAGCAGCAGCGCAAGCACGGCCCGGGACCGTACAGCTTTCAGCGCGAGAGCGCGGTCCCCTATGACACGGTTGCGCTTTCAGGAATGGGAAACCCCGCCTGGCCCAATGGAATGATCTTCAGCATGTTTCGTCCCTCAGACGATGCGTGCATCTATCCCCTCTTTGTCCCAGCCAATCTGTTTGCGGTCAAGTCGCTTCGGCAACTCGCGGAACTCGCTGCCCATGCGGCAAAGGATGACGGCCTCGCCGCGCGAGCATCCGCGCTGGCGGCGGAGGTTGAGCAGGCAGTCGAGCAGCATGGCCGCGTCCACCACCCGCAGTTTGGCCTCATCTGGGCGTATGAAGTGGATGGCTATGACAACAGCCTTCTCATGGACGACGCCAATGCGCCCGGGCTCCTGTCCATGGCCTATCTCAACATCTGTCCGATGAATGACGCGCTGTATCAGCGCACGCGCAGCTTCGTGCTCAGCGATCGCAACCCATACTTCTTCCACGGCACTGCGGCCGAAGGTGTGGGTGGTCCGCACATCGGGCTCAACGCCATCTGGCCCATGTCCATCATGTTTCGCGCGTTTACGGCATCCAGCGACGACGAGATACGCCGCTGCCTGCGCTGGCTGCGAGACACCACTGCCGGAACCGGCTTCATGCACGAGACCTTCCAGAAAGACGATCCCGCAAACTTCACGCGGCCGTGGTTTGCCTGGGCAAACACATTGTTCGGCGAACTGATGTTGAAGCTCGCCGCCGAGCGCCCCGCCCTGCTTGCTGCGCCTCTGGATTGAATTCAATCCAGAGGCAATCGTGCGCGACGCCGTCGATTGCGTGACTCATCCGGCTCACCCCGCGCCGCCGGGTGAGAGCGCCCCACCGGTCCGCGCGAAGAGAGAAGCGGCAAGATAGATCGCCAACGCCCGCAAGCAATGCCTCCGGCCGCGCTGTCTCAAAACTCCTCCTTCGCCGGTGCCAGGGCGCGCACGGAACTCAAAAAGCGAGTGAGCAAGGTTCGATGAGCGCTATGGGTTGAAGTCAACAGTTGAGCCAAGGGTCACGGAAAGGCGACTATTCGGCCGAGCGGCGAGAAGCCTGTTCTAACCAAGCCTTCGCCGCCAGCCTCAGCTGTATCTCGCGCATGACGATCGTCAAAACGTCAACTTCCTATTTCGCCTGCATTAGCCCCGCAATAACCGCGGCAACTTTATCGAGTATCTGGTTCCAGCCCTCCATTTGACCGCTATTTTTCGCGCTCTCCATGGGTTCATTTCCAATGAAGGTAAGTTTCGTCTGGCCGTTTCCGAGATCCTCAAAGATGGTCACGTCGTACGCACCGTCTATAGCCTCATGTTCTATTCCTAATTGCGCAGGCTCGATCTTGTTTCCCTTCGAGTCCGAAAAGTACATGGAGGAAACGATCTTCTCGTGCAGGACAATCTCGTGGTATTCACCAGCATTCCAGAACTCCTGCCCATCCGGCGCCTTCATGCAGCAGAGAAATTTTCCTCCCACGCGAAAATCCATCTTGCAAACCGGCGAAGTAAAACCCTTCGGCCCCCACCACTGCATCACGTACTTCGGGTCTGTCCACGCCTTCCACACCAACTCGCGTGGGGCATCAAAAATTCTTGTAACGACCATCCGCTCAATTTCGCTAACCGTGTTTCCTGTCATCTCTGACCTCCTCTTTCTTCATTTGATTTACAACTACATCCAGCTTGTCGAAACTCTCTTCCCAGAATCGGCGATAGCTAATCGCCCAGTCGCTGACCGTCTTAATCGCCTCTGGCCTAAGCGTGCACACACTCTCTCGTCCACGCTTCGTCTTGATTACAATCCGCGCCCGCACCAGGTAGGCAATGTGTTTTGAAATCATCTGCTGCGAGAGTGCAAACGGTTCCGTCAATCCATGCACAGAGGCAGGCCCATGCGAGAGTCGTTCGATCATTGCCCGGCGGGTTGGATCAGACAAAGCCGCAAATGTTGTACCCAGATTATCCACAACCTGATAGTTGTGGATAATCTGCTCAATGTCAAGCGTGAATTTTGCGATTCTTGATTTCTGTTCCCTGGTCTCTGATCACTGACACCTGCGCTGAGTGATACTTCTGCCCAGGAGGGGCGAGCCGGCAGGGCTATGGCGCTGGCATCCGGGGCAGGAGGAATGCGGATTGTCTCTGGAACCTTCTCGGTGTCTCACCGCCCTGTTGGGCATGTGATCTTTGCCAGACGACTCACTAGGACCTACGCGGTGAGTGGTAAATCCGCCGATGCACTCGTCGAGCACAGACGGTGGTGAAACCCCCAAGTTTCCGGGTTCCTGGCATTTCGCCGGCAACTCTGCAGTTCTTCTTCGCGTGCTCGTGAACTGATGGGCGTCCTTCATTGGGCGACACTTTTACTTATACGTCCGGTTGCACGAGCGCAGATCTGACCTTCAACATGGCGACAACCCCAAAAGGCAAAAATGAGCAAAACGATCAGTTTTGCGATATATATTGATTAGAATGATCATGAATCGACTCATGCTGTCGCTGCTGGTTGGGCTCGTGACCGCCAGCCCCGCCCTGGCCAAGCCTGTTGCGCTTTTCTACTTGACCGACAATCCCGATTCGGTCCGCTCCTTCCTCGCCCACTCCTCCCAGATCGATCTCCTCGTTCCTACCTGGTACCAGGTGGACGAGAACGGCCTCGTCACCGGCATGCCCGACGCAACGGTGCTGGCGCGCGCGCAGACTGAGAAACTGCCCGTGACCCCCATCCTCGCCCTCTTCAATAAGAAGGGTTTCCAACTGCTGGCCAGTAACCCGGCTGCCCAGGCACGCATGAACCAGGCCATGCTCCGCGAGTGCAAACTGCATGGCTACGCGGGGTTCCAGTTCGACCTGGAAAACGTCGACTATCTGGATCGCGACCTGCTCACCGCGTTGGTCAGGACTTCGGCGGAGGTGCTGCACCAGGCCGGCCTTCAAGTCAGCATTGCAACAGTGCCCAACGCCCCGGGCTATCCCGGAAAAGGCGGATTCGCCAAGTGGATCTACACCGATTGGCGAGGCGCCTACGATCTTGCCGAACTGGGCAAAGTCGTCGATCTGATCTGCCTCATGACGTACGATCAGCACACCCGCTGGACCATGCCCGGCCCGGTTGCCGGCTGGAAATGGACCGTCGATAACCTCGAATATGCGCTAAAGGTCGTGCCCAAGGAAAAGCTCTCCCTCGGAATCCCTCTGTACGGATATCACTGGTTCGCGGGAACTCCCATGAAAGACACTGTTACTGGCGAGGAGAAGCCCAATCCGTCCGCGGAGTACATTGGCGCCCCCAATGCGCTGCTGCTGGCAGGGGCAAACGGCGGCAAGATTCAGTGGGACCCGGACGATCATAGCGCGTACTTTTACATCTATCGCGACCAGATGCGCGAATGGGTGTTTTACACCGATCAGCGCACGTTCAAAGATCGTTATGAACTGGTCCAGAAGGACGGCATTGAGGGTTTCTGCTCCTGGGTTCTCGGGGAAGAAGACCCGGCCATCTGGGAGTTGCTGCCGAAACGCCGTTAGACCGATTTCACGTGCGCGATGCTCCGTTTCAGCGGTCATTCGCGCCTCGGGGGTCGCGAGGCCCGACCCGAAGGTCGGCCTGCAAGGATCGAAAATGTCTTACTTCCTCGGCATCGACGCCGGTGGCACAAAGAGCGAGTTTTTGCTCGGCGACGAGACTCGCGAGCTGGCGCGCGTGCGGAGCGGCACCATCCAGAGGTTGCGCACTGACGCGGACAGCGCCGAGAGGAATCTTGACGAGGCTTTGCGCCAACTCACTGCCGGAACCGGCATCTCCATGGAGGCGGTTCAACGTTGCTGCATCGGTACATCCGGTGAAACGGTCCCGCTGGTGGTGGATTGGCTGCGGCAGAGCTTTGCTGGCCGCGTAGGCGGGGAGCTCATTCTCGTGGGCGACGTCGAGGTTGCCCTCGACTCGGTTTTTGCTGGCGGTCGCGGCGTGCTTGTCCTTGCCGGTACCGGCTCCAATGTTGCCGGCCGCGATGCCGGTGGGGCCATCATGACGGCGGGCGGCTGGGGCCCGGTCCTTGCCGACCAGGGATCGGGAAACTTTCTAGGCCGCGAGGGGCTGCGCCGTGGCTTTTTGGCCATCGATCAGCAGCGTTCAACAACCCTGTTGGAAGCAGTAAAGCGCCATTGGAACCTTGGATCGATCGGTGCATTGATCGAGCGCGCGAACGGCAAACCAGTGCCCGATTTCTCTGAGCTGGCGCCCCTGGTGGCCGAGTGCGCGGCGCAGGGTGACGCAGTCGCGGAGGAGGTGCTCGAACAGGGAGGTGCTGATCTGGCCTACCTCGCGAGTCTGCTTATCGAGCGCATCCGAAGGCAGGAACAGGCTACCGGCGGCGCTTTCGAATTGCCGGTTGTGGCAGTGGCCGGAAGCGTCCTGGCTCAAGTGCTTCCGGTGCGACAGGCGATGGAGCAGTCACTCCGGGAGCGCTATCCGGACATCGTGTTTGAGCCGACGCCGGCCGATCCGCCCCTCGGTGCACTTTGGCGGGCGCGTACAGGCTACGCAGCCGAGAAGTAGAGCCC
>VFSW01012933.1_pt1 | contig 11618 bp, 11 predicted proteins | sample 5358111 | NCBI WGS metagenome assembly VFSW01 (sample SAMN11554181, study PRJNA540505) | mine drainage metagenome | isolation source: sediment from site ElyBrook_90M | place: USA: Ely Copper Mine, Vershire, VT | collected 2017 | reverse complement strand
CCCGCAAAAACACACCTGAAGGAGTAAAGTTAGGCATATGAGCCTCTATTGCGCCGCGGGCAGCGCCGATTCTGATTTCTCTACGCAGCAGTTGAACGACTTGCTCTTCGAGAGCCTTGCAAAGCTTGGGCCGCGCCATCGTGTCCTCGCGGTTCCGCCGGACCAGACCCGCTCTCATTCGCGCGCCGGCGAGCTGACGCACGCAGCCTGGAAACACTATGGCGACGGACTCAAGGCCGTTCTGCCCGCGCTGGGCACCCACACCGCCATGCAGCCCGCACAACTCTCCCGCATGTTTGGCGACATCCCGCAGGAACTCTTCCGCGTCCATAACTGGCGCACTGATATTGAAACCGTGGGCGAAGTTCCGGCCGCGTACATTCGCGAGCAATCCGAGGGCAAGCTCAACTTTGCCTGGCCGGCGCAGGTCAACCGGCTCATCGCGCAAGGCGGGTTTGATCTGATTCTCTCCATCGGCCAGGTCGTGCCCCATGAAGTGATCGGCATGGCCAACTACAACAAAAACATCATGGTCGGCACCGGAGGCCGTGAGGGCATCAACCGCAGCCACTATCTGGGCGCGGTCTACGGCATGGAGCGCATCATGGGCCGCGCGCAAAATCCGGTGCGCAACGTGCTCAACTACGCCTCCGATCACTTTCTGCGCCACCTTCCCATCGTCTACGTGCTCACCGTGGTGGGCATCGGCGCAGACGGCGCACTTGCTGTGCGCGGCCTCTTCATCGGCGACGATGTCGAGTGCTTCCACCGCGCCGCCGACCTCAGCCTCAAGGTCAACTTCGAGTTAGTTGAGCAGCCCATTCGCAAAGCCGTCGTCTATCTCGATCCGCATGAGTTTCACTCCACCTGGCTCGGCAACAAAGCCGTCTATCGCACCCGCATGGCCCTGGCAGACGGCGCGGAGTTGATTGTGCTTGCGCCCGGCGTCAAGGAGTTTGGCGAAGACAGGACCATCGACACGCTCATCCGCAAGTATGGCTATCGCGGTACTCCCGCCACGCTTGCGGCGGTAGAGAAAAATGCCGACATTGCCAGCGAACTCAGTGCCGCCGCGCATCTCATCCACGGCTCGTCGGAGGGCCGCTTCACCATCACCTGGTGCCCCGGCCACCTGACCCAACAAGAGGTGGAAGGCGTCGGTTTTGCGTACGGTAACCTCGCGTCGATGCTGGAGAAATACAATCCTTCAAAGCTCAGCCATGGCTACAACCGGGTGGATGGCGAAGAGGTCTTCTTCATCGCCAGTCCAGGCCTGGGCTTGTGGGCCCATCCGTCGCGGCTCTCCGCGGCGTAGTGGCACGGAGATCACTCGCTGCCCCACCATCACTCACGCGATCATCCCCAGCTCCCGCAGCAGGAACGCATAGTCAAACGCTATCTCCTTCAGATAGTCATAGCGCCCGCTTGCTCCGCCGTGGCCCGCTTTCATGTTGGTCACCAGCAGCAGCCGGTTGTGATCCGTCTTGAGCGTGCGCAGCCTGGCCACATACTTGGCAGGCTCCCAATACATCACCTGGCTGTCATAGAGCGATGTCTTCACCAGCATGGCCGGATAGCTCGCCGCCTTCAGGTTGTCATAGGGCGAGTAACTCAGCATGTATTTGAAGTAATTTTCCTCATTCGGATTGCCCCATTCCTCGTACTCGGGCACAGTCAGCGGCAGGGAAGCGTCGAGCATGGTGTTCATCACGTCCACAAACGGCACATGCGAAACAACCGCTCGGAACAAATCCGGCCGCAGGTTGGTGACCGCACCCATCAACAATCCGCCCGCCGACCCACCCTCAATCGCCACCCGCGCCGCATCCCCATAGCCTGCTGCCGTCAAGTGCGTCACCGCCGCAATGAAGTCGGTGAACGTATTGCGCTTCGCCAGCATCTTGCCCGCATCGTGCCAGGGCTCGCCCAGGTCGCCGCCGCCGCGAATGTGCGCGTAGGCCATCACCAGGCCGCGGTCCAGCAGGCTCAACTGGTTGGAGTTGAACCCCAGCGGCAGCGAGTAGCCATACGAGCCATATCCATAGACATAGAGCGGATTCTTGCCCGGTTCGCGCTTGTCCTTTCTGTACACCAGCGAGACCGGCACCTTTACGCCGTCCTCCGCGGTGGCCTGCACGCGCTCACTGGCGTAAAGGCTGCGATCAAAGCCGCCCGGAATCTCCTGTTGCTTCAGCAGCGTGGTTGCGCCCGTCGCCATGTCGTACTCATACACCGAGCTCGGCGTCACCAGCGACTGATACGCATAGCGAAAGGTCGTCGTCTCAAAGACGCGGTTGATATGCGGATGCGCTCTGTAGGCCGGCTCGGGGAAGCTGATCTCGCCTGCCCGCGCAGCCTCCGGTCCGTCCCCGGCAAACTTCCACAACCGCAGGCGCGGCAGCCCGTCCTCGCGCTCGCAGGCCACAAAGAATCCTGCGAACAGGTCCACGTCCTCCAGCATCACGCCGTCCCGGTGCGGAATCCGTTCGGTCCAGTTTGCTTCGCCGGGCTGATCCACCGGTGCGGTTACCAGCCTGAAGTTGCGCCCCATGTCATTGGTGCGGATCAGCAAGAGTCCGTTTCGGTGGTCTACGGTGTACTCGTGTTCGTCGCGGCGCGCAGCGATGAGCCTCCATCCGCCCTCGGGCTCCGTGGCGGCCAGCACCTGGCACTCGCTGGTGGTGTGGCTGGCAGACTCCAGCACCATCAATTTGCCGTCGCGCGTGCGTCCCGCGCCCAGGTTGAAGCGCTCGTCATCGTCCTGATAGACCAGCACATCCTCGCTGTGCGGCGTGCCCAGCCGGTGCCGCCAAAGCTGGTATTGCCGTTTCTGTTCCTCGTCCTCCACGGTGTAAAAAAGCGTGCGGTTGTCCGCCGCCCACACGGCGGAGCCCACTCGCTCCACGGTGTCTGCCAGCGTTTCTCCGGTTTCCAGATTCTTAATGTGCAGCGTGTACTGGCGAAAGCCGGTCGTATCCGTGGTGTAGGCCAGCCAGCGGCCGTCGTCCGTGATGCAGGTTTCGCCCACGGCAAAGAAGGCCAGACCCTTGGCCAGCTCGTTGCCGTCCAGCACAACCTCTTCCGGCGCGTCCGGTGCCGGCGCGCTCAGCGACCCGCGCCTGCGGCAATGGATGCCGTATTGCAGGCCTTCCTCGGTGCGCGTCCAGTACCACCAGCCGCTGTCGAAAAAGGGAACCGACACGTCGGTCTGCTTGATGTGGCCCAGCATCTCCGTGTAAAGCTCCTCGCGCAGGTCGGCCAGCGGCGCCATCTCCGCCTCGGCGTAGGCATTCTCCGCCTCAAGATAGGCCGTGACTTCGGGATTTTCTTTCTCGCGCAGCCATGCGTAGTCGTCGGTGAGGGTGATGCCGTGGAGCTGCGTTTCAGTATGCTGCTTGCGGGCAATGGGAGGCTTCAGTTCTGTCATCTCCTTCTCAGTGTAGTAGTCGAGGTGGCATCGGCCTTGCTTTTCATCCCGCCCCAGGCCGCCCTCTGCAAGCGCTAACAGCTATTTTCCCAGGGAGTTACGGGAGATTTCCAATCCCGTCTCCGGGCGCCCGCGTAGGTGGCGCCTGACCAGCCGTTAATGCCGGGCGGTTCTTCGCTGCTGAGGGCCGATTCCCCGGCGTGGGAACCTTTTGCGCGGCGCGCTCGTACAATGGAATGCGATGAAAGGCTTTCACCGCACGTCCTCTGTTGCTCTCTGGCTGCTCTTCGCGGCCTTCCTTGGGATTTCCGTTACGGCTGCTTCGGCCGAGCAGGTCAAAGATCTGCCCCAGCCCACCGACTACGTCAGCGACTTCGCCCATGTACTCTCGCCCCAGGCCGTGGCCCAGCTCGACAGCATCTGCGCCCAACTTGACCACTCCAAAGCCAACGCCCAGCTTGCGATTGTTACGGTCAATAACCTGGACGGGGACGATGCAGCCAACTTTGCCGACGACCTTGAAACCAAGTGGAAGATGGGCAGGAAGGGCTCCGACCGCGGCGCGCTGGTGCTGTTGTCCGTGGAAGACCATAAGTACCGCATCGAGGTCGGCTATGGCCTGGAGGGCATTCTGCCCGATGGAAAAGTCGGCGACATTGGCCGCGCCATGGTGCCGTATCTGCGTGCCAAAGAGTATGACAGCGCCGTTCTGCTCGCCGTGGGCCAGGTCGCGCAGGTCATCGCCGCCGACGCCAACATCACCCTCACCGGAGAACCCGTCGAGCAGCCGCCGGTCCGGCATCAGGTCTCCGGGTTCAAGGCTTTCCAGCTCATTCTGTTCGCGGTCATTGTCGTTTTCTATCTGCTGCGCGTCTTCGGCAGCTTCGGCCTCCTTACCGGCATCTGGGCCATGACCTCGATGGGTGGTGGCTTTGGCGGTGGAGGCGGATCAGGCGGCGGAGGCGGCGGTGGTGGATTCGGCGGTTTTGGCGGTGGCGGCTTTGGCGGCGGTGGCGCCGGGGGCGACTGGTAGCTCAACAAGAGCTCAACAAGGTTGTTTGCAGATGGGGCTTTCCGCAATGAAAGCCCGAGGAGAAAGAGTACTGTATGCGTCGTGGACTTTGGATTGCACTTGGAATTGTCGGCGTGCTGGTTCTGGTGGTGCTCATGGTGTTTTCCAGCTATGTGAGCGCAAGGAATCAGATGGTGGCCTACGATCAGGACGTGAAGGCCGCGTGGTCTGAGGTGGATGTGCAGATGCAGAGGCGGGCTGACCTGATTCCCAACCTGGTCCAGACCGTGAAGGGCTTTACCAAGGAGGAGAGCACGGTCTTCGGCGACATTGCCAACGCCCGCGCCGGCATGTTGAATGCGCAGGGCCCGGCAGCGAAGATTGCCGCAAACAATCAGTTGGATGGCGCGCTCGGCCGGCTGCTGATGCTCACGGAGAACTACCCGCAACTGCGCTCGAGCGACCAGTTCATGCGCCTGCAGGACGAGCTCTCCGGTACTGAGAACCGCATCGGCGTAGCCCGCAAGCGCTACAACGAATCGCTGCAGACCTACAACACCTTCGTGCTGCAGTTCCCCAACAATATCTGGGCGGGGATCGCGGGCTACAAGCAGAACACGGCCTACTTCGCTGCCAATCCGGCCGCGCAAGCTGTTCCGAACGTCAAGTTTTAATCAGGGCCTGTTTACACTGCCCGTCGCCGCCGTCCGCTCCGTGTGCAATCACCCGGGGCGGCATCTTTGGCGCATTCCGGATCAAGGGCGCAGTTCAAAAGCGCAGGACAAGGGCGCAGGTCAAAAGCCCGGGTCTAAAGCGCCGATCAAGGGCGCACACAAAAGGGCCATCCCGGCTGCCGGGATGGCCCTTTTGCATCGGTGGGCAGGAGGCCGCCCAGGCCGCTTACTTGTAGGACGCGATGGCGCTGGCCTCGTCGTCATAAATGTCGAAGACCGTGTACAGCTTGGTCAGTTGCAGCACATCCTTCACCTTCTTGGTCAGGCTCAGCAGCTTCAGCGCCGCCCCCTGATTCTTCGAGGTGGTGTAGGCGCTCACCAGCTCTCCCAAACCCGAGCTGTCGATGTAGTTCACATCACCAAGGTTCAGCAGAATGTTCTTCATTCCTTTGCTGATCAAATCGCGAATCGCCTCGCGCAACTGCACGCTGCCTTCGCCCAACGTAATCCGCCCGCTTAGGTCCAAGACGGTGACGCCGTCCACTTCACGGGAAGCAATTGTAAGTGCCACGGTAATTCCTCCTTTTTGTGGTGTTCTGGTTATAGCACCTTTGCCCTGTGGCGGAAGAGTAAAGTTTGAGTTAGGCCGAACCGCAAACTGTGAAAGGCCGTTGGCCGGGTCCCTCACGCCGCCGTCTGCGCCGGTACCTTAGGTTGTTTCCCCCGCCGGAGCCAGATGCTTGACGAGCGTCAATTCGGTTCCGGGATGCAATTGTCGAAAGTGTACCTCATCCATAAATGAACGGATAAGGAAGATACCGCGTCCGGTTCCCCGCAGCAGATTCTCTGGCGCCAGTGGATCGGGAATCTTTTCCGGGTCCAGTCCTGCGCCCTGGTCTGCAATCGTAATAACCAGAGACTTGCCGGTATTTTCAAAGCTCGCGGTAATCACTTTTGTGGGGTCGTAATCGTTGCCGTGCAGCACCGCATTCACGGCTGCCTCGCGTACCGCCATCGTCAGTCGAAAGCGCTCATCTTCGTCCAGGCCGGCCTCTTCGGCAAGCTTGTCCGCCGCCGCTTCCACCTCGCCAACGCTGTCCATCGTCGAACTGAGTGCAAACTTCAGCTTGCCTGCTCCGGGTTTCTCCAAAGGTCACGCCTCCGCCTCTGCCGGAACAGGAGCCACACTCCCCATCGTCCGACCAACCTTGCTGGAAGTTTCATGGCTTGAGCGCATTGTGTCAAGCCTCACATTCAGGCCCGTCCTGAATTCATAGAAAACACCCCCAAGGGTATTCAGCCGGATGCGCTCTCCGCGCAACCGCGCTCCGGCAGACTACACTTTCTCCATGCACCCTCGCACCACAGCCCGCGTCAGCCTCACCGCGCTCCTTGGCACGCCGGTGACCGATGCGGAAGGCCATCTGCGCGGAAAGCTCAAAGACATCGCCGTGGCCACCGGCCCCGATGCCGGCAAGGTGGCCGGTCTGGTGCTCAAGACGCGCGCCGGCCTCTCCATCGTCCCTTCGCAGGATGTGATGGAAACGCCCGCCGGCACCCTCGAACTGCGTTCTTCCGGCGCCCTGGTGCCGCTTGCCGATCAGGGAAACTATCTTTACCTGCAGCAGGACCTCGTGGACCGCCAGATTATCGACATCCACGGCCGCAAGGTGGTCCGCGTCAACGACGTCGATCTGGAATGGATGGGCCATGGCGGGGCCCATCTGCTGCGCGTGGCTGAAGTCGAGGTCGGACTCCGCGGCGCCTTTCGGCGCGTCTTTAAAGGGCTGCTCCCGCGCGCCTCGCTTGAGACTCTCTCCCGCAAATTCCATGCCCGCGGCATTCCCTGGCAGTTCGTTGACGTCATTGAGGTCGATCCGGCCCGCCGCGTCAAGCTCCGCATCGAGCACGAGCGCCTTGCTCAGATGCACCCCTCGGACCTTGCCGAAATCCTTGAGGACCTGGCTCCGGCCGAGCGCGAAGCGGTCTTCACCTCGCTCGATGAAGAGGTGGCCGCCGAGACCCTCGAAGAGGTCGAGCCCAAGCTCCAGAAGGCCCTTCTGGAAAAACTCGATGAGGAGAAAATCGCCGATATTGTCGAGGAGATGGACCCCGGCGCCGCCGCCGATCTGCTCGCCGAGCTGTCCGAAGAGCAGTCCGACGCCATCCTCGAAGAGATGGAGCCGGAAGAGCGCCAGGAGGTCTCCGAACTGCTCGAATTCGACGAGCACTCCGCCGCCGGCTGCATGACCACCGACTTCGTCTACCTGGGTATGACCTCCACCGTGGCCCAGGCCGTCCAGGCTCTGCGCACCTTCGATGGCGACCCGGAAAGCGTCACTGAGATCTATTTGCTCGACGAGAAGCGCGCCCTGCACGGCGTCGTTTCCCTGGCCCGGCTCGTCATGGCCCAGCCGGAAACCCGCCTGTCGATCCTTACTGAGGCACGCGTCCTCTCCTGCCCCGCCGACCTCAACCAGAACGACCTGGCCGAGATGTTCGACAAATACAACCTCCACGCGCTGCCCGTCGTCGATGCCCAGAACCGCATGGTCGGTGTCGTCCAGGCCGACCACGTCATCAGCTTCCTGCGCGAAAAATTGTAGCCCCCTACTCGAAAGTTGCAGAAATTGCCTCAGAACCCCCTTTCGTTGACCAAATTGCAACCTTCCGTACCGTTCTTTTCATCAATTTGAAAGAATTCACGAGCAGAATTCTCAACTTGTGAAACAATTTATAGATGGTGCAGTTCCCCAAAGTTATTCAGGGCGGCATGGGTGTCGGTGTTTCCAACTGGCGTCTGGCAAACGCCGTCTCCCGTCTCGGCCAGTTAGGCGTCGTGTCCGGCACGGCCCTGGACTCGCTTTTTGTGCGCCGACTTGCCGATGGCGACAAGGATGGCTACATGCGCAGGGGACTGGATGCCTTCCCCTTTCCTGAGATGGCTCGGCGCATCTGGCAGGAGTATTTTGTCTCCGGCGGTAAACCCAGCGAGGCCCCCTATCCAACCGCGCCGATGCACCAGCGCATTGAGCCGCGCAAGCTCGTAGAGCTCTGTATTGTCAGCAACTTCGTTGAGGTCTTCATGGCCCGCGAAGGCCACAAAAACTTCGTCGGCGTCAACTTTCTTGAGAAGGTGCAGCTCCCTCACCTGGCCTCCATCTACGGCGCTATGCTCGCCGGCGTAGGCTACGTGCTCATGGGCGCCGGTATTCCGCTGCACATCCCCGGCGTGCTGGATGCCTTTGCCGCCCGTCGTCCCGCGGAATACAAGCTCGCCGTGACCGGGGCCACGCCGGAGCAAGACACCTTCATGCACTTTGACCCTGCCGACTACGTGCAGGGCCCGCTGCCCGAGCTGCAGCGCCCGCGCTTCCTGGCTATCGTTTCGTCCAACACCTTGGCGACCACCCTGCTGCGCCGCGCCAATGGCCGGGTGGATGGCTTTGTGATTGAAAGCCCCACTGCCGGCGGCCACAACGCGCCTCCTCGTGGCAAGCTCCAGCTCAATGAGACTGGCGAGCCGGTCTATGGCGAACGCGACCAGGTAAATCTGGCTGACTTCCGCGCCATGGGCGTCCCCTTCTGGCTGGCAGGCGGATACGGCAATGCGGAAAAGTTGCGCGAGGCTCTCGACGAGGGCGCCGCTGGCATTCAGGTTGGAACTGCGTTTGCGTTCAGCAATGAATCCGGCATGCGCCCCGACCTCAAACGCAAGCTCATTGGCCAGGCCCGGGCCGGCATCGGAGAAGTCTTTACCGATCCTCTCGCCTCGCCCACCGGTTTTCCGTTCAAGGTGGCACAGGTGGAGGGCACGTCCTCTGCGTTCCCGATCTATCAGCAGCGCAAACGGGTCTGCGATCTGGGCTATCTCCGTGAGCCTTATGCCACTTCCGAGGGCAAAATCGGCTACCGCTGCGCCGCCGAGCCGGTCGATAACTACGTCGCCAAGGGTGGCAAGATTGAGGATACAGTCGGCCGCAAGTGCCTTTGCAACGCTCTTTTGGCCAACATCGGCCATGGACAGAAGCGCAAGGACGGCTCTTCGGAGCTGCCCCTGATCACGGTCGGCGACGACCTGAACAGCATCGCTCAGTTCCTGGCCCCCGGTCAGGACGCCTATTCGGCCGCCGATGTGGTCCATTCGCTGCTCCGCCTCAGCGTATCCGCCGAAGAGCAGACTGAGCCGCTCCTCGCCGCGACGGCCTGAGACGGCCCTCCAAACACCGCCTCCGCAAACCGCAAAGGGTGGATTCTCTTCTACAGAGGATCCACCCTTTGTCTTTTTGCCCTGCCGCGCGCGCAGCTTCCAGTTACTCCGTCTCCTCCGGCTCCGCCAGCAGCGCCCCCAGCCGGTCCAGCTTGCGCTCCCACACCGTGCGGTGCGCGCGAATCCATTGCTCCAGGGCGTTAAAGCCAGCTGGTTCAATGCGGCAGGTGCGCACCCGTCCTGCCTTTTCCGTATGCACGAGCCGGCTCTCTTCCAGAATCTGCAGATGCTGCGCCACGGCAGTCAGCGTGATCCCCAGCGGCGTCGCCAGTCCTGAAACCGACATGGGCCTCTCGCTCAATCGGTCCAGAATCGCCCGCCGCGTCGGGTCGCCCAGCGCGTGAAACAGCCGGTCGATATCGATGGATCGAACCGTGGAAGAATCTGTCATCGATTGCCTCTCACCCCGTGCCGTTTACTGCGCCAATTCCTTCGCCATACGGTCGAGGAGAGCACGCCAGCCAGCCTCCAGCATCTGCGGCCCGTCCGCCCATTCAAGGTAAGCTCCCTGATGGGTCAGGATCAGGTCCGTCCCAGTCTCTGCGGGCAGAAACTCAAAGGTCGCCAGCATCACCACGATCGGCTTTCCGTTCAGAGACATCTTCGAGGTCATGACAATGCGCCTCTCGGGCCCTATGTCCTGATAGGTGCTTTCGTTCGTAATCTCGGAGCCCGCAATGGGGTGGCCTTCCTTGAAGCGGTACCGGAACCGTTCGCTGCCGCCCACGCGAAACTCCATTTCAAACTCCTGAATCTCGTGGTCGCCCTCGGCGTACCAGCGGCGCTTCCGGGCCGGCTGCGAAAAGGCGCCATACACCCGCTCGGGTGGTTGGGGATAGTTGCGCTCCAACACGAATGTGCTGTGGACCAGGCTTGACTCTGTCATGTCCTCTCTCCATTTCCGTCAACAGTGAAGTGACAGCTTCAGTATTGAGCGCCTCGCCTAAATTGTCAAGTGGATACTTCAGTATTTTCTTCTAGCAGCCGGCGGTAAATCTTCAGTTTTGAAAGGGCACGGATTTAGCCGTGCCGTAAAGCCTCAGGAATCAATGGCGGCCTTAGCCTGAATGATGGCAGGAACCGTCTTCCTGCCCCAGAAAACTCGCCAACCCGCCGGACCTTTGCGACGAGTCCTGTCTCGGGTTCCAGGATCCTCTTGGCGCGGGTGATGTCGAAAAGAGAACGAGCCAGTAAGTATATTAGGCGGTAATACGGCCAGATCTCCCATCCCTTGCGCCTTCCGAGGTGAACCGGTAGAGTGAGACGTCATCCCGATTCAGCGGAGGCCTCATGGCCACAGGATTATCCGAAGGTCTGGTCCTCAGTGCTCATCCTGCGCCGTTTGTCCGCATGCTAGACAAGTACTTCTATCTCTGCATGTCGCTGCTCATTCTCGCCCTGGTCACGGCGACGTTCAGCACCACGGTGCCCGCCCGGCTGCTCCATCCGAAAATTGCTCCGCCCAACATGGTGTGGCTGCACGGGGCTGTCTTCTACGGATGGGTTTTGTTCTTCATCCTGCAGTCGAGCCTGGTAAAAATCCGCAAAACCCGCTGGCATCGCACCATCGGATGGTTCGGACTTGCGCTTGGTATCGCGGTCGTTGGGTTGGGGGTCTCGACCACGATCATCATGCACCGTTTTGAATTCCTGACGCTTCACCAGGGCCAGGACGCGATCATCGGTATTTCTGTCCCGCTGTGGGACATTTTGTGCTTCGCGGTAGTGTTTAGCCTGGCGATCCTCTGGCGGAAAAAGCTGGAATACCATCGAAGGCTCATGCTGATTGCATCGTGCGCGTTGACAGCCGCAGCATGGGGAAGACTGCCCGCATCCGTGCTGCCCGGGTTCTGGTTCTACGCAGGCGTTGACCTGCTGATCATCATGGGAGCGGTCCGCGATTTCCTCGTGAACCGGAAGATTCACCGCGTCTATCTCATTGCTCTGCCGCTATTCATCGCCGGTCAGATTGCGATCTCGCATATCACGTACACAGAGTGGTGGATGCGCTTCGCACATTCCATTCTGTTTTGAGACCTGCGAACGGTCAGAACGATGCGTTCCATCTCAGGCTGGTGTCCCACTCGGGAGGAAGAACCGTCTGGCTGGCAAAAGGCGAAGGGCGCCGCTTTCGCCTTTCACTCCGTGCAGGCCCCAGAACACAAGCACGGATTTGGCATCCCTTCGACGCGGGGAGCGCATGATGAAGACACCTGCTTTATTCGATTTGAACGG
>VFSW01012932.1_pt1 | contig 11619 bp, 9 predicted proteins | sample 5358111 | NCBI WGS metagenome assembly VFSW01 (sample SAMN11554181, study PRJNA540505) | mine drainage metagenome | isolation source: sediment from site ElyBrook_90M | place: USA: Ely Copper Mine, Vershire, VT | collected 2017 | reverse complement strand
GCTTATAGCCGCCGCGGTTATAAGCACCCCGATTGCCTTCCCTCCTAACCCGATACCCTTTGTAAAGGCCAATGCCGCGAGAAAAGTCCCCGCGCCCGCGACGAACCCGATGCCTCCGCCCAGGGATTTTGTGAACATAAGCGCCAGGAGGAGCGGCAACAGGCCTGCCGCATACGGGATTTTTCTGAGGCCCTTCTCGGATATGACGAGCGCTAACCCGGCGGGGAATGCCATGGAAATATAACACGCCAGGACGTCCGGCGACAGAAGCGTAGCGAACGCGCGTTGGTTTTCGGGCCTTAGCTCCTTCATCAGCGCGCCCGTTCCAAGAGGCCAAAGGCTCTTCAGGAACTCGATGGTATGGGCAAATCCGAAGAAATACTGGTATATCCCGTAAAGAGATACGATGACGGAGGTTAAGAAAAAAACCTTCAGCAGGGCAAGCTTCCTCTCATCCGTGCAGGACGCCACACCGTACGCGAACGCGGCTGACGCGGAAAAAAGAAAAACGTAATGGAAAGTGTTATTAAGGTTTATTGTCCAGGCCAGCGATGCGGCGGTCATTACCGGAATGAGGAGGAGCGGCCATGCCGAGGCCAACCCTGGCGTGCCGCCCGCCGCCAAGGACAAAAAAAGGAGCAGGAATGCCGCGAATATATATGCGTCCCTTGCCCACGGGTATATCGCGCCGGAGCATAGCCCGGTGAATATAACGAGAAACGCGGAGAGTATGAACCCTCCCCATGCGAAATCCCCCCGTGCCGACTTTAATCCGTTCATTTGAAGTTCCGCCGCTGGAACACCAGCACGGAGAGCGCGAGTATCGCCATGACGTACATAAGGCCGTAGGCCATGGAGGACAGTATGTAATCCGGCGTGACGGGGATATTATGCACCGTCTGGGCCTTCACGTTGAAGTCCTCGAGGTTCGGCAGGACATAATAGACGAAGGTAAGCACCGCCTTCGCGCCCGCCAGGCCTGTCTTTGCCGCCAGCCCCCGGAGGTCCCCGGTCATGTGCCCTATCACGTATAACGCAAGGGCATAGCTCGCGGAGAGCGTGGGGGTGGAGAACGTGGAGAATAAAATAGCCGACGCCGTCACCACCAGAAGCTCGACGTATATCAGGAGCACGGAGATCAGAGTCTGCCAGGGCAGTTTATTCGTGTATAAAAACAGAACCAGCATATAGCATACGGTCATCACGGCAATATAGGCCATAAGCACAAGGGACAGCCCCAGGTACTTGCCCAGGAGGAACTGCCAGCGCTTGATTGGCTTGGAGATTATGATGTAGATGGTCTTCTTCTCAAGCTCTTTGTTTACAAGCCCGATGCCCACGAAGATGGCGATTATGACCCCGAATATCTCTATGCCCGAAAGGGAGAGGTCCTCGATTATCTTGGAACGCTCCCCAAGCGTAAGCGTCGAGAGGAGCACGGACGCGCCGAGCAGGAGGACTGCGAAGAAGACAAGAGAGTAGAATATCTTGTCCCGGATTACTTCCTTGAACGTGTTTATGGCGATTGCGTAAACTTTCATTGACGGCTCTCTTTATTTAAAAGTCGCTGGATTCCCGTTTGCACGGGAATGGCAGCTTATTTGCGCCCCTTCCCAACCTCTTCCATGAACAGGTCCTCGAGCGAGCTTTTATGCGGAATGAGCGAAATTATTTCTCCGCCGGACTCGAATACCAGCCTCTTGGCTTTGCTTGCGGCCTCCGGGTCGTTGAACGTGGCCGTGGTTTCGCTCCCGCGCGTCAAGATCCCGGAAGACATGCCTTCAAGCCGGGAGAGATTTTCGCCGGATACGCCTTCAAAAGTCATCTCTACCGACTTCACCCGCGTATTGGATAAAAGCTCGCCAACCGTCCCCATAGCACGCAGTTCGCCTCTCACGAGTATCCCCACCCGGTCGCATATGACCTCGACGTCCGGGAGGATATGCGTCGAAAAAAAGATGGTCTTTCCCTTGTCCTTAAGCCCCAGGATTATGTCCCGGACCTGCTTCCTGCCCACGGGATCGAGCCCGCTCATGGGCTCGTCGAGCACGACAAGTTCCGGGTCGTTGATGAGCGCCTGCGCTATGCCTATCCTCTGCTGCATCCCCTTGGAGAACTTCCGGAGCTGAAGTTTGCGCGCGCCGGAGAGCCCGACCATGTCGAGCAGCTCTTCCGCCCTGGCCGTTCTTTCTTTTTTGCGCATCCCGAAGAGCCTCCCGGAGAGGTCCATGAACTCCGCCGCTGTCAGGTAGTCGTAGAAGTACGGCTGTTCCGGCAGGAAGCCGATATTGCTTTTCACCGCCGCGTCGCTCAAGGGGCGGCCCATCAGCCATGCCTTCCCGCCGGTCGGGTATACCAGGCCCATCAGTATCTTGAGCGTCGTCGTCTTCCCCGCGCCGTTCGGACCGAGGAAACCGAATACCTCGCCCTTTTTTACTTCCATCGTCAGGCCCTTAAGCGCAAGGACGCGCCTTCGCATGAACCCGACCCTGAACTCCATCTTCAAGTCTTCCGTCCGTATCATCGCGTTTTTCCCCTGCCGTATATCCTGAGTCTCCTGGGCAGCTTCGTGTTAGACGCATCCCCGGTCTCGGGATTTATAACATATTCCCCGCCAAGCTGGTCCACCGGCTCGGACTTTATCAGGCCCGCCGCCAAAAGCTCGCCAATGGTCGCCGGATACCTGCCGAATTTATTCTTGAAAACCTTCGCGGCTTTTTCCAGTGTGTCGAGATTAATCTCCACCTGGAGTTCCTTCATCCTCTGCCGGAGGGCGTCTTTGACCTTGTCGTTTTTTGTGCTTTTATAAATTATTTCCGTAAGTTCCAGGCCGAAGCGGGGGTCGCCGGATTGCGCATACAGGCGGGAAGCGAGCAGGGGCACGAAAGGCGGCCTTCCCGGAAGCTCCGCCGCGCGCCCCATGTAATAGGCAGCCAGTTTATATCTCTGCGAATGCAGGAAATAGTCGGTGCTCAGATAGAAAGGCAGCCGCCAATCTCCAGGGTTATTATCGAAACCCTTTTTGAGCAGCCTCTCGCTGAGCTTGTACTCTCCGCAGACCGCGGAGAGGAATACGCCACCCGCTTCGCTCATGTACGAGAACTTAGGGTCGAGGTCCGTCGCCGCGTCCAGTGCGTGATATATCCATTTCGCGTTCCGCGGCGAAATCTTTCTGTCCCCCATCACCTGTATGACCTGAAGCCATATGAGGTCCGCCAGGAGAGAGTCCTGGCCCATGGAGATTTTTTTGAGATACTTACCCTTCGGGATATCCCCAAGCCCTTGAAGCTTGCCGATGCTGTTCTTTTGCCCGTCGATATGCCGCTGTGCGACGTACAAAAACCCGGCGTCCAGGAGCAGGAATACCGAAAGGAATAGAGATAGAAACCTCATTTTTTTCTTTTCAAAATATCTTCCAGCGTCCTTAGCTCGATAGGGTCGGCCCCGAAATTTTTACTGGGTATTATATCACAGCCGTGAGACGAATATAAAGCCATTGTTTTCTCGACCGTTGCCAGTTCCGCGCGCGCCAGGCCAGTCTTCCCAGCGGAGAGCCAGCCCCTCGCCAGCTCCACTCGCGCCGGGAGGAAGTCCGGCTCGTATTTGAGGGCGTCCAGGAGAAGCTTCTCACGCGCACCTGCCATCCCCAGGAGTCCGGCCATTCTCGCGGCGTTCATCTTGTCAAACGGGCTATATGGAGCAAGCGCGGCTGCCTTCTCATACCAGACGAATGCCTGAAACAGGAGCTTCACCCTGTCCCCGGGGGCGGCGCGTGCCGAGAGCGCCTCGAACACATATCCCATCCGGGATGGGTAGTACGGGTCGAAGCGGCTTAAATTGACGGATTCGCCAAGCTCAGATACCGCCGCCTTTGCCTCGGAGGGATCGCCCGTGTTTAAAAACCGGTTAAACATGCAGGAGGCGAGCGTGTTGTGGTAGGCGGCATTCCCCGGCGCAAGGAGGACGGATAGGTTCAAATCTTTCAGCGCCTTTTCCCCGCATGGGTCTTTTTGTTTCACATACCTCTCGTAGCTGGCCCAGGCCGCTAAAGGCAGGGATACGTAAACCGCGAGGAGAAGCGCCGCAAGGACGCTTCCGTACTTAAACAATGGCGTATTATTTACAGGGGTCTCTTTTCCCGCCAGCCCGCGCGCCTCCGCACCCGCCTTTAAAAGGACCCCGGCATAAAATAGCGCAAGAATAACGATTCCGGGCTCCATGAAAACCGAGTCGAACAGGGCATGAAGCAGGAAGGCGCATAACCCCGCAACAGCCGCAAGAAGGGTTGGGTCTTTTTCCTTCCTTATGGCCCGGAGCATCGCGCGGCCCAGAACCAGAAGTCCCCAAAGCAGTACCAGTAGCCCCGGTATCCCCATCTCCGCCGCCACCTGGAGGTACCCATCGTGCGCAGATTCCGCGACCTTGGCATATCTTACGGGTCCGTCCGGTGAGGGGAAATTATGGGAAAAAGTGCTGAGTTCGTACTGCCCAAGGCCCTCTCCCAACGGCCTTTGAATTATCCTCCCGACAGCATTCTTCCAGATGTCCAGCCGTGCGTAAACGTATGGGTCGCTGGATACGTCTCCTATGAACTTCTGACCGAGGAACGGGGACAGGGCAAGGAGAAGCGCCATCACCGCGACAACGGGTAGGAGAGCCTTCCAGCCGTACCTGAAAAAGAGGAAGACCGCGCAGGAAAAAGAGACGGCGAGGAATGCGCCCCTGGAATGGGTAAACGGAATGGCGACGATAATCAGGACGAAAATCAGAACAAATAAAAATGTCGCTGAATTCCTGCCGGAGCCTGCCCCGGTATGAATAAAGCCGGGGCGGGAATGACGCTTTAAAAAAAGCGAAAGCACGACCGGCGCGGTCATGGCAAGCCATCCGCCGTAGAAGTCCGGGTTGAAGAACGTGCCGTTTACCTTCGGCTGCCCCGTCAGAGCCTGAACTATCCCGTACGCCGCCTCGGCTCCCGCAAAAATGGTTAGTATGTAAATGCTTTTTTTAATTCTTTCGGAATTAAGCGAATATATAACGACGTAAAGGAGCAGGATATAATCGAATATGCTGGCCAGCCTCTGCCACGCAAGGTATTTATATGGGGCGATGAAGTATGAATCCAGGCTTAATACCGCAAAAAACAAAATGGGAAAACCCATGCCGGAGGGTGGGACTTTCAGCTTTCCTTGCCTTCCGCCCTTAAGTATCCAGGTGAGGAGACAGGCTATGGTAAAGAGGCGGATGACAGTTACGGGAAGGTAGGTTGTGCCGCCTTCGATTAAGGGAGGAAAGAGCAGAAGGAATATCAGAGCTGGCATATTTATTCTAAAAGAAAATAAGGGGGTGATTGCTCACCCCCTCAGGTATGAAACTTACGCTCATGAACTACTGGGACACGTCATTGATCGGGTTCTGTAAGTCTCGGGCTGCGTTAAACATCCATTCGTCAAGTGTTGCATCGCCGTCTATGTTTCCCATTGCGGCCGCGGTATAATAGGTTTGGGACGCTCCGGGATCTACCCCACTATAATCACCGCTGTTAGGCGTCGTCCAATCACTGGCGGCAAGCCAAGTGCCGGTGGTTTTGTCGCCAGTAGCGTCAGTATTAACTAGGAAATGAGCCGTATCCTTTCCGCCATAGAAGTAGGCATACCTTGTCTTACCCTGTGCGGCCCAGCCGAGACCGGTAAAGTTGGTAACGTACGTACTGTTCTCGGCGTTGTATGACTCGGCGTTCTCGCCGATGGCGCCGAGGTTGGTCTTTGCCTCGGACTGTTTGGACTTCGCCTGATACCTGAGGAAGTTCGGGATGGCTATAGCGGCCAGTATGCCTATGATGGCGACGACGATCATGAGTTCGATGAGGGTGAAACCTTTTTTGTCGTGCATGCGCTTAAACATTTTCTTTTCCCTTTCTTTGCGGGCGCAATAAATTGCGCCCCTACTTTTTTATTAACCGTTCTTGCCCTGATCCCTCTTACAAATCCCCCCTTTCTTGGGCTGTTTGATTTTTTTCTCTACTCCTTTATGGTAGCAATATGCGTGCCCAAAACCTGGATTGCTAACACACTATTAAATAAGACAATTTAACAAGCATATAAAAAATTCAAACCGGGACTGACGAAAAACATCACTGGAGTGATGATTTACATCAGTTCGTTTGATTGACATCGTTGTAGTCGTTGTTCAGTTTGCTAACCTGGTTTATGGACCAGACATCATACGCTGGGTCGTTGTCTATGTTGCCCACCGCGATACATGTAAAGCTATCTGCGGATACTCCTGGGAATGCGTTTAAATGCAGTTCCGCGCCTGTGGGATCGGCGGCGGGACCGTCGCCGGGGGTTCCATGCATGCCTATCCAGGCGTTCTGGCCCCACGAAACGCTACCGCCGGAACCGGAGGGCTTTGTAAGCGTAAAATCATAATATTTCGCGGTTCCCCCCAGCCCGAAACCGATGCTGTCAAAGCTGTCAGAATAGTAGCTTTGCTCTGAATAATATGCCTGCTCGTCGATGTAAACGCCCTTCAAGTTCGCCTCAGCCTCGGACTGTTTTGTCTTGCTAAGGTAATTCATATAATTAGGGACAGCTATCGATGCGAGAAGGCCTATAATAGCCACTACGATCATCAGCTCTATCAGCGTAAAACCACCCTGTTTCTTTAATCGGTGTCTCATGGCTTCCCGCGCATTTGGGTTGACGCATCTTTCATTATCTTCAAATGAAAGCAATAACCATGCCTATTCCAGCCCGTGCTTTTTAAGCCTGTGCCGAAGCGACGGGGATGTAAGCCCCAGGAGCCTTGCGGCCTCGACCTTCGATCCTCCCGTCTTTCTCAGGGCCTTCACCAGGAATTCCTTCTCCATCTCGTCCAGCAGGCCCTCCAGCTCTATCCCCCCGTCCGGAATCTCGTCCGGCACCGGGCCGACTCGCCTCCTGCGCTCGCCCTTCAGGTCGGCGGGGAGATGGTCGGCGGCAATGAACACGCCTTCGCTCAGGGTGCAGGCGCGCTCCATTACGTTCTCAAGCTCGCGCACGTTTCCTTTCCAGTTATGGTCCGTAAGGATGGCCATCGCTTCCGGCGTAATCCTCATCGAGTCGCCGTCCTTGCAGAACTTCTTCAGGAAATGCTCGGCCAGCGCCGGGATGTCCTCTTTCCGCTCCCTTAGCGGGGGGAGATGTATCGGGATGACATTCAGCCTGTAGAAAAGGTCTTCCCGGAAGTTTCCTTTTGCTATCTCCTCTTTTAAATCCCGGTTCGTGGCGGCGATTATCCGGACATCGACTTTTATATCGACAGTACCGCCCACCCTCTTAAACTCCCTTTCCTGAAGCACATGCAAAAGCTTCACTTGGAATGTCTGGGTAGTCTCGGCAAACTCGTCGAGGAATACACTGCCGCCCTGGGCCACCTCGAAAAGACCCGCTTTATTCTCCACCGCGCCCGTAAAGGAGCCCTTTACGTGCCCGAAGAGCTCCGATTCCAGCAGATGTTCGGGCAGGGCGCCGCAGTGGATATACATGAAGGGCTTGTCGCGCCTCCCGCTCAGGTTATGCAGGGCCCGCGCCACAAGCTCTTTCCCGGTGCCGGACTCGCCGGTGATAAGCACCGTGCTGGCCTTGTCGGCGACCTTGGATATAAGCTCGAACACCCGCTCCATCGCCGCAGAATGGCCGATGAAGTTCTGGAATCCCTTCTCTGCCTCCAGTTCGCGCCGGAGGAGGACGTTTTCCTCGCGCAACTGGCGTTTTTCGAGGGCGTTCTTCACTACGAGCTTTATCTCTTCCACCTTGAACGGCTTCATTATGTAGTCATATGCGCCGTGCTTCATCGCCTCGACCGCGCTTTCGGCGGTAGCGTATGCCGTTATCAGAACCACGACCGTCTCCGGCGAGTGCTCTTTTACCGTCTTGAGTAAGTCCACGCCTCCCATTCCCGGCATCCGGACGTCCGTTATCACAAGGTCGAATATATCCTCACTAAGTAGCTTCGCCGCCTTCTGGCCATTCTCCGCCGCGACAGGGACATGGCCTTCTCTTTTTAACATTATGGAGAGGAAATCGCGCATTGACTTCTCATCGTCCACTACAAGTATCCTGCCCATATCAGGCCGCCCTCCAGACAGGTATTTTCACAATGAACCTGCTTCCTTTGCCAGGCTGACTCTCCACGTTAATCCTGCCGCCATGATCCTCCACTATCCTGTATACAATCGAAAGCCCAAGCCCCGAGCCGCCCTCCTTGGTGGAATAAAACGGATAGAATATCTTGTCGATGTCTTCCCTGGTTATGCCGGAGCCGTTGTCTTCCACGGTGATAACGGCATCGCTTTCATCCAGGGCCAATTTTATTAACACAAATCCCGGCCCGGAAAGCGACTGAACGGCGTTCAGCGCCAGATTCAAAAGGACCTGCCTCATCTGCCCCTGGTCCACCTGCATCAGTACGGGGTTTTCAGGCAGATCAAGCCTGAGGCTCACGTCTTCGGCAAATCTCACGTCTCCCTTTATCAAATTTGCGGTATCGATAATTACCTGGGCCATGTCGCATTCTTCCTTTACAGGGACTTTCGGCCCGGCATAAATCAGGAACTCCGTCACGATGCGGTTCAGGCGATCCATCTCGTTTAAGGCTATATCCATCAGGTTCAGGTTGTCGCCGCTTAACGAAAGCTCCTCCTTCAATATCTGAAGCGAGCCGGAGAGCGAAGTCAGCGGGTTTCTTATCTCATGCGCCATCCCTGCGGAAAGCTCGCCGATGGCGGCAAGCCTGTCCTTCTTTTTTATCTCAGTCTCCATCTCCTTGATGAGCGTCACATCCTGGAATATGCCGAGCAGTCCGTGCGCCTTCCCTTTTTCGTTTTTCAGCGGGGAGAGCGTCATCCCCAGCATAAGTTCCTTCTCTCCCTTTAAAAATGAAACTTCGCAACGGTGAGGCGCCTTCTCCAGTGACCCGGCCTCCGCAAGCCCTCGCCGGAACTCCGGCAGCCTGAAAATCTCGTCGAGCGAGCGCCCCCGGACCTCATCGAATTTAAGCCCCGTTATCTCGCAGGCGGCGTTGTTGAAAGCGCCAATCCTGCCCTCCAGGTCCATCGTGACCATGCCGTCGGCCATGCTCCGGACGATGTTCTCGTTTAACGTCTGTAGGTCCCGCAGGTCTAACACCTTCTCCTCCAGCTCTTCCCTCGTGGCCTTCAGCCTTACGGAGAGGCCGCTTGCGAGGAAGGCGACCGTATAGAACGCGATAAAATTCAGAAAAATATTGTAAAACAATTCGCTTTGGGTATAAAGCCTGTCGGGCGATGGTAATATGACGCCGTAATATTGAAGGTCCACCAGGACCCCGTACGCTATCCCGGCAAGCGACGCTACGAGAAAGGCCCCACGCCTGAAAAGCATTATACCCGCGGCGATTATGGAAAAGAAGTAGGTGAACGAGAACGCGCTGTCAATGCCTCCCGTCGCTAACACGATGGCAGTCTCCAGCCCCAGGTCCATCAGTATCTGCGCGTAGGTGAGCGGGGCGAGGCGCTTCATCCTGTTAAAGAGGATGGCATAGGAGATGGTAAGGAAATATGTGACGATTATAATGAAATAAATCGAGGGAGGCACCGTGCTGGACTGATAAAACTGCAGGACGGCCAAAGACCCCAGGAGGAGGGTGACGACCGTCACCCTCAGTATCATCAGCCATTTTACCTTGGGCCTGAGCTCCCGGTCGTCGAAACCGGCTTCGCCCAGGCCGTCGCTTTTGAAAGTCATCAGCCTACTACGTCTGCCAGCTGGAATATGGGCAGGTACATGGCTATGATTATGAAACCGACAGTGATGCCCAGGAAAACCATCAGCGCGGGCTCCAGCGCCGCCGTCATCGCATCGACCGCCGAGTCAACCTCGTCGTCGTAGAAGTCGGCTATCTTAGATAGCATGGCGTCGAGGGCGCCGGTCGTCTCGCCGACCGAGATCATCTGTGTGACCATAGCCGGGAAGACTCCTGAGCGCATCAGGGGCTCGGAGAGCGTCTTGCCCTCGCTGATGCTGGAGCGGGTTTCCATTACGGTATTTTCGACGACCTTGTTGCCGGCGGTCTTCGCGACTATCTCAAGTCCGTCCATGATGGGCACTCCCGCCGCCATCAGCGTGCCCAGGGTACGTGTGAATTTAGAGACGGCCACTTTTCTTATCAAAGGTCCCACTATCGGCGCCTTCAGGAACATCTTGTCCATTACCAGCCTGCCGGCCTTGGTGGAGTAATATTTTTTGATGCCGAAGATGGTGCCGACAATCAAGAGGATGACGGGCCCGATTTTCTTCGGGGCGGTCATAAAGTTGCTTATGTTGATGACAATCTGGGTCGGCCCGGGCAGGTGTCCGCCCATATCCGTGAACATCTTAGCGAACATCGGGATGACGAATATCATCAGTACCGCTATGACGCCCACCGCCACGGTCATGACTATTGCGGGATATACCATGGCCGATTTTATCTGTTTTTTAATCTTCATGTTCTTTTCTATGTAGGTCGTCAACCTCCCGAGGATAGTGTCGAGAATGCCGCCAACCTCGCCCGCCGCGACAAGGTTCACATACAGGTCATTGAATATCTTGGGATGCTTGCCGAGCGCGTCCGCGTATGTCGAGCCTGCCTCGACGTCCTGCCGGATTTTGCCGATAGCGGTCGCCAATATCTTGTTCTGCGTCTGCCGCTCCAGTATCTCCAGGCACTGCACCAGGGGCAGGCCAGCGTCGATCATCGTCGCGAACTGTCTTGTAAAGATGATGATGTCCCTGGCGGTCACGCCGCTCCCGAAAGACGGGAGCTTTAGATCCATATTCATGCCTGATTTGGCGCTGACGGAGGTGACGACTATGCCCTGCCTCCGGAGCTGGGATATCGCCTCGTCCTTGTTGCTCGCGGTTGTTTCGCCTTTGGCGGCCTTCCCGTCCCTGCCCTTGCCGGACCATGTGAAAGTAAGCGTTGAGGCCATGACTAATCCTCCTTCTCTATACTATTTTCTTACCTGTGGTTTGCCCGCGGGGGAATCCCCCCTGGATATCATCCCCAAGAATTCGTCCGGAACGGGGCTTCTGCCCAGGGCCTCGTCGTAAGAGATTATTCTCTTCGTGAAGAGGTCGTAGAGGGCCTGGTTCATAGTCTGCATCCCGAACTTCGACTGCCCGGTCTGCATTGTGGAGTAAAGCTGGTGTATCTTGTCCTCGCGGATTAGGTTTCTTATGGCCGGGGTCGGAATCAGCACTTCGGCGGCCATCACGCGCCCCTGTCCGCTCATCTTGGGCAGAAGCTGCTGGGCGATAATACCCTCCAGCACAAAAGAAAGCTGTGCGCGGACCTGCGGTTGCTGGTGCGGCGGGAACACGTCTATTATTCTGTTTATGGTCTGGACGGCGGAATTGGTATGCAGCGTGGCCAGCGCGAGATGTCCGGTCTCCGACACTGTCAGGGCCGCCTCCATTGTCTCCAGGTCCCTCATCTCGCCGATCAGCACAATGTCCGGGTCCTGCCGGAGGACGTATTTCAGCGCCTGTTTGAAGCCCTTTGTGTCCGCGCCTACTTCCCTCTGGTTCACAAGCCCTTTTTTGTGCTGGTGCAGGA
>VFSW01012931.1_pt1 | contig 11619 bp, 10 predicted proteins | sample 5358111 | NCBI WGS metagenome assembly VFSW01 (sample SAMN11554181, study PRJNA540505) | mine drainage metagenome | isolation source: sediment from site ElyBrook_90M | place: USA: Ely Copper Mine, Vershire, VT | collected 2017 | reverse complement strand
CGATCGCGCTGTCGTCGAGGCCGAGCGCGCGCAAAATCTAGTGCGGGTGCTGGCCGAGGGTCGGCGGCGGGCTCAGGATCTCGAGAGGCGTTTCCGAGAAGCGGATGAAGGGTGCGACGGTCTGGAAAGAGCCGGCTGTAGGATGCTGAATCTCGGCGATCGCGCCGAGTGCCGCGACCTGCGGATGAGCGAGCAGCGCCGGGTAGTCGAGAATCGGCACCGCATCCCCGCCGATACTGTGAATCAAGGCGATTAGTTCCTCGCGTGTGCGGTTTTTGAAGGCTTCCTCCCAGATGTGTTTCACCTCGGGGGCGTAGCGGCCGATGCTCGTCGCCTGGCGGCCGTAATCGGCAAAGCGCGGATCGCCGAGAACGTGCTCCATCCCGAGCTCGAGTAGCAAACGATCCCAATCCTCCGAATTGCCGCGGCGCAGGATGAAGTAGAAGGGGCCATTCTTGGTCTGGTAACCGTACTCCGGCGGCATCGTGTAATGGTCGAGATGGAAGCCGTACCAGTCGTCGGGATCCGTTCGCGCCAACCACATGATGCCGCGCATATGGAGTAGCGAGCCGAACTGGCTTACGGCGACGCGTTGTCCTGCGCCGGTGCGCTCACGATGTAACAGGGCGCCGACGATGGCCTGCGTCGCTAAGATGCCAGTTTTAAGGCTCGCCACGTCGGCGCCGAGTCGCACCGGCGGGTCGCCGATTCTACCAAGCGAGACCGTATATTCGGACATCGCCTGGATCACGAATTCGGCACCGGGTAAATCCTTGAGCGGGCCTTCCTCGCCGAACGGACTTATCGCGCAATAGACGAGCCGAGGATTTTCGCGCTTGAGATCGTCGTAGCCGAGTCCAAGTTTCGCCGCCTCACCCGGGCCGAAGTCTTCGAGAAGAACGTCGGCGGTGGCGGCAAGTCGCGTCACGAGTTCGCGACCTTCGGCGTTGCGATAATCGAGGACGACGCTTTTCTTGTTGCGGTTGAGGCTCAAGAACACGGCGCTTTCGCCACCGACGAAAGGCGGACCCATGCGGCGTGCGTTGTCGCCGTCCGGCGGCTCGATCTTGATGACCTCGGCACCGGCGTCACCGAGTTGCATCGAGCAGAAAGGACCGCATAGCCCCTGCGTGAGATCGACGACGCGAAATCCAGCGAGACTGCCCTGCGCGCTCATCGGTTCGCCGTTCGCATCACTTGCCGGGCGCTCCCGTGATGCCGAGTTCGGCCAGCACCTCGGCGGTGTGCTCACCGGGCAGACCGCCCGCGCGAATCGGTCCCGCGCCCGTACCGTCGAATTTCCATGGCAGGCCGTCCACCTTGAGCTTGCCCCAATGCGGCGTGTCGATCTCGACGATATGGCCGTTGGCGAGCACCTGCGGATGGTAGCGTAGTTCGTCGAAAGTAAGGAACGGACCGTTGGGCACTTGCTCTTTGGTGAGACGCACGATCCACCACGCGGCGGGCTTGGTCTTGAAGCGCGCGGTGAGTATCGGGATCAACTCGGCACGATTCCGGACGCGCCGCGGATTCGAAGCGAAGCGCGAGTCGGCAATGAGATCGTCGAGCTTGAGGGCGCAGCAGAAGCCTGGCCATTGATCATCGTTGACGACACCGATTGCGAGCCATCGGGAATCGGCGCACTCGAACGCCTGGTGCGGAACGGTGGTTGAAGCGGCGCTGCCGAGCGGACGCGGTTGAACGCCGGTGGCGAAGTATTCAGCGAGGCGGGTGGTCTGAATTGCCATCGCAGCGCGCAGCATTTCGACCTCGATTCGCTGTCCCTTGCCGGTGCGCTCGCGCGCCAGCAAACCCTGCAACACCGCCTGGGTCACGACGGTCGCCGTGGTGAGATCGATATGCGCGAGAGGGCGGAACATCTCGCCGCGGCCGTTCTCAGGTCCGGTTATTCCACACCATCCGCAGAACGACTGCACGGTCGGATCGATACCGGCCTCCTGCGCCATCGGACCGACGCGCCCGTATGCGCAAGCAACGACATAGACGATTTTCGGGTTCAATCGGGAAGCAACGTCGTAGCTCAGCCCGAGGCGTTCGACCGCGCCGGGCCGCATGTTGTTCACGAAGACATCGCTTTGCTCGACGATCTTGAGCGCGGTCGCGCGATCGGCCTCGTTCTTGAGGTTCAACTCGATCATGCGCTTGTTGTAGTTGCCGGAAATATAGAGGACCGAGCTGCCTTTGATCTTCGGCGGAACGCCATGCGAAAGATTGTCGCCGCCGGGCGCCTCGACCTTGATAACCTCGGCCCCGAGTTCGCCGAGCAGCTTGGTCGCCCACGGACCGACGGCGGCAACCGTAAGATCGAAGACGCGAATACCGTCGAGGATTCCCGCCATGCGCATGGCCTCCTGTAAGCAATTCAACCGGCGCGTGGCCGGAACTTCGCGAGCGTTATTTCGCTAGTGACGTCGTCATAAACGATCTCAACCGGCATCCCGGCCCGGATCTCCTCATTCTTGATGCCGACCAGATTGGTGAGAACGCGCGGCCCTTCGTCGAGTTCGACCTCGGCGACATTGTAGGGAACATCGTGGTCGTACCCCTTGAAATAAGACTGGTGGAAGATCACCCACGAATTCACGCGGCCGCGTCCGCTGAGGCGCGTCCAGGTGAAGTTGCGCGACCAGCAACCCGGGCATAGCGGCGAGGGCGGCGACCTGACCTTGCCACAAGCGTCGCATCGCTGGAGCTTGAACGCGCGGTTCTTAAGCCCGTCCCAGTACGGTTGGTTAAGCGAGCTGATAAGAGGGAGAGGTTTTTGATATTGCGTTTCGGGCACGATTATCTCCGCATGTTATCGGGTACATTATCGCGCATAGCAAGTTCCGCGCATTAGTAGCGCTCTTGCTTTGCGAATCGCATAGTCATCAATGATCGCAATAGTCATTTGCGATAGACGATTGAGTCTCCATACGCATTCGCCCACTGGATAATCTCGCAGTCCTCGACCTGGCGCGGGCCGCATTCGCCGCGGAGTTGCCGCGCGATTTCGACGTGATGATTCCAGGCCATGATGTGCGCTTCGGAGAGCAAGCCCCCGTTGGTATTCATCGGCAACTCACCGCCCACTTCGATGCGACCGTCCTGCGTGAAAGCGGCGGCTTCGCCGGTCTTGCAGAAGCCGAAACGCTCGAGCGCGATCCAGGCGAGGATCGAAAACGCGTCGTAGGTGAACAGCGCGTCGACGTCGTTGTGAGTAATGCCGGCCATTTTGTACACGGCCTGCAAGCCCGCGTCGTAATCGAAGACCGACTGCTGCGCGACACCGAAGCCGGGATAGGCCCAGATAAACTCCTCATGACCGCCGGGCAAGCCTTGCATTCCACTGATATACACCGGCCGTTTCTTGAGATCGCGCGCGCGCTCGGCCGTCGTGACGATCACACAAGATGCGCCATCGTTCATGAGGCAGTAATCAAGCAGATGGAGCGGCTCGCATACGTAGCGGGACGCCATGTAGTCATCGACGCTGTATGGCTCGCGCATGATCGCAGCGGGATTCATCGAGGCGTGCCTGCGAAATGCGACCGGGATAGCGGCGAGTTGCCGGCTATTCGCGCCGTAACGTTCGAAGTAGCGCCGCGCCACCAGAGCCGCACCGGCACCGGGCGAAGTCATGCCGTAAACCGGGTCCTCACCATGGCCACCGCCGGCTTCGCGTGCGCCTTCGCGATCTCCTGACCCACCCATTTTAGGCCGGCGAATCCCCGAGAAGCTCACCGCGGCGAGGCATGCGACCGCGTCGGCGAGACCGGCGCTAACCATCATCGCAGCCCATTGAATGCAGCTCGCGGTGAAACGGCCGTGCGCCCAGGTCTGATTGTAACAGCGCAGATTGAGCCCGAGGACCGACGCCAGTTGATCGCCGTCGGCGCCGAGCGGCGAGCCGAAACTCACGATGAGGCCGTTGAGCTGCTCGCGCTGCAACCCACAGTCGTCGAGCGCGCCCAGGATCGCCTCGGCGGCAAGGTCGATCGGACTGCGCATCAAGCGCCGGCCAAATTTCGAATTGCCGACGCCGGCAATCGCGGCCTTGTCCTTCAAATCCCAATTCGCCATGTGGGCTCCTATGGTTCAACGCGATCTCGTTAGCGCGCGGTTTCGAGGTGAGCGTACAAAAAAGCGCCAACGACTGTCCAACCCAACGACCTCAATCGCCTTTTCGCGCGGTGGACCATCTAGGTTACGCGCGTCAGCGGCGCGACGCCTTCCGCGGCTTCGACGTTGCCTAGCTCCGCGAGCGCGGCCGCATCGCGCAACCGCTCCAGATTCTGCTGGTGCGACGCACGATCGATCTTGTAAAATGTCAGTACCGCCAGCGCGACCGCGCTGCACCCGATCGAGATCGGCACAAAGATCAGCACCAGGTGACGCAGGATAGGTTGATCGACATGCCCCTGCACAGCACCCTGTGGGAAGCTGACCCACTCCAGCAGCAGACCCGACAGGAACGTGCCGACGCCGCTTACACACTTCTGTAACAGCCCATTGGCCGCGAACAGCAGGCCCTCGGAGCGCTGGCCGGTCTGCACCGCGAGGTCCTCGACGACGTCGGCCATCATAGAGGCCACGATGATAAACCCCATAATGCCCAAGGTGTCACGCACCACGCCGTCGGCAAACAGCACCGCCAGCAGCGCACGCGAGTGATTGGGCGGCATCAGCCCGATCAATCGCAGCGGAATCGGCAGCGAGCCCGCGCCCGCGGAAATCGTGAACAGCAAGAGCATCGCCTTCTTTTTGCCGAGCCATTTTGAGACCGGCGTCGCGAGCGCCACACCTAGAATCGCCGAGATGAAGCCGAAGCTCACCAGGTAGGAGATCTCCTTAGATGTGAGCTCCCAGAAATACGTGGTGATATAGAGCCCCAGCCCGCTGCTTAGGCCGGCACCGATGCTTGCGATGATTCCCGCGATCATCAAGGACAGAAAGGACCGGTTGGCAAGTATCACGCGCACCTCGCGAAGCTGGTCGCTGAATGTTCGACGTTCGCTTTGCGGCGCAGCAACGATGGAGCGTCCGTGGGTACCGATACAGGTCGAGAGAATCGTCACCGCCATCACCACGGCCGCAACCAGGCCGTAGTGCTGATAGCCGGAACGGTTGAGTACGCCGAGTGGATGCGTCGCGTCCTTGCGCAGAAAGACCTGGAACGCGAGCACCGCCATCACAGTGCCGCCCAGCATTCCAAAGAAGAAACGATACGCCAGCAACGACGTGCGTTCGTCGTAGTCAGGCGTCAACTCCGGCGCGAGCGCGGCGCTCGGAATCTCATAAAGACTCAGCAGCAGCCGCACCGCTACCAGCATCGCAAGCAGATAAGCGAACAGCGCGCGAATCGACCAGCCGTGTGGCGGACTCCATAAGAAGTAAAAGGCCAGCGCGAGTGGTACTGCCGACGCATACATGAACGGGTGCCGCCGTCCCCAGGGCGAATGCAGATGGTCAGACCACTGCCCGAGTAGCGGATCGAAGATCGCGTCGAAGATGAGCGCGATCATGATCGCCGCTCCCACCCAGGACGCGGGCAGTCCAATCACCTGGTTGAAAAACAGCAACAGTAGCGAGCCCAACGCGACCGATTCAACGCCGAACGCGACCGATCCCAGTCCATAGAACAGCTTGACGCCGACTCCGATCCGCGCCGGCGTTGCTGCCTCAATTTTCTTTGCTTCCATCCGATCCTGGCGCGACCCTATACACGGTAGCCCGGGTTGCGCATCCGCGAGAGTCTCCGTCGAAGCTCGCGTGCGCGGTCCTGGCCACGTCCGGCATCCAGTCGCGGTCATTCCTCGGCCAAATGGCGTTCCACTAGAGCGCCGCTCAAACTACCGGTAGCATCGCCGCCGCGAGACCGCGCCGCAATGGTCTCAGCTTGATCACTGGAAGCGTGCTACCCAGCGCTATCGCGATTGCCAACGCGCCGGCTGCTACGCGTGATTGTGGCCGTCGATCCAGATTGCGAGCACGCTCCAGGCCACCCCGGCGATGACCGTCATCACCATCAGCGCGATTACGATCGCACGGCCTACGCTTTGAATACGCAATGGATACCTTTATGCTAATACAGGATTACAACGTATTTCTTCAAACGCCTCAACCACCGGCGATAGGAGCCGGAGGTCTCGATTAAGGATGCTTCTCGGTATAGCACTGGGGATACTCCTGCTCGCGGTGTTGCTCGGTCCGCTTCTGATCGAGCAGGTTGAGCGAAACATCGAGATTTTCTTTCTCATTGCAGGAACTCTCGCGTCTGCGATCACGCGCCAATGGGGTAAGCCACTTCTTCAGGCGGCGATTACTGAGCCCTTGGCACTTACAATCGCAGTGCTCATATTCGGCGTGATCGCGCGCCTCCTTCGCCCAATCTTGGAGCGGTCCCTCGAGCGTCTCATAAAAGTGATCGCCCCGCGATGGATTTACTTTGGCCTGATCGTCACGCTCGGCCTGCTGGCCAGCGTCATCACCGCGGTCATTGCGGCCTTGATTCTGGTCGAAGCGGTCGCCCTGCTTAAGCTCGATCGCGATAGTGAGATAGCGGCCGTCGTGCTCGCGTGTTTCGCGATCGGGTTAGGTGCCGCGCTTACACCTGTGGGCGAACCGCTCAGTACCCTGGCTATCTCTGCGCTTAAGGCCAATTTCTGGTACCTGGCCCGGCTGCTTGGTCCCCTGGTAAACGCCGGAATAGTCATCGTCGCCACAATCAGCCTTTTTCTACCGGCTAAGCACAACCATTCGTTGAACGCCGACGGGCATGTCGATAGCTGGTCTGAAATTGTTGTTCGAGCTCTGAAGGTTTATCTCTTTGTCGCAGGCCTGGTCGGTCTGTCGTGGGGATTGCGGCCGCTTGCCGATCAGTACATCAGCCGCCTACCGGAATGGTTACTGTTTTGGCTGAATTCAATCTCAGCGATAGTCGATAACGCCACTTTGACAGCGGCCGAAATTGGTCCTTCACTGAACCCAAGTCAGCAGCGCAGCATCCTGATGGCATTGCTGATTAGCGGCGGAATGCTCATCCCGGGAAACATCCCCAACATCATTACCGCCGGGCGGCTCAAAATTTCGAGTCGCGAATGGGCCCGCGTCGGTCTGGCCGCCGGTATTCCCCTGATGTTGCTGTGCTTCGCCGTTTTGAGCTTGATCGGATGACGCCGTTCCCAGCTTCGTCCTCTCATAGTTCCATCGGATTGCGAAAGTGCTCGCAAAAGATCGGCGAGCGACGTTCGAAAATCGGCTTTTCCCTGGCCCACGCGACTAACGTTGCGCTGGTCTCGCCGCCCCATTTTGCGATCTTCTCGTTTGCTGCTCCGGGCACCCACGGCGCAGCGCCGTACTCGAGGCCCTTGATTTCAAAAATGGTCTTAGCAGCCTGCGCCCACGGACTCGGCATGCCTTGTACCATCACGATGCGCAAACCGGGCTGATCGATGATCTCCTGCAAGCTGCGATATTGCAGCTTGACCTTTCTCCTTTGATCTTTGACTTAGCGAGTTACCAGCTTCTGCGCTGTTTTCAGCATTGCCTCGGTGGGCTCCTTGAAGACCAATGGTTCCGGTACTGCGATACCACGCTGGCATGCCGGGCGCGCTTCCATCCGCGCAATCCACGATTGCAGGTTGGTCAGCCCGTCAATCTTGACCCCGCTCCACTCGTAAATTCGCACCCAGCACCAATTGGCGATATCGGCGATACTATAATCATCGCACAGGTATTCGCGACCCTTGAGCTGCCCCTCCAGCACCTCGAACAGCCGGCGGCATTCGTGATGATAGCGCTGAATCGCCGACGGCAGCTTTTCCGGGAAGTAGCGGTAGAAGACATTCGCCTGACCCATCATCGGTCCGATACCGGCCATCTGAAACATCAACCATTGCGTCACTCGCGACTCACCCTTTTCGTCCTTCGGCATCAGCTTGCCGGTCTTGCGGGCAAGGTAGAGCAGGATCGCGCCGGTCTCGAACACGGGAAAATCGCCATTGCCACGATCGACAATCGCCGGGATGCGGCCGTTGGGACAGATTTTCAAGAACTCCGGTTTTTTCTGGTCGCCCGCGGCCAGATCAATTTTGTGGACGTGGTACGGCAGACCGACTTCCTCCAGGAAAACCGACACTTTCCAACCATTGGGGGTCGACGCGGTATATAGGTCGATCTGAGGCGAACTCATGGTGAACTCTCCTTGTGACGCGGATCGGGTGGAGCATCTGTACTTCGGCCACCCGAATCATGCCCGAACGTAGCATACTGGAACGATCAGTCAAGAAAGAAGTACAGTTTTCCTCGCGTCACCGCTAAGTTTCACAACCTGCGATCCCATCGCTTGAGTACGAACGCAGCGACCGAAATAACGTTCGTTCCAAAATAAGAAAAACTTGTTCACGCGAATGCGGTCTCACGACAACGGACTCGCTGCGGCGACGATCACGGAGGCGGTGGGGTTGGCGCGATCGTCAGCCCGCGCTATAAGGAAAGTTCGAAATCTGACCAGCCCGCCGAAACCAGGGATGCCGAAAGATGAAAGCTGCTATTTTCCGAGAGATCGAACAGCCGCTCTCAATCGAAGAGGTTGAGATCGACCAGCCCGGTCCGCATGAAGTGTTGATACGCACGGTCGCAAGCGGCGTATGCCACAGCGATCTGCATTGCCTGCATGGCACGTTGCCGACGAAAACGCCGGCGATCCTCGGCCACGAGCCCGCCGGCATCATTGAGGCCGTCGGTAGCGAAGTGAGCGCGGTCAAGGCGGGCGATCACGTCATCGCTTGCACGTCGATCTACTGTGGCAATTGCACGCAGTGCCTGCTCGGACGTCCCCATTTGTGTGTCGGACGCGCGGATTGCCAGCGGCGACGCGAAGAGCGTCCGCGCCTGTCCCAGAACGGGGTGCGCCTGACCCAGTTTGCCGACCTCGGCGCTTTCGCCGAGATGATGCTGCTACACGAGCGTGCTGTGCTGAAAATTGCCGACGACATCCCACTCGACCGTGCGGCTCTACTTGGATGCGCGGTCACGACCGGCGTCGGCGCGGCGCTAAACACGGCACAGGTCGCACCGGGCTCGACCGTAGCGGTATTTGGCGCAGGCGGCGTCGGTATTTCGGTAATTCAAGGTGCGCGGATCGCCGGTGCGCGGCAGATTATCGCGGTTGATATCCGCGACAGCAAATTGGAAATCGCGAAGCACTTCGGCGCAACTGACGCTATCAACGGAGCGCAGGTGGATGCTGTCCGCGAGATCAAACGGCTGAGCGGTGGTGGCGTCGAATACTCATTCGATGCGATCGGAAATCCTAGCGTGCTCGAGCAATGTGTCTATTGCCTGGCGCCGCGCGGTCTCGCGACGCTGGTCGGTGCAATTCCGCCGGACCAGAAAGTGGAATTCAAGTCTGGACATCTGTTCGTCGAGAAACGGATACAAGGCTGCTATATGGGCTCCACCCGCTTCCATCTCGACATGCCCAAGTATCTCGATCTTTACCGCCAGGGCCGTTTGAATCTCGACGACATGGTGAGCCGGCGCGGGCGGCTCGAGGACGTCAACGAGGCGTTTCGCGCGATGGAGGCCGGCGAGGTCACACGTACGGTGCTGGTCTTCAACTGAGATGACTGATTGCGGCAAGATCTCGCTCGGCAATTGAGGCGACGCGAAAATGAGGTTGCTTACTGCCGCTGACCCGTATTACAAAGAGACTCTACAGAATCGGCCTTCGCGGCAACTATTCAAAGGAGAACATCATGGCGGCAAATTGCGAAAAAGTGGTTAGCGATCTCTTCGCGGCATGGGCCCGATTGAATATCGATGAGATCATGGGTCACTTCACCGAAGACGCCGTTTGGGACAACGTCCCTATGTCCCCCGCTAAGGGTAAGGCGGCGATCCGTGAGATGACCAATGGCTTTCTGAAGGACACGAGCACCTTCACGGCCAAAGTCCTGAAATCCGCGCACGACGGGAACGTGGTCTTCAACGAGCGGGTCGATACGATCGTGATGAAGAATGGCAAAAAGGCGGACATCCCGGTCGCGGGGATGTTCGAGCTTACCGACGCCGGGAAAATCAAGGTGTGGCGCGACTACTTCGACCTCGCGAGCTTCACCAAGCAGATCGGATAGCTGGGGATTGGATAGCTGAATGAAAGCAGGCGGCGGAAAGCTCTGTCCGCCGCCTGCACAGTCGAATCGATCTGCTTACTTCCGTGTGAACGCGAAGCTCTCCTGCATCTTCGCTCTTACATCTTCCATACTCGTACAGTACTTGTTGAAGCCACCGTTGTAATTGCCGTCCTGACGGCGCTGGAACTCGCCCTCGAAATTGTAGTAGCCGGGAGTGCATTCCTGATTGCGGCTGGTCTTGCCGCGATGCTTGATGACTTCCTGTACCCACCATTCCTCGGCTTCCGGCGTGGCATCGATCGACTGATAGCCCTGGCGGCGCGTGTAGTCGATGCACGCGGCAATATGGTCGCCCTGCGCCTGTAACATGTCCGTTAGATTGAATTGGAACGACGCCTGATAGCCCCCCATGATGAAAAGGTTTGGGTAGCCCTCCGAATGGATCCCCAGGAGCGTGCGGATACCGTCGCGATACTTGTCGTTGATCTCGAGGCCGTTCTTCCCGTGAATCTCGTTATAGATGCCGGTCTTCTGAACCTCGAACCCGGTAGCATATATGAGCACATCGACTTCGTATTGCTTGCCCTCGAACACCGGCCCCTTCTCGTTGATTTCGGTGATGCCCTTGCCGTGGGTATCGACCAGGTGGACGTTGGGCCGATTGTAAGTGGGCAGATACGCGTTGTCGAAACATGGGCGCTTGCACATGAACATGTACCACGGCTTGAGCGCCTCGGCCGTCGCCTTGTCCTCGACGATTTCGTCGATGCGCCGGTGGATCTTCATCATGTATTCGATGTTGGCGTTTTCCTGCCGGCGGAGCTTCTCCTCGGGAGACATCTGTGCCCGCTGCGCCTTCTGCTCATCCGTCAGTTCCGGTTCCGCCCGCGCTTGCGCACGCCGCTTGGCTTGCCAGCCCGGCTTAAGCTTTTGCGCCCATTCAGGATTGGTCGGCCAGTCGTCGCGGACGTCGATGGAAGATGGCGTGCGCTGGAAAACGTACAGCTCCTTGGCCGCTGCGCCGAGGCCCGAAATGGCCTGCACTGCAGTCGCCCCGGTGCCGATGATACCGACGACTTTGTCCGCCAGCCCTGACAGGTCTGCCTTGGTGTATTCGTAGTCCCACCGCGAGGTGTGAAAGGAGTGGCCCTTGAACTTCTCCATGCCACTTATCTTCGAGAGCTTGGGCTTGGAGAGCGTGCCGTTGGCGCAGATCACGAACTTGGCCTTCAGATGGTCGCCGCGATCCGTGGTGATCTTCCACATCTCCTCGGCTTCGTCCCACACGGTCGAGATGACTGTGGTCTGAAAGATCGCCAGTTCGTACAGGTTGTACTTTTTCGCGATCGCCTGGCAGTGCGCGAAAATCTCCGGCCCCTTGGCGTAGTGCCGCGAAGGGACGTAGTTCATCTCATCGAGCAGCGGCAGATAGTCATACGCGACGACGTCGCAAGCCGCACCCGGGTATCGATTCCAATAC
>VFSW01012930.1_pt1 | contig 11619 bp, 9 predicted proteins | sample 5358111 | NCBI WGS metagenome assembly VFSW01 (sample SAMN11554181, study PRJNA540505) | mine drainage metagenome | isolation source: sediment from site ElyBrook_90M | place: USA: Ely Copper Mine, Vershire, VT | collected 2017 | reverse complement strand
ATCGGCGGGATGGTGGCGACCAATTTTTCCGGCCCGCGGCGGATCGTGGGCGGTGCGATGCGCGACCACGTGCTTGGCCTGCGTGCCGTGAACGGGCGGGGCGACATGCTGCGCGCCGGGGGGCGGGTGCTGAAGAACGTCACCGGGCTGGATCTTTGCAAGCTGCTGGCGGGCAGCCATGGCACGCTGGCGGTGGTTACCGAGGTTACGATGAAGGTACTGCCGATTCCGGAACGGACCGGGACGCTGGTGTGGCGCGGCCACGATGCGAGGCGCGCGGTTGCATGCCTTTCCGCGGCCCTTGGCGCGCCCTTCGGTGTGTCGGGTGCGGCCTATCTGCCGGCCGAGGAGGCGGCACGGATCGTTGCATTGGCACCGATCGGCGATGCCGTGACGTTGGTGCGCATCGAGGAGTGTGATGAGTCCGTCATGTACCGCTGCGGCCGGTTGCAGGCGACCCTGGCGGAGTTCGGACCGGCCGAATGGCTGGATGATGCGGCTGGTCGCGCCGCCTGGCGGGCGGTGCGCGATGCCACATCCCTGGTCGATGCCGGCGATGCCGTGTGGCGCCTGTCGGTGCGGCCGGGGGCCGGGCCGGAAGTGACGGCGGCCATAGGGCAAAGTTTTGCCGCGCGCTGGTTCATGGATTGGGGGGGCGGACTGATCTGGGTTGCCGGACCGGCGACGGAGCAGGCCCATCTGGCGGTGACCGCCGCCGTCCGCCGGGTGGGTGGTATCTGGATGCTGATGCGCGCGCCGGCGGCGCTGCGCACCGCGGTGGACGTCGTGCCGGCGGAGCTGCCGCCGCTCGCCGCGCTGAGCCGTCGGGTGAAGGCGGCCTTCGATCCTGACGGGCTGTTCAATCCCGGCCGTCTCGTCGCGGGGGCGTGACATGCAGACGAATTTTACCGCCGAACAGTTGCGCGATCCGGGGATCGCGGTTGCGAACCAGGTGTTGCGGACCTGCGTGCATTGCGGGTTTTGCACGGCCACCTGCCCGACCTTCGTGCTGCTCGGCGACGAACTCGATTCGCCGCGTGGGCGCATCTATCTGATCAAGGATATGCTGGAAACCGGGCGCCCGGCTTCGGTCGAGGTGGTGAAGCACGTCGATCGCTGCCTTTCATGCCTATCCTGCATGACTACCTGTCCGTCCGGCGTGCACTACATGCATCTGGTCGATTACGCGCGCGGCCATATCGAGGACAGCTATCGGCGCCCGTGGCATGATCGTGCGTTGCGCGCGCTGCTGGCGGCTGTTCTGCCGCATCCGGCGCGGCTGCGCGCGACTCTGCACGGCGCGCGTCTGGCGCGACCCTTCGCCGGGATGCTGCCAGAACGTGGCGAAACCTGGAGGCGGCTGCGCGCGATGCTGGCACTCGCGCCGGCACGCCTGCCTGCCGATGATGGTTCGGCGCGGCCCTCGGTGCATCGTGCCGTGGGGCGGCGTCGTGGCCGTGTGGCGCTGCTGGCGGGCTGCGCGCAGACCGTTCTCGACCCGGGAATAAATGCGGCAACGATACGTCTTCTGACGCGGCTCGGGGTGGAGGTGGTGGTTGCCGAAGGTGGCGCCTGTTGCGGCGCGCTGGTGCACCATATGGGCCACCACGAGCGGGCAATGGCGGCGCTGCGGGCGAATGTCGCGGCCTGGAGCCGGGAGATCGAGGGCGAGGGTCTGGATGCGATCATCGTCAACACTTCCGGCTGCGGTACGACGGTCAAGGATTATGGTTTCATGGCCCGCAGCGAGACCGCCTTGCTGGCCGGGCGCGCGGCCAGGGTATCTGCCCTGGCCAGCGATGTCAGCGAATACCTGGAACGGATCGGTTACGAGCCGACCCGTCCGGCACCCGGCCTCACCGTCGCGTATCATGCCGCCTGCTCGCTCCAGCATGGCCAGCAGGTGAAGGAGGCGCCGAAGGCATTGCTGCGGCGGGCGGGGTTCACCGTGGTCGAGCCGCGGGAGGCCCATCTGTGCTGCGGGTCGGCTGGTACCTACAACATCATGCAGCCGGAAATTGCCGGGCGGCTGCGTGCGCGCAAACTCGCCGCGCTGGCGGCCACCACGCCGGATCTCATTGCCGCGGGCAATATCGGCTGTCTGACACAGCTGGCCGGCGGTGGCTTGCCCACCATCCATACTGTTGCGCTTCTCGACTGGATGGCGGGCGGACCGGAACCTGCCGCGCTGCGGCGATGATCGGCCGCCGGGCTGTGCTGACGGCGATGTGCGCCCTTGCGGGTACGGCCGCGGCGCAGACGGTATTGCCGGCGGAGAACCCGGTGCAATTGCTGCGTGCGCTGCGCGCGGCGCCCGACCAGGCGACGGCGGCCAGTATCGAGCGGAGACTGGTTCGGATCTGGACCGAGGCCGGAGGGCCGGCGGCAACGCTGCTGATGCACCGCGGGTTGCGTGATCTTGAGCATGCCGCCAATGCCGAGGCGGTGAAGGATTTCAGCGCCGCGCTCGCCCTGGCCCCGCGACTTGCCGAAGCCTATCGCCGCCGGGCGATCGCGCGCGCGGGGCTGGGGGATGGCGCTGGCGCGCTGGCGGATTTGGCGCAGGCACTGGCGATCGAGCCGCGGGATTTCGCGGCCTTTGCCACGCTGTCCATCGTTGCCGAACGCGATGGGGATGCGAAAGGCGCGCTTGCCGCCTGGCGGCGTGTTCTTGCCATCTCTCCGCGCACGGCAGGGGCCGCGGTACGTCTGCGCCTGCTGGAGCGGGCCGCCAATGGCCAATCCACCTGACCGGGAACACCCCCATACGATGTCTGATCGTTCCTATCTCGACTGGCCCTTCCTCGATGAGTCCCATCGCGCCCATGCGGTGGCGCTGGAGGCATGGTGCGCGGCGCATCTCGGCGCCGTGGATCATGGCGATACCGATGCCGCCTGCCGCCATCTTGTTCGCCTTCTCGGCGCGGGGGGGTGGCTGGTTGCGGCGGCGCCGGAGGCGGCGGCGTTCGACGTGCGACGCCTGTGCCTGACGCGGGAAATCCTGGCGCGCCATGACGCGCTGGCGGATTTCGCTTTTGCGATGCAGGGGCTGGGCAGCGGGGCGGTGGGGCTGTTCGGCAGCGCGGCGCTGCGGGATGCGGTGCTGCCGAGGGTGCGGGACGGTGCTGCGATCGCCGCCTTCGCGTTGAGTGAACCGGACGCGGGTTCCGATGTGGCGGCGATGACAACCACCGCCACGCCGACCGTGCAGGGCTGGCGCCTGGACGGGGTCAAGACCTGGATTTCCAATGGGGGTATCGCCGACCATTACGTGGTGGTGGCGCGCAGTGGCGAGGCACCGGGAGCACGCGGCCTGTCGGCATTCTTCGTGCCGGCCGACACGCCCGGGTTGACGATCACCGAACGCATCGAGGTTGTGGCGCCCCACCCGCTGGCGACGTTGCGGTTCGAGAATTGTATTGTTCCGCATGAACACCTGCTGGGTATGCCCGGCGAGGGGTTCAAGGTGGCGATGACGACGCTGGACATCTTCCGTCCCACGGTCGGCGCGGCCGCGCTGGGCATGGCGCGGCGCGCCCTCGATGCGTCGCTCCGCCACGCGCGCGGGCGGCGGATGTTCGGGCAGACGCTGGCTGATCTGCCGCTTGCACAGGCGAAGCTTGCGGAGATGGCGCTCGGCATCGAGGCCTCGGCCCTGTTGGTGTATCGCGCCGCCTGGGCGCGCGACGTGCATGGGCAGCGCATCACCCGCGAGGCGGCGATGGCGAAGTTGCACGCGACAGAGACCGCTCAGGAGGTGATCGATGCGGCGGTGCAGCTCCATGGCGGGGTCGGGGTGCAGGCCGGGTCCATTCCGGAGCGGCTTTATCGTGAGATCCGCGCCCTGCGCATCTACGAAGGTGCCTCCGAGGTGCAGAAGCTGATCATCGCGCGGCAGGAACTGGCGCGTTCTGCGTAGCGCGGTCAGCCGGCCGCGGCGTTGGCGCCTCGCAGCGCTTCGACCACGGCGCGGGTGACCTCCCGGGTGGTGGCGCGCCCGCCGAGGTCGGGGGTGAGGATGCCGGCGGCGCAGACCTGTTCCACGGCGGTCATCAGCGTGGCCGCCGCGCCCGTCTCACCCAGATGGTCGAGCATCATCGCCGCGGTCCAGAAACTCGCCACCGGATTGGCGATGCCCTTGCCGGTGATGTCGAAGGCCGAGCCGTGGATGGGTTCGAACATCGAGGGCGCGCGGCGTTCCGGATCGACATTGCCGGTGGGTGCGATCCCGAGGCTGCCGGCCAGGGCGGCGGCGAGGTCCGACAGGATATCGGCGTGAAGGTTGGTGGCGACGACCGTATCGACCGAACGCGGGTGGCGGACCATTCGCATGGTCATCGCATCGACCAGCTCCTTGTCCCATGTGACATCGGGGAAGGCGCTGGCGGTTTCGGCGGCGATCTCGTCCCACATCACCATGCCGTGGCGCTGGGCGTTGGATTTGGTTACCACCGTAAGATGCTTGCGTGGCCGCCTGCTGGCCGCGGCGAAGGCGTAGCGCATGATCCGCTCGACGCCGACGCGGGTGAAAATGGCAACTTCGGTTGCCACTTCGATGGGCTGGCCGCGATGCGCCCGTCCGCCATGGCCGGCATATTCGCCCTCGCTGTTCTCGCGAATGATCAGCCAGTCCAGATCGCCGGGCCCGACATCGCGCAGCGGGCTGGCGATCCCGGGCAGGATGCGGGTGGGCCGCACATTCGCGTACTGGTCGAAGCCCTGGCAGATCGGCAGGCGCAGCCCCCACAGCGTGATGTGGTCGGGGATGTCCGGCGCGCCGACCGCGCCGAAATAGATCGCATCCGCGCCGCGCAGCTGCGCCAGCCCATCCTCGGGCATCAGCGCGCCGGTGCGGCGGTAGCGGTCCGATCCCCAGTCGTAGCGCGTGATGTCGAGCGCGAAGCCGCCATCCCGCGCGGTGAGCGCATCGAGCACCTCGAGTCCGGCATCGATGACCTCGGGGCCGATGCCATCGGCGGGAATGGCGGCGATGCGGTGACGGCGCATGGGCAACCTCGACGTGTCGGAACGATCAGGTCGCCGCCCGCTTGATGGCGAGCGGCCCGGAGGCCTGGCAGGTGGGCATCATCTCCAGGCGATTGATGTTCACATGCGCCGGCAGGGAGAGCACCCAGGCCACCGCCTCGGCGATGTCTTCGGCGGTGAGCGGTGTGGTGCCGGCGTAGATGGCCGCGGCGCGGGCGGTGTCACCGCCGAAGCGGACCGTGCTGAATTCGGTGCCGCCGACCAGTCCGGGCTCGAGGTCGGTCACGCGCACGCCGGTGCCGACGAGGTCGGCGCGCAGGTTGAGGCTGAACTGCGTTACGAACGCCTTGGAGGCGCCGTACACATGCCCGCCCGGATAGGGGTAGATCGCCGCCGTGCTGGACAGGTTGACGACATGGCCGTGGTTGCGCGCCACCATGCCGGGCAGCAGCGCGCGGGTGACGCGCAGCAGGCCGGAGACGTTGGTCGCCACCATCGCCTCCCAATCCTCGGGTTTGGCCGCCCAGGCCGGGTCCAGCCCGCGGGCCAGGCCGGCGTTGTTCACCAGGACATCCACCTCCTGCCAGCCGGCCGGCAGTGTGGCCGGCAGATTGGCGGCGGCGGCGGCCGTGACATCGAGCGTGAAGGGCAGCAGCGTCGGGCCGAGTTCGGCGGCCAGCGCCGCGAGGCGCTCCGTCCGGCGGGCGGCGGCGATGACGCGGTGTCCATCGGCGACCAGGCGGCGGGCGATGGCGGCGCCGAATCCGGCCGAGGCGCCGGTAACGAGGATGGTCTGAGGCATCGAAGTCTCCTTGCGGACGGGGCGGCGGCTCAGCCGGGTGGTGCCAGAGTGACAGAGACCGGGCAATGGTCGGACAGTGCCTTTTTCGCTGCCGGCGTGGTTTCCTTGTAGACCAGCACGCGCAGGCTGTCGCTCGCCAGCCAGCGCCGCGCCGCGCCGCCGAGCATGATCTGGTCGATGAAGCGGGTGCCGCCCCAGCAGGGGTTGCTGCGCGCGTCGGTGGCCCGCAGCAGCACGCCCGGCGGCGCCAGGCCGCGCCAGAACGGGTCCCGCGGCGTCATCCAGCGGTTGAAATCGCCGAGCACGGCGAAGGCCACACCCTCGCGTCGGCGGGCGGCGATCCATCTGGCGAGCGGGGGGAGTTCCTCGCCGAGCACGCGGCAGGCCGGGCTGGTGGCGCCGCTGATGCGCCAAGCATGGCACCCCGCCTTCAGATGGACCGCAAGCAGGCGGAAATCGCCACCCGGAAGGTGCAGGGTGATGTCCGCGCCGCTGCGCAGGCCGGTATGCCCTTCGGCGCGCAGGGCCACGCCGGCAAGGTCGGGATTGGCGGTGAAACGGATGCCGCGGCGGATGGCGAAACCGACCGGATCGGCCGTGCGGTCGGCGGTGAAATGCAACGCATATCTGCCGGGCGGAAAGAGTTTCGTGGCGGCGACCGGGCCGTCCACTTCCTGCAACGCCACGACATCGGCGCCGAGCCAGCGCGCATACTGGGCCAGGCGGGCGAACTGGGCCGGCGAGCGACGGCCGACATCGGCCGGCAGGGCGCGATCCCCCGGTGGGCGCAAGGTCAGCCAGTCGATGTTCCAGGTGGACAGCTTGAGGGGGGCCGCGGCAAGGGGCGACGCCGCCACCATCAGGGCCAGCAGAATGCCGGTGAGGCAGATGCGCGTGCGGAGCATGGCACAGTGTCGCCCGTCTTGGTTCACGGCGCCAGAGAGGGGGCGCAGACTCCGGTTGCCCTTTGGCCGGCGCCCAGCCGGTGGCATACTCGACGAAACCGGCAGACTCCCAAGGCCGGCAGCAGCCATGCGAGGACGTCTTGAAACCGACCGATATCCGCGACCCCTCCTACTTCCACAAAGTGGTGGACTGCCAATGGGCCTGTCCAGCACATACGCCGGTTCCCGAATATATCCGTCTGATCGCCGCCGGACGGTATGCGGACGCCTACATGGTCAACTGGAAGTCCAACGTCTTTCCCGGGATCCTCGGGCGTACCTGCGACCGGCCATGCGAACCGGCCTGCCGGCGCGGTCGGGTGGAGGAGGAACCGGTCGCGATCTGCCGGCTCAAGCGCGTCGCCGCCGATTACAAGGGCGACATCTCCGCCCTTCTGCCGCCGCCCCCGGCCGCGCGTAATGGGCAGCGTGTGGCCTGCGTCGGGGCCGGGCCGGCGAGCCTGACCGTTGCCCGCGATCTCGCCGCCGCCGGATACGCGGTGGACGTGTTCGACGGTGCCGCCAAGGCCGGCGGGTTCATCCGCACGCAGATCCCGAAATTCCGTCTGCCGGACGGTGTGATCGATGAGGAGGTCGGCTATGCGCTCAGCCTCGGCGCGCAACTGCGCGGCGGAACGTACATCTCCAGCCTGAAGACGCTGCTCACCGAGGGCTATGATGCGGTGTTCGTCGGTTCGGGCGCACCGCGCGGCCGTGACCTCGATATTCCGGGCCGGCAGGAAGCGGCGGCGAACATCCATATCGGCATCGATTGGCTGGCATCGGTCAGTTTTGGCCACATCACGTCGATAGGACGGCGCGTGGTGGTGCTGGGCGGCGGCAATACGGCGATGGATTGCTGCCGCTCCGCGCGTCGGCTGGGCGGCACTGCCGTGGCCGTGGTGGTGCGCAGCGGCTTCGAGGAAATGAAGGCTTCGCCGTGGGAAAAGGAGGATGCCATGGGGGAGGGCATCCCCATCCTCAACTACCTGGTCCCGACGCAGTTCCTGCATCGCGGCGGAAAGCTGGTTGGCATGGCCTTCGAGAAGGTCGTTGCGGAGCGCGATCCAGACGGACGGCGCGTGTTGCGGCCCACCGGTGCCACCGTGCAGATCGCCTGCGACGACGTGCTGGTCGCGGTCGGGCAGGAGAATGCCTTCCCGTGGATCGAACGTGACGTCGGCATCGCGTTTGACCGCTGGGGAATGCCCGTGGTTGACGTGAAAACCATGCAGTCCACGCGCCGCGAGGTCTTCTTCGGCGGCGATGCCGCCTTCGGTCCCAAGAACATCATCTGGGCGGTGGCACACGGGCACGAGGCTGCGATCTCGATCGATCTGCTGCTGCGCGGCATGGATGTGCATGACCGACCACCGCCGGATGTGGTGCAGGTTTCCCAGAAGATGGGAATCCACGAATGGAGCTATGACAATCAGGTTTCGATTGATCTGCGCTACAAAGTGCCGCACCGTGACGCCACCGAAGCGCTGCGTGACATCCGCACCGAGGTGGAGCTGGGGTTTGACGAGAAATTGGCCTGGAAGGAGGCGCAGCGCTGCCTCAATTGCGATATTCAGACCGTATTCGCACCGAAATTATGCATAGAATGTGATGCGTGCGTCGATATCTGCCCGGTCGACTGCATCACGTTCACCGCCGACGGCGAGGAGGCGGAGCTGCGAACGCGGCTGAACGCCCCGTCATTGCGGACGACCCAGGATATCTATGTCGCCCACGGGCTGCGCACGGGACGGATCATGGCCAAGGACGAGGATGTGTGTCTGCATTGCGGCATGTGTGCCGAACGCTGCCCGACCGGAGCGTGGGACATGCAGCGCGTTCTGCTCGACCTCGCGCAGGTGGGTGCCACGCCCAACCTGCGCACGCTGGAGCATGTGGCATGACCCCGATGCGTGCCGTCAATGATTTCGTGGTCCGCTTCGCCAACGTCAACGGATCCGGCTCGGCCAGCGCGAACGCGCTGTTCGCACGCGCGATCCTGCGCATGGGCGTGCCGGCAACCCCGCGTAACATCTTCCCCTCGAACATCCAGGGGCTGCCAACCTGGTATGAAGTGCGCATCTCCGAGGCCGGCCATCTCGGCGCCCGCGGCGGGACGGACCTGATGGTCGCGATGAACCCGCAGACATGGGATGCCGACCTGAAGAGCATAACTCCCGGCGGGTATCTTTTCTACGACAGCACCAAGCCGGTTGCCCCTTCGCACATGCGCCCGGATGTGACTGCGCTGGGCGTGCCGCTGACCGCGATCTGCAATGCGAAATACAGCGATCCGCGGCAGCGCCAGTTGTTCAAGAACATTCTCTACGTGGGCGCGCTCGCGGCGCTGCTCGGCCTTGAAACCGCGGTGATCGAGCAACTGATTGCAGAGCAGTTTCGTGCCAAGGAGAAGCTGATCGCGGCAAATGTCGAGGCCTTCCACCTCGGGCACGACTGGGCACGTCAGCACCTGGATTGCCCGATCGGGTTGACCGTGCGGCGGGCCGATGCGGTGGGGAACCGCATCTTCATAGGTGGTAACGAGGCCGCCGGGTTGGGTGCCGTCTATGGCGGCGCGACGGTCTGTGCCTGGTACCCGATCACGCCGTCGACCTCGCTGGCCGAAGCATTCACACGATACTGCAACCGTTATCGTATCGACAAGGAGACGGGCGAGAAGCGGTTTGCCATCGTCCAGGCGGAGGACGAACTGGCCTCGATCGGCATGGTGATCGGCGCGGGCTGGAATGGCGCGCGAGCGTTCACCGCGACCTCCGGACCGGGCATCTCATTGATGCAGGAATTCCTTGGGCTTGCCTACTTCGCCGAGATCCCCGCCGTGTTGTTCGATGTCCAGCGCGCCGGGCCGTCGACCGGGATGCCGACCCGTACCCAGCAATGCGACCTGCTCGCCACCGCCTATGCATCACACGGGGACACCAAGCACGTGCTGCTGTTTCCGGCGGACCCGCATGAATGTTTCACCTTGGGAGCGGCGGCGTTTGACTACGCGGACCGGTTGCAGACACCGGTGTTTGTCATGCTTGATCTCGATATCGGTATGAACGAGCGGCTTTGCGCGCCGTTTGCCTGGGATGATGGCAAACAGCTCGACCGCGGCAAGGTGATGACAGCGGAGGAGTTGGAGGCCGGACGGGATTTCGGCCGTTATCTCGATGTTGATGGGGATGGCATTCCCTATCGCACCTACCCTGGTACGCACCCGACGCGCGGCAGCTACTTCACCCGCGGTACCAGCCGCGATGAATACGCGCGCTACACGGAGGAAGGCGCACCCTACCAGCGGAACATGGAGCGGTTGCTGAAGAAATTTGGCTCCGCGAAGCGGATATTGCCGCCGCCTGTACGCAAGGATGCTCCGGGAGGGGCGCGCCTCGGTGCTATCTATTACGGCTCGACCAGCCCGGCGATGGATGAAGCGGCCGCGCTGCTGGCGGCGCGTGGCCTGCCGGTGGATCTTCTGCGGGTGATGGCCTTCCCGTTCCACGAGGAGGTAAGACGCTTCATATTGCAGCATGAAAGGGTTTTCGTAGTTGAACAGAACCGGGACGCGCAGCTGCGTACGCTTCTGGTGACCGAGGAGGAGATCGATCCTGCGCGCCTGATCCGTGTTCTCCATTACGATGGAACACCGATTACGGCGCGCGCGATCGCTGATGCGATTGCTGCCGAGGATGATGCGCTCAAGATCGTGCCGCTGCGCAAGACCGCGCCCTGAGGACCTTGTCATGACCTATCTTCCCAAGCCGAAGCTGCACCACCCCGACCTGCCGACGAATGCGCTTGGCCACACCAGGCGCGATTACGAGGGTGCGATCAGCACACTCTGCGCTGGTTGCGGACACGATTCGATCAGCGCCGCGATTATACGGGCCTGTTTCGAGCTTGCCCTGCCGCCGCATCGGATTGCGAAGCTGTCCGGGATTGGCTGCTCGTCCAAGACGCCGACCTATTTTCTCGGGCAGTCGCACGGCTTCAATTCCGTTCATGGGCGGATGCCGAGCGTTCTGACCGGGGCCAATCTTGCCAATCGCGATCTCATCTATCTTGGCGTCTCTGGTGATGGTGATTCCGCCTCTATCGGACTGGGTCAGTTCGCGCACGCCATTCGTCGCGGTGTCAACATGACCTATATCGTCGAGAATAACGGGGTGTACGGGCTGACCAAGGGGCAGTTTTCGGCCACCTCCGACCGCGGCGCGAAGAATAAGCGTGGCGTGGCCAACACCGACGAGCCGGTTGACATGGTGGGGATGGCGCTGCTCCTGGGGGCCACCTTCGTCGCGCGCAGCTTTTCGGGCGATAAGGGCCAACTGGTTCCATTGATCAAGGCCGCACTCCAGCACGAGGGCGCGGCGTTCATCGACTGCATCAGCCCGTGCGTCGCCTTCAACAACCACGAAGGCTCGACCAAGAGTTACGATTATGTGCGCGACCATAACGAGATCGCGAATTTTCTCGATGTGATCGAGCCGCGCGAGGAGATCGTGACCGATCAGAAGCCGGGTACGGTGGAGATCGTACGCCAGCACGATGGCTCGATACTGCGGCTTCGGCGGCTGGACGGCGATTACGAGGTGACCGACCGGGCGTCGGCGATGGATTTCGTTCAGCGGCACCATGCCGCCGGCGAGATCATCACGGGATTGATTTATGTCGATCCCGATCCGGTCGATCTTCATGCCGGGCTTGGCACCTGCACCGCGCCGCTGAACACCCTCGACACGCCGCTGCTGTGCCCGGGTTCGGCGGCGCTCGAGAAGCTGAACGCCGGCCTGCGCTGATCCTCAGCGGGCGGCCACGGAGAGGCTCCCCGCGCCACAGGCGCCCAGGAACGCGGCGATGGCGTCGTGCTAGCCGGGGGGG
>VFSW01012928.1_pt1 | contig 11620 bp, 6 predicted proteins | sample 5358111 | NCBI WGS metagenome assembly VFSW01 (sample SAMN11554181, study PRJNA540505) | mine drainage metagenome | isolation source: sediment from site ElyBrook_90M | place: USA: Ely Copper Mine, Vershire, VT | collected 2017 | reverse complement strand
CCCACCGACTCGCGTCCAGGCTCGAGGCTTGCTCAAGGGAATTAAGCCTTTCTGGAAGACATCCTTCTCGAGGCACGGCGGGTAGTTTGCCGAAGTCAACAACGCTCACAACGCCTAAATAGTGATATTATGACAATAAACGACACATGACGAAGGTTATTGGGAAAAACATGACTAACGCAATTAAGAAAGACATGAAGAAAACATTTAGCAAGACATCAATCAGAGCATTAACCATCAGCCTCCTCTTCCTCTTCTCATCCATCGGCGCGTCGGTTTTGATAAACCCGGCCGCCGCAGCACCCAACTCGGCGGCTTCTGCCGCGTCGCCATTAACGGCCCAACAGGCCAACTGGGCGTACACTGACGGCAACCAGTTCGCCCAGGACTACAGCCCGCAGACGCAGATCAACAGCACTAACGCCCAAAATTTAGGGATTAGCTGGCTGTGGCCTGTGCCTTCCACCCCGTCCGCTCTTACAGCGAGCATAGGCTTCACAAATCCAGGTCTGGACACGACGCCACTGGTGATCAACGGCACGGTCTACGTGGCCACAGTCTTCGGTCAGATTACGGCGCTCAACGCGGCCACCGGAAACGTGCTCTGGACTGACCTCTTACCGATTACCGCCAACAGCACTCTTGGACTTGGTGTTGGCCCACTCATACTTCACTTCCACCAAGGGCAACAGACGTTCACTTCAGCGAAGACCATTCTCGGAGGAACGCCGACGTACTGGATAGCCGCTCCAAACATGGTAATCTACGCAATCAACGCCCTCACCGGGAAGTATGAGACGGTAGGTACTGCCGCAGATGGTGGCTTTGCATATTACACCGGAGTGAACGCCGGCATCAACGGGAACAGCCCCACCAGCCAATACGCAAGCATCAATCCGACGAACATCGTCTTCGACACGCAGAGAGGTATCCTCGTCACCTCGGAGGAGTCTACCTCGCAGAGCAACGCTGCACGGTGCTTCTTCAAGGGATGGAACATGCAGGTGACTCCGCCGGCGCTGTTGTGGACATCTTACTGCACTCCCCCCCAGCCAAACTCCAACCTCCCGCTCAATCCTAACTGGGACGTCCAGATGGTCAACAACATGACCGGCGCCCAGATATTCTACCCAGGACCTGCCTACAATGTGGGGGGTAACATGCCCAGCACCGCGGTGGTCGACCTAAAGTCGCTCTCAGCGGCTCAGCTCAACGCGACCCTCTACAACGACTGGGGATACTCCAACCAAAGTGCGTTCTGTCTGGCTGCCACGGGCGGTCAGTCTACTGGCGCTGTAGGCCAGGGTTGGGGCGGATCGTTCATCATCGACTCGAAGACCGGCACGGCGTATGTCAACACAGGCAACAGAGGCCCATACGCGGGCAGCTGCAACCCAGGGCCAGACCTCTGGGCAGACTCCATCCTCGCACTCAACGACCAGACCGGTCAGTGGGTGTGGGGCTTCCAGACGTCAGCCCATGACAACTGGGACTGGGACTGCTCCTGGTACCAGGGCCTGACCAACGAGACCATCGCCGGCGTCAGCACAGAGGTGCTCATCAAGACGTGCAAGAACGGGTACATGTACGAGCTCAACGCAGCCACTGGCAAGATGATATGGGCGTGGACACCTCCGTCCTCCATAGAGCCTAGGTGTGCGTACTGCTACATGCAGGACCCGCTAAATCGGACGCAGATGACGAACTCATTTGCCTCGCCGAACAACGCGAACTTCGTGATGAACCCCTCGGAGATCGCCGGTTACGAGAGCACCGCCTCCATCAACCCCGCCACGAACATGATCTATGTCACCAGCCACAACGTTCCAGCTCTGGCCGAGTATGTGCCAGTGAACGCCAGCAACTACGCAACGACCAGCGGGATCAACATAGTCGGCGGCTTCAGCGCCTACACCGACAACGCCACGGTCGAGGCGGTCAACGCTGCAACCGGACAGATGGCCTGGTCGCACTACGTCCCAACCATCGGCTTCCGCGGCGGGATGATGAGCTCCGGCAACGTCGTCTATGCGCCACTGGCATCGGGTGATGTCCTGATGCTCAACGCGCAGACAGGCGCCGTGATCAAGGACATGTTCGTCGGTGCTCCGATGGACGTCGTCCCAGGAATAGGAGCGACAGCGAGCGGGCAAGAGGAGATCTTCCTCGAGGCCGGCTCCGGCCAGCTCTTCGCGGCGTCATCCGCTCCTGGAGACCTCATCGCGTTGGCCCTACAGAACATAGGGACGACCACCACCACTTCCACCACCACGACGACCGCAATCACCACGACCACGGTCGGCGGGTCGACCACCACAGTCACAGCTGGCGGCTCTACGACCACGATCACCGTGGGCGCAGGACAGACAGCGACGGTCACGGTCGGCGGAACGACCACCACCATAACAGGCGCAGGAACGACAGCGACAGTCACATCCACAGCGACGTCCGGCGGAGTCAGCTCCACCACGCTCTATGGAGTCGCGGCAGTCGCCGTGATCTTCATCATCGCGACGGGCTATCTTGCCATGAGAGGCAGGAAGCCCGCCTCCTAGATTTTCTAGGAAACCGGCACAACAATACCACACGGAATAATCGTCGGGCTGTCCTGTCGAAAGGCAGGAAGCCCGCCTCCTGGTTTTTGGTCCGTGAAACGAGGCGCTTCGAAAGTCGCGACGCGATTTCAAGTCGTGACACCCGTACCTTCATCCCGCATTTGTCGGGGCATGTCTAGCGACTCGGGCTATCCGGCAATTGCGAGAAGACAATTCTCAACAACCGCGAGACTATCATCTCGGAGGGGCGTGTGAGGGGGTTCGGCCACTCGAGAAGGCTCCTTCTGCGACTGATGAGGAGAAAATTGCCCGATTCGCGAGGTGCGCACAGATGCATACACCTGTGTAACAATGTGAACAGGGCGCAACGCCTAAATATCGATATTATGAGAATGGTCCTTACATGACGAAGGAAATTACGAAAAATATGACGAACGTAATTAAGAAAAGTATGAAGAAAACATTTAGTAAAACATCAATCAGAGCAATCACACTCAGCCTCCTCTTCCTCTTCTCATCCATCGGCGCGTCGGTTTTGATAAACCCGGCCGCCGCAGCACCCAACTCAGCGGCTTCTGCCGCGGCGTCGCCCTTGACGGCCCAACAGGCCAACTGGGCGTACACTGACGGCAACCAGTTCGCACAGGACTACAACCCGCAGACGCAGATCAACAGCTCTAACGCCCAGAACCTGGGCATCAGCTGGCTATGGCCTGCACCTGCGACGCCACCCTCCTTGGGAGTAGGGTTCATCGCTTCGGCAAGCTTGGACACGACGCCGCTGGTAATCAACGGCACCGTGTACACGGCAACCATCTTCGGCCAGATCACGGCCATGAACGCGGCCAACGGGAACATACTCTGGACCGACGTGCTGCCAATCCTCGCCAACAGCACCCTCAATCTGGGCGCTGGCGCTCTCAACCTCCATCTCCACCAAGGACAGCAGACTTTCACTTCAGCGAAGAGCATAATGGGCGGAACTCCGACGTTCTGGATCGCGGCCAACAACTTCGAGCTCTACGGGATCAACGCCCTCAACGGGAAGTATGAGACGGTAGGGACGGGCGTCGACGGCGGCTTCCAGTTCTACAACGGAGTGAACAGCGGCATCAATGGGAACAGTCCCACGAGCCAATACAGCGACTTCGTCCCAAGCAACATCGTCTTCGACACACAAAGGGGTCTCCTGATCACGAGTATGGAGTCCACCTCTGCAAGCAACGCTGCGAGGTGCTTCTTCAAGGGATGGAACATGGCGGTCAGCCCACCTGCACTCATGTGGACCTCCTACTGCACGCCTCCACAGCCAAACTCCAACCTCCCGCTCAACAACAACTGGGACGTCCAGCAGGTCAACAACATGACCGGCGCCGAGATATTCTACCCAGGGCCTGCTTACAATGTAGGCGGTAGCATACCCGGCTCTGCAGTTGTCAACCTGAAGACGCTCTCAGCGGCTCAACTCAACGCGACCCTATACAACGACTGGGGATATTCGAACCAGAGCGCATACTGCCTTGCGGCTGACGGAGGTCAGTCTACAGGCGCGGTAGGCGAGGGCTGGGGCGGATCGTGGATCATCGACTCGAAGACCGGGATGGCATACGTCAACACCGGGAACAGGGGCCCATACACGGGTTCCTGCAACCCAGGACCCGACCTCTGGGCAGACTCTATCCTCGCACTCAACGACCAGACCGGACAGTGGATCTGGGGCTTCCAGACCTCTGCCCACGATGACTGGGACTGGGACTGCTCCTGGTACCAGGGACTGGGCAACGAGACCATCAGCGGAGTGACCACCGAGGTCCTCTTCAAGACGTGCAAGAACGGCTACATGTACGAGCTCAACGCAGCCAACGGCAACATGATATGGGCGTGGACACCTCCATCGACCATAACACCAAGGTGCGCGTACTGCTACATGCAGAACCCGCTCAACCAGTCGCAGATGACGAACTCGTGGCCAGCACCGAACCTCTCAAACTACATCATGAACCCCTCTGAGCTAGCAGGCTTCGAGAGCACCGCTTCATTCAACCCAGCCACGAACATGATCTATGTGACCAGCCACAACGTGCCGTCCAACGCGGTATACGTGCCGCTGAATTCCAGCAACTACGCCCAAAACTCCGGAATCAACAACCCCGGCGGGTTCACCCCCTATCCAGACAACGCCACAGTCGAGGCAGTCAACGCAGCAACCGGACAGATGGTCTGGTCGCACAACATCCCACTGGTCGGGTTCCGCGGCGGAGTGATGAGCTCCGGCAACGTCGTCTATGCGCCTCTAGTATCGGGTGATGTCCTGATGCTCAACGCACTGACAGGCGCTGTCATCAAGGACCTGTTCGTGGGAGCCCCGATGGACGTCACTCCAGCGATTGGAGCGACAGCCAGCGGCACAGAGGAAATCTTCCTCGAGGCCGGATCGGAGGCGTTCCTGTCGTCGTCACCATCAGTGCCAGGTGACCTCGTCGCGTTGGCCCTACAGAACGTAGGGACGACCACGACCACATCCACCACCACAACCACAGTCACATCAGGCGGACCGACAACCACAGTCACATCAGGCGGACCGACAACCACAGTCACATCAGTATCCACGTCAGTATCCACAGCGACGTCCGGCGGAGTCAGCTCCACCACGCTCTATGGAGTCGCGGCAGTCGCCGTGATCTTCATCATCGCGACGGGCTATCTTGCCATGAGAGGCAGGAAGCCCGCCTCCTAGATTTTCTAGGAAACCGGCACAACAATACCACACGGAATAATCGTCGGGCTGTCCTGTCGAAAGGCAGGAAGCCCGCCTCCTTGATTTTAATTCACGATACCAAGCCTCGGCCATCTCGCGACGGCTTCGGCCAGTGGCACTCGCACGGACCTCCTACACGCTATTTCGCCAACTGGCAGGGAAGACCCGCTTACGCGACGCCTTGTTACTTGGACCAATGAAGACGCATAATAGCTATATAATCCGTCCTTTGTCGAAGATTCGAAAATATGACGAAGGTATCTAGAAAACAATCAATCAAAGCATTTTCTATCAGCCTCCTCTTCCTCTTCTCATCCATCGGCGCGTCGGTTTTGATAAACCCGGCCGCCGCAGCACCCAACTCACCGGCTTCTGCCGCGGCGTCGCCCTTGACGGCCCAACAGGCCAACTGGGAATACAGCGACGGCAACCAGTTCGCCCAGGACTACAACCCGCAGACGCAGATCAACAGCACCAACGCCCAGAACCTAGGGATTAGCTGGCTGGCCCCAATGCCTGGGTACCCGGCCGCGCTGCAATCGGTGCAGACCACGCGTTCCGGTGTAGATACGACGCCGCTGATAATCAACGGCACGGTCTACGCGGTCACCCAGGAAGGTCAGGTCATCGCGCTCAACGCGGCGACCGGGAACCAGCTCTGGACAGACATTCTGCCGATTCTGCCCAACGCCACCCTAGGAAAGAACGTCGCCTCTCTCAACCTTCACTTCCACCAGGGAGAAGTTGCCTTCACGACAGCTAACTTTGGATGGAATGCAGGCGGGACATCGACGTACTGGATGTCAGCTCCGAACCAGGTCATCTACGCCATCAATGCCCTCACCGGGAAGTATGAGATGAACTTCACATACTACCACGGCACAAGCGACGTACTAGGGAACAGTCCCACCAGCATATACGCGGGCTTGTCCTCGAACGTCGCCATCGACCAGCAGAGGGGCGTCCTCATCACGTCGATGACCAGCACCTCCGACGCTAACGCGGCGCGGTGCTTCTTCGACGGATGGAACATCAAGGTAGACCCGCCAACGCTCCTTTGGACCTCCTACTGCTCGCCTCCCCAACCAAACTCCAACGTGCCCCTCAATCCAAATTGGAGCATGCAGCAAGTCAACAACATGACAGGCGCACAGATATTCTACCCAGGACCTGCCTACAATGTAGGCGGTAGCATACCCGGCAGCGCAGTCGTCGACTTGAAGACGCTCTCTGCAGCTCAGCTCAACGCGACCCTCTACAACGACTGGGGACAGTCCAACCAGAGCCCAGCCTGCGCGGCAGCCAACGGCGGTCAGTCTAGTGGCGGTGTAGGCCAGGGCTGGGGCGGATCGTGGGTCATCGACTCGAAGACCGGGATGGCGTACCTCAACACCGGGAACAGGGGTCCGTACGTTGGCCCCTGCAATCCAGGACCCGATCTTTGGCAAGCCTCGGTCCTAGCACTCAACGACCAGACCGGTCAGTGGGTGTGGGGATTCCAGACCTCTGCCCATGACGAGTGGGACTACGACTGCTCCTGGTATCAGGGACTTGCCAACGAGACCATCAGCGGAGTGAGCACAGAGGTGCTACTCAAGACCTGCAAGAACGGCTACATGTACGAACTCAACGCAGCCACTGGCAAGATGATATGGGCATGGACGCCTCCATCGACCATTCTACCAAGGTGCCAGTACTGCTACATGCTGAACCCACTCAACCAGTCCCAGATGACAATCGACTGGGCGGCTCCCAACGACGCGAACTACATCATGAACCCCTCAGACCTGGCCGGCTTCGAGAGCACAGCCTCATACGACCCTGTGACGAACATGATCTATGTGGCGAGCCATAACGTGCCAGTCCTGGCCCAAATGGTGCACATCAACCAGAGCAACTACGGCAAGACCAACGGAATGAACTTCATCGGCGGTCAACCCAACAAGTCGTACGCAGACAACGCCACCATCGAAGCCGTCAACGCAGCAACCGGACAGATGGTCTGGTCGCACTTCATCCCGACCACCGGGTTCCGAGGCGGCCTCATGAGCTCTGGCAACGTCGTCTACGCGCCAGTGGTCTCAGGTGACCTCCTTGCCTTGAACGCCCAGTCTGGCGCCGTCATCAAGGACATGTTCATCGGCGCCCCAATGGACGTCGTCCCGTCAATAGGAGCGACAGCCAGTGGCACAGAGGAAGTCATCCTCACGGTCGGGTCAGGCTCATTCTTCGGCCCCACCGTCCCAGGAGACATCGTCGCGCTGCAGCTGCAGGCTACTCCTACACCCAACACGATCACATCCACTGCCACCACTACTCTCCCAGGACAGACGGTCACGTCCACTGCAACCACCACGGTCTCAGGCACAGGTTCCGTGACGACCGTCACAGCCTCAGGCACATCATCCGGAGTCAGCACCACCACAGTCTACGGGATCGCGGCGGTAGCCGTGATCTTCATCATCGCAACGGGCTATCTTGCCATGAGAGGCAGGAAGCCCGCCTCCTAATTTTTTCGCTCGCCGTATTTTCCGCGGGGTCCAGTCGCGACCCGTCGCCCTCTACCGCAGAATGGATGTAAGCGTCCCCTATCGCGTCTGGAGCTGAGGGAAGAAGCTCCTCTCTAGCTCCTCGATCTCAATCTCCGACGCTGCCCTGCTATATTCCTCGAGCGGGTCGTGGTTTAGCGTCTCGAACGTCGGGCCCCACTTGTAGATATTGAGAAACTCGTTCGCCCTCTCCTTCTCACCGAGGATGAACAGGGTCGCCGCGACCGCCTCCACGGAGCTCAGGATGCCGAGCCTCGAGTAGTTGGTCGGGTTCGCCGCCAGTAGGGCCGGGAGCCTTCTGTGCTTGCCGCCGATCTTCCTGAAGAAGACCTCCTGGGCGAGGTTCCAGGAGCAGTCGATGGCCAGGATCGACTTGCAGCCCGCGTCGAGGGGGGAGAGCAGCGTGCCTGCGAAGGGGTTGAGGACGATGGTCGTGTTGGAGGCGTGGAACTTCCTTGTGACCTCGGTCGCCAGCCCCATGTGCGCCATCTTCTTGGCGGTGCACTTCGCTGGGTCGTCCTGCCCGTAGTCGATGACGAAGACGTTCATTTCGGCAACCTGGCCTTCCTCGAGGGGCGACGAGCCAGGGGCTAATATATCCTCAGGAGGACGTCGTGTGGTAAAGGGACCGGCTAGGGCCCTGCTGGGACGTTGACGAAGTTGATTGAGGTCCCCCAGTTCGCGAGCGGTGCCCTCGTCCCGCCGCATGTGGGGTCTGCGAGGAAGGCCGAATCGCTGCAGTTCGGCGACTGGATGTACTCGGTGGAGAAGAAGACGCCGCCTTGTCCCTGCCCATGTCCGGACCCGTCAGTGGACGGGACGAAGACGGCTTGGCTGTAATCGCCCCATCGTGGCCTTGTGCCCTGGACGGGAGGATAGCCCAGGTACTCTGTGAATCCGTCTTGCGGGGACTTGCCAAGGTCAGCGACATGGATGACCCCGCCTGTCAGTCCGGGCGAATCCGTCGCCAAGGTCCCGTAGGCGGTGCTCGGGTAGAAGCCTCCGTTGTCAGCGCCCGTCGGGCCGCCGTCGCCCGACAGCGTGAATGCCATCAGGGCTCCGCCGCCGTCGGTAGCGGCGATCGATGGAAACTCGATGTCTTCGTGGCTAGCCGCGACGTAACCTTGCTCCGCGATTCTGAATGAATTACCCTCGCCATGCCCCCCTGTACCTATCGCCCAGTATGTGACGCCAAGGTGGGTCTCGCTCGAGGACTGGTGCCCTGGTCCGGGCTGGTTGAACGTCTGTGTCACCAGGGTGCTAACGGAAGTCCAGAGCTGGCCTTGCGCGTAGGATGCCTCGGTCACCCCGTCGCCGTTGGTCGCGATCCCTGATTCTGGGCAAGGGGATGTGAGTCCTGATCCCGCTATCAAGCCGCAGTTGTCGCCGAGCGGCGTCGGACCTGCCTTTTGGGCGCCGAGGCCGCAGTAGCCTCCTTGGCTGGCTGGACACGCGGCTCCTTCGTCCATGTACGTCACCTGGCCGGTGAGAAGCTGCCCGCCAAACGAGATGCCGCCGCAGGCGCCGCAACCGTGGCTGTTGAGGCTCGACAGGCCCGTCCAGTCGAAGACCGCTACGCGGTTGTCCCCCGCGCCCAGGAAGTCGAGGGATGCGGCCATCAGCCCGGTGCCGCCGTTATCGTTGTTGTACTGGGAAGGATCAGGCGTCTGGGCCGGGATCACCTGGTACCAGCAGACGAAGCCCGCGTAGCCCCCGCTGAAGCAGCTGGTCGCTGCCGGCTGGAAGGGCCCGTTGGCGGGTATAGGGTAAAGGTTCGGGGCCGTGCCCATGTTCTCGTAGGCCACGTTGAACGACGGGCTTGTCACTGGGAGCCCTTGCTCGAGGGCAGCTTTGGTGAGGGCGAATTCCTGCGCGCCGTTGAACCCTGCGCAGCCGTAGGTGCCAGGACACGGCGAAGGATACGTCGAGGGGTTCAGGTTGAATTCGTCGTAGAACATCAGGAAGGCGTCCTTGGTGGTCGCGGTCTTTGCGTAGTCGTTGAGCAGGTACCCCTTCCCCGGGTCGTTGTTCACGGAGTTTGGATCGAAGAAGTAGACGTTGTAGGAGCCCATCGGGTCGTTGGTCGCGCTGACCGCGATCTCCTCCAGACAGCTGTCCAGGACTCCCGCGAAGCAGCCCGCGAATGGGCCTCCCGACGTCTCTGTGGTGGTCGACACCATCTGCGTGACGAACCAGTGCCCGCCGTTGCCGTAGTCGTACTGGCACATTATGTCTCCGCCGCTGCTCCAGCCGTTCGCCGCGAGGCCCATGAAAGTGTCGAGAGGAACGACTCCCGACGCAGGAGTGAGGTCAGACTTGTAGACTTGCAGCTCCCCCTGGTTCACAATCTCCATCACGTAGCCGTTCCCAGCGCACAACCCCTGGTCGGGAGGCTCGACGGTGAAGGGCTGGCTGTCAAGCGCGTTCAGCCCTAGCGGATTCGTCGTCGCACGCGACACACGGTCGGGACCGACGCTGCCCGTGTCGCAGCCGGAGCCCCCGAACTGCTGGGAGGACGAGCGGCCGTTGGACGGGCAGCTCACTGTCGGCGGCACGCTCGTCGAGGGACTCGGGGGATCCCCTCCCGGGCTCGTATTCACATCAGGCTTCGGGTTTTGATAGGGAAGGGCTGTGGGAGTGCTTGACGGCGGCGGGTCGGCCGACGGGGCGGCGAAAGGGGCCACGCTTGTAGGGCCGCCGGGGAGCAGCACGCCGCTCGCGGGGCCAACCGACGTCGGCGCGAGCGAGGCAAACGTCGACTGTCCGCTTCCATTACCTGGAGCCGCGCCGACTGGAGCCGCGACCCCGCTAAGGAGAAGGACAAAGAGCAGAACCACCGTCGAAAAGGACGCTTTCGAGAGCTCCAATCTCTCGTCCAGCTTGAGGGCGCTCTGATATTTAAGAATGCCACGTCGAGTCAGGTTCGGCTTCCTTCGAGGAGGGGACTTGGCGAGGGGCGTCTTCGTAAGCCATCTTGGACGCGTCACCTGCGGTGCGGGTCTCGGTGGTCAGAGTAGTACCCCCAGATCTCTTCTTGCAGATCCCTGCCGTACCTCTTCTCCGCGTCCGCCAGCCTGGGGTTCGAACCCTCGCGCTTGGGCCTCCTCAGGCCTGACGGGACCCCGCCCCAGGTGAAGAATCCCCCGCCGGGATAGCCCGTGTCCTTGCGGACCACTATCGCCGCGAAGCCTGGGGCTTCCTCCCGAGCCTCGCACCTGTCGATTTCCCCTATGACGCCGGCAATCCCTTTGCCCCCGGGCGCGCCACGAGAAATGCGGAACTTCCTCATCAGGAGTCCGTAGGTCACGGTCCTGTGGTCGCTGGCCGCCCTGAGCAGCTCGCGGCGCACATCATCCCTCAAATGGCTCGTCCTTTGGCGGCGCTGCGCCCTCGAGCCTTGAACGTTTTGATGCCTTCACGACGGATGGGGGCGACGTGCACGCCCCGTCGGGCGTCCGGACAAAGGCGGAGGCGCACCGAGCCCTTCCCGGCTGTGGCCCAAGCTAGACTCATACGCTCGTGCACAGCAAGAAATGAACTCTTTTATACCGAGCGCGCCAAATACCGCTGAACAACCATGCCGATGGCTTTCGTTCTCATCAACGCGGATTTGGGGGCAGAGGAGGAGCTGCTGAAGTCACTCAGGAGCTTAGAGTTTGTGCGCGATGTCTATGTCGTCTACGGGGTCTACGACATCATCGCCAGGGTCGAGGCCGACACGATGGAGAAGGTCAAGGAGACCATCACGTGGAAGATCC
>VFSW01012927.1_pt1 | contig 11621 bp, 6 predicted proteins | sample 5358111 | NCBI WGS metagenome assembly VFSW01 (sample SAMN11554181, study PRJNA540505) | mine drainage metagenome | isolation source: sediment from site ElyBrook_90M | place: USA: Ely Copper Mine, Vershire, VT | collected 2017 | reverse complement strand
CGAGCATGCCTTCGATGCAGGCAGACGCGAGGCCGCGGCGACCGATGCGATGCAGAACGTGAACATTGACTTGTCCCTGCGAAAGCTTCTTGACGGCGGCGGCGGTGCCGTCGGTCGAATCGTCATCAACGACGATGACCTCGTAGCGGATATCATGAAGGGTGTTGCGTAACTTTTCCAGGAGCAACGCGATGTTTTCGCGTTCGTTCAACGTGGGAATCACGATGCATAGATCGTAGGACGGCATGTAGATCCTCGGGCGAACTGGTTACGTGATTTCCGCGCAAGCTGCGACCGTCCGCGGAGGGCAGTCGCTTGCAGCGCCGTTTCGGACACGACTAGATTATAAGATTACTGAGCCACATTAAAATCGAGAGACCATGATTTTCGGACCCACAGCAAGACAGAAGGCAAGCTCTGCGCTCGAACGCATGGGCGCGAAAGTGGAACAATATGCCGGGGCTGCGATGGGCCTGCTGCTGTGCCTGTTCTTCGTTGCGCTGGTGGGGCTGGCCGCAAAGGACTATCTCTGGTACGACGAGTTGGTCGTGGTACGTGTGGCGGCGCTTCCACACTGGCACGATATCTGGAACTTTTATGCCAGCGGACTGGACACCATTGGGCTGCTATATGCGCTGGTTCTGCATGTGATGTTGAAGCTGCCGGCAAGTGTCGAGATCAGTGCGAGGCTGCCTGCGATCGTGGCATTCCTGGTGATGCTGCTCTGCGCGTTTGTGTTTGTGCGGCGACGTTACCCGGCGGTGTATGCGTTTGCGGCGCTGCTGTTGCTGGCGACGTATCCGCTGTTCACCTTTGCGGTGTTCGCCAAGAGCTATGCGTTTGAGTTCGCGGGCGTGGCGTTTGCGATGGTGTGCTGGCAGTCCGCGAGGGATGGGCGCGGCGGTCTGGGGAATGTGCTGGGAGTGTGGTTCGGACTGGCACTTGCGATCTACTCGCACAGTTTTGCGATCTTCCTGTTCGTACCGTTTGCGACTGCGCAAGGGCTGCGGGACTATCGCCGGAAGAGGGCAGACTGGCCGATGTGGGCGGCCCTGATTCTGTTTCCTGCGGCGCTGCTGCCGGTTCTTCGCGGTGCTCTTTTGGCGTCGAAGCTGTATGGTTCGAACTTCTGGTCCAAGCCGAGTGTTGATCTGCTGAAGCAGACCTACATTGACTACTTTCTGGAGAACTGGCGATTTCTACTGATTCTTTTTGTGGCCTCGTTGATTGTGACCGTGCTGGTCAGCGAGCGGACGCGAGCAATGGATTCTGTGAAGCCGAAGCCGCAGGGCTTCTCGGTGCCGGAGTGGGGCTTCGTGGTGATGCTGGCGGCACTGCCTATCTATGTGCTTCCTGCATCGTACTTGCTCCATGCGTATCGTGCGGATTATGTGTTGCCCTTTGCCGTCGGGTTCGCGATTCTACTGGTGGCGGCGTTTGCCGAACAGGCGCGACGTACTCAGGCTGCCGGGGTGTTGTTGTTGATGCTCTTCGCGTTGGTGACGCTGCGTGCTGATCTGAAGACGATCCCGCAGGGGCTTCGCACGATGGCTCATCCGATGCAGGTCCACGCGCAACTGGCGGCGGCCTACGACAGTGAGCCGTGGGTCAAGCTGCTCGAAGGAAGTGATCTTCCGGTTCTGGTGGGCGATCATCTGCTGTATACGAGGTTGGAGTGCTATGCTCCGCCTGAGTTGAGGCGACGTCTCTACTTTCTGACGGACTTTGCTGAAGTCAAGAAGTATCCTCTCTCGGATACGTCGCAGCGCAACTTCTTGCTCTTTGGCAAGCTGCTTTCATATCAGACGATGGACGTTGGGAGCTTTCTACCGGCGCACCGCCACTTTCTGGTGGCCGTAGGGACGATGTCCGGGACGCTGTGGCTGCCAGATTATCTGGTGAGTCAGGAGCAGCTAGGAAATGCCTCGCTGAGGCTTCTGGGGCCGGATTTTACCGCGCCCAATGTTTACGATGTCCAGTTTACGCGGATGCCAGAGTTTTCGGAGGCGACGTTGCTGGTGAGGTAAGACGCTGATCGTTGATGCTCAGGCGAGGCTCGACGATTGCATGCGGTGCTCGATGATTTTGTGACGACATATAATGTGGCTTCGGAGCGATGCGGTGAAGGTACTTCGAATGATGTAGTGCGGTTGGTCAACATTCTTATCGGAGGCTCATTGCAACTCGCTCGCAGATTCCGTATTCCAGCTCTGTTTTGCGCACTGTCGGTGCTGGTCTGCGAACTCGTGAGTCGTCCGTATGCCGACATGGGCATTTGCGACGACTGGCCGTACATTCTGATGGTGCAAAAGCTTGCAGCCACAGGCCACGTCTCCTACAACGGTTGGGCGGCGCCGATGCTTACTTGGCAGCTTTACGTTGGAGCCGCCATGGTCAAGCTCTTTGGCTTCTCCTTTACTGCGGTTCGCATGGGCACATTGCTGGTCGCGATGGTGCTGGCATTTGTGTTGCAGCGCACACTGGTCCGCGCCACCATCACCGAGCGCAATGCAACCATCGGCACGCTCGCCGTTGTTCTCTCCCCGCTCTACCTCATGCTCTCGGTTACCTTCATGACCGACATCCACGGCCTGTTCGCCATCGTCCTCTGTCTATACGGCTGCCTGCGAGCGCTGCAAGCATCGACGTCGCGCGCGGCCATCGGCTGGCTTTGCTTCGCTGTCGCCAGCAACGCAATCTGTGGCACCTCGCGCCAGATCGCATGGCTTGGCATCCTGGTGATGGTTCCGTCCACCCTGTGGTTGCTGCGAGCCCGGCGCCGTGTCTTTCTTGCGGGCGTTGCTGCCGCCCTCGCGGGTGCCCTCTTCGTCGTCGGCTGCATGCAATGGCTCAAGCACCAGCCCTACTCCATTCCCGAGCATCTGTTCGTCAAGCCATTTTCTGTACCCCAGGTCTTGGTGCAGTTTATTTACTCCTGCCTGGACTTTCCGCTCCTGCTGCTTCCTATCGTGGTCGTGTTCCTGCCCGAGATGCGCAAGATCCACCGTCGTGTCCTCGCTATCCTTTCTATCCTGCTCCTCGGATACCTTGCGGCGGCTGTTTACCCGAGCCATCTCCGTGGTAGCCTCCCGCTGGATCCAGTGTCGGGGCCGGTCGGTGAATGGGTCAATGCGGTTGCAACGTTTGCGTATCCTATCCTGAAAGGGTCACCACCCGTCTTTCTCTCTCGTAGTGCTCAGGTACTGCTGACTGTCGCGACGATCGGCGGCGTGCTTGGCTTGATCGTCTCGTTGCGTCGCGTGCGGTGGACGCAGTCTGCTGTGGACTCTGCGTGCAGAGACTCGTGGAAGCAACTTGGTGTACTCCTTGCACCGTTCACAATCGTTTACTGGCTTCTTCTCGTTCCCCGAGCCGCAACAACGGGGGCACATGATCGCTATTTTATGGGTCCGCTGGTGGTCGCATTGGTCTGCCTTGTGCTGTATTACCAGGAGAGAATTCAAGGGCGTCTCCCGCTCGCCAGCGTCCTCATTGTCGGAGTCATGGCGATTTACAGCACGGTCGTTGTCCATAATATGTTTTCGTTCTATCGTGCCCGTGTCGCGGTTGCCTCCGAACTCCGTGCAGCCGGAGTTCCCGACACCGCTGTCGATAACGGCTGGGAGTACAACTTTGGGGTTGAGCTAAAGCACTCTGACCACCTCAACGTTTCAACTATCGTGGTACCCGCGGGGGCCTATGTTCCCAGGCCTCCGCTCGCCGCGGGCACATGTCCCATGAACACCTTCGACGACACGCCGCACATCAAGCCTATTTATGGGATCTCATTTGATCTCAACGAGTGTTATGGGCCAGCGCCCTTCGCTCCTGTGTATTACTCTCGCTGGCCCTACTCCACCCCCGGAACCCTCTACGTGGTTCGCTACACGACGCCCGCGAAGAGGTGATGGTGCGAGCGCGTAACGCGATATTGAAAGAGCGACGTCAGCGAGCGGGATTGCGGGCGTAGCGGCGCGGCAACGCGGGTGCTGCCGTGTAGACTCTAAACCAAACGGGTAAGTACCGTGCAGGGACCGGATGGAGAGGTCTGGTTCGGGCTCAGTAAGTCGATAGTTGAGGATATTGAATGGCTCGTGTTGTCGTAATCGGGGCTGGAGCGATGGGTTTGGCAGCGGCGTATCGCGCTGCAAAGGATGGTCATGAAGTGGACGTGATCGAAGCGTCGCCAGAGCCGGGCGGTATGGCCGGCCACTTCGATTTCGGGGGCGTGTCGCTGGAGCGTTTCTATCACTTTGTATGCCTCACGGATCTGCCTACGTTCGCGTTGATGGAAGAGCTTGGAATCCCCGATAAGATGATGTGGCGGAAGACGACGATGGGCTACTTCGATGGCGAGCTCCACCCGTGGGGTGATCCTGTGTCACTGCTTCGCTATCCGTCGCTGACACTGCTGGAAAAGATGCGGTATGGGTTGTTCGCATTGGTGTGCGTTCGACGGAATAGCTGGCCGGCCATTGAGCATGAGTCGGCTAAGGACTGGATCATGCGATGGTGTGGCCGCTCGATCTATGACCGGTTCTGGAAGCCTCTGTTTGATCATAAGTTCTACGAGTATGCCGACAATATTTCAGCGGCGTGGATATGGACGCGCATTCGGCGTATCGGGCGTTCGCGCAAGAGCATGATGGAGGAGCAACTCGGCTATATTGAGGGCGGTTCGATTACGCTCGTGCATGCGCTGATCGAAGGGATCGAGGCACATGGGGGACGGGTGCATCTTGGCACACCGGCGCAACAGGTTATGACGGCGAACGGACGCGTGACGGGCGTGCAGACAGATGGACAGTTGTTTGCTGCGGATGCAGTGATATGCACGACGCCGACACCGCTGGTGAGCGCTCTGGTGCCGGACCTGCCGGAGGATTGGAAGCGGCGATATGAGGCAATTCATAATATTGGCGTGATCTGCGTCATCTTCAAGCTGGCGCGTGCGGTGACGCCGCACTTCTGGGTGAATATTTCTGTCCGCGATATAGAGGTTCCAGGGATCATCGAGTTCTCCAACTTGCGCAGTGTCGGAGGTGACGCGATTGTGTATGTGCCGTATTACATGCCGGTGACGCATGTGAAGTTTTCCTGGACCGATGAGCAGTTGCTTGCAGAAGCGTTTGCATGTTTGCAGCGGATCAATCCGCTGCTCCAGGAGAGTGACCTTCGCGGTACGAAAGTGGCGCGTTTGCGGTATGGGCAGCCGATCTGCGAGCCCGGCTTTGCGGCGAAGATTCCCCCGGTGCAGACGCCGATCGAGGGACTGCAGATTGCGGATACGTGCTTTTACTATCCGGAAGATCGCGGCATTGCAGAGAGCGTGCGGTTGGGCGCGGAGATGGCTCGCGCTGTTGGTGTTGCGAATTGAAACAATGATGTTTCATGGCGCCGGGGCCTAGCTGCATTGCGGGAACGGCCACGTGATGCCGGGCGGGCGAACGGTATAGTTGAATAGGAGATTCGCGTTGGGGCGTCGTGCGCCTGGTATAGTGCGGGTCTGATTTGGGAGACTATGTCAACGAGAAAAATTGTTATCACCGGGGCCGCGGGCCTTGTCGGCCAAAACCTGCTCCCGCGATTGAACCGTAAGGGGCTGGGTGAGTTAGTGGCCATCGACAAGCATCCGAAGAATACCGCTATTTTGAGACAGTTGCACCCGGAGCTTCGCGTGGTCGAGGCAGATATTTCTGAGGCTGGAGCGTGGCAGCAAGAGCTCCAAGGATGCACCCATCTGGTGATCGGACATGCGCAGATCGGAGGGTTGTTTCCCGAGGAGTATGTGCGCAATAACATTACGGCGACCGAGAGGCTGCTGGACGCTGCGTTGCGTTACAAAGTGCCGTATGCAGTGAGCATTTCTTCCTCCGTAGTGAACTCGATGGCGGTGGATGACTACACCGAGACCAAGAAGGCGCAGGAGGCGTTGAATGCGGCTTCGGGAATCAAACAGGTTGTGCTGCGGCCGACGTTGATGTTCGGGTGGTTCGACCGCAAGCATGTGGGCTGGCTGGCCCGCTTCATGCAGAGGGTACCGGTGTTTCCTGTTCCCGGCGATGGACGGTTCCTTCGCCAGCCGTTGTATGCTGGCGATTTTGCGGACATCATTGCTTCGGCCGTCGAGACGGAGATTACCGGCCCCTACAATATTACCGGGATGGAGCGGATCGATTACATCGATCTCATTCGGCTGTTGAAGCAGGCGACGGGTGCGAAGGCACTGATTCAGAAGGTGCCCTATCGGCTGTTCTGGCTGCTGCTGAAGGCGAACGCGATGTGGGACAAGAATCCGCCGTTCACTGCCCGGCAACTGGAGGCGCTCGTGACACCCGATGTGTTCGAGGTGATCGACTGGCCGGGAATCTTCCAGGTTCGCTCCACGCCGTTGAAGGAAGCGTTCTACTCGACATTTCGGGACCCGGTGTACTCCAAGGTGACGCTGGAGTTTTAAAGTGGCGAAGGCTTGGGAGGGCAAGCGGCAGGGAAATCAGAGGTCGAAGGGTCTTACGCAGAAGTTTGAGTCAACGCTCTGGTGGATACTGGATGTACAGTTTAGAATTGAGAGATTGGCTCGACGGACAGTGTTAGCCCTCTGTGGCGGGCTGGCACGTACGATATTTGGGCAGAAGCCGCTTGAGAGATTCAACTGAGATAGGCAGGAGGAGCAACTCGTTGCAACCGTCACTTGATGTTTCATCCATGCATGAATCGAAGCCTCGTGGACGACACCGGAGCGTTGAGGCAGAAGCGTCGATCTTGAAGGCTGCGCTTTACTTGCTGGAGCGCAAGTCACTGCGCCAAGTAACGGCGGATGCGATTGCGCGGCGAGCCGGTGTGAGCAAGGCGACGATCTACAAGTGGTGGCCCAACAAGAGCCTGGTGGCTCTGGATGCGTACCTGGGAGGGATGACGGAACGGGTTGCGATGCCGGACACCGGATCTGCGGTGATAGATTTCACGATGCAATTAAAGTCAGTGACGGCCTTCTATAAGTCTCCTCTTGGGCGACTCTTCTGCCAGTTCATTGCGGAGGGCCAGAGTGATCCGAAGTTCCTGGCGCTGTTTCGCGAGCGCTTTCTTTATGCCAGGCGGGATGCGGCGCGGGTGATGTGGCGGCGAGGAGTAGAGCGCGGTGAGATATGCAGAGAAGTAGACTCGGAGATCGTTCTCGACCTGATCTATGGCCCGATGATCTTTCGCCTTCTCGCCGGGCACGGCTCGCTTAGTGAGCAGGAATCGGAAGCCATGGTAGAAGCTGTGTTCGGGGGAATCAGGCGATCCGGGTATCGATGTCCCGGGGAGTTGAAAAAGAGAATGCCTGGGTTTCCGGTTGCCCGGAAAATATCCCGGAGTCTTCCATGAGTCGGGACGCGTCTACATACTGAACTGTATGTCCAGTATATGTTGTCCACTTGAGCCAGGCTTGCGACGTGCTGGATAGCGTTCGAACCAGGCTCTGTTAACACTGAAGTTCTTGTACGGCCGAAGGAGTTTTGATGTGGATTGTTCGTCTCGCGCTTAGGAGACCGTACACCTTTGTCGTCCTGTCGCTGCTGCTCTTTATTATTGGTCCGCTGGTGATCTTGCGGACACCGGTGGACATCTTTCCGAACATCGACATTCCGGTGGTTTCGGTGGTTTGGAACTATGCGGGGCTGTCGCCGGAACAGCTTGCAAACCGGATTGTGCTGCCCTATGAACGAAGCCTAACAACGACAGTCAACGACATCGATCACATTGAGTCACAGACGCTGAATGGCGTGTCGGTGGTAAAGATCTACTTCCGTCCGACGGTGAACATATCGCAGGCGGTGGCGCAGGTGACGGCGATTGCGCAAACGGTGTTAAAGCAGTTTCCGTTGGGGACGACGTCGCCGCTGATCATCCAGTACAGTGCCTCAAGTGTTCCGATCTTGCAGTTGGGGCTGTCTGGGAAGGGACTTACCGAACAGCAGCTGAATGACTTTGGCACGAACTTTATACGGACACAATTGGCGACGGTGCAGGGAGCGGCTGTGCCGTGGCCCTATGGGGGCAAGCAACGTCAGATACAAGTGGATATCGACACGCAGAAGCTGCAGGCGTACGGACTGTCGGCCTCCGATGTGGTGAATGCGGTCAGTGCACAGAATATTATTCTTCCCGCCGGCGATGTAAAGATTGGGCACGTCGACTACGAGGTGGAGACCAATAGCGCACCGACGACCATCGCGGGGCTCAATAATATGCCTATCAAGACGGCTAATGGAGCCACCGTTTACATCCACGACATTGGAAATGTCCGCGATGGATTTCCGCCGCAGACGAATATTGTGCGGGTCGACGGACAGCGTGCTTCGCTGCTGACGGTTATGAAGACCGGCAACGCTTCGACACTGGATATCATCAAGAGTGTCCGAGAGCAGTTGCCATCGATTCTCTCCCAGTTACCACCCGCGTTGCGGATCCAGCCGATAGCGGATCAGTCGGTGTTTGTGCGCGGTGCTATAAGCGGTGTCGTGCGGGAAGCCATCATCGCAGCGTGTCTGACAGCAGCGATGATCTTGATCTTCCTGGGCAGTTGGCGTTCGACCCTGATCATCGCGGTATCTATTCCACTGTCGGTGATCTGCTCGTTGCTGGCGCTGGCTGCTTTGGGCGAGACGATCAATATCATGACGCTGGGAGGGCTGGCGTTGGCGGTTGGGATACTGGTCGACGATGCAACGGTGGAGATTGAAAATATCAACCGCAATCTGGAAGAGGGCAAAGAGGTCGAGCAGGCGATCCTCGATGGTGCTGCCCAGATTGCGGTTCCTGCCTTCGTTTCGACAATCGCGATATGCATTGTGTTTGTGCCGATGTTCTTTCTTGGCGGCGTAGCGAAGTATCTTTTTGTGCCACTGGCTGAGGCTGTCGTATTCGCGATGTTGGCTTCCTACTTTCTGTCACGGACGATAGTGCCGACGATGGCCAAGTACCTGCTGCGAGGGCATGAGCACGACCGCGTCGATCAGGCGAAGGCCAGCCGCAATCCTTTTATTCGGTTTCAGATCACCTTCGAACACTATTTCGAAAAACTGCGCAACTGGTATCACGGAGTGCTGAACATTTGCCTCGGGAACCGCGGGGTTTTCCTGTTCTCCATCGTTGCGTTCTGGGTACTCTCGATTGGCGTGTTGTATCCGTGGCTTGGCCAGGACTTTTTCCCTTCCGTCGATAGTGGTCAATTCAAGCTGCATGTACGTGCTCACACGGGGATGCGCATTGAAGACACTGCACGGCTGTGCGATCAGATCGAGGCCGTCATTCACAGGGAGATTCCGGCGCCGGAACTAGGCACGATCATCGATAACGTTGGGATCCCATACTCGGGGTTGAATCTGTCTTACTCGAACTCGGCGCCGGTGGGCACGGCAGATGCAGACATTCTGGTAACCCTTGCAGGGAAGCATCGGCCGACGGGGGAGTATATGCGTGCCTTGCGCGATAGGTTGACGCGACAATTTACTGGAACCGAGTTCTACTATCTACCCACCGACATGGTGAGTCAGATTCTCAACTTCGGTTTGCCGGCGCAGCTCGACGTGCAGGTGATAGGCCAGGCGCTGGATCAGGATCATGAACTGGCGGAACACATGATGCAGCAGATAAGCCAGATACCAGGCACGGTTGATTTGCGAATTCAGCAGCCGTTCAATCTTCCGAAGTGGACGATCAATGTGGATCGAACGCGGGCGCAGGAGGTTGGGTATAGCCAGAGCGCGGTGGCAAGCGATGTGCTGACAAGCTTGAGTGGAAGCTTTCAGACGGCGCCGACCTTCTATCTTAACCCTCAGAACCTGGTGAGCTACAACATTGCGGTGCAGACGCCGCAGTACGACGTTTTGAGCCTACAGGAGTTGGAAAACTTTCCTATTGCGACGAGCGGTTCGAATCATCAGCCACAAGTGCTGGGCAACCTCGCATCGATTGTGCGGGGCGCAGAGCAGGGCACGGTGAGCCACTACAACGCACGACCCGTGATCGATATCTATGGCTCGGTGGAGGGCACGGATCTGGCCAGCGTCGCAAGCAAGGTTGAAGCGATAGTGAAGGAGAATGAGGCTAAAGCGCCACGGGGTACCGAGATTCTCGTGCGCGGCCAGGTGCAGACCATGCACTCCTCTTTCACCGGACTGGTGCTGGGACTGCTGTTCTCGATTGTGCTGGTGTACGCACTGATCGTGGTGAACTTTCAAAGCTGGTTGGATCCGTTCATCATCATTGCCGCGCTACCAGGTGCGCTTGCAGGAATTGTGTGGCTGCTCTTTCTGACGGGGACACACATCAGCGTTCCCGCGCTGACCGGAGCGATTATGTGCATGGGGGTGGCTACGGCGAACTCGATTCTTGTGGTGAGTTTTGCAAAAGAACAACTGGAACTTGGGATCGGTGCAACGGAAGCGGCATTGTCGGCAGGGTTCACGCGGTTCCGTCCGGTGGTCATGACCGCGCTGGCGATGATCATCGGCATGGTGCCGATGGCACTGGGATTGGGCGATGGGGGCGAACAGAATGCGCCGCTGGGACGCGCAGTGATCGGAGGATTACTGCTCGCGACCTTTGGTACGCTGACGTTTGTTCCCGTCTTCTTCTCGTTCATGCATCGTAACGACCCGCCGGTACAGATCCCACCGGCAGATCTGCAAAAGGGGGCGCACGCATGAGCGATCCAAACCTACTTGTACGATCGGCCACAGCACCAAAGACCTTCAGGGAGCGCGAGCGATGAGCACACATGAGCACAAGTTTTATGAGATAGATCCCGCAAACGCTCCGGCTTCGAAGTACTCGGCGGTTCATGGGGCGGAGCAACTGAAGCAGGAGAATCCAAAGGTCACGCCCAGATCCCTGGTGACGCTCACGGTCGTCGTTTTGATCGTGTTAGCGGCGCTCGCAATTTTTGGGATATTTGGCAGAATGCAGGCATCGAGGACGTTGACGAAGTATACCGACGCAGACTCTGCTCCACCTGTTTCGATAGAGGTGCCCGTACTACAGCAGAGCGCAAATGAGATTGTGCTGCCGGGAAATGTGCAGGCGTACACGATGGCTCCTATCTATGCACGAACGACGGGCTATGTTAAGGCGTGGTACCACGATATCGGTGCTCATGTTAGCAAGGGTGACTTGCTGGCGGTCATCGAGACCCCCGAGTTGGATCAGCAACTCGACCAGGCGAAGGCGGACCTCGCAACTTCGCAAAGCAATGCCGCTATCGCAAAGACAACAGCCGATCGATACAAGGACCTGATCAGCCTCAATGCGGTTTCGCAGCAGGACACAGATACCATGGCAGCCCAGGACGCGGCAGCGAAGACACAAGTAAACTCCGCGGTGGCGAATGTGCGTCGATTGCAGGCGCTGCAGGGGTTCGAGCGTATTGTGGCACCATTCGATGGCGTAATTACTTCGCGCAATATCGACGTGGGGCAGTTCATCACGGCGACCGGGAGCACGATCACAACGGGTGCGGGCACGGTCACGGGCAATAAGGAGATGTTCGATATGTCCGCGATCCGCGTTCTTCGCGTCTACGTTAATGTGCCGCAGGTGAATGCGCCGGATGCGAAGACTGGTATGATGGCAACGCT
>VFSW01012926.1_pt1 | contig 11622 bp, 6 predicted proteins | sample 5358111 | NCBI WGS metagenome assembly VFSW01 (sample SAMN11554181, study PRJNA540505) | mine drainage metagenome | isolation source: sediment from site ElyBrook_90M | place: USA: Ely Copper Mine, Vershire, VT | collected 2017 | reverse complement strand
GTTTACTGGAATCCTGCTGGTTCGCGCCTGGCACGAGTCGCAGGGCAACCCGCGCAAGAAGATACTCATTCCCGACTCGGCGCATGGAACGAATCCGGCCACCGCGGCCATCTGCGGCTACACGGTCGAGAATCTGAAATCTAACTCCGAGGGCGGCATCGACTTAGAAGCACTTACTCGCCAGGTGGACGAAGAGACCGCCGCGCTGATGCTCACCAACCCTTCGACGATTGGCGTTTTTGAAAGCCAGATCACGCAGATCGCAGAAATTCTCCACGCCAAGGGCGCATTGCTTTACATGGACGGCGCCAATATGAACGCGCTGGTGGGCAAGGCGCGGCCCGGCGACTTCGGTGTGGACGTGATGCACCTGAACCTGCACAAGACCTTCTCCACGCCTCACGGCGGCGGCGGTCCCGGCGCAGGCCCGGTAGCTTGCAAGAAGTTTCTGGAGCCGTTTCTTCCCACGCCCGTGCTCTGCCAGAACGAGGATGGTACGAAGCGCTGGAGTTATGACCGGCCGCAGTCTGTAGGCCGCGTCCGCGCCTTCTACGGCAATGTGGGAATGTTCATCCGCGCACTGGCTTACATCCTGGCCAATGGACCCGATGGCCTGCGCCAGACCACCGAAGACGCTGTGCTCAACGCCAACTATATCCGCGCCAAACTCGATGGCTTTTACGAGTTGCCCTACAAAACCGCCTCCATGCACGAGGTGGTCTTCAGCGACAAGCTGCAAGCGGCGCGCGGCGTGAAGACCGGCGAGATCGCCAAGCGGCTGATTGACTACGGCTTTCATCCTTACACGGTCAGCTTTCCGATGATCGTCCACGGCGCGCTGATGATCGAGCCGACCGAGAGCGAGTCGCTGGAGGAACTGGACCTCTTCATCGAAGCCATGCGCGCCATCGCCAAGGAAGTGGAGGAGACTCCGGAGTTAGTCAAGACCGCGCCGCATTCCACGCGAGTCTCCAAGCTCGACGAGGTGCAGGCTGCCCGCAAGCCGATTCTGCGCTGGCGACCGACGGCTTAAAAGTCGAATAAACAAACGCCGCGAGTTACTCCCTGCTCCGAGAGTTAGAAGTTAGTGCGGCGGCTCTCGTATAACTCCTCCAGCGCATCGCAGGCCGTGCGCACACCGTCCTCGCCGACTAACTGCTTGGCCACCCTCTCGGCTTGACTGGCCAGCCCCGGCTCGGCCAGCATGGCTTTCAGCCGCCGCGCCACGCGCTGTGGCGTATAACTGCCGCGCTGGATTACCTGCGCCACCTTCAGCCGCCGCATCCGCCGCGCGTTGTCCGGCTGGTCGTGCGAGAAGGGCATGATGAGCATTGGATTGCCGGCGCGCAGGCATTGCGCGGTTGTCCCCACGCCGCCCTGATGCACCACCATTGCCGCGCGGTTGAAGAGCGCCGAGTAGGGCGCGTACTCGGCAACGCAGACCGACTCCGGCAGAGCGGTAGTCAGCCGGTTGCGCGGATCGGTGCCGATCAGCAGCACCGCGCGAATTCCCAGCTTGATGGCCGCTTGCGCCGAAACCTCGTAAAACTTTCCTGCCGCCAGCACCGCAGCCGATCCCAGAGTGAAGACCACCGGAGGCGGGCCTTCGCTGAGAAATTTTTCCAGGTTAGCGGGCAGCGCCTGATTGCCCGCGTCCGCGTCGTAGTAGCAGAAGCCGGTAATCAGCGTGTGCGCGGGCCAGTCCTTCTGTTCCACGCCCAGCACACGGGAAAAGAGCGCCAGCACCAGGTGCGGCGAGTGCTTGGCGTCGAAGAGCGGATTCGCGCCCCTGGGCAAACCCAGTTCGCGGCGCAGTTCGTAGATCGGCTCCGGCCAATTGCGGCTCACAAATCGCGCCACCCGTTGGATGACTCGCCCAAAGCCCGGAACAAGTTTGTTGGCGCTCGCCAACCGCGGGTACGGAGGCAGCACCGGCGGATCGAAGGCGGAGAAGAACGAGAGCGGCGCAAGCACATAGCTCGCCCAGGGAATCCCCGTCACTTCAGCCACCAGCGGCCCGGCGTAGTTCAGCTCACCCAGCAGCAGCAGATTAGCGCGTTCCGGCTTGGTCGCCGCATCCAGCAGGTCGTCGTAAGTCTGGCGCAGCGCAGGAAAAAGAAAATTCCTCAGCCCATGCTCAGTGCCGTTCTTGATGTCGTAGACCATCTCCACCAAAATAGTGTTGGCGGGGTCGATGTCCGGCCGGACGGCGTGGAACTCCAGCCCCAGCGGGTGAATCTTCGGCGCGTAAACGGCCGGCAGCGCCATCACCGGCACGTGCCCGCGCCGCTTCAGTTCCAGGGCAAGAGCGATCAGCGGATTAATGTCGCCGTAGGTGCCAATATTCGAGAGAACAATGCGCACGTGAAATCCTCGATGCGGTTCTTGGATTGCAATTATGAGGGTAATGCATGAGGGGCGCGGTGGGCTGTTTCACTGGCAGTTTTTGGCGCAAACCAGCGACGGCCTCCCATCACAGAGTGGTATTCTTGGCTGGTTCAAGATTTTTGTGGAGGTTTCCCATGCTCATCCAGCGCAGCTTTCGTCTTCTGTACTCAGTTGCTTTTGCAGCGGCCGTGTTCTGCGGCTTGCTGGCCACGCCAGCCCCTCTTGCAGCACAGCAACCGCAGCAACCCTACAAGATTCTGGACCACTGGAAGCTGGGCGGCGACGGCGGCTGGGATTACCTGCTTGTGGATTCCCCTGCGCACCGGCTCTATCTCACCCGCGGCGCGCGCGTTGATGTGGTGGATACGCAAACCGGCAAGCTGATCGGCTCGATTGCCAACCTGCACGGCACGCACGGCATCGCTCTCGACCCGGCCGGCAAATTCGGCTACATCTCCGACGGCGGCGGCAACGCGGTGGTGGTCTTCGACCGCGCCACGCTGGCCACCGTGGCCACCATCCCCGCCGGAACCAACCCCGACGGCATCGTCTTCGAGCCGGCCACGCAGACCGTCTGGGCCTTCAACGGCCGCAGCCACGACGCCACGGTGATCGACGCCGCCACGCACAAGGTCGTCGCCACCATCCCGCTTCCCGGCAAGCCGGAGTTCCCCGCAGTCGACGGCAAGGGCACGGTCTTCGACAACATTGAAGACAAAAGCCAGATCGTCCGCCTGGACGCGCACACCCTCAAGCTGACGGCCACGTGGCCGACAACCGGCTGCGATAGCCCCTCCGGGCTGGCCTTCGACGTAGCCGGCGCGCGCCTTTTCCCCGTCTGCGACGGCAAGAAAATGGGTGTGCTGGACTCCCATACCGGCAAAGTCCTTGCCACCGCCGCCATCGGCGATGGTCCCGACGCCGCCGGCTGGGACGCGGCGCGCAAGCTGGCCTTCGCCTCCTGCGGCGAGGGTGTTTTGTCCGTCGTGGATGCCGCCGCGCCCGGGTACCCCACCATCGAGAGCCTGCCCACCCAGCGCGGCGCGCGCACCATGGCCTACGACCCGGCCACCGATCGCATTTACCTGGTCGCCGCCGAGTTCGGTCCCCGCCCCGCGCCCACTGCCGAAAATCCGCATCCTCGGCCAGCCATTCTGCCGGGCAGCTTTGTGGTGCTGGTGGTTGGCCGCTGAGGCTCTGACCGCCTGTTACCGTACCGATTTCTGTGCCCCAGGTCTCGATCTTGAGGCCTGGGAGAAAACAAACTCGAAGTACAACATCGCCCGCTCAGGGGCCTTGTTCTTCTGCGTTGCAAAGCCGGTTTTCTTCGCGCGAATGGCTTTTTCTCCCGTGCAATCTCTCTGCCGTCTGTCGCCATCAACGCTCGTTCCCAAGTGCCTTGCGTTGAGAACGCGGCTGCATCAGCCGCAAGAAGAAAGAAGCAGCAGTGCTTTCATGCACTCCGCTCTGTGACCCTGGAACCTGTTTTTTGTTACTCTAACTTCAGGGGCAGAGAAGGTTATACCTGTTCCAGGTCTCCCATCTCCCGCTTTTGAAATCTGGGGATCGACGACTTACCACGGCAACGCACAAAATCCAGCGGTCACAGACCTGTCAACAAGGAGTTGGCGCCATGCACATTACTTCCCCCTTTTTCGTCGTTCCGGTCTTCGTGCTGATCTTCACCGTGGCGATTTTATTTGCCACCAGCACCAAGGAAGACGGCGACTCGACGCACTGAACGGAAGACGGCAACCAGTGCCTTCCTGGCGCTGCCGATTCCCGGAACCTTTTCCTTGCAGCGGACGTATATCGGGGCTAGAGGATGATAGCCATGAATCTCGGTACAACGCGAAGAGCGGCAACTGTCTCGCTGAGCCTGGCGCTCGCGGCAGGAATGGCGGGATGCAGGGTTCATACGGAAACAGGCGCCAACGGAGAGGATAAGAAGGTCCAGGTGGACACGCCCTTTGGCGGTATGCATGTGAATACCGATCAGACCACCGCGACGGACCTGGGACTGCCGGTCTATCCTGGCGCTGCGGTGGCCATGGGCGACGGCGACCACAAATCGGCCGACGTGCATCTGGGCTTTGGCCAGTGGGAGATGCGGGTGCGGACGGTCTCCTACGCGACCTCCGATTCCGAGGAGAAGGTGACCGCTTTTTACCAAAAGGCTTTGGGCCGCTACGGGGACGTGATTACCTGCCGGGGAAACTCTCCTGTGAGCAAGCCGGCGACCACCTCTGAGGGGCTGAGCTGCGCCGATGACGAGAACAATGGGCACAATATTCAGATCGATACAGGCGATTACGGTACAGGAAAGGGCAGGCTGGAGTTGAAAGCCGGCTCGAAGCGCCATCAGCATATTGTGGGCTTTGAAAAACCAAAGGACAGCCAAACCCGGTTTGCCCTGATAGCGCTGGATTTGCCGGCAGCAACCGAGGCTGGCTCTGGAAAGAGTGATTAGTGGCCGTATCCCCTGTTTTGCATGAAAAAGACGCTACCGCGCGCCAAGGCTTCAAGTTCTGGGTGAGCGCCTGGCTTCCGGTTGCAATCGGCGTCGGCATCATCGCGCTGGAAGCGCCGGAACTGTTTGGCTCCAATCACACCAGCGGGCCATTGCGCCGAATTTTCGAGGCCATCTTCGGACCTGTCGTGGACGCGCGCTGGGAGCTGATTCATCATCTCATCCGTAAATCCGGCCACTTTTTCGGCTACGGGTTCATAGGACTGGCTTGGCTGCGCGCCTGGTGGATGACCCTGCCGCGCTCCCACTTCCTTGAAGAGTTTGTCCTTGCGCTGCTGGGAACGGCTCTGGTGGCCAGCGCCGACGAGTATCATCAAACCTTCCTCCCCAATCGCACCGGATCACCCTGGGATGTGCTGCTGGATTGCTGCGGCCCGACGGTGCTGCTGCTGGCGGTCTACTGCTATTTGCGCCTGATGCGGCCCGGAAGACTGGCGCAGATCGAGCCGTGATCCGCGGCTGCGCGGTGCGGATCACCCGGAAGTAAGTGCTGCAATTTCGCTGGCCGGTTTCATATCGGAGCGGATTTTTGGGGCAGAAATCTAACTCACGGTTACCGTGAACGTCGTGGTCTCCTTGGTGGCATTGGCGTCGTTGCCGGTTCCCGTCACAGTGAAGGTGTAAGCGCCGGCAGCCGTCCCCGCGGTCCTGCTGCCGGAGACGCTGATGCTGCTGTTGCAAGCACTCATGCAGCCCAACGCGGCCAGGAGCAACAGGACGCTCAGCATCGAATGCCAACTGCGCCGCCGCGCCGGAACCCCCAGAAAGAGCATCAAGGCCAGAACCGCGCCGCCGCCCGCGCCAAACAGGCTGCGGCCTTTGCCGGGCAGCTTCTTATCTAGCAGTGCAGCGCTTGCCGCCGTCGTGTTCACTGTGAAAACAGAGCCTGCTCCGCCCATGGTCAACGCCGCAGAGGGAACCGGACCGGAGCAGGTGGGCAGATAGCTTGCCCCGGAGGGAGACGTTGTCAGCGCACAGGTCAAAGTAACGGTACCCGTATAGCCGTTCGTCGTAGTTGCCGTAACGGTTGAAGTGTTTCCCGATGTTGCTCCAGGAGTCAGACTGGCTATATTCGTCGCGGCCAGCGCAAATGTCGAGGAAGAGGACGACCCGGTCACAGTAACCGTTATCGAGTTATTCGTTTTCGTTGCGTATGTCGCGTCGCCGCTATAAGTCACCGCCAAAGTATCCGTGCCGGTCGCCAAACTTCCAGCCGGAACCGTAATAGCGCAACTTGCGGCTGTGCAACTGCCGCTGCTTGCAAGCGACTGCGCGCCCGAGTTATAGCTGCCGCTGATCAGCGTGACCGTCCCGGTGGGCGTTCCACTGGAGCCGAAGACCGAAATGGTCACAGTAAGGCTCTCGGAGGTAGTCACCGGATCAGGCGAGGGATTCACACTCACGGCCGCCGTTGCCGAGCCGGTCGCCGAACTCCAGTAGTTCACCAGTTGCGATGCGTCCACGCTGCCCAGCCCTGTCGCCAGGTCATAGCCGGTGTTCGTGTTGTAGCCGCTTTCAAAGTAGTACCCCAGCGCGTCCGCATTGCAATTGGGAGTGCTGCTGGTGCAGGGAACCGAGTTATTACCCACCGTCACATCGTGAAAGATCGCGCCGGAATGGCTCCCGTTGTACAGGGCATACAGTTCCCTGGCCGCCTGGCCCAGACGGCCGCCTGTCCTCTGCTGGACCATCGCCAGAATGCCCGCGAAGGCCGGGGCGGCGGCGGAGGTGCCTCCATAACCGTCGACGAACCAATAGCCGTCCGATTGCGTCTGGCAATTCATCGTCACCGTCGCGCCTGAGTAAGTGGTTGTGCCGTCGTCGCATATCGCCCATGTCGCGGGGTCGTTCCCGTTGCCTGCCATGAACGACACATCGGGCAGATCGCGCGCTCCGTCCGAAGGAACTCCCTTTCCGGTCTGCCAGGAGGGCTTGTTATAGCCGGAGGTGCAGCTTCCAACCGTCGAACTCGTGGTGGAGTTGGTCGAACAGTTGCTCACGCCGCCGCTGCCGGCCATGATATTGGCATTGGAGCCTGTATAGGGAATGTCGACGTTGAAGGTGGTGTCGCCGGAGGTTGAATCGTTCCAGGCCGATTCTGGAATATACTTCAGTGCTGTCCGGTAATAAGTCGAGGAACTGCCTTGCGAGGTGCTCGCATAGGTTGAGTAAGTGGAACTGTCCAGAGCATAGAAATCCGTTCCGCCCACCGCGATGTTATAAGGCGTCGAGGCCAGGCCGCTCACCTGCAATCCGCCAACGGCTTCGGGAACGTTATTGCCTTTGCTGTCGCTTGTATTGTCGCAGCCCGCCGAACCATTGTCGCCGGCCGAGACCGTCACCGCGATGCCCTGCGATGCTGCCTGCTCCCACCATCCGTTGATCGCCGCATTGTCGCTGGTGGCCAAGTCCCGCTCGCATTCGCCGAAGCTCAGGCTGAAGATGTCCGCCACATTGGCGTCAATCGCCGCCTCGATGGCTGTGTCGAGATCTTGCGCGTAGTAATAGTCAATCACCGCTCCGGGCGCCATGCCGCCCGAGATTTCCGTGTCGATATAAGCCTCGCCGGCATCGCCCGTGTTGAATCCGGAACCAAGATTGGTGGTGGAGCATGAGGTGGAAGTAGTGCAATAGTTGACAATCAGTCCGGTTGAATTGCCGAGAAACGTGCTCCGGTAGCCCGTCATTACGATGGTGGGATCAATCGCCGCATCGCAGCCAATGCCGATATGAACGCCCGCGCCCGTATAACTTGTTCCCGAAAAATTGGCGTTATAGGAGTTGGGCGTGTCATAAATCGTCGCCGCATCGCCGGGAACCATAAAAAGGAAGTAGGGGACGCTGGCCGTTCCTGATCCGCTGGTAAGCTCAGGCCTTGCACCACTCGCCAATACGGCATCCAACGGCTCCAACCGCTTCTTCTCGGGGTTGAATCTGCCCGTACTCCCGCGCACTGACTGCGGCCTGGGCCGGATGGTGTTCAGGTGCGCAACGCCCATCACCACCGGGGCCAGCGCCGAGGGAATCCGAGGATCGGTGGTGTTCGAGTAGAACTGCGCATCCCCGCTCTGAAACGAATGAATCGAGGTATGGAAGGCCGCTTCCACCTGGCTGACCGAGCCGCTGAAGGAAATATTGGTGCGGCCGACGGAGACCGTCTCCAGGGTCAGTCCCTGGGACTGGAGCCAGGCCACAAGTGCCGCAAGGTCCGAATCCGCCGGACCGTAGAGTTGACCGAACTGCTGTGGGGTGAGCCACTTGTGGTAGTTTGGAGAGGACTTGTCCTGCAACTGGGCAAGGTACTGATCCAGCTCCGCCTGCTGCTCGCTGGAGCGCGAAAGCACCAGGCGCACATGACTCAGTTGCATCGAGGCATCGGCCTCGCCCTGATCGAACTCCGCCCGCGCCAGTAGCGGCACATTGCCGTGCAGTGTGGTCAGCGACGCCTCATCCGCCTGCGCAGTAATCCGCGGGGCAATGTTGGCCCCCTGAGCCATCAATCCCGATTCGCATAGCAGGACCGCCGAACAGAGCAATCCACCGGACAAAACACCAAGTAGGGATGCTTTCATCGAGCGCATAGTGGTCTTTCCGGAACCTTTCTTTCAGAGGAATACCCCTTGATTCAGCAAGAACGTTCTGGTCTCAATCGAATCGTATTCGCAAGGAATCACGATGGCCATTCTACTGTTCTCAGCCATGAAGTTGTTTTTAAGATAGCCCCAAGTTCTGCTTTGGAGACGTAAGCGTTAGCTCTTTCGCTCAAGCTTCCTTGAATGCCTTCTCAGATGGGGAAAATGCCGGCCCGGATTCCCGTCCTCGCACTCCGGCAGAGGGCCTGAACTTTTCCGTCGAGCCGTCTTCGCCCTGAAAATTTTCTTCCGAGTGCAACTTTGCACCGACTTTGGTGTCCAATAAGAACAAAGATGGAAACTGTGCCACGGAAGAAGCCTGAAAAAGGCGACAATTGCGTACCGGTTCGGCTTGCATGGTTTTCCTGACGCAACCGATCTTCCTGAAGGCGAAAGCCGGACAGTCTCACCGCCTGGGCATATCATCGGTCTAAAATCTTATCCGTGCATCCGCGGATGCCCGGACCTTCAACTTTTCAATTCACGAGGATGGCAATGAAGATAAAGCTGGCACTCTCACGGCAAAGGTGGATTCGGATCTGCGGCGGGATCGCCGCCTCTGCCCTGGCGGCTTCCCTTGCGGTGGCGCAAACGGTGGCTCCCCGCATCGCCTCCGAGATCAGCAACGCTGAACCGGCGATGCTGAAGGGATCGCTGCACCCCATGGCGCAGGCGCAGTTTGATGCCGGACGGATGCCCGCGGCTGCGAAGTTGCAGGGAATGAGCATGGTCTTCAAGCGCACGGCGGCGCAGGAAGCCGATTTGAAGGCATTGATCGCCGCGCAGCAGACTCCCGGCTCGGCTCTCTATCATCGGTGGCTGACCCCCGATCAGTTCGCGGCGCGCTTCGGCATGGCCCAGTCCGATCTGGACAAGGCGGCCAGTTGGCTGCAGCAGCAGGGCTTCTCCATCGATTCGGTGGCCCGCAGCAGGAACGCGATTCACTTCTCGGGCACCGCCGGGCAGGTGGAGCAGGCTTTTTCCACCCAGATGCACTACTACAAGGTGGACGGCAAGCAGCACTTTGCACCCTCCACGGCGCTGAGTGTGCCCGCGGCGCTTGCGCCAGTGGTTCTCGGCATCAAGCACCTCGATGATTTCCGCCCGCAATCCCACGCCGTGCCGGCGAGAAACATACGTCCCAGACCGGCCTTCACCTCCTCCCAGACCGGCAATGTCTACCTGACTCCCGGCGATATTGGCGTGATTTACGATGTCAAGCCGCTCTATAGCGCCGGTTACACGGGCACCGGCCAGTCCATCACCTTGGTGGGCCAATCGGCGATTCAGAGCAGCGACATACAGAACTTCCTCAGCGCGGCCGGGATCACGGCGCAGCTTCCGGTTCCCTACCTGGTGCCGGGCACGGGCAATTCCACCGTTTATGCCAACGGGGATGAGGCTGAGTCCGATATAGACCTGGAGTGGTCGAGCGCCATGGCGCCGGGAGCAACCATCAACTTTGTCTACACCGGCGACAGCATCAACAATGACGGCGCATTTCAAGCGATTGAGTACGCCATCGATCAGAAGATCGGCACGATCATCAGCAGCAGCTACGGCAACTGCGAAGCCTACCTGAATGGCTTTACTCTGGAAAGCTATCTCGAACAAGCCGTTGCGCAGGGACAAACGGTCATGGCCGCCAGCGGCGACAGCGGCTCGACCGACTGCTTTATCGGACTGGGAACAGGCCAGCCTTCCGCCGCCGAGCAGGAGGCTCTGGCCGTCGATTACCCCTCCAGCAGCGCCTATGTGACCGGCGTCGGCGGCACGGAGATTTCCACGGCGGATTCGGCCTACATCACCGCGGGCAGCATCTACTGGGTGGCCCAGAATACCTCCGCCGACGAGATTACCTCCGCGCAGAGATACATTCCCGAGATGGCCTGGAATGAGGACTCCACCAGCTGTAGCCTGTCCAATTGCCTGGACTCCGGCGGCGGCGGAGCCAGCGCGCTCTATGCCAAGCCAAGTTGGCAAACGGGAGTGCCCGGCATTCCCGCCGATGCGCACCGCGATGTCCCTGATCTGGCCCTCAACGCCTCCTTCGGCCTTCCCGGCTACATCTTTTGCACCAGCGACACCACCTTCTGGCAATCCAGCCAGCAGGGCAGTTGCCGCAGCGGATTCCGCGACTCCCCTGGCCTGCTGCCCGTGGCCGGAGGCACCAGTTTTGCCTCGCCCACCTTTGCCGGTATGCTGGCAGTGATCAACCAGAAAGCGGGCTATACCACGGGGCAGGGTCTCATCAACCCCATGCTCTACACACTGGCCGCCAACAGCGCAACCTATGCCTCGGCCTTCCACGACATCACCAGCGGCAGCAACGATTGTCTCGGCGGCGTTGCCGATTGCAGCGGCACGATCGGCTTTTCCGCCGGAACCGGCTACGACCAGGCAACCGGACTGGGGTCGGTGGACCTGAACAACATGGCAACTGTGTGGCCGGTGAACAGCGCGAGCAGCGGTACGCTGATCGACACAACCACCACGGTGGCGGCCTCCAGTTCCACTCCCGCGCTGAACGCCTCTGACAACATCACCATCACAGTGGCATCCATCACAGGCACACCCGTTCCCTCCGGCAACGTGCAGATCACGGTCGACACCAGCGCGCCCATCACGGAGGCCTTTACCAACGGCGTTTACGTTTACAGCGCATCCTTCTCCACATCCGGCTCGCACGTCATCCAGGTCGCCTACCAGGGCGACGCAACCTATGCGCCCTCGACCGGAAGCGTGACCGTCACCGTGGGAGGCGCCAGCACGGGTACAGGCGCGATCACATTGTCCTCCAGCCCCGGCACATTGACCGTGACCCAGGGCAGCCAGGGATCGGAAACCATCACCGTAACGCCCTCCGGCGGCTACACGGGAACAGTTCTGCTCACCGTCAATCTCCCCAGCGCACTCAACAATCTCTGCGGCGGGTTTGCCAATACGGCCGCCAACGGCGACGGAAACGTGGTCGTCTCTGGAACGGCTCCCGTGGCCACTCAAATGGTCATGGACACGAATGCCGCAGATTGTTCAGCCGTTCCCGGCAAGGGCGGCAGCCACGCCCTGCAC
>VFSW01012925.1_pt1 | contig 11622 bp, 8 predicted proteins | sample 5358111 | NCBI WGS metagenome assembly VFSW01 (sample SAMN11554181, study PRJNA540505) | mine drainage metagenome | isolation source: sediment from site ElyBrook_90M | place: USA: Ely Copper Mine, Vershire, VT | collected 2017 | reverse complement strand
ACGACCTCCTGCTGGTCGCCGTGGTCGACCTCGCCGGGGATCTGTCGCTCGCCGCTGCAAAACGGACGCGCGCCGCATTCGATGCCCACGGACTCGGCAGCGATGTCGTAACGCTCGCCGCGTTCGACACGCCCACGAGCTTCGGCGACGATGCGCTCCTCGCGGCTCCAGGCGTCGCAAGCGCGCTCTCGTGGGTGAACGTCATGAGCTACGACTACACGGTCGCCCAGGCCGACCTCGGGCTCTTCGCGGCGCTGTATCCGCCACCGCAATTGATGCTCGGAAGCGATATCGCGGGCGACGTGCCGCTCGCGCCTGACGCGACCTTGGAGTCGCTCTCGGCTTGGGTAAAAACCAACGGCTACGGCGGCATGATGCTCTGGACGCTCAACGCTGCGACGCCGGCTCAGATGCAAGCGATTTCCACCGGACTGACCACCGGAAAGTAACAAAAAGGCGAAATTACACGCGCTAGCTAAGGCCGCCCGTACGCTATCCGAAGGAGGCCTGCATGATCACCGCCCTGCTCTTTGCTGCATCGCTCTCGGCCGGCCAAATCAAGGCGATCGACGCGGCAGTCGAAACGTCGCTACGCGAGCGGCACGTACCGTCAGTCGTCGTTGAAGTCGATCGCAATGGGAAACGCATCTTTGAGAAAGCCTATGGTTATCGCAACGTCGCCGATAAGCTTCCCGCGAACGTGAATACGCTCTATCAGTACGGCTCGCTCACCAAGCAGTTCACGGCGATGGGCATCTTCTTGCTCGCGCAAGACGGCAAACTCGATCTGCATGCCGACATCGGCACCTGGTTTCCGAAGTTCGCAAACCGCGGAATTACCGTCGAGAACCTGCTAGTGCACACCTCCGGCATTCCCGACTTCCTCAACGACAGCGGCGCCGAGTTCGTGGAGCATGCGGCACTGCCGTTCTTCACCTCGAACGACGTCATTGCGTGGGCGCAGGACAAACCGCTGCTCTTCCCGGTTGGAACGAAGGCCCAATACAGCAACACCGGCTATTTGTTACTCGGCAAAATCATCGAAAAAGTCAGCGGTCAGAGCCTCGATGAATTCTTTGCGACGCGTATCTTCCAGCCGCTCGGCATGCGCACGGCGCACGGTTACCAGATGCTGAAGATTTTACCGAACCTCGCGCTCGGATATATTGTGTGGAACGCGGATATCGCCGAGCTCGATCCCAAGGGTACGCAAGGGGCCCGGGTCGGCGAGCTTGCGAACGCACTGCCGTGGAATATGCGCGACGCCGATGCGGCAGGCTATCTCGTCGGCGACGCCGCCGATCTCCAGACGTGGGACGACGCGCTCCTTGCGGGCAAGTTGCTCCACGGGAAATGGCGCGAAACCTACTTCTCTCGCGGAAAGCTGGCGAACGGCGAGCCGGCATACGCCGGTCCGGAGAACCCCGGAAAGTATCGCGCGGCGTATTGCTACGGCGGATTCGCCTACGTGATGAATGACGGGCACCTGACGTTCGGCGCGAACGGCGGGACGGCGGGCTTCGCCACCTTCACCGCAACGATCCCCGATCAGCATCTCGCGATCACAACGCTGACGAACCTGGGCCAGACAAACAACGCTGCGCTCACCACACCGATACTCGATGCATTGCTCTTGAGCCACTGAGCGTTTACGGGCAGGGCTTCGCTATCGCTGCGCGCAGGGTGATGCGTACGGCTGTAGCGCCCTCTTGTCGCGGCTTCTTCTTGTCGCAGTAGGCACCTGACACTACTTCTGTCAGGAGGCCTTCATGCAACCGGTTACCCTAGCCCCGCCGCGCTCGCGTGCGCTCGAGTTCGGCATGTATCGCGACGGCGATAACAATCTCGATGCCTCGCAAAGCAATGCATTAGCGCAAGCGCTCCACGTCAGCGCCGAGGATTCCAGCATCCAGTTCACCGTCGAGGATACGACCGGGCTGCGCGCCGTCGACGGCGACGTCGTGGAAGGCAAAACGCGCACCGATCAGTTCACCATTGCCGACGGTCAGATCGGCAATCCGCAGATCGGCAAGACGCACGAGATGAGCGACCCGAAGAATCTCGCGCAGTTCGTGAAACGCACGCTCGACAACGCCGAGGCTTCGGGCGCGAAGCAGACCTGGATCGAACTCGTCGATCACGGCGGCGGCGACGGCGGCGGACTGATGACGCACGACGGCAAGTTGATGAGCATGCCCGACATTGCGCAAGCGATTGCCGACGGAGAGCGCATGCACGCGCAAGACCATCCCGAAGACGCGAATCGCAACATCGACGGCGTCGTTGCGAATCAATGCCTCATGTCGACGATGGGTTTTGCCGACGCGCTCTCGCGCGCTGGGGTAACATTCTTAGCGGCGAGCCCCGAAACCATGATCTCCCCCGGCGTTCCCAGCACCGTCGCCCAAGACATCGCGCAGCATCTCGCCGATCCGAACGGCATGGCGAAAAGCGTTGTGAGCGACGTCATGCACACGCACTACGAGACGCCGCTCGGCGGCGTCGGGCCGGCCGCGGCGTTTGACGTCCTCGATCTCAACCCGGCAAAACTCCGGGCCGCGGAGAGCGCTATCAAAACGTTCAACGACGATGCTTCGCGCGACGCGCGCGCGAGCGAAACGGTTCGCGGGGCTTTGCGAGACGACATCGCCGGCGTACGCGGCATGGTGCGCTTCCCCGAAGCGACGCCCGATATGCCGTGGAATGCCGATCGGCCCGCGATGGCGGTCTACAATGCGGTCGCGGCCGATACGTCGCTCGATGGAACGCTCCGCGCCGATGCGCGCGCCGCATCCGCCGCGGTCGATGCGCTCGTGCTCGCCCACAAAGAAAGCGCACACTTCGCGCCGTTCGACGGGTCGAGTTATCGCGACGCCGTCGGCCCCACCATTCACGCTCCCGTCTCGCACAAACAAATCGATCCCTGGGCACCGAAGGTCAGCGAGACGGACAACGCTTTCTACCGCGACACGGATGCGGCGAAGGTCGCCGGCGCGATCGCATAAAATCTATGAGCACCGTGTCAATTGAAGCCCGGCTCGCGCATGTCGAGGGGACGGTCGGCCAAATCGGCGACCGTCTCAACGGGCTCGATGCGCGCTTCTCCAACCTCGAGCGCAAGATCGACGTTGGCCTAGAAGCGCTGCAAAATCGAATGGATCAGCGATTTTCCGCGATCGATGGGCGATTTGCCGCGATCGATGGACGCTTTGTCGCGATCGATGGACGCTTTGCTGAAATGGATCGCCGGTTCACGTGGTTGATCGGTCTCGTCGCGCTCTCGATTTTGGTTCCAATCGCGCAGCATTTCATTCTACGCTAACCTAGCGCTTTAGCTGATCAAGAAATTGTTCATCATGCCGGTATCCTCGTGATTGAGGATGTGGCAGTGGAACACGCTCTTACCCGTCCACTCTTTGAACCGGATGCGAATCTTGATGGAGCCCGCCGGCGTCAATCCATCGAAAACGTTCGGCGGATAGGTCGTTTGCGCGGGCGGTACCATGAACGTGTCCCAAATTTCCGGCCCGTCGAGCGGAACCCCGTTGATTTCCATCAACTGAAAAGAGTTGACGTGAATGTGGAACGGGTGGCCGCACGTCGTGCCGTTGACGATCGTCCACTCCTCCGCGCTCCCAAGCGTGACGTTATAATTGATCGCCATCTCGTCGAAGAGCGCGTCGTTGAAGTAGGGATAGAATCCCGTAAGCAAGGTGTCGAATCCCGCCGGCTGCGTCACCGACTCGTGAAACGTAATCGTACGCCGCGCGACGATCTCGCTATCGGCGATCGGAGTTTCGCGCGGCTGCGCCGGTAGCGTTTTTGGAATCGCCATTTGCACGGGGGTTCCGCTCACGACGAATTGCGCGAGATTGAAGGCGGCCAACGGAAACTCGATGCCGTTCTGTGGGGCGACCGACATCGTGTACGTCCCCGGCGTCGACGGAGCCTGAATCAGCAGCTCGATCCGATTTCCGGGCGAGGTGCCGAGCACGTTCGTCCCGGGGGCGTTGATATTGAACTGCGTAACGGTCCCGGCGAAATTGAAATTCGCCGGCACGGGCGCCGACAGATTGACGCCGTCGAACGCGATGAGATAGCACTGCATCCCCGGAAGGAGCAGCGGCAAGTACAGTCCGTTGGTGCCGTTGAGCAGACGCAGGCGAATCACTTCCCCCGGCTGCATCGTGAAAACGGGAAGCGTCAGCGGCGTGTTCACGCCGGTGTTGTTGTTCATCCACAGCACGCCCTCGCCGTTGACCGTCATCATGGTGAACGCCGTGCCGCCGGTGTAGGCATTCGGGCCGGTCGAATAGGCGACGGGCTCGTACTCGTAGCCGCTACCACTCGCAGCGGGGTTGACTTGCAACGATTGAACGACCATGAAGACTTCGCGCGCGGCGGCGATCTCGGGGACGTGGTCGATCGGGCCCGGCACGACGATGAGTCCCGCCATGCCGCCGGAAACTTGGACGTCGGTTGCGCCGTGGTGATGGGGATGGTACCAAAACAAACCGCTCGGGTGATCATCCGGAATCGGGAAATTGTAGGTGAATCGCTGCCCGGGTTCGATCGCGATCATCTCCGCCGTGGGATTCGACGTTCCCACCGGATCGTAGATGTGCGGAATGGTTTGAATGCCGTGAACGTGCAGGTTCGTCGTATTGAAGTGATTGGGATTGTTCATCGGATCGACGGGGGCGGTCGCAAGGCGCCGGCCCGAGGCTTTGCGCATCATGAGATCGTCCGCATTGTCGTAGGTGGGGACGCTCAGGCCCGCCTTGGCGCTAGGAACCGATTGCGGCGGATTGGGAGGTAACTGATTGTTGATCGTAACGGTGAGCGTTCCACCCGGAGTCGCGATCAGCGTTGGTCCGGCCGTCGCGCCGTTGTACGTGCGTGTGCGCAACTGATAACCGCCGATATTCGACACCGCATAGCCGACGTCGAGCGTGTAGCCGTTCACATTGGGAACGAGCGGGCCCAACGACTTGAGCGACGAGCAGCCATCCGCTACCAGAGCCGCGCCTACCGTAGCCGTTGCGGCGGTTCCAACGACGAAATGACGACGGTTCATGCTCATATGCGCCCCCTTATGCGATATTTGCCAAATGCAGCGCCGCTGCCGTATCGGCGCGCACGCTCGCGCACAACGCCGCGTCTTCGGCAATCGACCTTCCGTACGACGGAATCATTTCGATGAGCTTCGCCGTCCACGCCTGCATGTCGTTCGCATAGAGGCGCTTCATGACGTCGATGACGATCGCCACCGCAACCGAGGCGCCGGGCGAGGCACCCAACACCGCCGCGAGCGTCCCGTCGCTCGACGATACGATTTCCGTTCCAAACTGCAACTTACCGCGCTTTTGTTTATCCGGCATGATGACTTGCACGCGCTGACCCGCAACGATGAATTCCCAATCCGGCACGTTTGCCTTTGGAAAGAACGCGTGGAGCGACGCATACTTGCGGTCTTTCGATTCCAACACTTGTCCCACAAGGTATTTCGTGAGATCGAAGTTATCGCGTCCGACCGCAAGCAACGGGCCGAGATTATCGGCTTTGACCGAACCGAACAAATCGGCTACGGAACCGTGCTTGAGAAATTTCGTCGAAAATCCCGCGTACGGACCGAACAAGAGCGAGCGCTTTCCGTCGACGAAGCGGGAGTCGAGATGGGGGACCGACATCGGCGGCGCGCCGACCGGGGCGTTCCCGTAGACCTTCGCTTCGTGACGCGCGACGACGGCCGCATCGTCGCATTGCAAAAAGATCCCGCTCACCGGGAATCCGGCAAAGCCCTTGCCTTCCTCGATTCCGGATTTCTGCAGCAGCGATAGCGCGCCGCCGCCGGCGCCGAGAAACACGACCTTGCTTGAGACCGTGCGCGCGACCCCGCTCTTTTCGTCTTTAACGCAGACGTCCCAATGGCCGGCGCTCGTTCGCCGCACGTCCGTCACGCGAGGCGAATACGACAGGCGCACGCCGGGTTGCGAAGCCAGTTGCGCGAGCAGGTGAGACGTTACGGCGCCGAAATCGACGTCGGTTCCCGTGGCCATGCGCGTTGCCGCAACCACCTCACCGGGATCGCGCCCATCCATGATGAGCGGCATCCACGCGGCGAGTTCGCCGCGATTCTCGCTGTATTCCATGCCGCGGAAGCAATGATGCGCGCTCATCGCCGCAAAACGCGCCTTCAAAAACGCGACGTCCGCCGCGCCGCGCACGAAACTGATGTGGGGAACGTCGTGAATGAACGATTCCGGCGCGCCCATCTTACCCCGCCGAACCATGTAGGCCCAAAACTGCCGCGAAAGATCGAACTCGGTGTTTACCTTTAGGGCGCGCGCGATCTCGACGCTGCCGTCGCTTTTTTGCGGGGTGTAATTCAGTTCGCAAAGCGCCGCGTGCCCCGTGCCCGCGTTATTCCATGCGTTGGAGCTCTCTTGGGCCGGCCCGTCGAGCGTTTCGAAAAGCTCGATGGTCAGATCCGGTTGCAACTCTTTCAGAAACGCGGCGAGCGTCGCGCTCATAATGCCGGCCCCTACGAGGACGATGTCGGTTCGATTGTCGGTCACGGTGCTAGCGATTACCCTTCAAAATTCAGGCCGTAGTCATCCAACGGTACGATGCGTTTTCCCCTCCCCGCAACGCCTTCTGCGGCAGGCCCGCTCGGATCAGGTCCCGGCAGGCGGCTTGGCGGCCGTCGAGCTTTTCGTCAGGACGTGGGGGGTGATGACGAGGTAGAGATTGGTCTTCTGGTGCGTCGTGGTGGCCTGCCTGAACAGCTCGCCGATCAGCGGAATATCGCCGAGACCCGGGACCTTCTCGTAGGACTTGATCTCGGTGTCCTGCAGCAACCCGCCGATGAGCACGGACTGCCCGTCCCCGACCGACACGGCCGTCAACTCCTGGCGAACGGCGATTTGCGGAGCGGTTTGCACGTAGCTCAAAATACTCGAAACTTCGGAGAACACGTCTGCGGTCACCGTCCCGTCGCTTGCGACCCGCGGCAGAATTTCGAGGCTCACGCCCACGTTGATGTACTGAAGCTGCTGCTGGATGAGCGTCGTTCCACCCGAAGGTACGAGCACGTCGGTGAAAATCGGCACGGCCTCGCCCGATAGGATCGCCGCCATGCGATTGTCGGCGGCAAGAATTTTCGGACTTGCAAGGATCTTGGCTTGCCCCGTCGTGGCTAGCGCGGCAAGTTGCGCGCTGATCGACACGCCCGTGTGCGGCTGCGTCGAGACGCCGGTGGATGCCGCATTGCCGGGATTGCCCGCGCTGAACGTCGCCGTCGCCATCGTCGTTCCGTTCGGCGAAAAGTCGATTCCCAGATTGTAGGCGGCGCTTTCGGTCAACTCGACGATTTGCGTGTCGAGCATGACCTCGCGCCGCGGCGTATCCACGAGGGCGATCAAGCGCTCGTAGGGCAGCATCTCTTCTTTCGTCCCGCGCAAAATAACGGCGTTGAGTCGCCGGTCGACCGACACGTTGTCGTTGACGTACACGCCTTGCGGCGTATCTTTCGGAATGAGCGTATTGGTCGGAAGCGTTACGTACGACGGCGACGCACGCTGCGCCGAGCTCGAAGACGACGACGAGGAAAAGCTGCTCGACGAACCCGGCGTCGGCTGCGCGAACGGTGACTGCGCGGTAAACAGATCGACCGACGGCACGGTCGCGCCGCTCTTGATAAGTCCCGCAACCTCGCTCACGTCAGCGAAGGAGAGCGGAATGATCTTGACACCGGGAGCTTCGGCGACCGTAACGCCCGCCAGGTGCGCCTCTTCATCGCTCTTTACCGACGGAATGTGAATGACGATCCGCGAGCCGACCGTTTCGGCCCGCGGCCGCACGTCGGCGAGCAACTGCAAGTCGACGACGAGACCGATCCCGGCAAAGGGCGCTATGAGGCCGCGCTTGACCGAGCCGGTTTGCGCGATGATGCCGGGAAGGTTCGGCCCGCGCTCGACGCCGACGATAATGACCTTGACGTCATTTCGGGCGGCGTGCACGATCTGCACCTGCGGCGCAAATGCATCGAAATCGAGAACCAGCTCGACGCTGCCGTCGGCGGCCGGAGTCGCGCTGTACGCGAGAAGCTCGGGTTGCGCTGCGTCGCCCGTCGCGTGCGTCGCGACAACGGCAAGCACCGCAAATACCGTGAGGAAACGACGGATTCGCTGCATCACGCTACCCTTGGCGGGAGCGGGCGCCCGAGCCTCTTAGGGGCGCAATTCGCGGACCAGGAAGTCTGCAGCGGCCTGGTAGCGCGCGACCTGATGGGCCCACACTTGATTGTCGTGCGTTTCATCGGGAAAGACCTGGGTCTCCACGTGAACCCCTCGGTCACGCAGGCGCGTCGCGAGGTCGATGCCCTGCGCGAAAGCGACGTTCCGGTCGTCGTCCCCCTGCGAGAGAAACACCGGCGAACGCCACGTCGCGATCGAGGCGATCGGAGAGGCCTCGTAGGCAACCTTACGCTGCGCGGGTGTGCCGACGATCTTGCCCCCGCTATACCAGTCGAAAAGCGTGGCCCAATCCTCGACGCCCGCGTAGTCGGCCCCCGCCTTAAAGATGTCCGAGTTGCGCGCGAGGCCGAGTGCCGTGAGATAGCCGCCGTACGAAAGACCGTAAATGCCGAGCCGCTTGGCATCGACGTCGCGACGGGCCATGAGGAATCGAGCGCCGGCAAGGACGTCTTGATATTCGCTCGCGCCGAGCCAACCGACGTTCTTGGCTTGGCGGAAGTCGTGCCCGTACATGACGCCGCTGCGATAGTTGATCGAAAGCACCACGAACCCGTGGTTCGCAAGGTACTGGTTGGATTCGTAGAGGTTGGTATACGGTTCCATATAGTGGAAACCGGGCAGCATCTGACGCGACGCTCCGCCATGGTCGAAGATCACGGCCGGATGCTTCCCGGCGCCGCGGGCGACGAAGAGCTGCCCGTGAATCACGAGACCGTCCGCCGCGCGGAACGTAACGAGTTGCGGCGCGATCATCTCTTTCGCGGGGAAATTCGCCGGCGTAGCTTCGGCAACGAGCGTCGCTTTTGTCGAGGCAATCGTCAGCACCGGGGGATCGGCATACCCGGCCGTAACGTACGCGAAATCGCCGTGCGCGAGCGGCGTCGGAGCCCACTGATCCGTTTTCCCCGACGTGAGCGCGCGCGGTTTCGCATCGAGGCCGACCTGCCAAATGTGGCGACGATCGATATCGTTTTCGTTCGTCGCGTAGAGCAAAGAAGTTCCGTCGAGCGACGCTACGATCGTCTCGGCTTCAAACGGGCCGGTTGCGAGCGCGCGAGCCGTTCCGCCGGAAGCCGCAACGGCGTACAGGTTTTGCCAGCCGCTGCCTTCCCATTCGAACGCCACGGTGTCGCCGTGCAGCCACCACAGCTGCGCCCCGCTCGTCGAAGGATAGAACGTCTCGCCCATGCCGCGTCGCGCCTGCCACACGCGCCGAGCGCGGCCGCTCGTTGCATCGGCGACCCAAATCGACCACGGCGCGTGCGGCGGCTGCAGATACGCCGATTCGTCCTCTCGCGCGCCCGGCTGCCGCACGAATGCCACGCGCGTTCCATCCGGCGACCATGCGGCAAAATCGTCGAGCGTAAAATCCGGCGTCGCGTACACGTAGCGATGCTCGCTCGGCGTATAGACGACGATGAAGCTGTGATCGTTTCGTGCGCTGGTGAAGGCGATGCGCGTTCCGTCCGGCGACCAAACCGGATTCTGAGCTTGCCCCCGCATCGCAAGCGCCTCTGGTTTCGAGGCCGCGTAGCCGCCGGTTCCTTTGGTGAGCGTCGCGATCGTAAGGGCGCCGTTGTTCACCCAAGCGACGGCATTTCCGCGTGGCGAAAGCGCGACTTGGCTACCCACGCCAAGCTGCTGCGGCGCTCCGCCGCCAAGGCCGAGGAGATAGACGCCGCGCACGGGCGGCGGCACGAGCGATAACGGATTGATGTTGTCGCCGCCGGCGTTATCTTGGGTGCCGCCGCGCATATACACGACGGCATCGTCGCCGGGAAGAATCGCGACGTTATCGATATCCTGGCCGTCGTCTTGGTCGTAGCTGGTAATGCGCCGCACCGAACCGCCCTGGTTCGTATACAGATTGCGCATGCCGCGCAGGTGCACTTTCCACACCAAGATGGTTCCATCGGGCGAAGCCGTAACGTTATCGACGAACGGTGCGCTCAAAACGTCGCCCATCGAAAACGCGCGAGCCGTTGCCGGAACCCCTGCGCTGCAGAGAGCGGCGAAGAGGAACATCACCAACGAGAGTCTGACTTTCATCACCCCCCGGTCATTTGAGGTTCACCGCATGTCTCCCGCACCGATTCACCAGCGTTTGCTCGCCTTTATGAACGAGCACGTCTATCCGAACGAACGGCGTTATGGCGAGCAGCTGCGCGGCGCGAGCTCGCCCTGGATGCAGCCCCCGGTTATGGAGGAGCTCAAAGCGCTCGCGCGAGCCGAAAAACTTTGGAACCTCTTTCTCCCCGAACCCGCGTTCGGCGCCGGCCTGAGCAACCGGGAATATGCGCCCCTCTGCGAGCTGATGGGCACCTCGCCGATCGCTCCCGAGGTCTTCAACTGTAACGCGCCGGACACGGGGAATATGGAGGTACTCGCGCGCTACGGTTCGCCCGAACAACAGACGCGCTGGTTGCAGCCATTGCTGCGCGGCGAGATCCGCAGCGGATTTGCGATGACCGAGCCCGGCACCGGATCGTCCGACGCGACCAACATCTCGGCCTCGATCGTGCGCGACGGCGATTCCTACGTGCTCGACGGCCGGAAGTGGTGGACGACGGGCGCGCTGCACCCAAACGCGCGCATTTTGATTTTCATGGGAAAATCCAACCCGAACGCTCCGAAACATCTCCAGCAATCGATGATCTTGGTACCGATCGACCTGCCCGGCGTACGCGTCGTCCGCAATCTTCCGGTCTTCGGCCTCGACGACGCGCCGTTCGGACACGGGGAACTCGCGTTTGACAACGTCCGAGTCCCCGTAGAGAACATGCTGCTCGGCGAGGGGCGCGGGTTCGAAATCGCTCAGGGTCGCTTGGGTCCCGGGCGTTTGCACCATACCGCGCGCTTACTCGGCGTCGCCGAGCGCGCGTTGCGCGCCATGTGCGTGCGCGTGCGCGACCGTATCACGTTTGGCCGTCCGCTCGCAGAGCAAGGCGTCGTACGCGAATGGATCGCGCGCTCGCGCATCGAGATCGATCAAGCGCGTCACCTCGTGTACGATGCCGCAGACCGGCTCGATCGCGACGGCAACAAACGCGCCGCCAACGCGATCGCGATGGCAAAAGTCGCCGCGCCGCGCATGGCGCAGCGCGTCGTAGACCGCGCGATCCAGGCCTTCGGCGCCGAAGGCCGGCTCGACGCCACGGGGCTTTCGCAGGCGTGGCTCGCCGCACGTTCGCTGCGTATCGCCGATGGTCCCGACGAAGTCCACCTTCGCTCGATTGCCAAAGCGGAACTCGCAAAATACGATGCATGATTTTCGCGTAGCGCACGGTGCGACCGCGTTGCTGTTGATCCGTCACGGCGACGCCGCGCATCCGGTCGCGCCGCGCGAGGGCGATCCGAAAACGTC
>VFSW01012924.1_pt1 | contig 11623 bp, 12 predicted proteins | sample 5358111 | NCBI WGS metagenome assembly VFSW01 (sample SAMN11554181, study PRJNA540505) | mine drainage metagenome | isolation source: sediment from site ElyBrook_90M | place: USA: Ely Copper Mine, Vershire, VT | collected 2017 | reverse complement strand
CTCCGCGGCGTCGCGCTTGACGCGCTCGGCGTATTCCAGACTCTCCTGGATTTTCTGCTTGCGGTCGTTCAGCATTTTCAGGACCGGCTTGTAGGCAAACTGCCAAAGCAGGAAAAGCAGCAGTCCAAAGTTGACGATCTGCGCGAGAAGCCAGGTGACATTGATGCCAAGTTTTTCCAAGGCAACCTCCGTTCGGAAATTTTATAGCTTCTCGACGGGCGCTAGAAAATCTTAAAGCCGATGAGCAGCGAGACCACCAGCGCGAAAATGCCCAGAGCTTCGGTCACGGCGATACCGATGAACATGTTGATCTGAACCTGCCCGGCGGCTTCGGGGTTGCGTCCCATCGCGCCCAGCGCCGAGCTGACCAACAAGCCCAAGCCGATGCCGGGACCAATCGTTCCAAAACCAATCGCCATCGCGGCGGCAATAAGGCGAAGCCCTGCGTCTGTCATGAGTCCTCCTAAGATATTTTAGTGATGTTCTTCCGCGCCGTGCGCGGTGGTTGCAATCGTCATAAAGACGAGCGTCAGGATCGCGAACACGAACGCCTGCATAAAACCGACGAAGAGTTCCAGTCCGTAGAACACAAACGGCAGCGCGAAGAAGAGGTACGCCATAATCAGCAAGACGACTTCACCCGCAAAGATGTTGCCGAAAAGCCGGAAGGTGAAGGAGAGGATCTTGACCATCTCGCTGATGAATTCGAGCAGCCCCACAAAGATATCGATCAACCCGTAGAAGAACGCCGCAAAATCCGGCTTGCCCTTGAGCAGCGACCGGAAAAACTTGCCGATTTTGTCGACGAGGAAGAAACGCGCGAACCAGTATTTGATTACGCCCAGCTGTTGCATCCCAAAAACCTGCGTCATAACGACGGAGATGAGCGCGAGCGCGAGCGTAAAGTTAATGTCGCTGGAGGGCGAGCGCAAGAACGGCGCGAGGATGAGGCCTTCTTCAGCGCTGGGGTGTTTCGAGCCAAGCGAATTTGCGAGCGATGCCGGCAAATCAAATGTCGTGATGCCCTGCGGCACGGGATGGCTCGCGGTCACTGGGAGGATGCCCACCGGACCAAAGCCGGGGATCAACCCCAGCAGGTTTGCGAAAAGCACAAACAGAAAGATCGTCGCGACAATCGGGAAGAATTTTTTGCCGCGCTCGCCGGCTACGCTCGTGGCAAGTCCATTCAGGGATTCGATGAGCAGTTCCATCACATTTTGCAAGCCGCTGGGGATCAATTGCATGTGGCGCGTAGAAAAATAGGCAAGGAGCGTAAGGAGAATAATGGCAAGCCAGCTGGTCATCATGGTGTTCGTGATTTCGATTTCTGCGCCGGCGAGGTTGAGCGTGAAGATGACTTCCGGCGGAACGGCAACCGATACGGTCACCGCGCCGGTGCTAAAGCGAGGGAGGACGAAACCGGGAACAATGAGGATTCCAAGAATGATAATGATGGGCAGCCAACGCTTCACTAATTTCCTCCTCGCAGTCTACGATTTGCGGCTCGCAATCCGCTCGTTCGCTTCGTTCACGGCTCGGTACGCGCTGAGGGTTCCCACCAGAATGCCGAGGACCATCAAGCAGAGCGTTCCAAACGGCGCTGTCCCAAAAGCACGATCGAGCCAGATGCCCAGCAGGAGCGAGCCGAATGCAGCGCCGAACGTCAGCGCGCTGAGGCGGAACAATAATCCCAAACCCTGCCAAGTCCCGCGCATGTCAGCTCCCGATCCAGATGCGACCCCATGGAAGACCTGGAAGATTATACACGGAATCTTGAAAAACGCAAAATCACGCGCGTTTTGTTTCCGATTTGAGATGCAAGAAACGCGACAACTCTGCCCGACCGAGAAATCCGGCGAGCTGACCGGCTTGCATCACCGGCAATTCGGGCGCGTCGGTGACGGAGAGCTTCAACATCGCATCCGCGGCGGTCTGCTCCGGCGACAAGAGTTCGAGCGCGGCGCGCGGCGTCATCGCCTCGCGCACGCGGCGTGTGTTCCACTCCGCACGCGGGACGCGCTTGAAATTCTCGATCGAGATGACGCCCTGGAAATCTACGGCGTCCGAAACGGCGAAGGTTTGTTCGCGCCGCGGCAGGAGCTGCTGGTCGATGAATTCAGCCAGCGTCAGATCCGGCGAGACGGTTTGGAACTCGCGCGTCATCAACTGGCTCACCGTGACGCCGCGCAGCGTTTCCAGCAAATCGGTTTGGCGGTAGCCCTCGCCGGCGGCGTTCCACAAGAAAAAGCCAATCAGCGCGAACCAGATTCCGCCGCCGTTGAATTCGGTCAGGAAGAGCCAGCCGCCGACGCCGATCAAAATCACCGCGATGAGCTGACCGGCGCGGGTCGCCCAGCGCGTCGCCCGGCGAATATCGTGCGTCGCGCCCCACAGGATCGCGCGGAACACGCGCCCGCCGTCGAGCGGAAAGCCGGGCGCGAGGTTGAAGAGCGCCAGCTGTCCATTGATCTGCGCCAGAAAAGACGTCAGCAGGATGAGCGGCGCGAGCGAGAAGTTGGCGAGCTGCGCGGTATCCACGATCTGAAGCCAGAGCCACGCCGCGCCAAAGACCGCGGCAAGTGCGAGACTCATCAGCGGTCCCATGATGGCGATGAGAAATTCGGTGGCGGGGCGATCCGGCTCCTTGGAGATTTGCGCGACGCCGCCGAAGATGAACAGCGTGATGCGCGTCACCGGAATGCCGCGCTGGATCGCCATCCACGAATGTGAAAGCTCGTGCGCGAGGACCGAGCCGAAGAGCAGCAGGCAGGCGGCGATTCCCAGCGTGATGGACGTCGCATCGGCGCGCGGCGAAAAACTGCGCGGATGCAGGTCGTGCGCAAATTGCACAAAACCCAAGGTGTAGATCAGCAAAAAGACGATGATGAACCAGCTGGCATCGACCGCAATATCGATGCCCATGATCCGACCGATTCGCCACGAACCGCGCATGGCAACTCCTTATTGATCGCCTGTTGTCCGCGCTGGGCGGCGCATAAGCGGCGTCACGAAAAGGCGCGGGGTCGATCGCCCCGCGCCCCACTATCGCCTGGATGGTGAATCCTATCCGCCCGGCAGGTAGTTGAACGGATTACGGCGGACGCCGTCCTTGATGATTTCAAAATGCAAGTGCGGACCGGTCGAATTCCCGGTGCTGCCCACGCGTCCAATCAGCTGCCCCTTTTTCACCGAGTCGCCGACCTGGGTATTGAATGCGCTGAGATGACCGTAGCGCGTCATAAAGCCGTTTCCGTGATTGATCAAGATCATAAAGCCATAACTCACCGGCTCCGGATCCCACCCGGCGACGACGACGTAGCCGGAATCTGCCGCGTAGATGGGTGTTCCCTTGGGTGCGCCGATGTCGATGCCGGGATGACGCGCCCAGAATTTCTGAGTGATCCTGCCGGAGACGGGCCAGCCAAAATTGCCGGTGCCGCGGGCAGCCGACGGCGGAATGGGTCCGCTGTAGGCGTTCACTACCCGCGGGATGTACGGCTTGGAGCCATCGGGCACCATCAGGAATTGCCCGACCGTCAGCGCATAGTCGGGCGGCTTGAGATCGTGCAGCTGCTGATTGAATTCAAGATTCACAATGTTCGTGACCAGGGTATTGGATGGAAACTTGCTTGTCTTGAACTTGTCCGCAATCTTTTGGACGCTATCCCCACTCAGCACCGTGTAGAGGACGCCGCTCACCGGCGGAATGTTAAGCTCCTGTCCAATCGAGAGCATATCCGGGTTGTCTTCCAATTTCGGATTTGCCCACAGGATGGAGTCCGCGCTGACGCCAAATTGGTCGGCGATGTCGCTGACCGTGTCGCCGGACTGGACCGTGTATTTGACCACGTTGAGCCGGATGCGTTTGGGTGTATTCGTCACCGGGTTCGGCGCGCTCAAAGGTGCGGTGTTGGCGTTCAACGTCGGGTCGGCGGGCAAGACGCTCGTATCAATCGGCGTTTGCGCGGAAACGTTCAGATCGTCTTTAGGACTAGAATTGTTGATTTGAACTCCGCTCGCGGCAATCGTCAGCAGCATCAGGAAGAGCAAGCCAACGTGCGAGGCGATGCGCGTGAGCAGCGGCATATCCGCCGCGACTTCACGCGAAAAATCGCGGACTTGGAGCAGGATGGGCGCAGCCCAAATCCGGAAACGCGCCGGAACGGAATGTCGATAGGGTTGAGGGTCGCGCATTCGCTAGAGTTTGTCCTTGTTGAGCGTGGCGAGGAATTCCTTGTTTTCTTTCGTCTTCATAATCCGTTGGATAACGGGCTCGATGGCTTCCGGTCCTCCGCCCATCATGTCCATCATCCGCCGCAGCGTCCACACCCGCGCGAGCGTTTCCTCGTCGATCAACAATTCCTCGCGCCGCGTGCTCGATCGTTCGGCGTCGATCGCGGGGAAGATGCGGCGCTCGGTCAACTTGCGGTTGAGATGCACCTCGCTGTTGCCAGTGCCTTTGAATTCTTCGTAAATCAAATCGTCCATGCGGCTGCCGGTATCGACCAAGCAGGTGCCGATAATCGTCAGACTGCCGCCTTCTTCCAGCTTGCGCGCCGCGCCGAAGAAATGTTTCGGCGGATAGAGCGCGGCGGGATCAAAGCCGCCGGTGAGCGTGCGTCCGCTCGGCGGGACCACCAGGTTGTAGGCGCGCGCGAGCCGCGTGATCGAATCCAGCATCACGACGACATCCTTGCCGCCTTCGACCAAGCGCTTGGCGCGCTGGAGTGCCATTTCAGCGACGCGCGTTTGATTCTCTACCACGTCGTCGAACGTGGACGCAAAAACTTCCGCGTCGACCGAGCGATCCATATCGGTGACTTCTTCTGGGCGCTCGCCGATCAAGACGACCATCAAGTGCGCCTCGGGATAATTCTCGCTAATGCCGTTCGCGATTTGTTTCAGGATCGTCGTCTTGCCGGCTTTCGGCGGCGAGACGATCAAGCCGCGCTGTCCCTTGCCGATAGGCGCGAGCATGTCGAGCAGGCGCGTGGCAAGAATGTGCGGCTTGGTTTCGAGTTTGTACTGTTGAATCGGGAAAATAGGCGTGAGCTTGTCGAAATCGGGGCGGGCTTTGGCGGCTTCGGGATCGAGACCGTTGACCGCTTCGACGCGGAGCAGTCCGAAATATTTTTCGGTTTCTTTCGGCGGACGCACCTGACCGATGACCATATCGCCGGTGCGGAGTCCAAAGCGGCGAATCTGCGATTGCGAGACGTAAACGTCTTCGGGACCGGGCAGCAAATGATCGGAGCGCAGAAAGCCGATGCCGTCTTCGACGATTTGCAGGACGCCGCCGCCGAAGATCAATCCATCGCGCTCGGCTTTGGCGCGCAGCAAGCGAAAGATGAGATCGGTTTTCTTCAAGCGCGTATAGCCGCTGATCGACTGCTCTTTGGCGATGTCGCGTAGATCGGCGAGGGTTTTCTTGTCCAGTTCAGAGTAATTGAGGGTGTCTACCACGAGGGACTCCATGCGTTAGTGCGAACGGCGCGGCGTACCGGACGCGTCGTTCACGTTCGGTAGGCAGGTTTCCAAATCAAACTCCGGATCCATCTGTTGCATCAGAAAGGAAGGAGAGCCAGATCAACGGAATGAGGCAAACGTCGAGAGGCAATGCAATGGGAGATAATCAACTGCCTGAATTATAGCATCAATTCGGGAGAGAGTCAAATCGAAATGGCTTGTGTAAGTTGAAATGGCTGTGGTATAATATTCCCAGCGTCGCCCATGGTGTTCGTGGGCAACGCGCGCGCCGATGACGGGCGGATGGGTTCGGCGCGCCAAGTGCTGTGTTGTTTGCCTGTTCTGGGTTGTCGCCGGAACAGGCGATTTTTATTTTCGCCAACCTCCCGCGGCTTGCTTTTGCGTGCGCGAGGTTGGGCGAACTCAATTTCCTGAGGAGGGTTGTCATGAAACGAGTTGCGCTGTGGTCATTCTTGCTCGTCCTGTTGGCGGCATGCGCAAGCGCGCCGTCGGCATCCCCAAGCCCGATGCCTACCATCGCGCCGCCGACCAGTGTGCCGACGACAGCATCCGTGTTGCCGGCGAGCGCGCCGGCAACTGTGTCCGCTCCGACTGTGCCGCCGACGAGCGCGCCCGCGCCGAACGCGCCGCCGACCGGCGCGCCTGTGCCCACAGTTCAGCCAGCCAAGTTTGCCGGGCAGTCGCTGCCGACGGAAAGCAACAACTTGTTTGCCGGTTCCGGTCTTTGCGCCATTTGCCATACCGCGATGACCGATTCTGCCGGCGCGAACGTTTCAATCGACGCCGCGTGGCGCGCGACGATGATGGCGAACGCCGCGCGCGATCCGTACTTTCAGGCATCGGTGCGCGGCGAGGTGTTGAGCAATCCGGCGCTTCAAAGCGTGATCGAAGACACGTGCTCCAAATGCCACACGCCGATGGCGCGCTACACGGTCAACACTGCCGGCGGCAAGGGCAAACTTTTCGGCGATGGATTCCTCAATCCGAGCAATTCGCAGCACGCTCTCGCGCTCGATGGCGTCTCGTGCACGCTGTGCCACCAGATCCGCGATACCGGTTTGGGACAACCCGGCAGTTTTGACGCCGGCTTTGTGATCGATACCAGCACGCCAGCTGGTAACCGCTCGGTCTACGGTCCCTTTTCGATCGCCGACGCGCAGGCGACGATTATGAAAGCGTCCAGCGGTTTCGTACCGACACAGGGCGCGCAGACCAAGCAAGCCGAATTGTGCGCGACATGCCACACGCTGTATACTCCCTTTGTCGATGCCACCGGTCAGGTTGCCGGGCAATTTCCGGAGCAGATGCCGTACCTGGAATGGCAGAACAGCGATTACAATGGCAAGCAGGTTTGCCAAGATTGCCACATGCCGTTGGCGCAAGGCGGCGTCAAACTCTCTGTGACCGGCGGCGATCCGCGTTCACCGTTCTTCCAACATGTCTTTGTTGGCGGCAACACGTACATCGTCAACCTGTTCCGGACGTTTGGTCAAGACTTGGGCGTGACGGCTTCAAGCGATCAGTTCGACGCGAAGATCGCGCGGATGAACGATTACTACAAGACGCGCGTGGCAACGCTGGCGCTGAGCGATACGACGCTGACCGGGACGAAACTTGCCGCGAAGGTGACCGTCCAGAATCTTGCGGGGCACAAATTCCCGACCGGCTTTCCCTCGCGGCGCGCCTGGCTGCACGTCGTCGTGCGCGATGGAAATGGTCGCGTCGTTTTCGAGTCCGGCGCGGTCAAGCCCGATGGAATGATCGTCGGCAATGTCAACGACGCCGACCCCACCAAGTTCGAGCCGTATTTCACTGAGATCACCTCGCCCGATCAGGTGCAAATCTACGAGGCGATCATGGGTGACACGGAAAACAAGGTGACGACGACGCTGCTGCGCGGCGCCAAATACCTCAAGGATGATCGGTTGTTGCCGGCGGGATTCGACAAGACCAAGGCGACGAAAGACATTCAGGTAGTGGGAGAGGCGGCAGGTGACGCGAATTTCGTGGGCGGCAGCGACGCGGTGCATTATACCATTGACGTTGGCGCGGCGAAGGGACCTTTCACGCTGACCGCCGAATTGTTGTATCAATCGATTGGCTATCGGTGGGCGCAGAATTTAAAGCAGTACAATTCAGCCGAGACCGCGCGCTTCCTCGGTTACTATGCCAGTGTGCCAAACGTTCCTGTAACGCTGGCAACCGCGCGAGTGGAGATCAAGTAATTATCGTCTTGACGCAAAAGGATGCCAGCCCGGGGAATCCGTTGGCTGGCGTCTGTTATTTCAGAATATAGTGCGTCCCCTTCTTGTCGCCCATCTTCAACAGAATACCTTCCTCAACCAGGTCAGCGAGGTCGCGGCGAATCGTCTCTTCGCTAACATCCGGGAACTGATCGCGATATTCGCGGTTGGTGATGCGCTGGTTCTTGGCGACCAGTTCGAGCGCGGCTTGCTGCCGTTCGTTCAAATCGAGATGCCGCCACTTGCTGCGGTCCGCTTCCTCGCCGACGAGTTTGTCGCCGGGACCGCGCAGCGTCACCTTAAAGCCATTCGTCGTCTCCACGAAACGCGGCGCGGGCAAGCCCCACTCGCGCATCAGACGAATCATCCGGTCGACGCCGTAGCCGAGTCGCTCGATAAACCCCATGTCCGCCAGCACCTGCGCGATGACTTCGTTGCGCGAGAAGCGCTCGTCGGCAATGTTGTCGACGGTAACATGTCCCGCTAATCGACCCGGGCTGTAGACTTCAATGCGGTCGCTGAACATCAGCACGCGAATTTCGTCGCCGCGGATCGCATAGTCGCGGTGCGCCACCGCGTTGACGATGGCTTCACGCACCGCCGGAATCGGGTACTCGGCGCGGTAGGCGCGCTGCAGCGCGTCGATGCGCGAACCCTTCCGCATATTCGCGACGACCCACGCTTCCGCGCGGCGCAATTGCTCCGCCAGCGGCCCGCGCACGACTTCGCGCAGGAACTCGTCCGACATTTGCTTGCCGGCGTAGCGCGCCAGCAGAATCTCGGCGCTGGGAAACCCGCGCTGCGGCTCGCGGGCGAAAAGCAAATAGCCGGACGTTGTCGGTCGCCACGCGCTGCCGTCCCGGAGGACGCAGTTGCGGCGATGGAGGAGGTCGAGGATCGCGTCTTTTGGCAAGCCGCCTTTAGGGTTGTTCGGCGCGGGTTCGCCGAGGAACACCGCGGCGTACTTTTGCACCAGCGCGTCGTCGAACTCGTCGAGCGACGCGCCGGGCGCGGGCAGCGCTTCGAAATTCGCTTCGCCGCGTTCGCGCAGCAGTTGGCGCAACTGGCGCGGACCGAGCGCGGCGTTCTTTTTGCCAGCGCGTGCGAGGAATTTTCCGCGCAGCCCGTAGGCGTGTGGCAAACCGGCGGGCACTTGGATGAGCAGGAGCTCTTTTCCTTCGAGGGTCGCGCTTTCGGGACGGGGCAGGACCAGCGGCGGCTCGCAGCGTTGGCCGGCGGCTAGCGCTTTATCGCTTGCCGCGTCCGGGTTCTTGATGCCGCGCACCGCGCCGCCCGGCGGGTCAATACCCAGGAGGACGATGCCGCCGGTGGAATTGGCAAATGCCGCCAGCGTTTCCGCGAGGCGATTCAGCGAGACCGACTCGACCTCGAACGCGAGGGTCTCACTCTGACCGTGTTGATAGAGCGAGGAGATTTCTTCAGAAGTCATGGCGAGAATGACGAAGGACGGAAGACGATATTCTTTGTTCGTCTTCCGTCGCGTCTAGCCGATGAACAAGCGAAGGATCGGCAGCATGCTAGCGGGGGTTGGGGTTGGAGTCACCTTGGGTACGGCTGCCCCACCGCCGATGCCAAGAAGATCGGGTATAAGCTCAAAACCGAACACGAGTCCGCACGCGAACATGCAGCAGCCGACCAGCACTACGGCGACGACCAGGATGATCAATCGATTGTTGCCGGCTTGGACGGGCGGTACATAGTCGTACCCATAGCCCGTGGGCTGGGAGTAGGCGTACGGCGTGCCAGCTTGTTCTTCCGCCGCTGGTGCGGTAGGGGAAGCGGCGGCGAGTGCGGCGTGGACGTCAGTCCCGCAGCTGCCACAGAATTGCTGAGTTTCGCGGACAGCAGTACCGCAGTTCGGGCAAGTGATCAAGGCAGACTCCTTTCGGCTTGGATTCCAGACTTGAATCGAAGGTTTGTTCTTGGGGTATGCCCAAGCGATGTCTTATCGAATCAAACGCTTTAGGGTATTCAGAAAATCTTCTGCCACACGCACGGCTTGTTTCGCTTCGCCGGCAGATACATGGGCGATTCCCCCGTAATCACCGACGCTCCGCAATTCAAAAAGCCAGTTCAAGTTCTTGCCTTGCTCTTCGCTTAGCTTCCCGGTTCTGACGAATCTGAGGTGAATCGAAGCAACCACACCACTGTGTTTGCTCAATTCTATTCCTTCACTCGCAGCGCAGCCGTCGCAGCGTAGAATGCGGCGTAGTACGCGCGCGAAGCAGCGAAATCAGAATAGCCCTTGTCTACCAGGTCGATTGCCGCTTGAACGGACTGTTCGGCGCGCTCGAGATTTGCCGCGATTTCCTGCGCGAACTCCGGCTTCATACTGACAAGCCCTCCCGCATCGCGTTTCGATATAGCTGGATACTGCCGCGCTTGAACTCGTCCGCAAGAACCGGCTTGGCGGAAATAAGTTGATCGGACTCGAGCTGAATCGGGTACAAGACCTCGACGATTCGACGCAACTCGAGAAAGTAGTCGAACGGATTGCTCATCAGGACAAGCAAGTCGATGTCGCTGAACGGGGTTGCTTGGTTGCGCGCCATTGAACCGTACAGAATCAAACCCTGGAACTGTGAGCCATAGTGACGCTGAAGAGCCACTCTGCATTTTTCAAGAATCTCGGCTGTTGATAACATTCTCGATCACCCGCATCTGCAGTTCGCGCCGCCATCTCATTTGACGGACGACTTGTTATACCGGTCCGCGTGCCACTCGCGCGCCGCGCGCTACTGTCTCACGAACCGTGATGCGCCGCGCGCTGCGATTACGCGTGAGCGCGACCGGCAGCACTTGGTCCATTCGCTCGACGTAGACGAAATTCATCTCGCGCTGCACTTTCTTTGGCACGTCGATCATATCTTTCATATTCTTTTTCGGAATGAGCATGGTCTTCAAGCCGGCGCGGTGTGCCGCGAGCACCTTGTCGCGCAGTCCGGCGATGGGCAGCTCGCGTCCGCGCAGCGTGATCTCGCCGGTCATGGTGACGTCTTTGTGCACTGCGCGATGCGACAGCGCGCTGATGAGCGCGGTTGCAATCGTGATTCCCGCCGACGGTCCATCCTTGGGCACCGCGCCTTCGGGCACGTGAATGTGAATATCGATCTTGTCGAAGTTGGCTTTAAGCCCCAATTGCTGCGCGTGTGTGCGCGCGTACGAGAGCGCGGCTTGCGCGGATTCCTGCATCACGTCGCCGAGCTGGCCGGTGAGCATCAGCCCGCCCTTGCCGCGCATCAGCGTGACTTCGACCGCCATCGTGTCGCCGCCGGCTTCCGATACCGCGACGCCGGTCGCGACGCCGACCTCGTCTTGCTCTTCCGCGATGCCGAACGTGAATTTGGTCGGTCCGAGGTATCTGAAGAGCGACTGTTCTGAAACGTTCGATGGCGCGCGCTTGTTTTCCGCGATCATCCGTGCGATCTTGCGGCAGATGTTCGCCAATTCGCGCTAGAGGTTGCGGACGCCGGCTTCGTACGTATATTCGCGGACGAGACTCTTGATCGCGTCGTCGGAGAACTTGGGCGATTCGCCCAGTCCGTGCTCTTCCTTCTGCCGTGGAATCAGGAACTGTTTGGCAATCGCAACTTTTTCTTCTTCGATGTAACCAGGAAACTCGATCACTTCCATTCGGTCGCGCAGCGCGGGTGGTACCGGATCGAGCATGTTGGCGGGCGTGATGAACAAGACCTTGGACAGATCGTACGGCACGTCGAGATAGTGGTCGCTGAACGCGTAATTCTGTTCCGGGTCGAGCACTTCCAAGAGCGCCGCGCTCGGATCGCCGCGAAAGTCCACGCCGATCTTGTCCACTTCGTCGAGCATGAAAACCGGATTCATCGGCGCGGCGCGCGTCATCGTCTGGATGA
>VFSW01012923.1_pt1 | contig 11623 bp, 11 predicted proteins | sample 5358111 | NCBI WGS metagenome assembly VFSW01 (sample SAMN11554181, study PRJNA540505) | mine drainage metagenome | isolation source: sediment from site ElyBrook_90M | place: USA: Ely Copper Mine, Vershire, VT | collected 2017 | reverse complement strand
GCGCCATCACGCTGGAGGAAAGCCCCGCCACCGAAGCCGGCTTCGCCGCGCCCGAAGTGGCGCTGAGCCTGGCGCGGATCGAGGCGCACTATTTCCGCCACCACGGCTGGCTGAAGCCCGACCAGCTGCTGCGCGACCTGCCGAAGATCCGGCATATCCCCGCCACCATCGTGCACGGCCGCTACGACATCGTCTGCCCGGTGAAAAGCGCGTACGACCTCGCCGCCGCGTGGCCCGAGGCCGAGCTGCATATCGTGCTGGCCGGGCATGCGGCGTCGGAGCCGGCGATCGTGGATCAGCTGGTGCAGGCCACCGAGCGGCTGGCGGATCGGTTCGGCTGACCGCCGCGGCAGCACGGTCAGCGCACGGCCACCGGCAGCAGCAGATCCGGCTGCGACTGATACCAGCGGGCCGCGTGCAGCAGGTGGAACCGGCGCTGGCCGTTGTCCAGCGCCACGCCCAGCCCGAGGATGCCCCAGCGCGCATACAGATCACCGCTCGGCTTGCCGTTGCGGATGCGCAGGTGCGCGAACAGGTCGACGCGGCGGTTGCTGGCCACCAGATGGTCGAGGATGAAATCGCCGCGCTGCGCCTCGACCTCGGCACGCGCGGTGGCGCGGCCGTCATTGACCACATTGGCGATCCATTTCGGAAACGCGCTGCGGTCGGCGAACAGCGACAGCAGCAGGCTGACGTCCTTCATTTCCAGCGTGGCGCTGCCGCGCACGCGCAGCGGGCGATCCCAGTCCAGCCGGCCCTGCTGCAAAGTGATTTTGGCCCACCACGGCGGCGCGCTGGAGCCCTCCACGCGCACGCCATCCAGGCCCAGCGTGAAGCCGTCCAGATCGAACGCGTGGCCGATTCGGTGGGCGCGCGCCAGCCGCGTGTCCATGCTGAGCCGACCGCTGAGGCGCGACACGCCCAGCGCCAGCCGCGCCGCGCTGCTGGCCATCTGCAAGCGACCGGCGGTGACATCGCCGTTGCCATCGAGCGTGAACGCGCTGCTCATGCGTCCGCTGCCGGCCAGAAAACGCAGGCTCTTGCCCGGCAGATAACGGTTGTAGGCGCGCAGGTCGGGCACCATCGCGTCGGCAAACTGCAGGTGCGCGATGGCGTCGTGGCCGAGGCGCGCCAGCTGTGCCGACGATTGCAGTTGCAGCTGCAGCGCGTGGCCGCGCAGATAGGCCTGGGTCGGCGCGCCGCGCGGCGCCAGCGTGAACTGGTCCACGGTCAGCGCGACCACGCTGCGCGCGCCGCCGCTGGCCGCCAGCACGCGCGCCTGGGCGTGGGCGCTGCCGGCAAACACGTTGTCGAGCAGGCCCGCCGCCAGCGACACCTGCGGCACCTCGACGTGGCTGCCGGGCAGCAGCCGGCCGGCCGCGATATGCAGCGCGCCGTCGATGTCGCCCGCGCCGTCGAGGCGCAGCCAAGGCCGCGTCGCCGTCAGCGGCGTCAGCCAGCGCAACGAAGCGAAATGCCAGCGGCCTTCGATGCTGCAGGACAGCAGCGGCAGCATCCCGGCCGCTGGGCGCAGCGGCAGCAGGCGCCGGCTGGCCCAATAGAGCTGCGCCGTAAGGCGGTTGGGCGGCACGCCCGCGCGGGCGCCGGCTGCCGGTGGAACACGCACGTCCAGCAACACCCCCGCGGGTTGCACGGCCAGGTCAAGCTGACCGCGACGGCGCTGCTGCGAGCCGTCGGCCTCGGTGATCGCCACCGGCGCATTCCACTGCAGGCGCCCGCCCGGGGCCAGCGTGCCGTGGTCGAGCAAAAAATCGGTGCTCAGATGACCGCCCAGGGTGGACAGCGTGGCCGCCAGCGCGCCCGCCGGGTCGGCGCCCAGCGCAATCGCCGGTGTGGCGCCTGCCAGCACCACGTGGATGCGCGCCCGTTCAATTTTCTGCCAGCCCGGCGGCTGCTCGTAGGTAAACGGATCGAACGCGAACCGCACCTCGAAGCGGGCGTCGTGCAGCAGTTCGCGCGCCCGATAAAGCACGCGCGCGCTGGACATCGCCACCCGCGACGGGAACACCGCGCTGGCGCCGCCGGTCAGCTGATGGGTGAAACCGATCGCCGCCGTGCCTTCGCCATCCAGCACCAGCGCGCCCACGCGAATCTGCCGCAGCGATGCCGTATCGATGCGCTCCACCGTGATGCGCCAGGCATCGGCCTGGAACGGCGGCGGCTTGAGATCGCTGCGCGCGGGCTGCACATCGAGCGTCACCGCGTCGGCGCGGAGCGGACCGAAACGCAGCTCGCGCCGCAGCAGCGGCCACCAGCGAAAGCTGCCGCTGGCCGATGCGCCGCGGGCGCTCCACATCAGCCGGCGCACCTGTCCGCGCAGGCGCAGATCGCGCATGTGGATATCGCCCGGCCACAGCGTCCACGCCGAGGCCCACTGCGCGTGGAAAATCTGCGGTCGGCTATTCACCGCCGCCGCCGTGCGCGGCAGGTTGAGCAGCACATTGCCGGCGATCAGATACAGCACATACAGCGCAGCCGACAACCACAGCAACCGACGCAGGGGCACAGGCAGGGCGCGCATCGATTCGCTTCGTGATGGGGAAGCCCGAGCATGGCGAAGCCTGCGTGAGGATGCGGTGGAACGCGGCCGGTGCGAGGCAGCTGCCCGCTCGCCCTCGTCGATTCGCAAGCGGCGGCGGCAACAGGCTGTCGCCGGCCTGTCGATGGCATACTCTGCGCCTTGCGGATCGGGCGTTCCGATGCGCCTGCTGTTCGTCCCTGGCCTTGGCGCGCTGCTATTGCCATGCATCCTTGTGTGTCACACAGTTCGTCACACAGCCACTCTGCGCCGTATTTGAAATGGATCTGCATGAAGACCTCTCGTCTCCTGCTTGTGTTGCTGCTGATGGTCACCGCTCCCTTCTCGCTGGGCGCGCAGGACGCCACGGTGCGCATCGACCCATCTTCGACGCTGCAGCCAGCTTTGCGGAAAGCTCTGCTTCACATGGCCCAGAGGGAACAGCGCCCGCTCGATGCGCAGGCGCTGGCAACGTTCAAGTCGATCATTTCCCAATACGGCTGGCCTACCGTAGTTGCTGCAGGGCGTGACGGTGTGGATGCAGCTGGCGCTCTGCTGTTGCAGTCCCGCGCGGATTACGACTTTCAGAACGATTGCCTGCTGCAGGTGTTCCAGCAAGTGGGCGTGGACACGAATGCACGTGCGGCACTCGTTCTGAACGACCGCATCGAGCACTCCCAGGGACATCCTCAGCAAGGCGGCATGTTGTTCACGCTGACCCACGGCAAGGTGATGCTCTTGCCACCCTCTGATCCAATGAACGTCATCAATGGATTTCGTGGTGACTACGGGCTGCCACCTGTCACCGAAGATTTGCAGCGTCTTCAGACCGCCGTGGACGCGGGCGCTTCGCTTGCAGCGGCCATCAAAGCACCCCGTCTATCCACGACAACTCATCCGATTGGCTCGCCTTCACTGCGTGCCGAATTGGGAAAGATGGCGCTGAAGGACCAAGCCGTCCGCAATGCCTTCATACAAAGTGGCATGAAGCCGGGTTCGCCAGAGCAAGCAGCCGTCATCAAGGTCGATGCAGCGAACCTGGCAAGGCTGAAGGGTGTATTTCAAAAGTACGGATTCCCGAACAGCTCACAAGTCGGCCATGCCGGTGTGGGCAATGCATGGTTGCTGGTACAGCATGCTTCAAGCGACAAGCCTTTTATGGCCAAGGCGTTGAAACTTGCGCGTCCGCTGATGCTGAAGGGCGAACTGGCGCGCGGCAAATATGCGCTGCTGGTTGATCGCGTTCGTCTCCAGCAGGGCAAGAAGCAAGTGTATGGTTCACAGCTGAGGGGCAAACCGGGCCACTTCGTCGTGTTGCCGCTTGAAGATCCAGCCCATGTCGACCAACGTCGCGCAAAAATGGGGCTTGAACCGCTCGCGGACTATTTGCGCGAAACCAATGATGACTACACCCCCAAGTCGGTATCAAGCGTTTCGCCCGGGCCGGCCAAAGCCTCCACTACTTCGCCGTAATCTCTCGCCATGAATAAGCCTATTCCGTTGATTCCGCAGCGCCCGCTGTGGAAGCACATGCTGCTGCGCCGGCTGAAATTCCTGGCCTGGCTGATCGCCGTGCTGGTGATTGCCTTCGGCGGCACCTACCTGTTCGCGCCGCAGTGGCTGCTGCGCGCGAACTTCGCGCGCGAGGCGATGGCCGCGCATCTGGAGACGCATTCGGTGCAGGCGGGCGACACCCGCTGGGTCTACTACGAGGGCGGTGACGGCCCGACCATCGTGCTGCTGCACGGCTTTGCCGACAGCAAGGAAGTGTGGCTGCCGCTGGCCAAGCTGCTGACGCCGCATTTCCACCTGATCATTCCCGACCTGCCGGGCTGGGGCGCGTCCTCCCGCGTGGCCGGCGCCAACTACGACGTGGACGCGCAGGCGGCGCGGCTGCAGGCGTTTGTGCAGACGCTGGGGCTGCAGCGCTTCGTGCTGGTGGGCCACTCGCTGGGCGGCGCGATCGCCGGCGTGTATGCGGCCGGGCATCCGGAGCATGTCGCCGAACTGGCGCTGGTCGACTCGTTCGGCCTGAAATACACCGAGAACGCGTTTGCCCGCGAGGCGCTGGCCGGCAAGGATCCGTTCCTGTTCCACGACCGCGCCGGCTTTGCCCGCGCCAGCGCGCTGGCGTTCGAGAAGCCGCTGGATCTGCCCGGCCGCATCGTCGACGTGCTGATCCGGCGCAACCAGCGCGACAAGGCCTTCATCGAGCAGAACTTCGACCAGCTGCGCCAGCCGTCACAGTATCTGGCGCTGCAGAACCGACTCGGCCAGCTGCCGATGCCGGTGCTCGGCCTGTGGTGTCGCGATGACAAAATCATCGACGTTTCCGCGCTGGACAGCCTGCGCAACGGCCTCACCCATGCCAGCGCGATCGGCAGCAGCACGCTCAGCGGCTGCAACCACATGCCGATGCTGGAGCGGACGCAGGAAACCGCGCAAATTCTCACCGGCTTCGCGCTGTCGCATTGATCCAACCGTCGCGGCGGCGGCGCGGCCGTCCCTACGCGGCGCCGGTCAGCTGGCAGTCAGCGACCGGCCACTGCCGGTTGTGATTTGCCGGCGGCAACATGTGACAATGCCCACCGGAATACGGAGACCGGCATGCGCCCTCGCACGAAGATGGAATCATGCAGCGACCGATGAGGCGGCATCCCGCGCGGGCAAGCCTGGATGCCATCGTGCGGATGTCGTCCACGCGCTCCAATTACTGGGCCGAGGTGGTGGTGGATTCCACGCTGGCCGTCCTGCTGATCTGGGAAGGCTGGCAGCGCCACACCGGCGGTGCGCTGACCGCTGCACTGGCCGTCCTGCTGGGGCTGTTTGCCTTCAGCTTCGTGGAATATTTCTTCCATCGCTGGATGTTCCACACGCGCGTGCCGCTGTTTGCCGAAGGCCACCGGCTGCACCACGAGCGGCCGCTCGGCTACGACTCGCTGCCGTTCTTCCTGCCCGGCGCGGTGCTGCTGACGCTGACGGGCCTGTTTGTAATGATCGTCCCGGCCGGGTTCGCGCTGCTGCTGATGGGCGCGGTGACATCGGGCTACATCATCTACGGGCTGAGCCACTTCACCATCCACCACGTGCGCTTCAGGCAGCCGCTGCTGCGCAGCTGGGCCGCCCACCACCACGTGCATCATTACCACCCCGACAGCAACTTCGGTCTCACCACGCCGCTGTGGGATGTGTTGCTCGGCACGCGCTATGTGCGGCAGCCCAGAAAGGCCGGGCACTGACGCGTCAGCCCGAAAAAACATCCTGACCACCACGCCTCGCTTGCGCTGCAGCGGCAGGCCCTGCGTCCGGCTACTTTGACTTGCCGGAAACCTGGACGATCTCATTCAGCGTCACATGGATTCCGGTACCGGTGGCATCGGGCACGAAGTGCACCGGTACGAGATACAGCCCTGTGCAGTTGCGCACTGTCCATTTTTCGTTCCACGCCACGCCAACATTCGCCGGCGCCCCTTCAGGGAGTGCCGTATCGATCACCTCGGGCAGGCAGGTGCCGCCAACAGCGCCCAGCGCAGCTGCCACTTGAAATATCGCATCGTGCTGCAGCAGCGGCGATGCATACGAATCGCCCGGCAGCATGGGATACAGACTCGGCGTTCCCTCCTTGAAAATCACCAGCGCGATGTAATGCCGCCTCTCGCCGCAGGCGATGCCCTGCATCTGCTCCGTCCAGGCGCCGCTCACGATGCGTCCACGAGCATCCAGCTGCAGCGGATGGACCACCTTTGCGCGTCCCGTCCCGGGCTCGACAGCGGCGCTTTGGCAGTGCGCCGGGAGCCCGCTCTCATAGCGCTGATAGACCCTCCGCAGAGCCTGCTGATACGCCGGAAAATGGCGCATCTGATCCAGCGCGGCCTGCTCGCCCTGTGGTGCAGCCACAGAGCCTCCCAACAACATTCCAACCATCACCACGGCAGCAAGTGACATCGTCCATGACCTCGTTGAGTGGCTGCAGGATTCGGTAGCGGGAAAATTCCATGACGGATGCCACGCACCCATCGAGATCGAAATTGATGGTTCAGTCCGCGACGTCGCCGATCAGGCGGTCGAGTTCGGCCTTGAGGATGGCGCCGTGCTGGCGCAGCCAGTCGCGCTGTTCGCGCCAGTCGGGGAACAGGTGTTCGACCTGCGCCCAGAAGCGCGGCGAATGGTTGCGCACTTTCAGGTGGCACAGCTCGTGCGCCAGCACGTAGCGCAGCGCGGCCGGTGGCGCCAGCGCCAGCGCCAGATCGAGGTTGATGCGGTCGCGGGTATCCAGGCTGCCCCACAGGCTTTTCATCGGCCGAATCCGCAGCGAGGTCGGCGCCAGCCCCAGCTGCGGCACGTAGCTGGCCAGCCAGCGCGAGACGTCACGGCGAATGAGTGCCTCCAGGTGCGAGGCGAGCAGGCCGCGAGCGATTGGCAGCGCGCGCGTGTGCGGCCGCGGGATTACCAGCGTGAGGCCGCCGTCGCACGCCTCGATGCGCGGGTACGGGCCTTCGGCCCAGTCCAGCGTGGCGGTTTCGCCGCGCAGTGGAAACTCGGTGGCATGGCCCATGCGCAACGGCGGCAGCTGCTTGACGATCAGGTTCAGCTCGTCGAGCTTTTGCTCCAGCCAGTCGGCATGGCTGCGCAGGAACGCGCTGACCTGGGCCGGATGGGTGCCGTGCGGGTAGGACACGCGCGCGCCCTTGGTCGTGATGGTCAGGCGCAGCCGGCGCGCGCGCGGGTGGGCGGCTTTCAGCACCATGATGCTGTTGCCGCCCGCCGTCGCCAGTTCCAGCCAGTCGCCTTCCAGATGTTGCGCCATGCTGCTGTCCGAGGACACCTTGAGCCGTGATTGCGGTTTGCTTGAACGACGGACGACAGCGCTGCCTGCGGTCGATGCCGGAGGGTCAGTATGCCGTTTTGGACGTCCGGATGGGGCGAAATTTTCGTTCAGCTGTCGGCCGGGCGCGGCAACCCGAACCATTCCTCCAGCTTGGCCAGCAGCCGCTGCAGTTCCAGCGTCAGCAGGGCGAAGCTGGCATCCAGCTCGGCCTGCGCGTCCTGCTGGCTGTCGCCCAGCTCATCCATCACCACGTCGAGAAACTTCAGCTTGCGGATGATCAGGTCCTCGCCGAGCACGAAGCTGATCCGCTCATCGAAGGTGAGACCGAGCAGGAATACCTGCTTGCCGTTGCGCAGATGCTCCTTCACCTCCTCGGCGTCCAGGTCCTGGCGGCGGCATTTGGCGATCGCGCCGGTGGCGGTGGCCGGGTCGCGCAGCTCGCATTCGTCGCCCAGGGTGAGCCCGGCCGGCAGGTTGCCGCTGGCCAGCCAGTCGGTCATCAGCACGCGCGGGCCTTCCTCCGGTGCCAGCGGCACCGCCGGGAAGCTGCCCAGCGCCTCGCGGACCTGGGTCAGCGCGTTCTCGGCCGACTTGCGGCTGGCGGTATCGAGCACCAGCCAGCCGTTTTTCGCGTCGACGTAGGCGGCCATGCGCGAGCTGCGCACGAACGCGCGCGGCAGCAGCTCGGTCAGCAGATCCTCCTTGATCCGCTTGCGCTCGCGGCCGCCGACCTTGCGGCCCTCCTCCGCGGCGATCTTCTGCACCTTGCGCTGCAGCTCCTCGTTGATCACCTGCGCCGGCAGCAGCTTGTCCTCGCCGCCCACGGTGAGCAGGGTGCAGTGCTTGACGGTATGCGTGAGCGGCAGCTCCTCGCCGCGCCCGACCGGCGGCACGAAGCCCTTGGTGAACATTTCCAGCGGCCCGCAGGGGCGCAGCCGGTGCTCGCCCAGCGCCTCGTCGAGACGCTTGAGATCGGTGGCCACGGCGGGGGAAAAACGGAACAGCGTGAGGTTGCGAAAAAACATTCAATATCCGGATGGGTGGCAGCCCGAAGGCGGGATTTTCAGCACGGCAGCCCGGTGCAGGCTGCCTTTTGATCTTTCCGTTCGTCCTGCGCGTCGCGCCGCGAAGTCGAAGGACACGGCGTCGCGCAGTGAGCGAGCAGATCTCAGCGGCTGACGCTGGCGACCGCGGCGGCGACGGTTTCCAGGTTGTCGCGGTTGAGCGCGGCCACGCAGATGCGGCCGCTGTCGAGCGCGTAGATGGCGTACTCCTCGCGCAGCCGCAGCACCTGCGCCTTGCTCAGGCCCGAGTACGAGAACATGCCGGCCTGGCGCTGGATGAAGCCGAACTGCGGCGCCCCGTGCGCGGCCAGCCGCTCGACCAGGCCGGCGCGCATGGCGTGGATGCGCGTGCGCATCTCGCCCAGCTCGCGCTCCCACTGCGCGCGCAGTTCGGTGCTGCCGAGCACGCCGGCGACCAGGCTGGCGCCGTGCGCGGACGGGCTGGAGTAGTTGGCGCGTATGGTCTGCTTGATCTTCGACAGCAGCCGCGCCGCCTCGTCGCGATCGGCGCCCACCATCGACAGCGCGCCGACCCGCTCGCCGTACAGCGAGAACGACTTGGAATACGAGTTGGCCACCACGAACGCCTCGATCCCCGACGCCGCCAGCAGGCGGATCGCGGTGGCGTCCTGCTCGATGCCCTGGTCGAAGCCCTGGTAGGCGAGGTCGACGAACGGCAGCAGCCGGCGCTCGCGCAGCAGCGCGATCACCTGCTGCCACTGCGCCGCGTCCAGATCGACGCCGGTGGGGTTGTGGCAGCACGCATGCAGCAGCACCACGGTGCCCGCTTCCAGCCGACCCAGATCCTCCAGCATGCCGGCGAAATCGAGGCCGTGGCTGGCGGCGTCGTAGTAGCGGTAATCCAGCAGCGCAAAGCCGGCGGTGCGGAACACCACGTGATGGTTGCCCCAGCTCGGGTTGCTGATGGCGATTTTCGCGCCCGCGCCGGCCACCTGCCGCAGCAGGTCGGCCGCCACCCGCAGCGCCGCGCTGCCGCCGATGGTCTGCGCGGTGGCGACGCGGCCCGCGGCCAGCAGCGGCGAGTCGACCCCGAACAGCAGCTGCTGGGTGAGCCGGTTGTAGGCCGGCAGGCCGTCGATCGGCAGATAGCCGCGCGGTTTTGCCGCCGCCACCAGCGCCTGTTCCACCGCGTGCACGCTCGGCAGCAGCGGGATCTGCCCCTGCTCGTCGACGTAGATGCCTACGCCCAGGTTGATCTTGCCCGCACGGCTGTCGGCCAGGTAGGTCTCGGTCAGGCCCAGGATCGGATCGCCCGGGGCCATTTCAACGGATGCAAAGAAGGACACGTCGGATACTCGAAGCAGTTGGAAGGAAAGATGCCGGGCAGCGCTCGGGTCAGGCCGGCGCCGCGTGCGCCGCGAGGGCGGCGAAATCGAACAGCTGGCGATCGGCCAGGTGCGAGGGTGACACATGCGCCAGCGCGCGGAAAATGTTCTCGCAGCGTCCGGGCTGCGCATGCTCCCATTCGGTCAGCAGGTGCCGCACCGCCTGGCGCTGCAGGTGGTCCTGCGAACCGCACAGGTTGCACGGGATGATCGGAAAGCTCTGCTGCGCCGCGTACTCGGCGATGTCGGCCTCGCTGCAGTAGGCCAGCGGCCGGATCACCACGTGGCGGCCGTCGTCCGAGCGCAGCTTGGGCGGCATCGCCTTCAGCTGCGCCTGGTAAAACAGGTTCAGGAAAAACGTGGCGAGGATGTCGTCGCGATGATGGCCCAGCGCGATCTTGCTGATGCCGTTGGCCGCGGCCCAGCTGTACAGCGCGCCGCGGCGCAGGCGCGAGCACAGGCTGCACAGGGTCTTGCCGGCCGGGATCAGCCGCGTCACCGTGCTGTAGGTGTCCTGCTCGATGATCTGGAACGGCACGCCGCGCGCGCGCAGGTAATCAGGCAGCACGTGTTCGGGAAAGTCCGGCTGCTTCTGGTCGAGGTTCACCGCGATCAGCTCGAAGCGCACCGGCGCCTTCGCCTGCAGCTGCAGCAGCAGGTCCAGCAGGGTGTAGGAATCCTTGCCGCCGGACAGGCACACCATCACCCGGTCGCCGTCCTCGAGCATGCCGAAATCCATGTCCGCCTGGCCCACCTGGTGGCGCAGTCGGCGGGCCAGCCGGTCGGCCGCGGCGGCAGGCGTGCGGGGTGTCTCGGGCAGGGCGGACATGACAGGCGATCAGGCGGTGGCGGGCGACCATTGTAACCGGCAGCTTTCTGCCGCCCATGCTCCTAAACTAGGGCGATCCCTCCCGCCGTCCTCGCCGTCCGCCGCCATGCAGATCCAGGATCACTCCAAAATCGTCCATCTGCTGGCCGAGCTGCGCATGGAGCACCGCGACCTGGATGCGGCGATCATCCAGCTGGCCAGCTCGATCGGTCGCGACGAACTGCAGCTGACCCGCCTGAAAAAACGCAAGCTGCTGCTGAAGGACAACATCGCCCGGCTCGAAAGCAAGCTGATCCCCGATCTCGACGCCTGAACCCCGGCGCCGCATCCCCGCCACCCGCCTGCCGGAACCCGCATGCAGCCACTCGAACCGATCCATCTGCAGGACGAGTACGTGCTGCTGGAACCGCTGCGGCTGGAGCACGCGCCGGAGCTGGAGGCCGCCGCCGCCGATGGCGAACTGTGGCAGCTGTGGTTCACCAGCGCGCCGGGGCCGGGCCAGGCCCGCGGCTACGTCGAGCAGGCGCTGAACGGCCAGGCCGCCGGGCTGATGCTGCCGTTCGCGGTGCGCGAGAAAACCAGCGGCGCGATCGTCGGCACCACCCGCTACTACGACTACGTGCCGGAGCTGCCGCGGCTGGCGATCGGCTACACCTGGTACGCCAGGCGCTGGCAGAAAAGCCATCTCAACAGCGCCTGCAAGCGGCTGCTGCTGCGCCACGCGTTCGAGACGATCGGCTGCGTGGCGGTGGAGTTCCACACCGACCATCGCAACCTCGATTCGCAGCGCGCGATCGAGCGCCTCGGCGCGCAGCGCGACGGCGTGCTGCGCGCGCACAAGCGCCGCCCCGACGGCAGCCTGCGCCACACCGTGTGCTACAGCATCGTGGCCAGCGAATGGCCGGACGTGCAGCGCTGGCTGACCCTGCGGCTGCAGCGCCTGGCGTCGTCCCAGCGACACGCAGCGGCCGGCGTCACAGCAGCCGGTTGACCAGTCGGTCCAGCCGGGTACGGTTG
>VFSW01012922.1_pt1 | contig 11624 bp, 11 predicted proteins | sample 5358111 | NCBI WGS metagenome assembly VFSW01 (sample SAMN11554181, study PRJNA540505) | mine drainage metagenome | isolation source: sediment from site ElyBrook_90M | place: USA: Ely Copper Mine, Vershire, VT | collected 2017 | reverse complement strand
GCGAATCATCCGGAGACTTGAAAGCGCCTTCAGGAAGCGCCCGATCTCTGGGGGGGAAGTTTGAAGTGCAATTCCGATCGCATGTTTCTCACGCGTTTGCCGCATGTTTCTGCCCCAATTCTGGGGGTTAGAAGACGCTCAGATCACGCCGGAGTGTCGCTTTAAGATTTGCGGGAGGTTTTGCGAGAATGCTGAGCGCGCCATCACGACGTTCGCGCCGGCTTCCTGCGCCTGTTGCTTGAGTTCGCCCTGCACGTGAGATAAATACCCGATCAAGCTAATCCGCTTCATCTCGCCATTACCTTTCAACTTCGAAATGAGCTTGAGCGGCTGCACCGCGCTGAAGTTCAGATCCAGGATGATGAGCAGCGGTTTCTCGTTGGTGGCCTTGTCGATGACATCTCGTTCGGACTTCACGAATTCCACTTCCAAGCCGGCCCGTTTGGCAGCGTCGCCGATCTTGACTGTGAACAACAGATCTTCCACCACCGCCAGGATCTTCTTACTTCCGTGGTTCTGCATAAAATGCTACACGCCTGCTCTTGCCGCTTGCTCCCCCTGAATGAGTTTTACCTGCAAACTTGAAACTGCAAGTTGTGTGGAAGGTCAAAATTATTCTAGCATGACGAGGTGTGCGTTCCGGCGCGCCCCGGCGGGTTGTCTTAGATCGGACGGGTGTTGTTGGAGATGGGGGATCGCGAAATGACGATGCAGTCGTTTGTATTCGAAAATGCTGAGGCGGCCTCGGAAGCCTGCGCCCGCAAAATCGTCGAACTCCTGGGACGCGCGCTGGCCACTGAGCCCCGCGCTTCCATGGCTGTGTCGGGAGGAAGCACGCCCAAACTGATGTTCGCCGAAATGGCTAAAGCCAACTTCGATTGGAGCAACGTTCATCTCTTTTGGGTGGACGAGCGCTTGGTCCCGCCCACCGATTCCCAAAGCAACTATAAGCTTGCCAAGGAAAACTTCAGCGATCCGGCGCATTTCCCCTCTGCCAACGTACATCGCATTCAGGGTGAGCTTCCGCCCCAGGAAGCCGCGAAACTCTATGAGGACGATATCCGCGCGTTCTTCAACTTGTCGCCTGGCGCGATTCCCCAATTCGACATCGTTCATCGCGGCATGGGACCCGACGCGCACACCGCCAGCCTTTTTCCGGGCGAGCCGCTGATCGACGATCGCCGCAACCTGGTGGCCGCGGTGTACGCCGAGAAATTTCACCAATGGCGCGTCACTCTATTGCCGGCCGTGCTGGAGGCCGCGCGGCGTACGCTGATGCTGGCCGCGGGCGACGACAAGGCCGAGCCGCTCAAAGCCGTGCTGCATCAGCCTTACGATCCCAAGAAATACCCGGCCCAAATCACAACCTACGATGGCCATGGCGTGATCTGGTACCTCGACAAAGCGGCCGCGAGGCTGATCGGTTGACGGCCACTCGCCGTCTCGCCGCCCATCGCGTTTTCCCGCAATGACCGCGCTCGTGTTATCGGCCGGCGGCATGTACGGCGCTTATCAAGCCGGGGCATGGAAAGCGCTGGCCGATGTTTTCCATCCCGACCTGGTGGTCGGCGCTTCCATCGGCGCCGTCACGGGCTGGGCGATCGCGGGCGGCTGCGATCCCGACGAGCTGGTGGACCGTTGGCTGCATCTCGAAGCCGCCGAACACTTTCGCTGGAAGTTTCCCCGCTCGCCAATCCATGGTGTTTTCGACACCACGCCGCTTCAGCACGCCATTCGCGATATCTACGAATCCTTTCAACCACGCACGCACTTCGCCCTGGTGGTCACCGATCTGATGAAGCTGTGCCCCCGCATTATTCGCGGCAATGAAGCGAGCTGGCAGCATTTAGTGGCCACCACCGCCATCCTCGGCCTGTTCGACCAAGTGCGCCTCGGTGGGCGTATTTACTCCGATGGAGGCCTGCTTTCCGCGGTTCCGCTTTGGGTTGCCGCCGAGATGGGCGCAACCAAAGTTCTGGTGATCGATGTTCTTCCAACGCCGCCCGGCAACGTCGCCCGGATCGTGGTTGGCGCTATCCGCGCGCTCTCGCCTTTTCGCGCGCCGGCAGTCAAGGGCCTCGAAGTCGTTCGCCTGGCGCCGCCGCGGTTGCTTGGCCCGCCCCTCCAATCCATTTACTGGACGCGCGCCAACGCGGAGTCCTGGATCCGGGCCGGGGAAGAGCAGGGCGCAGCAATAAAACATTCCATTGCGAATTGTTTTGAGCGAGAATAGATGCTGACATGCCGGCATACCAAATCCACCGTTTGAAGGAAACACAGCGCCAGCAGTTTCGCTGGGCGCCGCATACCCCGGGCGTCACCATCGTCAAGTTGAAAGACTACGAACCGGGGTCCGCCGTCGAAGCGGCCAGCCCCTATGCTCTGTGGCTGGCCTTACGCGAGAGTGACAACGCGCTCGCCGTCGGCGATCTTATCGAAGCCGTGGGCGCAGCGCCCGCAGGCGAACTCCGCATTCTCAAATACATAGGATTTGAAGAAGCGCGCTGGTTCGTGCCGGAACCGGCTCCGAACGCCACGGGAGAGCCAGTGGCGGTACGATAGGATTAACTGAGTATGTATAACGATCCCGCCGCGTGGGATCGGATCAACTCCTTCGCGTTGGTCAGCTATATCCCCGAACCATTGGCGGGTTATCTGGATCGGCTGCGGCAGGAGTTGGTACCGAACTGTTTTTTGCGCGCCCACGTGACGATCTTGCCGCCCCGTCCGATTAGCTCCTCGCCGGAGGCGGCCTGGAAAACCGTCCAAACTCTTGCTTCGCGCTTTGCTCCCTTTGACGTTGAAATGACTCGAGTAGAAGTGTTTCCGGTGTCGGATGTAATCCACATTGGCATCGGCCGAGGCCGGGAAGAACTGGAGCGCCTGCATGGGGAGTTGAACGTCGAAGGCCTGAAATTCGCCGAGCCCTATCCTTACCACCCGCACATCACGCTGGCGCAAGATCTGAAGGGCGACGAAGTGGACGAGCTGGCTCGAGTAGCCCGGGCACGTTGGGCCGAAAGCGATGTTCCCAAGGTCTTCCACGTCGAGAAGGTTTTCTTCGTCCAGAACACGCGCCGCAAGCAGTGGCTGGACCTGGGCGAAAGCGCGCTCGGCCACCGGGAGTCGCGATTGGTGGGGGAACTGGTGGACCTGCTGACGGGCTAGCGCCGACGAGATCACCATCGCGCGGCTACTATAGACCGCGATCACGCCAATACGCTGGCCTTCGCCGGGCATGTGCCACGGCGACGATCTCGATGCCTCCCGTTCCTTCGCGAAACACAATCAGGTACGGAAACTTGTGGAGCATCGCTCTGCGAGTTCCCAATTGGTGCAACTGATACTGCTCAGGATGCCCCGAGATCAGATCAATTGTTCGGTCGAGTTCATTCAGAAACGCTTCGGCGGCGCTGCGACTGCGTTTTCCGTACCATTCCGCCGCGGCCTCGGCCTCCTCAAGGGCCGCAGGATGGATACGGACACTCTGGCCCGGCAACGCTACCGGCGAGCTGAGAGACGGCGGCGCGCCTCATCCCACTGAACCAACTTCGTGGTTCCGCTGTCGATTTCTTGCAATCGCCGCTGGATCTCCTCGCGCCAGGCTTCCTCGGCATCTTCATCCACTTCTGTGTCCAGACTGTCCACCAGTGGGCCGATCAGCGCGGCGCGGGCTTCAACAGGTAGCGCCAGCGCGTCTTTCAAAACCTCTGCCGCATCCCGTGACATGCTTACAGTTTACTCTTCCTGGACGCCGCCATCTCTTGCCCTTGTTGCGGTCAGGTGGAGGCGCTGAAATCTCGACGGCGCAGTCGTGCAGTGCGCGTAGCGTCGCAAAAGCTTACGTTCCGGCGCTCGGCGGGCGTGAGTGAGAGCATCAACGGATCAGCGTCAGATCCACGCCGTCGGCACTGTAGTCGGTGAGACCGGACTGATCGTCGGTTGCCATGAGTTTCTGAAACCGGGATAGCTTGCCAAGCGCGACCGCCAATCAGCGGATGCCGGCTTCAGGGCACACGCGGCCCACCATCACTCGCCCATAGACGAGCTCAAATCCCGCGCGTTCGTAGTTGCGATGGGAAATGCCGCCAGGCGCCACCGACGCAGTCGCGAGATCGCAGCCCAATTGCGCCGCCCTTCGCAGCCGATGCCCGATCAGCGCGAGTTGTAGCCCACGGCCCCGCGCGTGGACCAGCGTCGAGTCGCCGAACAGCGTTGCTAGTCCCGCGTGAACGCCCATCGCCGCCGCGCCAGCGCGCGCCCCGTCCCAGATACCGAAGAATGACTCCGGCCACGGATTCGCCGACATCATCATTGCCACCTGCTCCTCTGGAACATCGTCTTGCCCCGCGAAACCTTGCATTACCAAACGCACCCAGGACGGATATTCGTGTGCTGTAACCGGTTCAACGCGGATGCTGGGAGCAAGGTCGGCAAACACCTGGTCCGGATCGAGACGGCGCACCAGGACATTCGCGATCTCTCGAATCACGTAGCCACGCTGTTGCAACATCGGCAGCAAGCTGGGGTCAGCCAGCGCGCAGAGGTCGATGATGGCCGCTGATCCGCGGTCATGAAAGAAAGCTTCCAGGCGGTCCAAATCGCAAGACTCAACCGGGCCTCTCAGGCCGGCGCCAATCGCCTGAGTCACCGGCGAATCCACTTGATGGAATATGGCCCAGCCGCCTGCGATCTCCTCGACGGAAACGTTAGAGGTGGAAACCGCCGCGGAATGCGCATGTCCGGCTTCGATTCTGCGCGCGAGCGCCATATCGGTGCTCGAAAATACCTGTGTCATTTGTTCGCTCCAATGCTTGAATTGGTCTTGGTTTGCGGAAGAGAAGTGACGCCGATCCATCGGGCACACGAATCCCGCAGTCGGGCTCGAAGGAATTGGATCAGCGTCTAGCGAACAATCACAGGCGTACTGACAGTGTACCTCTGAACCAGCATCACTTCTTCTCTTCTCCAGCGTTTCGCTCTCTGGCTCGGCCGGGCGGAGGGGAACATCGCTTCCGCACGGCGAAATCCCTTTGCGCCGGATACATGCTCGCCAGATTGGACAACCGGCAGTGGGAATCGCGATGCTGTGAGGCAACCGACCACGCCAAACTCTATGGTATTGTCGGTTAGGCAATAGTTCTCCGTCCCGGTTACGGGAAGGTTAGGGCTAGGCATTGTGGCGTTCTACAAATACCCCCAAGATATAGCTAACTACCCGCTTTACTTTCCCCCGAAGGGCGGTTAACATAGACCCATCCCCCGAGACGATAATGGAAGGGGAAGCTATTTTGCTGAAGCTCAAGCGGGTCGAAATACAAGGTTTTAAGTCGTTCTTCGACAGAACCGAGATGAAGTTCGCCGGTTCGGGGATCGCGGCCGTGGTTGGCCCCAACGGCTGTGGAAAATCCAACCTCAGCGACGCGATGAGCTGGGTGCTGGGCGAGCAGTCGGCCAAGAGCCTGCGCGGGGCCAGGATGGAAGATGTCATCTTCGCCGGCACGCGCGACCGCAAACCGCTTGGCCTGGCCTCGGTCACCATGACGTTGGTGGATCCGTCGGCGGAAACAGCGCATCACGAACAGAACGGCCACGCCAACGGGCATGCGAACGGCCATCACAAGCCCAGCGAGGTCACCATCACACGGCGGCTGTTTCGATCGGGCGAAAGCGAATACCTGATCGACGGGAAGACCGCCCGGCTGCGCGATATCCAGGATTTGTTCATGGGCACCGGCCTGGGGCCGGAAAGCTACGCCATCATCGAGCAGGGACGCATCGGGCAAATCCTGAGCAACAAGCCGCAGGACCGGCGCGCGATCATCGAAGAGGCCGCGGGCATCGGCAAATTCAAAACCAAGAAACGGCTGGCGGAAGCCAAGCTGGAAGGCGCGAAACAGAACCTGTCGCGCGTGTTCGACATTTTGGAAGAGGTGGGCCGGCAGGTGAATTCGTTGAAGCGGCAAGCTTCCAAGGCGCGGCGCTATGAAGAACTCAAGACCGAGATGATTGCGCACCTGCGCGGTTCGTTGACAGCCCGCTTTCGGATGCTAGAGCGCGATGCCGCCAAAACCGCCCTCGATCTGAACCTCGCCAGCGCCGATTTCCAGAACCTGTCCACCCAGGTGACGGAGCGTGAGCGGGAATATGCCGACCTGCAAGAAGCCTGCTATCGCAACGATGCGGAACTGGCCGAGGCGCGCCGTCACCTTGCCAATCTACAGCTAGAGCAAGAGCGCACGCGGGGCCGGCTGGATTCGCAGGCGCAGCAGATCGGCGCCATGGAGCAGCGCCTCTGGCAGGGAGAGACGGAATCGCAGGAGCTCGAGAAGCGGCACGAACAGTTGCGGCAGGAGCTGGAAGCGCATCTGCGGTCGGTGGTCGAACTGGAGGCGGAAATCCAGTCGGCGCGCGAGCGGTTATCGGCCAAAGCGGCCGAGCGCGAACAGATTCAACAGGCTCTGCAGCAGCGCGCCAAGACGCTCGAAACCGGGCGGCAAAATGTGCTGCGATTGCTGGGCGAATCGTCGGCGCTCAAGAACCAGTTGGTGCAAATCGGCGAATATTTGCAGGGTTTAGACCGCGATTCGGCGCGTTGCCAGCGCGATGAGCAGACGGCCGGCGCGGATCTGGAGCGGCACGCGGCGGTGAAGGCGGAATTGTCGCGGAGGATGTCGGCCGGGCAGATGGAGCTGGAGTCCACTGCGGACAAACGGCGGCGCGTGGAAGAAGAGCTGAATACGCGCAAGACGCAAGCCGCGGAAGCTCGCAAGCTGCTGGATCAGTTGCGCACCGATGCGTCGCGTTTAAAGGCGCGCAAGGATTCGCTCGAAGAGATCCTCTCGCATCGCGCCTACACGGCTGAGAGCGTGAAGCGCTTGTTCACAGCCATCGAACGCGGCGAGGCCGAGGAGTTTCACGCCGCTGGCGTGCTGGCGGATTTTGTGGAAGTGGAACCGGCCTACGAAAAGGCCACCGAAGAATTCCTGCACGAAGAGCTGGAATACGTGGTGGTTCAGAACTGGAGCGACGCAGAACGCGGGATCGACCTCATGCGTACCGACCTGGACGGCCGGGCGACATTCCTGGTGCATCCGGAAGCCGGCGGCCAGATGCAGGCACTGGAAACTCTGTCGGAGGACGAAGGAGTGGCCGGCCGGCTCAGCGATCATCTCCGATTCACCAATGGCTTTGCAAGCGCGCCCCGCGATTTGCTGCCTCGGCTGGCGCATTGTTTTTTGGCGAAAGATCGGCCGGCGGCGCAACGGCTGGCGACCGAGCATCCGGAATGTTTCTTCCTGCTGCCGGATGGCGTGAGCTATCACGGCCACGCGGTGAGCGGCGGTAAAAAGACGGGCAGCGGTCCGCTGGCGCTGAAGCGCGAATTGCGCGAGCTGACCGGAGAAGTGCAAGTGAAGCAGCGCGCGGTGGAAGGCACGGCCACGGCGCTGGATCAATTGGAACGCGAGATCGCGGGTTTCAGCGAGGATCTGGAGAGCCTGCGATCGCTGCAACAGAAGCAGGAGAAAGACGCGCTGGCGCTGGATCACGAGCATCGGCAGTTGGCCGAGGAGTTCACGCGGGCGCAGTCGCGGTTGTCGGTGGCGCGATTGGAACTGGAGCGGCTGCGGCAGGAACGCGGGCGCGCTCATGAGCGGCAGGAACGCGACCAGCAGTTGCTGGATGAACGGGAAGCCGCGCGGTCGGTGGAAGAGCAGGTTCTGGAGCAGTCGCGCGCCGATTTCGAAGAGCTCCAAACGCTCGCGCACAAGTCGGGGGAAGAGCACGGCGCGCTGCGAGCGGAGTTGGCTCAATTTGAAGAGCGGCAACGTTCCGAGCGCGCTACCCAGGCGCGGCACGAAACGGGCATCGCGGCGGCGGCGGCGCGGCGGCGCGAAATCGCGGCGGAGATGGAACGCCTGGGAGTGGAGCGGGCGCGTCTGCTTTCCGACAACATCGAACTGGACCGGCGCGCCGGCGAGCTGCTGGAGCTGATTCGGGCTTCTGAAGAGACGGTGGCGCAGTTGACGGCCCGGGAGACATCGCAGCGGTCGGATCTCGCGGCCCTCGACGAGGCGCTGAAGCAATTGCGCACGGCGGTGCAGGCCGCGCAGGAGCGGCGATCGCAGATCGAATTGGATTTGGTCCGAAAGCAGGCCGAGCTGAAGTTTTTGGACGAGACCAGCCGCAAGGAACTGGGCGTTCCGGCCGAGGAATTGGGCGGTGACGAAGAGGCCGTGCTGGACGAAGCGGGGCTCATCGAGGCCGAGCAAAAGTATCAGGAAGTGAAGGCGCGGATTGAGGCGCTGGGGCCGGTGAATCCGCAGGCTCTCGAAGAATTTCAAGAAGCGCAGCAGCGCTACGATTTCCTGAACGCGCAGCGCCAGGACTTGCTCGATTCCATTCGCGATACAGAGAAAGCGATTCACGATATCGATGTGGAATCGCGCAAGAGGTTTACGGATGCCTTCGAGGCTGTCAACGGCTACTTCCGCGAGATGTTCCGCACCCTATTTGGCGGCGGCGTAGGCGAGATGCGGCTCACCGACGAGACCAACATCGCCGAGTCCGGGATCGACATCGTGGCGTCGCCTCCGGGCAAGCGGCTCCAGAGTGTTCTGCTGCTGTCGGGTGGCGAGAAATCGCTCACCGCGATGGCGTTGTTGATGGCGATTTTCCAATACACGCCGAGCCCGTTCTGCATTCTCGACGAGGTGGACGCGCCGCTGGACGAGCCGAACATCGAGCGCCTCACCCGGCTGATTAAAACCATGTCGGCGCAGACGCAGTTCATCGTGATCACGCACGCTAAACGGACCATGGAAGCGGCGCAGTCGCTTTACGGCGTCACCATGCAGGAGCCTGGCGTTTCAAAGCTGGTGTCGGTGCGGTTCGGCGAAGAGGCGCTCGCTCCTAAGCCGGCTGCGCAACTGGCCATGCAGGGCGCGGCGAATTAAGGCTTCGCGAAGCGTCCCCTTATTTTCGGTAGACGACTCCGCCTTTCATCACGAATGTGACTTTCTCTAAGACGCCGATGTCCGTGAGCGGATTGCCGGGAACCGCGACGATGTCGGCGAAGTAGCCGGGCTTCAGCGCTCCAATCCGATCTTGCCAGCCCAGCAGCTTGGCGCCGTTCAGAGTGCCGGCCTGCAGCGCGGCAAGAGGAGCCATGCCGTACTTCACCATCAGCGCGAATTCGCGGGCCTGCGTGCCATGCGGAAAGGGACCGACATCGGAGCCCATCGCGATGGGAACACCGGCGGCGAGCTGCTTCGAGAAATCGCGCGCGTGCAGCTCCAGTAACTGGCGCTCGTGCGCGGCCTGTTCCGGCGTGGCGGCGTGCTCCATGAAATAGTCGACGATGGTGAAGGTCGGAACGGCGAAAATTTGCTTAGCGTGCATCAGACGCATGGTTTCGGCCGAGATCTGGCAGGCGGGATCGAAGGAGACAACGCCCGCCCGCGCGGCGTACAGCGTGCCCGGTTCCCCCGTGGCGTGGACTGCGACGTGTTTGCCTACGCGCGCGGCTTCCTGAATCGCGGCGGTGAGCTCGGCTTCAGTGTATTGATACGGCGTTGTGAGCTTGCCGTCGCTCACCGAATCCCGGCCGGTTTCGTAGATCTTGATAAAGTCGGCGCCGAGCTTGAACTGTTCGCGCATGGCGGCGACCAGTTCATTTGCGTTGTTGGCCCAGGTGGCGTTCGGTAAGACGCGCTGCTCGGGGTTGTAGCCGATGGCGTCTTCGTGGCCTCCCAGAATGTCGATGGCATTGCCGCTGATCCGCATGCGCGGGCCGGGGATAAGGCCGCGATCGATGGCGTCGCGTACGGCGGTGTCGGCGGCGCCCGCGCCTTCGGTTCCCATGTCGCGTTCGGCGGTGAAGCCCGCCATCAAATCGTCGCGCGCGGCAAGTGTCGCCAGAATGGTGCGCTTGGGGACGGATTCCTGGACGGTCTGCAGATCCTCGGCGCCGGGGTGCAGAAAGAGGTGTACGTGGGCGTCGATCAGGCCCGGCAGCAGCGTGGTGTCGCCGAGATCGACGATCTGCGCGCCGGAGGGATGGGCCACCGAAGCTCCGACGGCAGCGATGCGGTCGCCTTGAATCAAAATCTCGCCAGGTGCGGTGACGTTGCCGGTTTCGATGTCGAGCAAGCGCGCGGCGTGCAGAACTATCGGCGGCTGCGGCTGCGCCGAAAGCGACACCGCGACAATCAGGAGCAGGATCGCGCGGCTCATGACACGGAAGTTCCGGCAACGCGCGATGCTTCCAAAACCTGCTCGACTTCCGATTGATAGCGCTTCAGCAGATGTTCATTGGCGGCTTCGAATCGCATCACGAGAACCGGCTGTGTGTTGGACGCGCGCAGAAGTCCCCAACCCTCCGGGAAGATGACGCGGACGCCGTCGATATCGATGGTCTTGTATGTTTTCTTGAAATGCTCGGCGACGCGCGCCACCAGATCGAACTTGAGTTCGTCCGGACAATCGACGCGAATTTCAGGAGTAGACACAGTCTTTGGTACGCCCGCCAGTTGCGCCGAAAGCGGCTGGCCGGATTTCGCAACGATCTCGATCAAGCGGCAGGCGGCGTAGAGAGCGTCGTCGTAGCCGCGATAGCGATCGCCGAAAAACATGTGGCCGGACATTTCGCCCGCCAGCTCGGCATGCTCTTCCTTCATTTTGGCTTTGATGAGGGAGTGGCCGGTTTTGTACATGATCCCGTTGCCGCCGAGTTTGGCGATCTGGTCGTACATTACTTGCGAGCATTTCACTTCGCCGATGAAAGTGGCGCCGGGCTTGCGTTGCAGGATCTCGCGGGCGTAGATGAGGAGCAGTAGATCGCCATAGATGACGTTGCCGCGTTCGTCGACAGCGCCGATGCGATCGGAGTCGCCATCGAAGGCCAGGCCAAGCTCCGCGCCGGTCTCGCGAACTTTGGCGATCAGGCTCGCTAGATTGGCGGGTACGGTGGGATCGGGGTGATGATTGGGGAAGTGACCGTCCATGTCGAAGAAAAGCTCAGCGGCGTCGACATTGATTTTCTGAAAAATGCGATGGATCACCGGGCCGGCGGTTCCGTTGCCTGCATCGGCGACAACCTTGATGCGGCGATCCAGGTGGAACTGAGCCGCCACCTCGTCCACGTAGGGAGTGACGGCGTCGCTGGTGGACAGGGTTCCGCGGCCGGTTTCGAAATCGGCGCGCTCGATCAGGTGGAGAACTTCCTGGATGGCTTCGCCGTGCAGCGTGCCAGTGCCGCAAACGCTTTTGAAACCGTTGTACTCGGAAGGATTATGGCTTCCGGTGATCATGATGGCTCCGTGAGCGTTCAAGTTTTGCGCCGAGTGATAGAGCACGGGCGTGGGAACGACGCCGATGTCGGTGACGTTGCAGCCGGCCGCCAGCAGACCTTGGACCAGCGCGTCGCGGAGCCGGGTGGAACTCAGGCGGCAGTCACGTCCCAGGTTGATGTTCGCGCCGCCGCCGTGGCGCCGCAGGTAGGGGCCCAGGCCGCGCCCAAGCTGTTCGACGTCGGGGCTGAGGAGTTCGGAATCCGCGATACCCCGGATATCGTACTCGCGGAAAATGGTCGGCTTGAGCATCTTTTGATTTTAAGCGACCGG
>VFSW01012921.1_pt1 | contig 11624 bp, 15 predicted proteins | sample 5358111 | NCBI WGS metagenome assembly VFSW01 (sample SAMN11554181, study PRJNA540505) | mine drainage metagenome | isolation source: sediment from site ElyBrook_90M | place: USA: Ely Copper Mine, Vershire, VT | collected 2017 | reverse complement strand
CTCACTCCGAAACGCTCGGCTAACTCCGACAGGCTCCCCTTGCCTCCGTCGAAGGCCTCAAGCAGCTTGCGCCGCAAATCATCCGAATAAGGTCGCCCCATAGCATGTGCGCGCAGAATCGCCGCCCTTTCTATACACCTTCAGGAGAAATGCGCCAAATGCTGCGCGTCTTGTTATATGTGCCTACTGCTTATCCGATGGGTGCGCCGTGATTGTAGAGCAAGGCTTGCGTGCCGGTGGGCAGGCCGGTCTGCGCGGCCACCACGGAACATTTGATCTTGAGCAGAAAGAAGATATTCGCGTTGGACATGCGGAGAGTCTCGTAGTTTCCCTGTCCTTTGGCGATGATGACGTCGGCACTGTTAAAGCATTCCTGAAATGCCGGGCTACAATCCTCCAGAATGGTTCCAGGCGCATCAGAGCCGTTGTCGATTACTTCCGCGATTCGATTGAGGCCGGCACCCTGCGCGTCGGCCAGTGTAGCGTCATTGACAACCGGTCCTCCGCGTACCGCGACTGTTACATGCCCAGCCGGCAACCTCTCGATGAGCAGCCTGTCGAAGACAATCTCTCCAGTGTTGTCGGCAAGGTAGAGGATATGGTTGGCGGTTGCAAGCGTGATGCGGAAAATAGACAGATCTCCGCTGAAGGGCTCGCTAAGAACTGCCTGAAGAGTTTGCATGATCTCGGAATCCTGGAGATCGGCATTCACGCCCAAATCGATGATATTGCCGGCGATTGCCAGCCGCACTGCATAAGAGAAGGAGTCTTCTGCTTCGGCAATCTTCGCTTCAAGTTCGGGAAGTAACTCCAAGGCAAGCTTGTTGTAGCGTAGCTTTGCATCCCGATATAGGTCGTCCACTCCCATCAATTCGTGCAACTTGCGATGAACATACTGGCTCATTGCGGGAGCGGTGTGCTTTGGATCCCTCGTTGCAGTTATCCGCAGCGCATCTCGCATAATTTGCTCATGCACTGCTGTGTCGGATGTGGCTAGCCTTGCCGCTGCCAGCGCATCGCCTAGAAAGCACGGAATGCAGTCGAGATCGAGCCCTATGTTTCACCTGAATATGCAAGTTTAAGCCAGCTTGCCTTCGAGGGTGTAAGTAAATAGCTGAGCAACCTCAAAAAAACTAAGTCCGTTCAGACTGTGAAAGAATGAGAACTAAGGGACTGAGAATTCGAAAGGAAAGCTTAGACTAGAGAAATATCGCTTGCTTTGCTTCGCCGATCATTTGTATGAACGAGCCCACACCGACAAAGTCAAGATGCGGATAGTCAATGATCTCTTCTTCCTTCAGGCCCATCACATTCATTGACATCTCGCAGACGTGGATTCGCACGCCGTATTCCGCTGCATCCTTCATCAGTTCCTCTAAGCTCTTTACACCGCGCTGCTTCATCACAGAGCGAATCATGATGGGACCAATACCGGCCATCTGCATCTTCGAGAGTGGAAGCGCACGCGAGCTCGATGGCAGCATCCAGCCGAACATCTTATCGAGCATTCCCTTGCGCGTCTTCTTTCTGGGATCGCGAAGAGCGGCTGTTGCCCAAAAAGTGAAGAACATATCCACCTCCATGTCGTAGGCAGTCGCGCCCAGGGCAATGATGAAGGCCGCAATGGTTGAGTCCAAATTTCCTTCCATGACGCCGATAGCCAGGCGTTCGTTTCCGGCTGACTTTTCCAGCGAATCGACGCGGGCGGTCAGTTGTTCAATAGCGGTTTGCAGATTGAGTTCTGTGGCAGACATGGAGTTTATCCTTTGTGGGTTAAAGTGATTACATTTCACTGGAAGCAACGGCCCCGGATGCCTGAGGTACAGGAGCATTGGCCCAATGATGAAGCGCCAGCGCAAGCGTTCTGTAAAGTACGTGAGCAAACTTGGTGAGCGGCATCAGCACAATCAAATCCATGGCTAGCACGATGTGAGTGAGAAAGATTGTGTATCCCGCTATTGTTGGTTGAGGCAGATAAACAATCGCCTCAGTCGCGATGCCGGTGAGTACCGTGGCCGTGATGAGCAACAGAAAAAACCAGTCGGAAAATGAAGTGCGGTCATAGGGAGCTTCCTTGGCCTTAATGCGCCGAGCGATGGCGATAACAAGGCCATAGAGGCAGACCAAACCTCCGAGCAATCCCAACAAGCGTATGGGCGACAAGGGCGAAACAACGGAGCCGATGGGCTTGAGCATGAAGTCGAGTGTGGTGGCTAAGAGCATTGCCAGAAAGCCCCACAAAATTGTTCCATGCACAAACCACGGACGGCGATAGAGAGGCTCTATCGCTGTGGGCTGTTCTGTGTCGCAACTGCGGAAGCGGCCATGATTCAATGCGTCCGCGACTGCAAACCAGAGGGCTGCGGGAAGTGCTGCAATAGGAAATGCGGGCCGTCCGCCAGGGCGCTGCTTGCTCATTACGCGGTAGATCATCGAAAGCGCGCCGATTCCAACCGTCAATCCGATCACCGCGAACAGAACCACTCCGATGTCGTGTACCCAGACGCCGGGAACGAATTGAAAGAGCTCAAGCTGATTTCCATCTGGATAACCGCGATGCGAGAGTAGCAGCAGTGTAAAAAAAGCCGAGAAAGCCAGAAAGACTGCGATGTTACCGGCAACGGACTTATACATCCAGCGCGAGATACCGGTTACATCATAGCGCGAGATGGCGTAGCTTCGCGCCGCAGCCATGAACTGCGCCGGGTCCGCCTTGCGCGGACAGGTCTGAGTACACTCGCCGCATGCATAGCAGCGCCAGATGTCTTCTTCAGCGAGAAGTTCCCTCTCCATGCCAACCTGCGCAATGCGAATGACACGGCGCGGAAAGCCGGATGAGTCCTCGGCCAGAGGACAGACGGCGGTGCAGTTGCCGCAGTTGAAGCAGGCGCTCACGTCCAGCGTGCCGCCCGCTCCGTGCTTCTTGATCTTTCGCATCAACGCGATATCGACAATGTGCGCCATTCAAATAACTCCTTGTTAGTGGCTCGCGGGCTGATTGTCTTCGCTACCGGCGAGCGCATAGAGCACATAGTCGCCGTCTTCTCCCGCTTCGGCAACCTTCCCGTACTTGCGCATTCCGGTAATATGCCAAAAAGCTTCATCGCTGGGCATATTCAAGGCCGCAGCAATTTCAGGAACGGTGGCCGTCCTGGACTCAAGAAACTTCTGGATCGACTTGCGCGCGGCCAGCAGATGCTTCTGGGCATCGCGCTTTTCCGCGCTGATGCCGCCCATGCTTTCGCGGAGCGCGCCAAGCGCCAGCTTCTGTTCCGCGGTGAGTGTCTTCATTGCCATGGTTACAAATCCTCTCTTCCGCTATTGAATGGCCACCAAATCAGATAAACATTCATGGCGCGGAATATCCGCCACGATGCCATCCACCATAGCGTCAAACTGATCAAGGCGCCAGCCGTTCAAGTTAATGGCGCGATGCGGACACACAGCCACACAGGCGCCGCATCCGACGCATAACCCGGGATTGACCTGAGCACGCTCGACCGTATGACCGTCGATCTCGACCTGGACCATACGCAACGCGCCTTCATAGTCGCACTGGGTGACGCACTGCGCTTCGCCGCAGCACAGGGCAGTATCCACTTCCGCCACGTATGGGTTGAGTTCAACTGCCTCTTTAGCGAACAGCGCGGCAGCCTTCACGGCAGCCGCTCCAGCAGCACACAGAGTCTCTTGAATATTCATTGGACCCTGGGCGGTGCCAGCGAGCAAAATGCCGGGAACTGAAACCTCCACCGGCCGCAACTTGGGATGCACCTCTTGCAGAAAACGATCTTCACCGGTGGCCAGCTTCATGCTGTCAATCAATCCAGGAATATCTCCGGCGATCATGCCGACTCCGAGTACTAGCATGTCGACGCCAACCTGCAACTCTTCGCCCCAGGTCAGTGCGTCTTTCACGGTGACTGTCAACGGAGCGCTTTTGCAGCCGCGCTTCACCGTGGGAGGCTCCTCACCGTTATAGCGAAAGAAGACCACGCCTGCCTTGCTTGCGTTGGTGTAGTAGTCTTCTTCGCCGCGTCCGTAGGTGCGGATGTCCTGGTTGAAGTCAAAGACTTCAGTCTCAGGGAAGCGCTTGCGCACCGCCAGCGCCTGCTGCAGTATGGTGGTGCAGCAGGTACGCGAGCAATATGTATTCAAGCTGCCATCGGGTTGCGGCTGGTGGATCCCGTCGAGTTGACGGCTGCCCACGCAATGCAGAAAAGCAATGCTGTGAATCGGGTGCCCGTTATAAAAAAGCTGCCGCGCACGGACATCGATATTCTGGAGATGACGGATAAACTCTGGCATGGTCAGCACGCACGGTTCAGCGCCGTAAAGAAACTCACCGGTCTGGGGCGCATAGGGACGGAAGCCGGTGGCCATCACAATCGCGCCTACCGTCGCGTCTTCCTTGAGTGGGCTTCCGTCTGCCGATAGCCCCTCCACCACGATGCGAAAGTTGCCGATGAAGCCGCTGACTGTGGTTACCTGGCTGCTGAGTCTCACTTCAATTTCAGGATGCGCCTCAACGCGCCGCGCGAAGTCCGCAACCAGCTCACCGGCATCCTGTTCGCTGGGATACACCGGGCCTCGTCCGTTCAGGCGGCCACCGAGGCGATTTGAGATCTCAACAAGAAGAACCTTGATGCCCCTGCAGGCCAGGTCTGTCGCCGCTTTCATGCCCGCTATTCCGCCGCCGATGACTAGTGCGCGCCGGTGGTTCGGAAGTTTGATTTGATCAAGCGGACGCGCGTCCTTGAGCTTGCCAACCGCTGCCGCAATCATGCGTATGGATTTGTTGGTGGCTCCGCCAGGGTCGTGCCTGTGCGCCCACGAGGCTTGCTCGCGAATATTGACGTGCTCGTACATGTAGGGGTTCATTCCGCCCCTGGCGACCGCGCCGCGGAATGTCTCCTCATGAAGAAACGGCGAGCAGGAAGCCACCACCACGCGATCGAGATTCTCCTTGAGAATGTCGTCGCTGATTGTATGCTGGCCGGGATCGGAACACATGAAGGTATGCACCTTGGCAGTGACAACACCCGGTATCAGCCGGGAGACCTCCGCCACCTTTTCTACATCCACCACGTCAGAGATGTTGCCACCGCAGCGGCAGATATAGACACCTACCCGCGGCTCCGCGGCTTGGCCGCCGTGTTGCGGCACAGTTTCAGCATGGCTCTTGCGCTGCGCTTCAAGTTGCCGCTCAAACTGAGCCTCTTCATGCGGCGGCAATTCCGCGCATTCAAATTCAGGATCGCCTGCTTTGCCTTGCTTTCTGATTTGCTCGTCGCTTCCCATGGCATTTCCTCGATGAGTTCCACCCTGGCCCCAGACTCTATACGGCCAGCAGATCCGCTCGCTTCTGGTAGAGGTACTGGCTCACCTGCATTGCCGCCGCACCTGCCTCCGCAATGGTGTCCACAATATCCTTTGGTCCCGCCGCCACACCTGCTACAAAAATTCCCGGCGCGGATGTAGCTGTTGGCGCGATAAGCAGCGGCGTGGCTACAAAGCCGTCTGAGCCTAGTGCCACCGGAGTGACAAGTGAAGGATCCCAGCCGGGGATCATGCCTTGCGCAAGCACCACCAGATCGTGACGGCGCTCGGTAAGCGGTGTCTCTGCGTCCTCGGTGCTTTCCACATGTAACCGCAAGTTGCCGTCTTCAATGGGGTCAATGCGCGCCACCTTGCCGCGCACGAAGTTTACGCCCATCGCCTTGGCGTTTTGATAGAACTGCTCATACCCCTTGCCAAAGGCGCGAATATCCATGTAGTAGACGGTGATATCGGCAATGGGTAAAGAGCCGGAGAGCAGCATGGCCTGCTTAATGGCATACATGCAGCAGACCCGCGAACAATACGGCACGCCAATGGACTCGTCTCGCGAGCCCGCGCACTGCACAAAGGCGATGGAGCCGGGAATCTTTCCATCCGACGGCCGCAGCACGCGCCCGTATGGGCCGTGCGGCGCTAGCAGGCGCTCAAGCGTGAGCGGAGAGATGATATTTTTGCTGCGCGCTGCGCTGTATTGTGGCTTCACGGTCATGGCATTTAACTGGAAGCCTGAGGCCATGATCACCGCATCGGTGCTGACTGTAAGGCTGTGCGGCTGCTGGTCGAATTCGATTGCGTCAGTGGGACAGACGCGCGCGCAGGTTCCGCAGGTTCCACAGTGCTCGGCGTCCAATACGGCCTTCTGAGGAATGGCATTGGTAAAGGGAACCGCAATGGCTCGCACCGCGCCCAACCCTTCTTCAAAAGGATCGGGATATTCCGTATCGCACGCATACTCGCAGAGGCGGCAGCCGATGCATTTGTCGAAGTTCACATAAGTGGGCTTTTGCAGAAGCTGCACCTGGTGGACTCCATCCCTGGATTCAATTGCTTCTACCTCAGTATTGGTGAGGATGGTGATGTTGGGGTGATGCGCGGCCGCCGACATCTTGGGGGTTGTAATGCAGCTTGCGCAATCCAGCGTGGGGAAGACTTTGCTGAGCGAAATCATCCGCCCGCCGATGCTGGACTGACGCTCGACGATCATAACTTTCAAGCCTTGATCAGCAAGATCCAGCGCTGCTTGTAAGCCTGCGATTCCGCCCCCTATGACCAGCGTGTCAGGATTACTTGCTGTATTCAGATCGGTATTCATCGCACACCTCCTTGCAGTGCCGGCGCCGGCTGCGGAAAGCGCGCGGAGGCCTGAGCTCGTGCAATGGACTCGCTACAGAGCCGCGCCGCAAGATCGCGATCCACTGGGCCAAGGCGCTGCAGGTTATCGCTCATCAGAGCGACCTCTTTCAAAAATGCCTTGATGCAGACTGTGCAGATCGCAGTTAGGCGTATGCGCTCAATGCCCAGCCCGCCCTCGCTCATCCGGCCGGTCAGAGCGTCGACACGCGCAGCCAGCCGATCGTAGGCCCCGTGATAAGGGCAATCGGAACCGCATGCGGCAATCAGGATGCCATCAATACCCTTGCTGTAAGTCTTCAGGTAGAAATCCTCCGGGAAGAGTACCGGCGAAAGTACCCGGAGAATAAAGACATTGGAGGGATATTCCTGGTGCGCCTTGCCTACTGCATCGGCTCCTGGATAAGCGCACTTCTCTGTAGCCAATACCAGGATTTTAGGAACAAACATTTCAGCCATCACGTACCCCTGCGCCCTGTGCGAAGATGCCGGTTCGCCTTTCACTTATAGTTGAAAAACGGCGATCCGGCCAACTACTCATCCGGCCTTGTTACTTCGCGGACAAACTACTTTTTGCGAAGGACAAAAAGACGATCATGCCCTTCGGCTTCAATCATGCCCAGATACTCGTGTCCGATCTTGCCGGCCCACGCCGCGATGTCTTTGCGCGATCCCTTGTCGTTCGACTTAATCTCGACGGTCTGCCCCACCTTTACCGCGCCAATGCCCTTCTTGGCTTCAAGCAGCGGTCCGGGGCAGGCAGTGCCGCGAGCGTCAATCACTTTGTCGGCAGTCAGTGCCGCAAGCTGTTCAGTAGTCACAAAATACTCCTTAAAGAAGTTAAAGTTGGGGTTGGTTAGCGGAGCGGGATTGCTTTACAAAGAAATCGTCCGCATTCATCTTTTTGGCGAAAATACCGCGTCCGCCGCGGGTCTTACTCTGCATCTGTTCAACCAGCGCTTGACGGATCATGCTGGCCGCGTAAAGAAATCGCGGGTCTGCGATCTGGTAATAGACAGACTGGCCGCGTTTCTCTGAGACCACCGCCCCGTTATCCCGCATCAGGCGGAGATGTTGCGATGCATTGGCGATGGTTATGCCCGCATGATCGGCAATGCTGGAAACCGCCCTTGGCCCGTTCTGCAGTGCGCAAAAAATGCGCATTCTGGTAGGGTGAGCGAGCGTGGTAAAAAAGCCTCCCAGGAATTCGCAAGCGGAATCGGTGGTGGATTTTGTGATTTTACCGGCCATGTATTCACCTTCCGAAGCGGTTGCGTAATTACATAATTGCGTAATCGTGCAACTATCGAACTGCTGTCAGATTAGACTTGGTGCCGGCATCAATCTGTGATGGGGAATACAGCCGAGTGTGTCGAAACCCCGGCGCCTATTTCAATGGGCCTCGTTCTGTGCATATTTACACAACTCACCGGAATATCTCACAGCACGTCGCGAGGGAACTAGTTCCATCGACTTTGTATGCGGGAATACAAAGCAAACCACGGACCCGCTGCGTTAAACTCTCTTTGGAGACGTTCCTATGACAATTCGCTTCAATTGGTTCCCGGCAGCGTCTGCTGCTTTCGTTGCTTTCGCTCTCTTGGCTACCACTCCACAAATGCACGCGCAGTATGCCTATCCCACGGTAACTCCGGCAAGCACGCAAACCATTCCGCAGGCCAATGTGATCATGCCGGAGGCTTTGCGCCACCTGCTGCAGGCGCCTGGCGCTGGCAAGCCCATGCTCCTGCAAGTCGGCTCCCACATCCTATACGCCGAGGGGCACATCCCGGGCTCTGAGTACGTAGGGCCGGGTTCCCAGGCTGCCGGACTCCAGCTCTTGCAGGGCCGGGTAAGCTCACTGGGGCGCAAAAAGCTTATCGTGCTTTATTGCGGCTGCTGCCCGTGGAATCGTTGCCCGAATCTTGGACCGGCTTTTGCGAAGTTGCACGAGATGGGCTTTACGAATGTGAAGGTTCTTTATCTGGCCGATAACTTCGGCGCCGATTGGGCCGACAAGGGGTATCCGGTTGAACGTGGCCGCTAGTATGGATGCACGGCGTTGCGTGAGCGCCGTACTGCAAACCGCCGGGATTGCGTCGCTAAGGACAATCCCAGTGAAACTGCTGCTGTGCGTGTCTCTCGCGCTCTACGCGGCACAGGCTGCTCGTGCCACTACTCCGCTGCTTCACAGAGCGGCGCCGGAGTTTGAGCGCACCGACTTGCAGCATAACAAGGTGGATTTGCGCGCTTACCGGGGCAAGGTTGTATTGCTCGACTTCTGGGCTAGTTGGTGTGCGCCCTGCCAGATTGAGATGCCGCGCTTTGTTGCTTGGCAATCGAAGTACGGTCCGCGCGGCCTGCAGATTGTCGGAATCTCAATGGACGACGACCCGGCTCTGGCGCGGAGAATCTATAACAAGTACAAGTTGAATTACCCGGTGGCGATGGGCGATGAAAAACTTGGCGAGTTATACGGTGGCGTGCTTGGCTTGCCGCTGACTTTTCTCATCGACAGGCAAGGCAAGATCCAGGCTGTGTTTCAAGGCGAAGCCGACCTGAACGAGATCGAGAAAAAACTAGAGATGATGCTGCGCCCTTAATGCCGAGCGGTCAGAAACACACCCCAGGCATGGGCGCATTCTTCGCCGTCTTCCGCTGTGAGGCTAGCCTCGGCCAGTATCTTTCTCTTTACAACGCTCACCACCCATCCGTTTATCTGCACGACCTCGCCCACGCATACCTTCTTGCGAAAGCGAATGCGCAGATCCGCGGTAAAGGCCTCAGCCCCGCTGGAGATGATGGCCTTTGACATGGCCTCGTCTAGTACTGAAGTGATGATACCGCCATGGATAATACCCTTGTAACTTTGCCAGGTTTCATCCGTTGTCCACCCGGCAGACGCGCGGCATCCGCCTTCCTGGAATGCAAGATGCAGTCCTTTGGGGTTCTCCTCGCCGCAAACAAAGCAGGCTGGATTCAACTGTTCCGATTCAGACATAGCTCTCGCTGTTGCTGAGACCGGTTCCTGCACTGGAATTTCACTTCCGTTCACTGGCGTCCTCACTTTTCCAGTTTTCCCTGTTTATCAGGCAATTTTGATTGATAGCATGATGTCTACATTATCGCCTGGTTTCGCGGGCAAACTCCATCATGGCTTTGCCCAGCGCATCGAGTAGATTGGTCCAATCGCGCAGATGCTCACCGCCTGACTTGGTGAGCGAGTAGTTGCGCCGGGCCGGGCCGTCTCCCGCTTCCCATGTGGAGGAGACATAGCCGTTGGCCTCCAGAGTTCTGAGTGTGCGGTAGAGAGCCGCGCCCTCAATGGTGGCATCGGTCAAGGCATACTGCGCAAGGCACTCGGCAATCTCGTAACCGTACGACTGTTTCTTCTCCTTCAGAATTCGCAGTACCACCGGCTCAATAAATCGTGAGACATTGCCCATTGCACAGGTGCAGGGCCGTCCCAGGCCGGGCTGCTTGCAGCACCGGCGCCTTGTCGCCTGCTGGGCGATATTCGTCTGGGTATTGGAATCGAGATTCGCCGGCATGGTGTCTGAGTTTTGCTCTCCACAGAGTATGACAACCGCTTGTGTTGACGGGCGCGCTATGTATATGTATATTACACCTAGTCGCAAGCAGGCAAATCTTTGCTGCTTTGCGGCCCTTACTGTGCATATTGAAATGAGGAGTAGCATGAGCAAAATTGGAGTGATGATGTCGGCGGATCGCGCGGAGGAACAGATATCCGCACATTTTGGCAAAGCCGAGTGGATCATGGTGGCGGGCACTGAGAGCCCGGTTCCCGTGTTTGTAAAAAATGAAGGCATGAACGGGAAAGGCGCCGTCGAGATTGCGATTCGCAATGGTTTTACCGACATGATCTTTACCGAGATCGGCAACGGAGCCTTTGGTCACTTGCATGCGGCGAATATCCGCGGATGGGTTGCGCCCGAGAATATCACCGGGCAGCAGGCGCTTGAGTTGTTTGCGCAATCCAAGCTGCAACCCGCCAGCGCTGCCACCAAACAGGGTGGAGGCCACGGCTGCTGCTGCTCAAGCGGAGAAGGCGGTCATGGCGGCTGTTGCCGCGGCTGAGCCAGACGCAGCGATTTGCATTGGTCAGGCGCCGGCTAGGATTTTCCGGCTGCGGCAATTCGAAGTTCTATCATCAAGGCAGGATGTTTTGCTCTACGCTCACGAAAGGCGTCCTGTGGTTGATTTGATTTGAATTGGAGATTCCCGTGAAGATCATGAGATACCTGATAGCGCTGCTGGCCTTGGCTGGCGTGGTTGTTTCCATTCTGGCGTTGCGTGTGCATTACTCCACCGGAATCGAACCTTGCTCCATTAACGCACGGTGGGACTGCGGCATCGTGAACCACAGTCCCTTTTCCATGATGGGCCATATACCGGTGGCGGCCATCGGCATCGTCGGCTATCTGGCACTAGCCGGGCTGGCGCTGGCTCGTCAGCGGTTCCTATTATTTATCGCGGTTTTAATAGGACTAGGTTTTGCGTTAAAGCTCACCTTCATCGAGGAGTATGTCTTGCTGGTGTGGTGTCTCTATTGCGTGATCTCACAGGCCATCATTGCACTGATCACGCTGCTCAGCCTTGGCTGGCTGACAGAGGAGTACATTTCTCTAAAGCGGGCGTCGAGCAGGGGGTAGTTTGCGGGTCCGCGCCGCGTCTCTCCTGGCAGCGTGCAATCGAAATTTGCTGTGCGGCCATTTGCTCCACGGTGATAGCATTATCGGCAGTCGAAGATGCAGTCTCTTCGCAATAGCTGGTTTCATCCCTACGAGTATCAGAAAACTGGAAGATCGCGGTCCCGCGAATTGCTGCCCTGAAGGACACCGATACGAGGGTGAATCCTCTCTCAGAGGACCGGAGCAGCCGCAGCGTTAGTTGTTCCAAGCGGAACTGGAACA
>VFSW01012920.1_pt1 | contig 11625 bp, 11 predicted proteins | sample 5358111 | NCBI WGS metagenome assembly VFSW01 (sample SAMN11554181, study PRJNA540505) | mine drainage metagenome | isolation source: sediment from site ElyBrook_90M | place: USA: Ely Copper Mine, Vershire, VT | collected 2017 | reverse complement strand
TCAGTGGGATTAATCGAGTGGTAGTATTCGTTCGATTTCGCCAGCTCGCCGCGGTCCAACAACAGTCCGCCAAAGCGATCGTCCGTCGCCAGTTCGTATTCCTTGTCCATCTTGATGGCCTCGAACGGACACACCTCGACACATATCTGGCAGCTCATGCAAACGGAAATATCGATATCGAACTTTGCCGGAAAAATCTGCGGCTTGCCAGCATAATCCGGCTTCTTGTCCTTGCTCTTCTCGATATAGATACACTTCGGCGGGCACTCTTTCTCGCAGATCTGGCAGGCCACGCAGCGCAGGCCAGCCTCCCAGTCACCGCCGTCGTAAACGAGGAACGGAAAGTTGCGCGAAGCCTCCGGCAAAGTCAGCCGCTCTTCCGGATACTCGACCGTCGTCAGCCGCTCCTTGGAGACGTAGCTGCCGGCGAAGTTCCTCGCCGTCTCCCTCAGCCCCTTCAGTATTCCTTCGCCCAGCAACGCTTCCTCCAAGTTCACAGTTCTTAGTTCTTAGTTCGAAGTTGCGTCTTGCGGCCCGCGGGCCAAACTGTGAACTGCGAACTAAGAACGGCCTTACCGATCCACTTCTCCCAGCACAATGTCCACGCTGCCGAAGATCAGCACCACATCGGCCACATTGTTTCCCAGGCACATGTCTTCCAGCACCGTCAGGTTGATCAGGCTCGGCGGCCGCACTCGATAACGATACGGGCTCGCGTTGCCGTCGCTGATGAGATAAAAACCAAGCTCGCCCTTGGGCGCTTCGATCCGTCCGTAGGCCTCGCCCGGCTTGGGCTTGAAGCCGCGAATCTTCGCCTTCGGATCCATCACCGGCCCGCCGGGAATGTCCTTGAGCGCCTGCTCCACAATCTTGATGGACTCGCGCATTTCCAGGATGCGCACCATGTAGCGGTCGTAGATGTCGCCGTGATCCCCCAGCGGAACGCGGAAGTTGAAGCGGTCGTAAATTCCGTAGCGGTCCACCTTGCGAATGTCGTAGTTGACACCCGAGGCGCGCAGCATCGGCCCCGTGATGCCGGCATTCACCGCCAGATCGAGCTTCAGAATCCCCATCCCCTGGCAGCGCGCCATCAGGATCTCATTCCCGCTCAGCAGCGCCTCGAATTCATCTACAAATCCCGGCAGCCCCGCCACAACCTTGCGCGCCGCATCCAGCCACGCCGCCGATACATCCACGCGGCAGCCGCCGAAGCGCATGTAGTTGCACATCATGCGCGATCCGGTCAGGCTCTCGAACAGGTCCAGTATCTTCTCGCGTTCCTTGAACGCATACATCAGCGGCGTGCCGCTGGCGCCCATCTCCTGGATCAGAAACCCGATCGCCGAGGCATGATTCTGCACCCGCGTCAGCTCCGCCAGAATCACGCGAATGTATTCGGCGCGCTCGGGAACAGCCTGTCCCACCAACTTCTCCACCGAAAGCGCGTATGCCCAGTTGTTTGTGAGCGAGCAGATATAGTCCAGCCGATCCGTATACGGCATCATGCCCAGATAGCTTGCCGTCTCAGCAATCTGTTCGTGATTGCGATGCAGATAGCCAAACACCGGCTTCAGGCGTATGACCCGCTCGCCGTCCAGCGCCAGATCCATGCGGAAGACGCCGTGCGTTGAGGGATGGTGCGGCCCCATCGAAATTTCCAGCGGCTCACCGTCGCCGTCTCGTTCCATCACCGGCGGCCGATTCCAGTCCGCGGCCCTGGTCGCAGTTGTCGCGGTCGAGTTCATAGCGCGGCACCTGTACCTTCCTGACCCGCGACGACGGCCTGCTCCGCCTTTACCCGGTGCGCCTGGGCGCGTGCCGCCACCGCATCGTGCGCGGTCGGCTCGTACTCAAAGTCATCGGGCTCCACATAATCCTTGCGCATCGGGTGGTCCTTGAACTCCGGCCACATCAGCAGCCGCCGCAGGTCCGGGTGCCCTGTGAAAACAATTCCGTACAGATCGAAGATCTCCCGCTCCTGAAATTCCGCCGACCGCCAAACCGGCGTAAGCGACGGCAGCTCCACCTGATCGGTGCGGTTCACGGTGCGCATCCGCAATACCACCGGCCCATGCTTCCTGGCCATGGAAAACAGGTGGTACACCGCTTCGAGGTATCCCGGCTGCTCCCGCTTGCGGATCTCCTCCACGGTCTCTTCCACCATCTGCTCCACGCCGTCCACGGTCTTCGCAACCTGACGCCTGAGTTGCACCTTTTCGGCGATCTCCTTGTCCATCCAGTCCACGCCGGTCGCGTTGGACAGAAAATCCAGCGCCAGATCCGCATCGTCGCGCAAAAACATCGCCACTTCTACGGCGTGGTTCGGCTCCAGCAGCAGCGAGTGCTGCCCACTTGGGCCAGGGTTCGGCACAATCTGCACGCCCGCGCCCGGCACCGCCGCCTCAATCGCCGCCTTGATCTCTTCCACCGTCTTCATCGGCGAATCTCCACCGGCCACACGCTGGGGTTCGACGGGGGCTCCAGGTCGTGCTCGCCTTGCACGGGCACCGGAAACTCGCCCGCTGCTTCGGCATCCAGATGGCGCGGCCGTCCTTCGCCGGTCAAATGCTGCTTGTCGATCTTTTCCTGCAGCGTGATGAACGCCTGCAGCAGCGCCTCCGGCCGAGGCGGGCAGCCGGGAATATGCACGTCCACCGGAATATACCGATCGATGCCTTTCAGCACGTTGTAGCCCTGCTTGAACGGCCCGCCTGAGATAGCGCACGCGCCCATGGCAATCACGTACTTGGGCTCGGCCATCTGGTTATAAAGGCGCACCACCTGCGGCGCCATCTTCTTGGTCACAGTGCCGGAGATGATCATCAGATCCGCCTGCCGCGGCGACGGCCGAAACACCTCCGCGCCGAACCGCGCCAGGTCGTAGCGAGCCATGGTCGTCGCGATCATCTCAATGGCGCAGCACGCCAGCCCAAATTGCATGGGCCACACCGAGCTTCGCCGCCCCCAGTTGTAGAGCTCCTGGATGGTCGTGACGAAGACGCCCTGCTTGCCCAGCTCGATTTTCAATCCTTCTTCAACAGCCATCGATCGCTTTGCTCCAGTGATCAGTTTTCAGTGATCGGTGCAATTGCCAATTCTTGTGTTTATCTGCTCGAAAACTCCCGCCGTCGGCTCCAATTGACCACTGACAACAGATCACTGTTCTTACGCCCACGTCAGCACACCCTTCGCCCACGCCCAGGCCAGCCCTTCAATCAGCAGCAGCACGAACACCAGCATCGCCACGCACGCCGCCGCGCCCAGTCCCGTGAACGCCACCGCAAACGGCAGCAGAAACACGGCTTCCACGTCAAAGATGAGAAAAATGATGGCGTAAAGGTAGTAGGCCGACCGGAACTGCACCCAAGCGTCGCCCTTCGATTCCAGGCCACACTCATAGATCGCATTCTTCAGCCTGTTCGGCTTTGGGGGGCTGAACACCCGTGCCCAAAGCCACGCCAGCGCAAGCGGCGTCAGGCCAAAACCGAGCGCGACCAGAAACAAGATCGTGAGAGAAAAATAAGGACTTGAACCCATGGGCGGAAACGCTATCCTTCACTTCCAAGCTACCAGTTTGGGGTATCGTTTGGCTAAGCCGATGTGCGCCAGCGCACACCGTTAAACCCCCCATTTTTGCCATTCATCCCACTTTGTGAACCGTCCGCTGCATTGGCCCGGTACCGGTGTGCGCCTTGTCACTCGATTCCACCTTTCGATGGAGACAATCCGCACCGTACCGCTGTTACCTTCTTTGTGTCCCATCGGTCACACTTTTTGTCGCGTTGCCGTGGGTCGCACGCTTTCCCCGGAGATCGATCAAGATGCCGAACACCGTGCCGCGCCGTTGGCTGCAGTCAGTCGCATTGTCCACCGTTTGCCTCGTTGTCACCTGCACCGGCTTTGCCGCCAGCGGCCCCGTTGCCGCAAGCGCCGGTCCTGCTGCATCAACTACCAGCACGCCTCCGGATTCCGCACCCGTTCCAGCCTCCTATACCGCTACCATCAAGGTCACCGGCCCCACCACTGCCTTCCACAACTCTGTCTCCTCGCGCTACAACTATGCCTTCGGCAAGCAGTCGCCGTTTCTGCCCTCCAACGCCATGTCCGTGAACGGGCAGTTCCTCAGCCCCAAAAGCTTCTACACCGCCGAGTACTGCGGCCACTGCCACAAGGCGGCCTACCATCAGTGGCGCGAATCCATCCACTCAAACGCCTTCCGCGTGCCGTGGTACCTGAAGAACGTCAACGACCTGATCGCAGAGAGAGGCGTCCAATACTCCCGCCACTGCGAGGGCTGCCATAACCCCGTCGCACTGCTCTCCGGCGACCTGAGCCAGGGCATGCCGCAGAAGCGTCCGTTTGAGAACGAAGGTGTCACCTGCTCCACCTGTCACTCCATCGTCTCGACAGACACCACCGGTACCGGCAGCTACGTGATGGGTATTCCTGCGGTCCTGGTCGACGAGAGCGGCGCGCCCATCACCCGCCCCGTCTCCGACGCCGAAATTCTTGCCCATCTCGACCGCCACTCCAAAGCTGTCATGCGTCCGCTCTACAAGACCACCGAGTTCTGCGCCGCCTGTCACAAGGCCGCCATCCCCCGCACCATGGACGATTACAAGTGGCTCCGCGCCTTCTCTGTGTACGACGAGTGGCAGGGCGCCAGCTTCAGCAGGCAGTCGCCGCTTCCCTTCTATCGCAAAGACGTAGTGTCCACCTGCCAGACCTGCCACATGCCCAGTGAAAGCCTCTCGCCCGATCAGGACGATCCCGGCGCCAAGAACGGCAAACTGGCCTCGCACCGCTGGCTCGGCGGCAACACTCTCTCACCCCAGCTCTACAACTATCCCGAGCAGACGGAAAAGCTGGTCAACTTCCTCAAGCACGGAATCGATGGCAAGGGCGTCTTCAACGTGGACATCTTCGCGCTTGAAAAGGAGAGCGCAGCCGCCACCACCGGCGCTCCGGTCGTCGTCGCTCCCCTCGGCCTCACCCACTTTGCGGTCGCATCCGGTGAAACCCTGGTCGCCGATGTCGTCATTCAGAACAAGGGAATCGGCCACTCCTTCGTCCCCGAGCAGCGCGACTTCTACGAGTCATGGGTCGACTTCACGGTCAAGGACGCCACCGGCAAAACCCTCGTCGAGAGCGGTTTTCTCAAACCCGACGGCGAACTCGATCCAGCTGCCCACTCGTTCACCAACCGCCTCATCAATGTGAAAGGCCAGCTCAACGATCTCCACCAGATCTGGCATAATCGCGTGCTGGCCTACAACAACACCATTCAGTCCGGCCGCTCGCAACTCATCCGCTACCGCTTCCGTGTCCCCAGTGATATCAAGGGCAACCTCAGCATCACGGCGACGGTCAAGTACCGCCGCTTCAAACAGAACTTCATTGACTATGCAATGGCCAAGACGCACTACCCCGAGCCGGTCGTCGATATGGCCTCGCAGACCCGCACGCTCGTGGTCGGCGACAACCAGCCCAGCAAGCCGGGCCCCGACGAAAACCCCGAGTGGATGCGCTGGAACAACTACGGCATCGCCCTGCTCGACGCGCAACAATACGCCGATTCCGTCCACGCCTTCGAACGCGTCGCCGCGCTGCGTCCCGACTACGCCGACGTCTTCACCAATATGGCCGTGGTTGAAACCTCGTGGGAGCGCTACGACGAAGCCAAGGCCAACCTTGCCAAGGCGCTTACCCTGCTGCCCGGAGACCCGCGCGCCCTCTACTACCGCGCCCTCGTGGAACGCAACGCCGGACAAGTGAACGAAGCCATCGCCGACCTGCAGGGGATGCTCGCCAAATTCCCGCTCTCCAAGGACGGATGGCGCGAACTCGGCTTCTCCTACTACCAGAAGCACGACTACCCCAACGCCCGCGATGCCTACCAGAAGCTGCAGGCAATCGACCCCGACGACCTGGCCGCCCATTACCAGCTCGCCATTCTGTACCGTCGCCTGCACGAGAAAGACAAGGCGGCAATCGAGTCCGCGAAGTTCGCCGACCAGAAAGACGACCCCACCGCCTCGACCTACGCGCTCGAGTACCTCGGCAAGCACTCGGAAGTCGCCGCCGAAAGCGTCGTCTGGCACACCCACGATCTCACCGGCGACCCCGTCAAGAGGCCCACGAAGATCCAGTACACCTACATCCCCGGCGCCGGACTTTAGCGGCTTGGTCTTGAACTCATTGATGCCGAGCAAGCGGCGCGCCTTTTTGGGCCGCGTAGTCGAAGGAACCGCGGTTGCGTCGTGCTCGTTCCATGATGTCCGATCGGCGCTATACTAACCACCGGCGCGCTCGCGCCTCTTTCCAGTGGGCGTAATCGCGCTGGGAGGATACTATGACCAATCCCACCGTCGACACCATCAAGAAGGACGTGCTGCAAGCGCACGAGCACAGCCAGCTCTCCTCGGAGCAGATCGCCAAAGCAGTCGCCCGCCACAAACGCGAACACGGGGCGAGATCCGCGCCTGAAAAACCGCAGAGAAAGTCGGGCAAGCACTAAGCCGCGAATCCGGAGTACTTGGTTGTGAACAATCGCGCTTTTCCACCTTTCGAACAGTGAAGCTGGCCGAAGGATTGGGCACCCTTTTCAGGAGCTGCAGCGCTCGCCAAGCGGATCACTGCTCACTGACCACCGCCTACTGACCACTGATGACTGGCCACTGGCTTGATCCCGTACTTTGCTTCGAGAAACTCGCGCAGCCCTTCCGGCACAACCGCCGCAAGCTCCTGCCACGTCAACACCTTCAAGCGCGAACGCAGGTCAGCGCTGCGCACCGCCGCCAGCACCTCGAACCATGCCTCGCGCAGATCCGGCCGGCGCGCATCGTGGATCACGCAAAAGCTGCGCCCGTGCGCATAGGCAGCCAGCACATTGCGAATTAGTTGGTAATGCGCGTAGGCCGCCTCGTAGTGCTCCGGCCTCTCCGCGCGCGCCACAATCTCCGCCTGGTGCGCCAACGCAATCGCCTCGGCCTCTTCGCCGCCCGGCTCCCACTCCTGCGTAAACTCCTCGGGAAACTCCATCGCAGTCTTCCGCCGCGCCGTTCTCAGCAGCACGCGCGGCAGTTGCTCGCACTCGAACACCTCGTCGAAGTCGCGATACGCCTCCACGATCTCGGCCTTGCGCAACTGGAAGTCTCCCTCCGTCAGCTTTGCCTCCACCAGCAAGTCGCCCCACCGCATATCCACTTCCGTGCGGTCAAACAAGCCACTCTTTAGCGGCACGCGCGCCTTCCACCCGAACTCCGGCAGCCCATCCTCCACTCCAAGTGTCTGCCGCACCGCAGGTGTCGCGGGTGTGCAAAACACGTTCATCAGCAGCGCGTCCGAGCTCATACACGAGTCCAGCTCGCGCCACTTTCGCCCCGCCTCCGGCTTCGGAAGCGCCCGGCTCTGCGCATGCACCTTGCCAAACCGCTTTGCCCACTGCGGCTGCCCCACCATCGCCGCGTGTGCCGGATCGTAAAAGTTTCCGTGGCGGTCCTCTTCCGGCGCATACACAATCACCGGATCGGCGCCGTAGCTCTCAACGTGCTGCCTCCCACGCGCATACTCCCGGTTCCGCGCCGCGATCTCCCGCCGCAGTTGCGTCGCATACATGCTGGACTTCAGCGCCATCTCCGTCAGACTTTCCCTCTCATCCTTCCGGTGGAATGCCACCCAAAACCCTTGTGAGAAAATTGAATTACCGTGATTCAGTCGAGGCTTTTCTTCCCCGCAACTCTGCTCGTCTGTATGGCTTCTCTCGCTGGCCCCGCATGGGCGGCTTCGTCCGCCACCAAGGCTCAGGAAAAGGCCGGCGCGGTTCTCTTCCGCGACAAAGGCTGCACCTATTGCCATGGCGCCGATTTGCTGGGAACCAAAAAGGCCCCTTCACTCGCCACAATCCGCAAGGATAAGGCGTGGACTCCAGAAAAGATCACGACCCAGATTCTGGACGGCGGCCAGAAGATGCCGCCCTTCAGCGATTCGCTCAGCGACGAAGAGATCGCCGACCTGGTCGCCTACCTTCGCGCCAAAAAGCGCCCCATTCCGCCGCCGGCGCCTGCCGCTGCACCTTCCGCGCCGCCAAAGTAGACTCAGTAATCACTCCGCCAATGATGGCTCTGACCTTACAACGGATCACTGACCACTGACCCCTGTCCGCTGATCACTGTATTTCACACTTCCACAGGCAAGTTGGCGATCCCTTCCGATCCGAAAATCCGCCGATAACGCTCCACCTCGTCCGCAGGGCCCATCGCCTTGGCATAGTTATCAGACAGTTTCACCGCCGGCCGCCCATCCACCTCCGTCAGCTTGCACACCAGGCTCATCGGGTTGAAGCTCGCGTCTCCGCGCGGATTGCAGTTTCTGAAATCGTTGGTCAGAAACGTCCCCCATCCGCCGCTGAGGCGGATGCGCTGGTGCGGCATCCAGCGCTCGGGGTCGAGAAAATCGCTCGCCACATGAAAATCCGCCGCCATGCCGTCCCCTAGTATCTTGCCGCCAAAGTGCGCGTGCAGCGCCAGGATGCGGTCCACATCCAACGCATCGGAGGCGATCAACCTCATCCGCCGCGGATCGCGCCCGCGCTCCTGCAACCAGCGAATGTACTCGTCGCCGGCCACAAACGGGTCTTTGCTGTCGATGCGCTGCCCCGTCCAGTCCGCCACCCAGTCCGGCGCATTGCGCAGGAATTGCGTGGTGCCGAACGTATCCGGCAGCAGGATTAGAAGTTCTCCCTGATAGGTCTGCTGCCACAACTCCAGCAGCCGATACTGCGCCGTCCGCAACTCCTCGTCGCTGTCGGCCAGCGCCGCCAGCGCCATCGGCAACTCGTGCGCGTTGGTGCCAATGGCTTCCAGATCGTGCTTGTAGGCCATGTATGTATTCGAACTGCCCGCAAAGTTCTCGCCCAGCACGTCCATCATGGCCACCACCACGTACTCATGCCACAGAAAGCTATGCCGCCGCCGCGTGCCAAAGTCGCTCAGGCTCAGGCCGGGCACGCCGCGCAGCCGCTCCATCTTCTCCCACAGCCGCGTCTTGGCGCGCGCATACAGAATGTCCAGCTCGAACTCACTCAGGTTCTTCAGCGCTGCGCGCGTCTTCAGCTCGTCGATGATCGAGAGCGCGTAGATCTCCCAAAGCGTCGTCTGCGTCCACAACCCGTTAAAGCGCAGCACAATCTGCCCGTCTTCTACCGCAAGCTCGTACTCCGAAAGCTGAAAGTCCCGGTCCAGCCACTCCAGGAACGCCGGATCAAACATTCCGCGCCGCCCGTAGAACGTGTTGCCCGCCAGCCAGATCATCTCCGACTTGTGGAAGCGCAGCCGCCGCGTCGACTCAAGTTGTTCGCGCAGTTCGCCCAGGTCGATCGTCTCGGCCAGCCGCACCTCCGACGTGCGGTTCTGCAGCGCAAACATGGCCCGCGTCGTGGGAAAGTGCTTCCAGATAAACTGCAGCATCAGCAGCTTGTAGAAATCGGTGTCGAGCAGCGACCGCGTAATCGGGTCGAGCTCCCAGTTATGGTCGTGCGCGCGCCGGGCAAGATTGACAATCACAACGACTACTTTACTGCACCGCGCGCGCTTCAATCGCGGCCTCAATCCGCATCCTCGTCTTCTCGTCCAGCTCCGGCATCGCTCCCGCCTGCGATGCCACCCACGATCCCCAGCGGTTCCCCGCTTCGCTCAGCGTCGCCAGTTCCGCCCCGCGCACCATGTAGTGCGTCATCGCCGCCGTAAACGCGTCGCCCGCGCCAATCGTATCCACCACCGTGGCCGCAACGCCGGGATGCGCGTGCCATCCGTCCCGCCTCTCCAGAAGGCTCCCGTTTTCGCCGCGCGTCACCGCCACCATCTGCAGCGCCGGAAACTCCTCGAGGAGCCGATCCGCCGCCCCGCGCAATGCGTCCACCGAACCGCCGTCCTGCGCCGGCAGTCCCAGCAGCCCGAGCACAAGGGGTGCTTCGGCCTCGTTCAACTTCACCACCGTCGCCAGCTCCAGCGACTCCTGAATCACTTCGCTCGAATAGAACGGCGCGCGCAGGTTCACGTCGAAGACACGCACGCACGTCGCCGGCGATTGCGCCACCAGCGTCTGGATGGTCTGCCGCGACTCCGCGGCGCGCTGCGCCAATGTGCCGAAGCAGATCGCGTCCGCCCGCTCCGCCAGTTGCACCCACTCGTCGGACAGTTCCAGAAAATCCCAGGCCGCCGGCTCGTGAATCGTGTACTCCGGCTGGCCGCTCTTCAGCGCCACCGTAACCCGTCCGGTCTCGTGCGCCGGATCGATCTGCAACCATTTCGTGTCGGCAGGCAACGGGTCAAGCACGGCAATTGCATCGCGTCCACGCTGGTCGCGGCCAATGCGGCCCAGAATGGCTGCGTGATTCCCCAGCCGCCCGGCCATGACAGCGAAATTGGCCGGCGCGCCCCCCAGCCACGGACCCTCCGGCAATAGATCCCACAGCAATTCGCCGATGCCCAGAATCAATCGCGGTTTCATAGGAAATCACACTTCGCAGCCTGCCGCTTCGTCCTTCAAATCCGGCTGTGGCTCATACTGCCAGCACCAAGCTTTGTCTCTTCAGCTTCAGTTCGTCAACCCAGTTCGCGGATTACAGAAGCCCCACAATCACTGCCCCTGCTGTCTTCCCACCCATCGCCAGATCGAGCAGTCTTCGTAATCCGCCGACGCATACTCGCCGTCCGGCTGGCTGGTCAGGATACGATGATCGGCAACAGCATCGCCGCGCGAACGCCTCACCTTGCCCAGAAACAGCCGCGCCAGGCCGCGCTGCTGCTCCACTATGCCTTCCTGCTCGTTGTTCACATACAGAATGTCCAACTCGCCCGCGCGTCCGGCAAACGCCTTCGCCACGGCACCCAGCCAGCGCCGCATCACCGTCGCGCCAAAGGGATTGAACAGGAACGCCACGCACGGTCCCGGCGGAAAGACGAAATCCACAGCATCCCCGCAGACCATGCGCATCGGCGACTGTGCTCGCGTGGCCTTGCGCCACGCCGTCAGATTGCGCCTCGCTCTGCGCACGAGCGCCGGGTTCAGCTCCACGCCAATCGCCTGCCGGAATGGCATCTCCGCCGCCAATAGCACCGCGCGGCCCATCCCCGCGCCCACATCCACAAATGTCGTCGCTTCAATCGCTCCCGCTAGTCGTGCTCTTCTCCACCGCCGCAGCAGCGCGGCGAACACCGATGGAGCCACACCGTAGTATGCCGTCGCGTGCCTGTCGTGCACATGACCGCTCTTGAGATGCCGGCCGGCGATCAGCCCGCTGGTACGTACCCCGTTGGCCTCATCCCACGGATGCGCCACAAAGCCGTCCTTCACCGCCAGCCCCGGCAACCGCCGCCTCTTCGCTTGCGCTGTCTTCGCATTCACACATGCAGACTAGCAACTCGCGGGCAGTCCGGTCTCGCCGTCAGAACTCGTGCCCTTCGTCGTGCAGCGACTCGATGGTGTGCGCATGTCCTTCGCCGGAAATCAATCTATCCGTCACCTTGTTCGCACCCTCCGCGCCCGCCCGCACCTTCGACACCGCCAGCCAGTTGTCCTTGCGCGCGTGGTCTGGAGTCCACGGCGGCAGCGGCATGAAGAAGT
>VFSW01012919.1_pt1 | contig 11625 bp, 7 predicted proteins | sample 5358111 | NCBI WGS metagenome assembly VFSW01 (sample SAMN11554181, study PRJNA540505) | mine drainage metagenome | isolation source: sediment from site ElyBrook_90M | place: USA: Ely Copper Mine, Vershire, VT | collected 2017 | reverse complement strand
CCGAAATCATCAACGTCATCAACGACATCACCGAGCAGACCAACTTGCTGGCTCTTAACGCCGCCATCGAAGCCGCGCGCGCGGGAGAAGCCGGACGCGGGTTCGCCGTCGTCGCCGACGAAGTTCGAAAATTGGCCGAGCACTCCCGCACGGCCACCAAGGATATCGCGGCGCTCATTAAAGCCATTCAAGCCGAGACCAACGAAGCCGTGGTTGTCATGGAGGAAGGCACGAAAGAAGTGGAAGTCGGCGCAGGCCTCGCCGATCAGGCGGGAAAAGCCCTGGAAGCCATCTCGAGCGTTGTCCGCCAGTCCGCGGAGCTCGTCCAGGAAATTTCACTCGCTTCCAAACAACAGGTGCGCGGCACGGAGGGCGTGGCCAACGCCATGCAAATCATCTCCGGCATCACGCGGCAGACCACGCAGAGCGCCAAGCAAGCGGCCGGCACGGTGGGCACGCTGGTAAAGCTCTCCGAGCAACTTGTCGATGCCTTGTCGCAATTCCGGTCCAACGGCCAGCCCGCCGTGGACAGGCGCGAACCGGCCGTCGCCGAGGCGCGGCGGTAACCCATCGGAAGCCGGCCCGTGGGGGCCGGCCTGAGGATCCCTGGAACGCGCATGGACAAATCATCCACGCTAACGCCTGCGGCAACCGCTCCGGAGCTCGACGAGCTCCGCACGCTGATTGAGGAGCGGTCGGCCATTTTCTTCGATGCGTCGCGCGAGCGGTTCTTCGCTCCGCGCGTCAACGAATATCTGCGCGACAGCGGCGAACAGAGCGCCTCCGCGCTTCTTCGCCGCATCCGCAACTCCAATGTGGAATACGATCGTTTTCTCGGCAGCCTTTTGACCCAGGAAACCTCCTTTTTTCGGTACCGGGATATTTTTCAAGCTCTCGAGCGCGTGGTTCTTCCCGAGGTGCAGGCTCGCAATCTGTGGCGCAATCCGCGCGTGCTGCGAATTTGGAGCGCGGGCTGCTCCACGGGCGAAGAAGCCTACTCCATTGCCATTACCGTGGCGGACACGTTGCCGTTTCCCGATGCCTGGCAAGTTGAAATCCTGGCGACGGACATCAGCCGAGACGCTCTCCAGCATGCCGAACGCGGCGTTTACTCGGGCCGCAGTCTCGCGAACGTCACTCCGCAACAATTGCAGGCCCACTTCAAAAAAGTGGGAGACGCCTGGGAAGTGAAACCTCGCCTCCGCAAAATGATTTCGTTTGCGCCCATGAATTTGGCGCGTTCCGTCTATGTGGGCCGCATGGACTGTATTTTCTGCATGAACGTCCTGATGTATTTCTCCGAGGAACGCCGAAACGAACTGCTGCGGCGGTTCTATGACGCGCTCGAACCCGGCGGCCTCTTCTTTCTCGGCCATTCCGAATCCATGAAGAGCGCTCCCGTCAAGTTCGAGACGGCGGTGCATGGAGATTGCCAGTACTACGTCAAGCCGTCCGCACCGAAGACCGAACAGAAACCGGCGGCGCCGGGGAACGGGTCATGAATCCCCACGATTCCAATTCGCTCGAGCAATTTCTGCAAGACGCCTCCGAGCGCCTGCAGTATTTGCGGGAATATGCCGCGCTGCCGGTCGAGCCTCAGTCCACGAGCGACGATCTGGCCCGGCTGTACGATGCCGCGCATGGGCTGGCGGAATCCGCAACCCGCTGGGGCTATCCGCTCTTCGCGGACATTGCCGGAAGATTGGCTCATGTCTTTCAATACGCCCGCAAGGCGCAACTGAGTCCCGATACGTACGGCCCGCTCACGGAATTCCTGGCGGACGCCATCTCGGTTCTCGAATTCGACCTGCTGCAAATCAGTTCGGACGGCAGCGAAACCGCCGAGGATATTGCCGCTTTCAAGCATCGTTATGCATTTGCATTCGGCGGCGCGCCCGTGTCCGCCTCCGAGTTCGGAGATGACCTGCCCGCCGGTTCCTTCGCTGACGCGGGAAATTCTCCGGCTCTGCCCGAAAGCAATCTCGCCGACGATCTGCCGGACGACGACGATGTTCCCAGTGAAGTATTGGACTTTTTCATCCCGGAAGCGGAAGAGCATCTGCAAATTTCGACCCAATGTTTGCTGGGCCTCGAATCCAATCCGGCCGCGGAAGAGATTCACCGGCTTTTCCGCTCCGTTCATACGATCAAAGGATCGGCGGCGCAGGTGGGACTGCGGCGATTGGGCGCGGTGGCGCACCGGTTGGAGGATTTGATCGGGCTGCTTCGTGACGGAGCGCTGCATTCCAGCGCGGAGATCACGGACGTTTGCCTGCAAACGCTGGATGCCCTGCGGAAATTCCTGCACCGGCAGTGGTCCAGCGACGATGACATGCGCTCCACCGTTGGACCTCTTCTTGCGCGGATCGCGCGCTGGGTTCCGGAAGATCTCCTGGAAGAGGCGCCGGCGGGTGGAGAAGAGCCGCGGTCCGAGGCATCGGAAACGAATGCCGCGCCGGCCGCGCCTGCGAATGCATCTCCTCGCGGCTCCGGAAAATCCGGGGAACGCGGCACGCAGGCAAAATCCGTTCGCATTTCTCTCTCTCGCCTCGACGACATGATGAACAGCGTCGGGGAATTGGTCATCAACCGAACTCGCCTCGTCGGGCGCATGACGGAGTTGAAAAAACTCGTCGAGGTCCTCGGGATTTCCAGGAAGCGTTTGTCCGACAAGGTCAACGAATTTCAGGAGAAATACGAATTCACCCGCCTCGGCGCCGCTAAACCTGGCGCGGGCGCCGCCGAACTTCGGAAGGCGGCCGGATTTGCGCAAAACGCGCAGGGGCCGGATTCCGGCGGAGGTTGGCTGGATTTTTCCGAACTCGAAATGGATCGCTACGATGATTTTAATATTCTCTCGCGCTCGCTGACCGAAATTTCCGCCGATATTTCGGAAGTGCTTTCGCAGCTCGGAGGATTTGTCGGCCGCGTGGGCGGAGACATCGATGAGTTCACCAAGCTGGGACACCATTTGCAGGATGAGATCACCGAAGCGCGAATGGTGCCGATCGGCAATCTGTATACGCGTCTCTCTCGAACCGCGCGCGATGCCGCCAAGATCTGCGGCAAGTCCGTGGATCTGGAACTGGTCGGAGAAGACACCCGCCTCGACAACAACATCGTGCAGCAAATCACCGATCCCTTGATTCACCTGGTTCGCAACGCCATTGCCCATGGCATCGAAGATACGCCGGCGCGCGAACGAGCGGGGAAACCCTCGCGCGGCAAAGTGACGGTGCGCGCTTTTCATCGCGGCAATCATGTGTTTATCGAAGTGCAAGACGACGGCAGCGGGCTCGACTACGGCCGGATTCGCCAGACCGCAGTCCGAGCCGGTTTGGTTTCCGCTTCGGAAGCCGAGCATCTCTCGGAAAACGAGCTGCGGGCTTTCTTATTTCATCCCGGCTTCACCACGGCTGAGTCCAAGACCGAAGTCGCGGGGCGCGGTGTGGGACTCGACGTTGTCCGCAACAACGTTCACTCCTTGAACGGTGAAATCGAAATCCACGGCGAAACGGGCAAGGGCACGTGTTTCGGCGTAAAAGTTCCGCTCACGCTGATTATTTCGCAAGCGCTGTTTGTGCGCTTGGGCGCCACGGTCCTGGCCATGCCTCTCGCGGTCGTGGAAGAAATCCGCAGACTGCGTCCGGAAGAAATCGAGGACGTTGGCGGGAAGTTGCTCACGAAAGTGCGAGGGGTGGTCACGGAAGTCGTCCGGCTGGATTCCGCGCTGGCTCTTCCTCCCATCGAGCCGACCAACGGCTACGTGAACATGGTGATCGTGCGCGCCGCGGGGCGCCAGGTGGGCGTGGTCGTCGAGGAAGTCTTGGGCAAGGACGAAGTGGTCATCAAGAATCTCGGCCAGTACTTGCGCCGCGTCAAACTCTTCCCCGGCGCCACGATTTCCACCGATGGAAGTTTGATCTTGCTGGTGGATGTGAATCGCCTGGCCGGCACGTCCGCCGCGGAAGTGGACGTGGTCGTTCCCTCCGCCAGCGCGGCTCGCATTTTCGGTCCCGGCGCCCTGGCGGTCGCTTCTGGAAGCATTCCCGCCGCGGCGGTGGATGAACCGGCCGCGGAAAAAGTCGTGGTCATCGCGGACGATTCGATCAGCGTCCGCAAATTCGTGGGCAGAATTCTGGAGAAGGCGGGGTATTGCGTGAAGCTGGCTTCGGACGGGCTGGAGGCCGCGGAGCTGGTGGCGCAGGTTGGTTGTCATCTGGTTATTTCCGATATTGAAATGCCGCGCATGAACGGCTACGAACTGATGTCGCACCTGCGCCAGGATCCCGCGACGCGCCGCATTCCCGTCTTGGTGGTCACTTCCAGAGCGGGCGCCAAGCATCGCGAGCGTGCGATGAAAGAAGGCGCCGCTTCCTTTCTGACTAAACCTGTGCAGGAGGAACAGCTCCTCATGGTGGTAGAAGAGTTGATGAATTCCGCCACGCGGCAGCGCCGTCCAGCCGCGCCGGCACTGGACCTGGTCCAGCCATGAACGCCGCCGAAAAAAGAACGAGAGTGCTCATCGTGGACGATTCCGCGTTCATGCGGAAAGTCCTCGAGGAAATCATTCGCACCGATCCGAGACTGGAAGTGGTCGGGCAAGCCAAGGACGGCCGCGAAGCCATCACCATGGCGCAGTCCCTCCAGCCGGACGTGATGACCATGGATATCAACATGCCGCGCATGGATGGCCTGGAGGCCACGCAGCACATCATGACGCAGAACCCTCGCCCGATCGTGATCGTCAGCTCGGAATCGCGGCAAGGCGCCGCCAGCACCTTGCGCGCCCTGGAACTCGGCGCTATCGATTTCGTCACCAAGCCTTCCAGCGGCATCGATCTGGACATGAAAACTGTGCGCGACGAACTTCTCGGCAAACTCAGAATGGCCGCCAAGGTTCGCGTGGTTCGCACTGCCGCGCTGCACGATCACTCGCCCGGCGCGGAAGCAAGACTCCAGCCCTCGCTGGCGAAAGATATTGGGAATGCCGAAGCGCGGCTTCCTCTGGTCGTGATCGCGGCTTCCACCGGCGGTCCGGCAACCTTGATGCGCTTGATGCCGCGCTTCCCAAAGGATTTTCCAGCAGCCGTGGTTCTCGTCCAGCACATGCCGGCGACGTTCACTTCGCAGTTGAGCTTGCAACTTACCGAGGTTGCCTCGATTCGCGTGAAGGAAGCGGAAGCCAATGAGGCGCTCCAGGCGGGAACATTTTATGTCTGCCCCGGATCGCACCACTTGCGAATCTCCTTGACAGGTCGCGTAAAGCTGGATGATGGCCCGAGAATCTCCGGTTATCGTCCTTGCGCGGATGTTGCGTTCGAATCGGCTGCGGCCTACGGAGGCGCTAACGTAGTGGGGGTCGTGCTGACTGGAATGGGAAATGACGGCGCAAGGGGAGTTCAAGCCCTCAAAGCGGCGCGAGGATGGGTCCTGGCGCAGGATGAAGCTACTTCCGTCATTTTCGGGATGCCGGCCGAAGCGATTCGAACGGGCGTCGTGGACCAGGTCGTGGGCATCGACGAGATGTATCCCGCGGTTGAAAAATATCTGGATTCCATTTGCCGGCAGGTACAGCCAATAGGATCGCGATGACGCAGCCGGTTAGTTCCAGCCTCATGCCGCGCGACACGCGCCGCCGGGAACAAGTCGCCGTGTTTTCGATCGCCCAATACAGCTTTGTCATTTCCGCTGCGTCGATTCAGGAAATTCGGAGTACGGACAGTTTGGGTGGAACGGTCGTGGATCTGGATCGGCCGGTGTTGCGGAAAGTTCGCCACATCGTGGAGCGCGACGCCCGCGCGTACTACGTGGTCAGCGGCTACGAGCATTTTCATTTGCCTCTGTCCCGGCCTACCACGGTGTTGATTTTGCGAAGTGCGCCCGTCGCCGTTCTTGTGGACCGAATTGAAGAGATGGCGGAGATGCGCGTGCTCTTGTCGCTGCCCCAATCTTTCCGCGGGGAAGAACGCACATGGTTTCGCGGCCTCACGGTTCTGGACCGCAAGGTTCTGCCCGTTGCCAATCCCTCGGGCTTTCTCACTGCCGGGGAGTTGCAGCAACTCGAAGAGCAGAATCCTGGATTGCTGCAAGCCGCTGCGGCGCCGCGGCTGGAAAGAGGACGGGTATGAAGGCGGAAACCGGCTCTCTCGTCCCTTCTTTCGTCGTTTTTCAAGTAGGAACACGGCGCGTTGCGTTGTCTCGGGAAAGTGTCGCGGAGCTGATCGCTTCTCCGCTCCTTTTTTCATTTCCGCACACAACGCCGCTGATCACGGGCGTCGCCTTGCGGAGAGGGCAAATTATTGCGGTCCTGGACTTGGGGCCCGGTCTGCTGGGTGCGCCGTCACCTCCGGCGCGATTTTTCCTGGTCGTGGAACGGCGCACTTCTGAGGTTTCCGAGAGGTGCGCGATCCCGGTTCAAGGGGAATGTGAACTCGTGGCCGGAATTATGATGCCCGCGCCGGGGCGGGACGATTTTGTGAGCGGATGCCTGGACCTCAACGAAGAGCGGATTGACGTTTTGGATCTCGAGAAGGCCATCGCGGCCGGCGCCAGGAGCGAGGAAGAAACAATCGACGCAGCGGAGGCATTGTCGTGAGCGAGGCTGGAGCGGCGCCGCGCGTCCTGCTGATTGACAGCAATGTGTATTTTGTCAAACGCATGACGGACGCATTGGTGAAGGAAGGCTTCCAGGTGTTTCATCACCCGGTGGCTTCTTATGCGCTCACGATGATTGAGTGGAATCCGCCCGATATCGTTCTTTGCGCCACCGAACTTCGGGACATGGGCGCTTTTGAGATCGTTCCCGTGCTGCGCAGCGACCCGAAAACGGCGAACATCCCGCTGATGGCCCTCGGCAACAGCGCGGAGAAAGGCCCGCTGGAGGCTTACCGCGCCGGCTGCGACGATTATATCGACCGGCGAAGGAATCCCGCCGACATCGCCAGCCATATCCGCGCTTTTCTTCGCAGCTCCCAGCACGGATTTCAGCCCACGGAAATGATCTCAACGACGGACGCATCGCTCAGCGGCAGCCTCGAGCATTTGGATTTGCCGGGCATCATGCAGATGCTGGACCAGACCCGGAAGACAGGCGCGTTGCACGTCAACGCAGGTGAAACCGATGCCGTTCTGTTCTTTGAATCGGGCGAAATTCATCATGCCGAGTACGGCAAGCTGATCGGCGAGGAGGCTGTCGTACAGATCGTTAAGGATTGCCAACTGTCGGGAATTGGCGTGTACAAGCTTGTCGCCGGCACGATTGCCAATCAACGGACCGTCCATCGGCGCTCGATGGATTTGCTCCTCGATGCTTTGCGCGAGTTTGACGAAGCGAACCAGCACCCGGTGGAAAGGGAAGTATCATGACCGACGTTACCCCAAGCGAACCGATTTCCAAACCCAATGTGTATTTCATCGACGACAGCGCCACGATGCGCGAGGTGGTCAAGATCGCCTTTCGTCGTGAGAATTTTAATGTGGTGACCTGCTCCGACATGGCTTCCGCCGTGGCTCTGTTCGACGAAACGGTTCCCGATGCCGTCATCAGCGATGTCATCATGCCGGACAAGGATGGATACCAGCTTTGTGAATTCATTAAACAGCACCCCGTGTTTGGCCGAACTCCCGTTTTCCTGATGTCGGGAGTGGTCAACAAAGAAGTTGCCGAGCGCGCCCACGAAGTGAAAGCCGACGAATTGATTCGAAAGCCATTTCATCCGCAGGACTTGGTGGCTCGCGTCAAAAAACTCTTAAATCGCGCGGAACCGGGCCAGGCCGCTTCGCCGGCCGAATTGAGCGCAATCAGCCCGCTGAGCCGGTTTTTTGAGGGTGCCGCCGAAACTTTTTCCAAACCTGCTCCGCCGCCCGCGCTCGTGCTTGCCGCTCCTCGAGTATTGCCCCAACCCCCCGCTTCCAACGCGGCGCCGCGCGCTCCCGCGGTCAACTCTTCTTTGGAACTGCAGAAATTGCGCATGGATGTGAAGCGTCTGGAGTCTTTGGTCAAAAAGCTTCAGGCCGACCTCGCGTCAGAACGCGAGTACAGCGCCACGCTCGAATCGCAGCTCCAAGCCCTTAGCGCGGCCGAGTGATAAGCCTCTAGGAAGAAAGTATTTCGACCTCTGGTTTTCCCGCTGGCGGCGTCTAATTCCACTTGCGCACCAACTTTGCCCGGCCATTCCGCGATAGGTGCTTAGAAAAGTCTTTTCCCGTACATTTCCCGCAACGCCCGCATCCATACGGCGCGATTGTTTTGCGCTTTCCAGCCCTTGATTCGTCTGCTGTCTTGCACGCTGCGCCGCGTATGAATGTGGCGTGAGTCCCCGATAACCTAGCGAGAAATCAAGTGAAATGCCGATGGCGATCGATGCGGAATTTTCCCGAGAATGAAAAAGCTTCGATGGATTTGCGCCGACCTAGCGGCGTTTTTTGCCTATACGTGTCATGAAGGTGCGGCGATTGACGAGGGCCCGAAAGATGATCTATCCTTCGCTTCCAGAGAACATCGCGTCGGAACGAAAGAGGGCCCTCCGGGACAAAGGACAGAACCACAAATCGGATTTCGGCCAAGACTTTGGCGAGTACAGGTCGCCCAGTCCAGACGAGCCTTATAGAGGCCGCGCACGCAGGAATGTTTCATCTCGTCCTCGGCGCCGCCCAAGGTTTCAAAAGTCATCTTCTCCAAAAGTTGGCGGAGGTTTGGGCCATGAAATCTCCTCGCACCCCATTCGTTATTCTCCTTTGCGGCTTTTTGTGTTTACTCGGCGCGCTTCCCAAAAATGCCTTGGGCGCGGTTCCTCCAGTCCCGGCGCAACCTTCCGGTTCGGAAGCTTCTAGTTCACCGCAACCATCGGGCCCCAATGTTTCCTCGCAAGCCGAGGAAGTAGTCATCCCCGGTCCGATGCGTTCGTTTTTGCGGATGGCAGCGATCAGTCAGAAGATCGCACCCGAAGAAGTATTGCCGCTGCTGGCGCGCAATGTCGTCATGAGCGGCTATCAAAGCGGCAAACCAACGGAATATCTAATCCTCGTGAATTGGTATCTGGATCAAGCCAGGGAATTGGAAGCCCTGGCAGGTCGAGGGGGCGTCATTCATGTTTCCAATTGCGACGACGCGAAGCCGCTGCTTGTCATTCTCGGCTACCGGCTTGAGCAATCCTGCGGGCCGGACGCCGCGCTTGAGACCGCCGATGCGAACAGGGCATTTCTTACCATCGATTCCGGATTCCCATTGGCGGATCTGGAGGAGACGCTGCGCAGTGGCAAGCCGTTTGAAATTCCCTACGCGTCCACAAAAGTTCCAGTCCTGTTCAAGTCATCGGATTGGGTGCTGAAAAAGAAAAACGCCGATCGTGGAGTTGTAGACTCGATCTTGCGCGATGCCGACATGGCCCGTCTGTACTGGGCGATGTCCCGCATGGATGCCGAAACGGGTCAGTTCTTGTGGAAATCCTTGGGTTTGAAGAAATTAATTTTGAGCGCCGCGGTCCTGGATTTTTACGGCAGCCAGATTAGCGTACGGTCCGGAAAGGCGATTGTTCCGGGAGGGCCGGCGGCGGAATCCGCCTGGAAGGATCTGGTGGGAGCCAGTCCGCGTTCTCCCGCCGAATTCGTTTCCAAGCTTCTGGCCAAAGATAGCGGCTGGATGGCGTCGTATTTTGACACGCTGTCCCGCGTGAGCCCAATGCAGCAGGCCTACTTCACCGCGCCTCGCCACTTGCAACGCTTTTACGACGCTCTTCGTGGACACGAAATCACGCCAATTCCAACGCGGCATTCCTTTCGGCCAGACGCAGGCCTCTTTTTGCTTGAGGCGCGCCTGCAAATCGATCCCGACGGCCAGCCGCACATCCCCGGCAGCATCGATGTCTGGAAAGAAGTTCTGCGCCGCAAAACGGATTCGAAGCTCCTCCGTGAATGGGGGGAGAAGGCTGGGAACTGGACCAATCCGGAGCAAGTGGTCGAAGGGATGGTTGGCGTTTCCCGGTATGCGATGCCTGACGGGCCGGTCTACAACTTCCTGATGTTGACGGAGATCGACCGCGGGCGCGCTCCCGCCGAGCAGCTCGATATCCCCACGGCTCGTCTGTTGGCCGAGAAGTTTCCGCTCTTCGGCGACCAGTATCCGATGTTTGCCGAATTCCACGAGCTAAACCGCGAATCCATCGCGCGATTTCTTGCCGTCGCCGAAAGTCTGAACCAAATCCCCGATCGCCTTACCAAAACGGACGCCCTGGGAATGTTGCAAGCCAACATCGGTCTCTGGCAAATCCTGGTGCGGCAAGGTCAGATTCCGGATGCCAATTTGAACGATTCCTGGCAAAAGATCGTCAACTCGTTCGAGGCATTGCATTCTTCGGACCAGGTGTACGGGGCTGGCAGGACGGCCCTCGGGGAACTCTTACGCGCTTCCACTGGCAAAACTTATCTGCCGCAAGATCAGTTCTTTGCCTTGCTCGCGGGTCCCGAGCAGTACACCAAGGAGGGGCAACAGTTACGATCCGAGATGGCCGGCAGAATGCGTCAGGTGATTGACGATCAGCGTTTGGTTTCCCTGGACACGCTCATTTCCCTGGGTGACGGCCTCGACCAAATGGCCAAGGGGAAAGATGTCGCCGACTCGCTGCTTCCCCTTGCCGGCGAGTTGCGGGAATTCGAGATGCCCAAGCCTCTCTTCACCAAGAGTGAAAGGACCGAGTTTGCCGAGGGCCTTTACAGCAATCGCCACACCGCCTTGCAGATGCGAACCGATTTGATAAAAATCATCAAAGCCCCCGGCAGCCCCGCGGAATTGGCCCAAGCGCGCGCTTTGCTCACTCCTTTTTTGAGGGACACTTTGGTAGGAATCAATTACGCCTATTACGAGCCGCCCGGCGCCCAAATGATTCACAATAATCCGCTCTTCGTTCGATCTCATGATTTCTCCGGAGGCGATTACTCGGGCGAAGCCGCCACCGCCAGCGACCAGATTTGGCGCGCGCCGCGCATTTTTGGCCGCGGATGGACGGCCAGCGGCGGCGCTCATCTGGTTGGCTCCATGGCCGATTTACCCTATGCCCTCGCGCGTGTGGAGCAGGATTTTATCGTGCCGCAGAACGTCCAGTCCCTGATCTGGGAAGATTTGGTTCCGGGCCTGATCGCGAGCGCGGTTCTGCCGCGATGGTGGACTGTGACCCCGAACGAATTGCATGCCGTGGCGCTGTATCAGCGCGGGGGCGAAGAGCTTCTGACCGGCGCCGCAAAGGATGAAACGCTGCGCGAGTCCGTGGTAAGCATCCTTGCAGACTGCCTGCTACCTCAAAGGTTGGCGCAAGTTGAGACGGCCCTGCGCGACGGCCGTGAAGACGACGCTCTCGCCCTGATCGCCCCGGCCGAGAGCTTTTACCTCGCGAGCGAATATCGCCGGAGATATCCCACCCAGAATCGGAATTGGGGACCGGCAGGCAAGGAATTGGACGAACTGCTGGCTCGCTTCCCAGCCGAGACAAATACGGAGAGAATTTCGGAGGATTTTGGCGTCCCTCACCCGGCCCTGGCGCTGAGCTATGGAAGGGAACTAATGTACATGAAGCCTATCCCTACGTTTCTCTATTACTCCAGCCGTTTGATGGCCGAATCCTGGGATTC
>VFSW01012918.1_pt1 | contig 11626 bp, 9 predicted proteins | sample 5358111 | NCBI WGS metagenome assembly VFSW01 (sample SAMN11554181, study PRJNA540505) | mine drainage metagenome | isolation source: sediment from site ElyBrook_90M | place: USA: Ely Copper Mine, Vershire, VT | collected 2017 | reverse complement strand
TCATTCAGTCACATATTAGAGTAATAGTATATATAGTGTCTACTACTGCCCCCGTGATTCATTCTCTCCCTTTATAATGTCGCACATGAAAATCAGGCTAGACACGAATCGTGACAGTTTGCTAGAGTGTCCAACGTCACGTTTCGAGCGATTTGCTTCCAGGAGTCAGGGGTCACTCATGACAGCACCAAGAATGTTGCCAAATATTCAATATTTACGGGAAGCCTCTGCCGCTTCTCTGGAAAGCTTTGAACTCTCGCGCTTGAATCACGCCGCCAATCTCCGCCGCGAAATCGGAGCCCTGATCGATCAATGGATTCAGGAGTCTTCCGAAGCGCTTATGGCGCGCTGGCTGATCGAGCACCGCAGATCTCATGGCCCTTCGGCCGGCCTCCCATCCGACGTTCTCGAATCATTCCTTGATCCTGCTCCGCCCACTGCTCTTACCTCCAGGTCCGTTCCGGCTGATGACTCCCACGCCCAGCCCGTGCAACTAGAAGAAGAGATTCTTCCTGCGCCGCCGCGCTATGCCGTCCCCCACAGGACCAATACATCGCTAGCGCAACGTAAATCCGTAAAGAATCGCTCCATCGCATAAACGGGCTCCTGCACTACGAATCCTTCATTCCGCTTGACTGCTTCACGCCGGAATCTCTGCCGCAGGCAGGCTTCGGCGCGAATTCCGGCATTTCTCCATTTTCCGTATCCCTTCATAACTTGGCTGGCATTCATTTCCAGTTTTGTCCTCACCGCACTGATCTTCACCCAGGAACTCCATTTCCACTGATATGCTTCGCTAAATCCTTCCGATCCCATACCAGCCCAACAGATTCCGGAAACCACACGGAATCACTGCGACTATCTCGTATTCCGTTTCACGTATTGTTATATGTCGCGACTCACTGAATTCATGCACAAATCGAAAAGATATTTCTCGCCGCATCGCCTTTGCTACCGCTCCCAGTTCAATATCTCAGTCCGCTCTAATCACTTTTCATGACTGCCAATTGATGTAGCAATAACCTGGACGTACTCCCTATGACAACCCTTTGATTTTCTGCCAATCATCTTACTTCCGCACTTCCATTGCGAAAAAAGAGATGACCTGATCCCTCAGTTTTCAAACCAAGGCAACTATCTCCTGCCAATTCTAAATCGCGTCAACAGAAATCATTGCCCTCAATACGAATAAATTGCGCGGTGCGCAAATTGCGATCCAACTCGGCCTTGCAGCCGAGATCGCGCCATCATCCATGAACCACTCTTCGTACCAGAAGCCCGGAATTATCGAGCATCGATTGCCTCGCCTGACATGATAAGGTCTCGGATTCAATCATATCCGTGACCATTTTCTCCCAAGATACCTTTCATGCCTTCTTCCCTTCAGATCTCAATGATGTAAATAACCAATCTCTTAACCCCATCCCATGGTGCAGGACCCATAGTCAGTTCTCTCAATCGTGTTCTATTCTTTCTGTCAGTCCGATCCAAGAATTACTTACCATTTTGCGCTCCCTCACCTCTACGTCTGTTGCTACCTAATATAGCGTCATCGAACAGGTGGATATGAGCAATATGGGCTGTGGTGACCTGCTCCCCAAAAACCGCACAAAACTGAGTATGATTTTGCAGTTTGGAAAGGGGGAGAGGCATGTCCAGAGCGAGGCACACAGAGGTGGAGATCATTGCCGTGCTCAAGCAGGTGGAGGCGGGACGGAAGGCGGAGGATGTAGCGCGGGAAGCGAGGGTGTCCAAGCACACAATCTACGCTTGGAAAGCGAAGTACGGCGGGATGGAGGTGAGCGAGGCACAGGAAGTGAAGCAGTTGCGGGATGAGAACGCACGAATGAAGAAACTGGTGGCGGATCTGAGTTTGGACAAGGACGCGTTGCAATCGGTGATTCGAAAAAACGGATGGAGCTCACAGTCTTGAAGGCGGCTGTGGGGCAAGTGCGGCAGGAGTATGCCTTCAGCCAGCGGCGGGCCTGCCGTCTGCTGACGGTGGCGGTATCCAGTTACCGTTATCAGAGCAGGCGCAGCGATGAAGGGTTGCGAGGGCGGCTGGTGGAGTTGGCGCGGGAGAAGCCGCGCTGGGGCTATCATCGCTTGCATGTTTTGCTGCGACGTAGCGGAGAAGCGGTGAATCACAAGCGCGTGCATCGGATCTATCAGGAAGCGGGGTTGAGTATCCGGCGCAAGAAGCCGAAACACTGCGTGCGAGCAGGGCAGCCGCTACGAGCCTGCAGTGCAGCGAATCAGGAGTGGGCTCTGGACTTCGTGCACGACGCAGTGGAAAGCGGGCGAGCGATCCGGGTGCTGAGCGTGGTGGACGCGTACACGCGGGAAAGCCTGGCACTGGAAGTGGACACTAGCTTTGCGAGTCGCCGCGTGACGCGTGTGTTAGAGGGGATCGTGGCGGAACGAGGTATGCCGCAGGCGATTCGATGCGATAACGGGCCGGAGTTGACGAGCCGGCAGTTTCTGGCCTGGTGCATGGATCGGAAGATCGAGTTGGTGCACATTCAGCCAGGACGACCGATGCAGAACGGACGCGTAGAAAGTTTCAACGGGCGGATGCGGGAAGAATGCTTGACCGTGAGCTGGTTCGGGAATCTGTTCGAGGCGTGGGAGAAGATCGCTGCGTGGCGGCGGGAGTATAACGAGGAACGTCCGCACAGTAGCCTGGGATACCGGACGCCGGAGGAATTTGCACGAGAAATACGCGGAGAAAAGGGCTATGGAAAAGACGCTGCGTGGAAAAGTAAAAACAACTTTTCCACTCCGCTTGGGAATCCCGCACAAGGCGCGGGATTCCCACTTTCCCACAGCCCCGGCGGCGATGTTTCCATTACCGTGGAGCAGGTTAACGGTTCGGATGTCGTATTATGACGTGCGCGGAGATTGGGGGGCAGGTCAACAGGAGACGGAAAATGTAACTGTTCGAGGAGATACGGCGGGAGTATCGGTTTGGGGTGGGCAGCATTTAGGAAGTGGCGAAGAAGTTGAATACGCATCGGCGGATGGTGCGGCAGGCGCTGGCCAGCGCGATACCGCCGGAGCGCAAGACCCCGGCGCGGAGCAGTCCGAAGTTGGGACCGGTGAGAGAGTTCATCGACGGGATTTTGCGGAGTGATCGGGAACCGCCGCGCAAGCAGCGGCACACGGCGCACCGGATTTGGGTGCGGATTCGCGAGGAGCATCCCGAGGCCGCCATGGCGGAAGCGACGGTGCGGCGCTACATGTGGCGGCGCAAGCAGGAGATGGGCGTGGCGGGGCGCGAGACGTTCGTGCCGCAGAGTTACGACTGGGGCGTGGAGGCCCAGGTGGATTGGTACGAGGCCGCGGTGGATTTCGAGGATGGCCGCGAGAACGTAAACTTCTTCAGCATGCGCAGCATGGCGGGCGGCGGAGCGTTTCACACGGCGTATTTTCACGCTACGCAACAGGCGTATCTGGAGGCGCACGAGTGGGCGTTTCATTACTTCGGCGTCGTGTTCCGGCTGTTGCGCCTTCCTACGCCCCGGACCTCAATCCCGAGGAAGGAGTTTGGTCACTCGCCAAACGCGAACTCGCCAACAGTTGCCCGGATCGTGCCCACGAGTTAATGGAAGACATCATCCGCTTCATCAACGGCATCCGGCGCTTCCCGGTCAAACTGCGCGGTTGCATCGCGCAATCCGAACCGCCCCCTTTTTTGCGCTAACCTATTGCATTATTTATGCAGTATTCATTAGTAGCACAGGTACTCTCGCCTGTGTGCATTTCGCAATCGTGGCCGAAGCGATGCCTTTGGCGCGGCCTACAAACCCGCACAGGCAAGAGTGCCTGTGCTACTCAAACCTAATTCCACCCTGTCTTGTGACCCGCGTTCTGTTCATCGAGCCATTTCTTCAGCGGAGCAAAATAATCGAGGATGGCGGTGGCGTCCATCTGCCGCTCGCCGGTGAGCGCTTCGAGCGCGTCGGGCCACGGACGGCTCTGGCCCATGGCCAGCATTTTGGCCAGTTTGGCTCCGGCGGCTTTGTTTCCGTAAATCGAGCAGCGGTTGAGCGGGCCGGTGTATCCCGCCTCTTTGCAGAGCGCGCGGTGAAACTGGAACTGCAGAATGTAAGCCAGGAAATAGCGCGTGTAGGGAACATTTGCCGCCACGTGGTACTTCGCGCCGGGATCAAAATCCGTTTCGGACCGCGCGGCCGGCGGCGCGATCCCCTGATATTTCCGCCGGAGTTCCCACCAGGATTTGTTGTAGTCCTCCGGCTTGATCTCGCCGGAAAACACTTTCCAGCGCCACTGGTCCACCAGAAGGCCGAACGGCAGAAAGGCGATCTTGTCGAGCGCGCGTTCGAGCAAGATGCCGATGTCGGCAGAGGCAGGAGGAATGGTGTTAATGAGCCCGATCTGCTTCAGATATTCCGGCGTGACGGAAAGCGCGATGGTATCGCCGATGGCTTCGTGAAAGCCGTCATTCGCGCCGTTTTGAAACAGAGGCGGCTGCGTGTTGTAGGCGCGCTGATAAAAATTGTGGCCGAGTTCATGGTGCACGGTCGTGAAATCCTCGGCGGTGGGTTCGAGACACAGCTTGACGCGCAGGTCGTCCTTGAAGTCAATGCTCCAGGCGCTGGCGTGGCAAACCACGTCGCGGTCGCGCGGCTTGGTGAAGAGCGAGCGCTCCCAAAACGTGGACGGCAGCGGATCGAATCCCAGCGAAGTAAAAAATCTTTCGCCGTAGTGCACCATGCCGCGGGCGTCCACATTTTTCGCGCGCAACGCCGCGGACACGTCAGGATTCGAGGCCACACCCGACGGGGCCAGCAGCGGGTAGATGTTGGTCCACTCCTGCGACCACATGTTGCCCAGCAAGTGCGCCGGAATCGGGGCGTCTTCCAAGACTACGTCCTTGCCGTATTTTTCCGCGAGCTTCCAGCGCACATAGGCGTGCAGAGAGACGTACAGCGGCCGCACCTGATCCCACAGGCGGTCCACTTCCCTGGCGAACTCCTCCGGCGTCATCTCATAGTTCGAGCGCCACATTGCGCCGACGTCGGCAAATCCCATTTCGCGCGCGCCCTGATTCGCCAGCACCACAAGGCGCGTGTAGCGTTTGCGCATGGGCGGAGCGATGGCATGCCAGCCCTCCCATGCGGCGAGAAGCTCTTTCGGATCGCGGCTCGAGGCCATGATTTTTTCGATGTCGGGAAGCTGCTTGCAGTTTTCTTTCTTGTCGTCGGGGCACCACGTGCCTTTGCCGTAATCCGAGTCGAGGGAGACAGCGATTCTGGAAAGCTCAGCCTGGGCGGCCGGATCGCGCGGCGCTGGAATATCCACGGACAATTTCAGCAGCTTGAATTTCCGAGCGACGTCCGGGGGTAGGTCGAGCTTTTCGTATTTTTTGGCTTCATTGGCAAGCTCGGCTGTCGCGCCGCGCACGGCCTGTTCGGCGTCGGCGGCAATGCCCTCGGTGTCATCAGTAATAAAATTTTCACCGACCCATTCGGCGCGCTGGTCCTTGATCCACAGATCGACCAAACGCTTTTCCGCTCGATGGATGAAGCGCTCGGCGTCGGCGGCCGTCGGAGGCGCGGCGGAAGATTTCGGCGTGGAAGCCGGCTTCGCGGCAGGTGTCTGCGCCAGAGCCGCAGGAGCGATCAGAACAGCGACGAAAAGGAAAGAGTTCGAGATCAGCCGCCGCGAGTTGCGGGCAAAGGGTTCGCGGAGCGCCATAGGGTGTCGACCCTCCTTATTCAAGTTTATCCAAGCAGCTGAACGAACACCTCATTCGACACGGTCAATCGTCCGGGAGCGAGACGCAGCGTATCACCGTCCCGTTCGACGAGTCCCTGTGCGCGAAGAATTTCTATGCGCGGAGCGAGATGGGTTCCATACTTCGCCTCAATAGCGGAGAAATCCACGCCGGCGAGCTGCCGCAGCCCAAGGAATAATTCCTCTTCGAGGGCCTGCTCGACGGACACCGGTTCGAGTTGCTCGACCGGAAAGACTCCGCGTTGAACGGATTTCGTATACGCCGCCGGATCGTGAGCATTCGCCCACCGCTGTGACCCATTGAAAGAATGCGCACCCGCGCCGAAGCCCAGATAGGGTTCGCGCCGCCAGTATTTCAAGTTATGCCGCGAAGCCAAACCGGGCAGCGCCCAGTTGGAGATCTCATAGTGCTCATAGCCGGACGCCGCGAGGCGCTCGCAGGCTTGCTCGTAAAATTCCGCCATCGCATCGTCCTCGGGCATTGCCTTCGACGAATAGCGTGCCCCGCCTTGCATCACTTCCAGGCCCAGGCGGCTCGATTCGTCAATCTCCATCATATAAATCGAAATGTGCTCGGGGCGGAGAGCGAGAAGTTCGGCCACCGACTGCTCCCAACTCGTCACGGTCTGGTGAGGCAGCCCGGCAATCAGGTCGGCGCTGATGTTATGAAATCCGGCATCGCGAAGAAAGCGCATCGCCTGATAAATATTTTCGCGGCGGTGCAGGCGGCCCGCGGATTTCAGTTCGCGATCATCAAAGGATTGCGCGCCCAGGCTGATGCGGTCGAAGCCGGACTCGCGCCAGTGCGCGGCCTTTTCCGGTGAGATGGTTTCCGGATCGGCTTCGAGAGTAACCTCCGCGAAGTCGCAGGAAAAAGTCGAGCGGATCGCCTCGAGAATCTGTCTCAAGCCTTGTGGATCAAGCAGGCTGGGAGTTCCTCCGCCGACGTATACGGTATCCACAAGGGGATTGGAAATTTCAGAAATGGAATGGTCCGCAAAAATCCGCTTGTAGGCGCCGATCTCGCGAACAACGGCGTCCACATACGGCGAATATAAATCGCGCGAGAACACACCCGTGTGGAAATTGCAGTAGGTGCACTTGGACTGGCAGAAAGGAACCTGTACGTAGACGCCCGTTTTCATGTTCCTGTGTAGGCTCGACCCTTCGCTCGGAATGACGGCCTTAACCATTTTTTCGCGAGCGTTTACGCCAGCGCCGAAGAGGACGTAACGCCGTAAAAGGAAAACCACGGCTTCGCGGCGCCGAGGCGTCCGTTGACGTTTTTGATGTTCTTCACGCCCTGGTCGTTCAGCCAGTCCTCGAGGGCCTTGACGCCGTGCTTGCCGTACACGGGAATCGCGTCTTTCCACGTGGCGCGGCCACAGAGGACGCCGGAGAAATTAACGCCTGTTTCGGACGCGAGATCCAAAGTCTCGCTGAACGTCTCGTTGCTCACTCCGGCCGAAAGATAAATAAACGGTTTTTTCGCGACGGCGGCAGCGCGGCGGAAATGCTCCTTGGCTTCCTCGCGCGTGTAGGCGGCTTCGCCCTTGCAGGAGTTCGTGCCCTTCACGAACGCCATGGTCACCGGAACTTCGACTTTCAGAACGTCCACGGCGTATTGCGGCTTGCTGAACTCTTCCATGCTGCGCGTGACGACCTCGGGCTTTTTCTTCGCGAATGCGAGACCCTTCTCGTCCTGACCCTCTTCGTAGCCGACGAATTCCAGGAAAAACGGCACGTCCGCGGCGACGCATTCCGCGCCGATGCGCTCGACCCAGGCGTGTTTCGTGTCATTGATTTGGGCCGGATCAAACGGCGTGTAATAGAGCAGAATCTTGATGCAATCGGCGCCCTCGGCGACGAGACGCCGCACCGAGTAGTGATCGAGCAGGTCCGGCAGGCGGCCGGGACGCGTATTGTCGTAGCCGCTGTTTTCATAAGCGAGCAAGAGGCCGGCATTCTTGGCGCGCTGCTTCGCGGCGGAAAGCCCGTACTCCGGGTCCAGCAGGATGGCGCTCGCGTGCGGCGTCAGAACGCGCACCACGGCTTCCTTGAACTCCGACATCATCTCCTTCGTTACGGCTTTCTTGTCGATGCCCTTGTCTTTGGCGATCGCGCTCATCAGCGAGCCACGCTGGTCCATGGCGGCCGCGGCGATGATGCCGCGCGAATCCGATACCTTTTCCATTCCCTTACGCTTGCCGGGTGTGATTCCCATTCGACCTTCCTCCATTCGCGAAGCAACACTCTATTCGCTTATAGGCATAGTAACTCCTGAACATGCAGGGGGCAATTCCCTCTTGTTGCCGCTCTCTTGCACAGGACGCGGGCATAACGATGTGATTACTTGACGCCCGATTCCAAATCCACAACTACGTGCTCGCCCGTTCCGGGGTGGATCAGGCTTTCGAGATGATCGAGAAGCGCGCCGCCCTCCGAGGCGAGGAACGGCAAAAAACACAGCGTGCGCTCCTGCAGCGCGTTGCCGGGATAGAGAGCCGAGGCAATCTCGGCTTCGTGCGAGTTCAGCACGCCCGTGCGGAATCCTTCGGCGCGTCCCGCCTTCGTTCGCAGACCTGTGAACTGGTAGAGCATCTTTTCCGTGGCGGTATCGAGCGCGCCCCCGAGGGTCTTGTCCAAACGGGAGATCGGTTCGCGCAACTGTTCGAGCGCGGAACGGATGGCCTTTTCGCCCTGCTCGAAGCGCGACGTCAATGCCTCCGGCAGGGCTTCCGATTCCATGCGCGCGCGCAGATTGCTGCGGCCGGCAAACACATCCGTGATCTCGAGATTGTACTTTTTCAGTTGATTGCGGGCGTAGGGCGGCACGAGCGTGAACCCCGCACGCGGCAAGATTGCCGGCGCTCGGCCGAGCAAGCGGTCGTACAGGATGGACGCCTGTGCCTGATAAGCCACTTCGGCCGCGCCGCCGATATACGCAACCGTCGGCAGCAGCGCATCCTGCATGACGGGCCGCAGCAGCGCGTTGGGACTGAACTCCTCAGGATGCTGCTCCAAAGCGCTCAACGTCTCGCTTTCGGATTCCTTTTTTTCGCCCGCTGCAAATCCGCCATTTGCCGGGCGCAACGCCGTACGGCGTCTCTCCACGATGCGAAATAGCAGCGTCGTCTCTTCCGCGACTTTTACCTGCGCATGGAATCCAGCCTGTTCAAGCGCCGCGGTGCGGGCGACAAGATCGTGAGCAAGACTGCGATGTTCGCGCAATGCCTTCAGTAGAACGGGCGCAGCCAGGCGATGCAATTCCGGTGAGAGGGGATCGAGAAAAATAAGTCCTCGCCCGGCAAAGATCCGCGTCATCAACTTCCCGAATGAGGTTCCAAAGGTTTCTCCGGGGGTGTAACACTCACGGAGCCAGCTCTCAACCTCCTCGGTAAAGCTCCCGGAAAAAGCTTTCGCGCCCAAGGCGACAATTTCCGAGATGGCATTCCCCAGGCGGATTTCGCCGACACGGCGATCCGGGATATCCGAGGTTACGAGCTCGAACCGCTCAACATCTCCACGTTTCCCAAATTCCGTGTGATTGACTTCCTCTAGGTCGTGGTCTTCCGTGGCCAGCCAAAAGACGGGAACGGCGTTGATGCCTCCGCCGGTGAGTTCCTTTGCCAGACGAATCGCCGTAAGCGCCTTGTAGACGGTGTACGCAGGGCCACTGAAGAGTCCCACCTGCTGGCCTGTGACCACGGCAAACGCGCCGTCGCGCAGGCGATCGAGGTTCTGTTCCGTGGCGGCATCGCCGCCGAATGAGCGATTTTGCGCGCGCAGCACGTCCACAACGCCCGTCCGGACAGATTTTTCCAGCTGAATTTCGCCGGCGGCTTTGCGAATGCCTTCCGCATCCGGCGTGTGACGATAGAAACCGGAAACGCGGGAAAAATTCGTAAGAAACGAGGTGTAGAAAGGCGTTGCGCCGGGCATCTTGCCCGCGGGAATGCGGCGACACTCTATGGGTGATTCCATCCGACCGTCCACACAATGGTCCGGCGAGTCCATTCTGCCGGGCTAGATAAGATGATTTGGAACTCGTTTCGATTCCTGCCGTCTTTCGTTGCAGAATTCCTACCGCATCCACCGAAGAACACTCACACCCTTCGTCATTCCGAGCGCAGCGAGGAATCCTTCCGTGTTAGGTAGCGATGCGCGAAAAAAGAGGAATTCCTCGCTGCGCTCGGAATGACAGGAACCTCTAGTCCCCCAAAGGCTGCTGTTGCGCGGCCGCTCTTTTTTGGTGCAGTGTCTGCAGCGGCGACACTTCGATGGACTGCTCGACCAGAGCGCGAATCCCCTCCGCTGCGGCGTTGGCCGCGGACAGCGTCGTGATACAGGGAATATTGTAACGAATCGCGGCGCGGCGAATGGACTTCTCATCGTAGAAGGATTCGCGCCCGAGCGGGGTGTTGATCACCATATCCACCTTGCCGGTCTTGACCAGGTCCACGATGTTGGGACGCCCCTCGTTCACCTTGTAGACGGATTCCGCGGGGACTCCGGCGGCTTCCAGCGCCGCGGCCGTGCCGCGCGTGGCGATCAGGCGGAATCCGAGAGAGTGCAATTCCTTGGCGAGCGGCGCGAAGTGCCGCTTGTCGTGATCGCTGACGCTCAGGAAGATCGCGCCCTTGCGCGGCAGGCGCTGTCCGGCAGCGAGTTGCGCCTTGGCAAATGCCTGGCCAAAACTTCGCGAGATGCCCATGACCTCTCCCGTCGAGCGCATCTCCGGTCCCAGGATCGTGTCCACGCCGCGGAATTTGTTGAAGGGAAATACAGGCGACTTCACGGAGTAATAATTCTGCACCGCGATTTCGGACACGCCGTCGGTGACCACGACCGGAAGATTCATGTCCCGCAGTTTCTTTCCAGACATCAGGCGCGCGGCGACTTTCGCGAGGGGAACACCCGTCGCCTTGCTGACGTAGGGAACCGTGCGCGAGGCGCGCGGGTTCACTTCCAGCACGTAAACAGTGTCGCGCTGGATCGCATACTGGACATTCATCAGGCCGACCACTTGCAGCGATTTCGCCAGACGATTTGTGTAATCGCGAATTCGCGCCAGCACCGACGGCGACAACCTGACGGGAGGCAGAACGCAGGACGAATCGCCCGAGTGAATGCCCGCCTCTTCAATGTGCTCCATGACTCCGCCGATGACCACATCTTCGCCGTCGGCCAGAGCATCCACGTCCACCTCGGTCGCTTCCTCGAGGAACTGGTCAATCAGGACAGGCCGCGCGGGACCCATCAGCGCCGCCTGCGCCACATATTCCTGAACCGTGTTCAAATCGTAGGCGATCACCATGGCGCGGCCGCCGAGCACGTAGCTCGGGCGGACCAGCACCGGAAAACCAATTTCGCTCGCCACACGGGCCGCTTCTTCGGGGACGAGAGCCGTGCCGTTCCGCGGTTGCGGAATCTTCAATTCGTCGAGGAGGCGCCCAAACCGGCGCCGGTCCTCGGCGAGGTCAATGGATTCGGGGGCCGTGCCGATGATCGGCACGCCGTTGCGCTTGAGTTCCAGCGCGAGGTTGAGCGGCGTCTGTCCGCCGAACTGCACAATCACGCCGTCGGGTTTCTCGCTATCCACGACGGTCAGTACATCCTCGAGCGTCAGCGGCTCGAAATACAGACGGTCGGAGGTGTCATAGTCGGTCGAAACCGTTTCCGGATTGCAGATGACCATGATCGTTTCGTAGCCGTCTTCGCGCAACGCAAACGAGGCATGGCAGCAGCAGTAATCGAATTCGATTCCCTGCCCGATGCGGTTCGGGCCGCTGCCCAGGATGGCAATCTTCTTGATTTTCGTGGGCTCGGACTCGTCTTCATCCTCGTAGGTCGAATACATATACGG
>VFSW01012917.1_pt1 | contig 11627 bp, 9 predicted proteins | sample 5358111 | NCBI WGS metagenome assembly VFSW01 (sample SAMN11554181, study PRJNA540505) | mine drainage metagenome | isolation source: sediment from site ElyBrook_90M | place: USA: Ely Copper Mine, Vershire, VT | collected 2017 | reverse complement strand
CGTCGGGGCCCTCGCCATCGCGCGACCGATCACCTTCGCGCTGAGATCTCCTATCGCGGGCTACGGGGCGATTCGTATCGGTGAACGGGTCAGCGCTATCGCCGGGGCGGCCTTTTTGACCACGTCACTGGGGCTCTTCGCGCTCCTGCAGCCGGCGTCGGGGGCGTGGATGGTGGCGATCGCACTGGCCCTGTCGGGATTGGGCATGGGAGTGGCGATGCCGTCGTCAAGCTCGGTGATGGCCAACGAGGTCCAGGTGAGCGAGTTTGGCGTGATGTCGGCGGCTCAGATGCTGGCCATGCAAGTCGGTGAGGTCGCGGGGATCCAAGTACTCGAAACGGTCCAACAAGCGCTGGTGCATCGGCGCGGTCTCACCGATGCTCGACCTGGACCGGCACTGCTCGCGACCTTCCAGCTCCCCTTCGTCATCGGCGCAGCGGTGGGTGCGATCGGGCTCGTGGCGGCGTTCTTCTTCCGGTCCATTCAACGAGGAGCGCCCAAGGGGAGCGGGTGAAAGTGACGGTAGGCTCTAGGCCTATGACAGTCGAAATCATGCCCGGTTGCGAACCGTTCAGCGTCGCCGGTGGTCCAAATGGAGTCCTCGTGCTGCACGGATTCACTGGAAATCCCACGTCGGTGCGTGCTCTGGCAGAACTCGCCCAAAAGGCGGGTCACAGCGTTGAGTTGCCGCGACTACCGGGTCACGGGACCACTCTCGAGGACATGATGGGAACGACGTGGACTGATTGGTCGAACGCCGCGATGCTCGCCTACGACGATCTCGCCTCGCGCTGCGAGCGAGTGGTCGTCGTCGGACTCTCCATGGGCGGCGCGCTCGGCGCGGGGGTCGCCGAGCAGCGCGCGGTGGCCGGCTGCGTCTTCATCAACCCCCTCGTCAAGCCCCCGGTCCAGGAGATCGAGGACGGACTGGCTCAGTTGATCGAAGCCGGCCTGGAGACGATCGATTCGATTGGATCCGATATCAAGAAAGAAGGCGTCGCCGAGCTCTCGTACCCGGGGACGCCGCTGCGCTGCGCGCAGAGTCTCTTTAGTGCACTGCACGACGTGGAGGTGAACCTGGTCAAGATAACGGCGCCCATCTTGTTGATCTCGAGTCGCGAGGATCACGTCGTGACCTCGGATAACGGTGACGCGCTGATCCAGAAGGTCTCGGGACCGATCGAACGGATCTGGCTCGAGAACTCCTTTCACGTCGCAACCATGGACAACGACCGTGAACTCGTGGAGTCATCGACGATGGCTTTCGTAGACAGGGTCCTGGCGTAATGGGCTCACCCCTACGTCGAGAAGAGGTCGCCCACGTGGCCAAGCTGGCGAGACTGTCGTTGAGCGAGGACGAACTCGAGTTGTTCACCGAGCAACTCGGCCAGGTGCTCGAGCACGCCAACGACATGAGCTCACTCGACTTAAATGACGTCGAGCCGACCGCCCATCCCTTCGGCCTGATCAACGTCGTGCGCGACGACGTCGTTCGTGCGAGCCTCGAACGCAACGCGGTGCTCAGCCAAGCACCCGACACCCAAGACGATCGTTTCGCGGTGCCGCGCATCATGGGTGAGGCGCCGTGAAGAGCGCCCAGCAAACGGCCCTCGACGTTCAAGGCGGGACGTCGAGCGCGCTCGAAGAGCTTGAACGTGCGCTCTCGGTCGTGCGAGAACGTAACGACGAGCTAAACGTCTTTTTGCACGTGGACCAAGACGGAGCCCGAGCACTGGCCTCGACGATCGACGAGCGCGTGGCCCGCGGGGAGTACGTTGGCCCCCTGGCCGGTGTCCCGATAGCGATCAAGGACAACCTCTGCCAGGTGGGAATCCCGACGACCTGCTCATCGCGAATCCTCGAGGGATGGCGCCCCCCGTACAACGCCACCGTCATCGACCGACTGATCACGGCAGGCGCAGTCCCGATTGGCAAGACCAACCTCGACGAGTTTGCGATGGGCTCGTCGACGGAGAACTCGGCCTTCGGCCCGACGCGCAATCCCCTCGACCCCACCCGTGTGCCCGGCGGCGCATCGGGAGGCTCGGCGGCGGCCGTGGCCGCCGACATGACCCCGATCTCCCTGGGCAGCGACACCGGCGGGTCGATCCGCCAGCCCGCCGCGTTGTGCGGACTGATCGGCATGAAGCCCACCTACGGCCTGGTGTCGCGATACGGACTGATCGCCTTCGCGAGCTCGCTCGACCAGATCGGTCCATTCGCCAAGAACGCCATGGACGCGGCGATCCTGCTTGAGGTGATCGCTGGTCACGACCCCATGGACTCGACATCGTTGCCCGAGCCCAGTCCGTCCTTGGCCACGCACGTCAACAGCGGCGTCGTGGGTCAGCGCGTTGGACTCGTGCGAGAACTGATCGAAGGGGCTGACGAGGACGTCGAGTCGGCGGTAGTGCGTGCGAGGAGTGCGCTCGAAGAAGCCGGTGCGAAGGTCGTGGAGCTGTCGATCCCCGAATTTCGACTCGGTCTGAGCGCCTACTACTTGATCGCTCCAGCTGAGGCGTCGAGCAACCTCGCACGCTTCGACGGCGTTCGCTACGGAAACCGAGTTGACGCGGAGGACGTGACGGCCATGATGGAGGCCACGCGCACCGCCGGTTTCGGTGCTGAGGTGAAGCGTCGCATCATGCTCGGAACCTACGCACTGTCCGCGGGCTACTTCGACGCGTACTACGGTCAGGCGTTGAAAGTGCGCACCCAGATGATCGCGGCATTTCGGCGAGCCTATGAGCAGGTCGACCTGCTGCTCGGCGCTACGACGCCCAGCGTTGCATTCGAGTTCGGTTCCAAGACGAGCAATCCAATGTCGATGTACCTGTCCGACGTCTTCACGATTCCCACCAATCTCGCCGGTGAGCCCGCCGTGGCGGTACCGTTCGGTACCGGCGAGGCCGGTCTGCCCATCGGTGTTCACCTTCTGGGGCCGGCTCGCAGCGAAGGTCGCCTCTTCGCCGCGGCGCGGGTGCTCGAGATCGCCGACGGCCGCCCATGACGTTGCCCAACGGTTGGGAGATGGTGGTGGGGCTCGAAGTCCACACGGAACTAAAGACCGCCACCAAGATGTTCTGCGGCTGCGCCAACTCCTTTGGCGCCGAAGCCAACACCAATATCTGTCCCGTGTGCCTGGGGCTACCCGGAGCACTGCCGGTGCTGAACCGGCGTGCGGTGGACCTGGCCATGGCCATCGGCATGGCGCTGCACAGCACGATCGCCCCGTCCACGTTCCATCGCAAGAACTACTTCTATCCAGACATGCCCAAGGACTTCCAGATCAGTCAGTACGACCTGCCGATCAACTCGGGCGGCTACCTCGACCTACCCGACGGTTCACGGGTCTCGATCGAACGGGCCCACCTCGAAGAGGCCACCGGCAAGTCGACCCACCTTGGTGGGTCGGGACGTATTCACGGCGCGGACCGGTCCCTCGTGGACTACAACCGTTCGGGAGTGCCACTGGTGGAGATCGTCTCGGGCCCCGACATCCGCTCGTCGGCCCAGGCCCGGGCCTACGCGAGTGAGTTACGAGCGATCCTGATCGCGACTTCGGCGTCAGACGGGCGCATGGAAGAGGGCTCGATGCGCATCGATGCCAACGTGTCGGTGCGCCAGCGTGGCGAACCGTTCGGAACGCGCTGCGAGATCAAGAATCTCAATTCGCTGCGCAGCCTGCAGCGCGCGATCGATCACGAGGCGTTGCGTCAGGTCGAACTCATCGAGGAGGGCGGCGTCGTTCGCCAAGAGACGCGCCACTGGGACGAGAACCAAGGCGAGACCTCGACGATGCGCACCAAGGAAGAGGCCGAGGACTACCGGTACTTCCGAGAACCCGACCTGGTCGACCTCGCCCCCGATCAGCAGTGGCAGGACCGCGTACGCGCGGCCCAGCCGGTCCTACCCGCCCAGCGTCGACGCGAATTGGTGTCGCGACTGGTTGACGCGACTGAAGCACAACTCGATGCCGTTGGGGTGGTGATCGACCTCAACCTCGAGCCCTTCGTCCACGCGGCGATCGACGATGGTGTCGAGGCACCACTGGCGATCGCGCGTGCCGCCAACGAACTGGCTGCGGGCATCGACGACATCGAGCGACTCTCCCAAGAGGCCTTCAGCCTCACGCTCCAGATGGAACAGCGCGGAGAGCTCTCCGCGACCCAGGCCAAATCCGTGCTCGGCGAACTGCTGAGCCAGGGCGGGGACCCCGGGGACATCGTGCGCAGCAAGGGCTTCGTCCAACTCTCCTCGGACTCTCTTGGCGCAACCGTCGAGCAGTTGATCGAAGAGCATCGCGATGAGTGGTCTCGCTACTGTGACGGTGACGACAAGTTGGCCCAGTTCTTCGTCGGTCTCGTGATGAAGGCGACCAAGGGCCAGGCCAATGGCAAGTCGGTGATCGCCCAACTCCAGAGCCGGCGCTGAGCGCTCACCCGCGCGGTCCAGTAGTTTTCTAGGAGGCGTCGAGTCGTCGGCCCCTTGATGGCACTGGCACTGGCGACGAGCGTTTTCGCCTCCGTTGCCGGGGCCGACTCGACGACGACCACGACGCAGAGCACCACCGGCTCCTCGACCACCCCGGCGCCCAAAGTCCAATGGCGGGCCCCGCTCACGGGTCTGCCCGATCCGCGAGGACTCACGCGACACCGCTCGCCACTGACGATCAAGATCGACAACACCCCCCAAGCCCATCCCCAAACCGGTATCGAGCACGCTGACGTCGTGTACGAGGAGATCGTCGAAGGAGGGATTACCCGCCTGGCGGCGGTCTTCGACTCGTACCTGCCCATGGCGGTTGGTCCGGTGCGATCGGTACGACGTACCGATCGTGAGATCGTCAGTCCCATCGGAGGGATATTCGCATTCTCCGGGGGAGCCCCGTACGCGCTCGAGAGCATCGCGAAAGCTCCCGTCAAACTCTTCGACGAATCGACCGCGGGTGCGGGGATGTACCGCGACCCCACGCGCTACGCCCCGCACAACCTCTACGCCAAGCCGGTGACCTTGATGAAGATGGGCGGCCGTGTCCATGTACCACGGCCCCTTTTTTCCTATGCGCGGCCCTCGAGCGCGCCAGTGGGCGTGCGCGTGGGTGAGTTCGTTGTGAACTTCGCCGCTGGCTACGCCGTCACCTACCAGTGGAACGGAGTCACGCGTTCCTGGCAACGGTCCATCTTCGGACAACCCGACTTCAGCGCAGCCAAGGTCCGACTCTCGCCGACCAACGTCGTGGTCATGACTGTCAACTATCTCGGCGGCGTCGGTCGTCTGGGTTCCAAAGCGCAACTCGTCGGCTCTGGTCGGGTCGAGGTCTTCTCCGACGGTCGTCTCCAAAGGGGCACCTGGCATCGTTCGAGCATTCTTGCCACGACGTCCTACCGCACGCCGAGTGGTAAGCCCATACTGCTTCGCCCGGGCCAGCCCTGGGTCGAGTTACTGGCCGCGGGCGAGACGATCAGCACCTACGCCCCCACGTGAAGCAGACCATTCTCCCTTCGTCGAAGCGGTGCCGGTTCAGCGCATGGTCGCTTCGAAGACGCGACAAGGGCTCGTAGGTTTCTGAGGTGACGGTGCCCATCGAATTCGTCGTCGCGGCCATCGTCGCACTCGGAGCCAGCGCACTGCTGGTCGTTCGCATCGAGCGTCTTGGTGCGCGCTTCTCCTTCAGCGAGGCCGCACTGGGTCTGTTGACGGCCTTGGCGGCAAACGCCCCCGAGATCACGAGTGCCGTCACGGCGCTCACGCGAGGCCAACGCAACATCGGCGTCGGGGTCATCTTGGGTTCGAACGTCTTCAACCTGGCGGCCCTGCTCGGTCTCGGGGCCGTGGTTGCGGGCCGCATCGACCTGCACCGACGCGTGGTCGTCTTGGGCGGCGCGGTCGCGATCTGGGTAGCGTTGGCCGGCACGGCGTCGGTGACGCAGGTTCTTTCTCCAGCCTGGTCGTTGATCATCGCCCTGGTCCTGTTCGCTCCATTCGTCGCCGTTTCGGCACTACCCACCGTGATCGCTGACACTCGAGAGGCGACGGGTCTGAGGCTGTGGGTACGACAAGCCCTGCGCGAAGAGGAGCAAGAACTTCGAGCGGCGATCCATCCGACTCCTGGTAACTGGCGAGACGGCGCCATCGCGTTCGTCGCGCTCGTGCTCGTCGTGATCGCGAGCATCGTCATGGAGCACGGTGCCACCAACCTCGGAGACCGATTTGGTTGGTCGCGGATCGTGATCGGCGCGGTGCTGCTGGCCGGTGTGACGAGCCTGCCCAACGCGGTGGCGGCGATCTACTTGAGTACCCGCGGCCGAGGCGCGGCCGCGTTCAGTGAAGCACTGAACTCCAACAACCTCAACGTCCTGGCCGGTCTGCTCATCCCGGCAATATTCCTGGGCGTCGGCCATCCGGGCCATTCGACACTGGTGACCGACTGGTTCTACGTCGGATTGACCATGGTCACCTTGACGATGGCGTTGCTTCGTCGGGGCCTCACGCGGGCCAGTGGGGCGGTGGTCATCGCGGGATACGTGGCGTTCGTCGTCACGATCGCCCACTAGAGATCGTCGGACTCGATGCTCGGAGCACACGCCATAGTGAACACACGCTCTTAGACTCGTGGGATGAGCACACATCCGACCCCACGAAGCACTGACGTCACGCTAGGTAACGGGCGGGCGCCGGCTCGCGCGATGCTTCGCGCGATGGGCCTCCAAGACGGTGACATGGCGAAGCCCCAGATCGGCGTGGCGTCGAGTTGGAATGAGGTGACGCCCTGTAACTTGCCCCTCGACCGCTTAGCCAAGCGGGCCAAGGTAGCAGTGCGTGACGCTGGTGGGATTCCCTTCGAATTCGTCACCATCGCCGTGTCCGACGGCATCTCCATGGGTCACGAGGGGATGCGCGCGTCGCTGGTCTCTCGCGAGGTCATCGCCGATTCGGTCGAGACCGTGATGCACGCCGAACGATTCGACGCCATGGTCACCTTCGCGGGATGTGACAAGTCGCTTCCGGGGATGCTCATGGCCGCAGCGCGTCTGGACGTGCCCAGCGTCTTCCTCTACGGCGGCACGATCATGCCCGGTCACCTCGATGGCGAGGCCCTCGACATCACCTCGGTCTTCGAAGCAGTCGGGGCCAACGCCGTGGGGACCATCAGTGATGAACAACTCAAGGCGATCGAATGCGCCGCGTGTCCGGGCGAAGGGAGTTGTGCTGGAATGTTCACGGCGAACACGATGGCCAGTGTCGGCGAGGCCCTGGGAATGTCACTACTGGGTAGCGCGTCGGCACCATCGATCGATCATCGGCGCGACCAGTTCGCCTACGACTCGGGGATCGCGGTGCTCAACCTGCTCGACCTGGGTATCAGCGCGCGACGAATCATGACCAAGCAGGCTTTCGAGAACGCCATCGCGGTCGTGATGGCCCTGGGTGGTTCGACCAATGCGGTGCTGCATCTCCTGGCTATTGCCCATGAGGCGAGGGTCGAGCTCGCGCTGGATGATTTTAACAAGGTGGCCAGTCGGGTTCCTCACATCGCCGACACCAAACCGCACGGCAAATATCACATGAGTGATCTGGACCGCATTGGCGGGGTGCCCGTCGTACTTCAGCACCTGCTCGAGAACGACCTGTTGCACGGCGACGTGATGACGGTGAGCGGCAAGACCATGGCCGAGAACCTGGCCGCGTACGGCGCGGCCAAGCCCGATGGCGACGTCGTTCACGAGATTTCACGTCCGATCAACGCCCGCGGCGGGATCGCCGTCCTGACCGGATCGTTGGCGCCCAAGGGCTCGGTGGTCAAGGTCGCGGGTATTGACCGTATGGACTTCACGGGCACGGCGAGGGTCTTTGACGGCGAGGACGCCGCGATGAAGGCGATCATGGACAATGAGATCCAACCCAATACCGTCCTCGTGATCCGTTACGAGGGACCCAAGGCCGGACCGGGCATGCGCGAGATGCTCGCGGTCACCGGCGCCATGAAGGGTGTAGGACGCGGTGCCGACTCCGCGCTGATCACTGATGGTCGTTTCAGCGGCGGGACCCATGGATTCTGCGTCGGACACGTCGCCCCCGAAGCGCTCGACGGTGGACCGATCGGACTCGTACGTGACGGCGACCAGATCCGCATCGACGTCAACAACCTGTCGATCGATCTGTTGGTCGACCCCGAGGAGCTCGCCGAGCGGGCTAAGCACGTCGCCGCGTTCACACCGCGATACACGACCGGCGTCCTCGAGAAGTTCGCCCGGCTCGTCCAGGGAGCCGAGAAGGGAGCCGTCACTTCGGCCTAGTCGCCTTGTGCTCGCCCGCACGGTGTGCTTAGATTGGTGCGTGACGTATCGCAACGACATTCTGGTAGTAGTAGGCGCCTGGCGCCGGTAGTCACGCGTTCACGTACTTCCGGAGGCCTCCCAGAAAGGGAGGCCTTTTTGATTATCTAACCCAAAGGAACATTGTGCAACTCACTGGAGCGCAAGCACTCATCAAGAGCCTCGAGCAAGAGGGGGTCGACACGATCTTCGGCCTGCCCGGTGGCGCAATCTTGCCGGTGTACGACCCGCTGATCGATTCGACCATCCGCCATATCCTGGTGCGTCACGAACAGGGCGCGGGCCACATGGCCGAGGGCTACGCGCTCGCGACGGGTCGACCAGGCGTGGCGATGGTCACCAGTGGACCGGGAGCGACCAATATCGTCACCCCGATCGGCAATGCCCATATGGACTCCACCCCACTCGTGGTGATCACCGGTCAGGTCGCGACCGGGTCGATCGGGACCGACGCATTCCAAGAGTGCGACATCACCGGCATCACCATGGGTATCACCAAGCACAACTTTCTCGTCCAGTCGGCTCAGGAGATCCCACGAGCGGTGGCGGCGGCCTTCCACCTGGCTACGACGGGACGCCCCGGACCGGTGCTCATCGACGTGCCCAAGGACGTGACCCAGTCGATGATGGACTGGTGGTACCCGACGAGCATCGAAGAACTCGACCTGCCCGGGTATCGTCCCGAGGTCGCCCTGGACGATGGGGCTGTCGAGCGCGCGGTCGCGCTGATCGCGGCCAGCGAGCGTCCGGTGCTCTACGTCGGCGGAGGGACGTTGAAGTCTCATGCCCACAAAGAGCTCCTCGCATTCGCCGAACGCACCAACATGCCTGTGGTGACCACCCTGATGGCAAGAGGTGCATTTCCCGACTCTCACATCCAGCATCTGGGCATGCCGGGCATGCACGGCATGTACAGCGCCGTCACGGCGATTCAGCGTTGTGACCTGCTGATCTCGTTAGGAGCGCGCTTCGACGACCGGGTCACCGGCAAGATCTCCGCCTTCGCCGCCGGGGCGAAGGTCATCCACGTCGACATCGACAAGGCCGAATTCAACAAGGTGCGCCGAGCTGACGTCTCGATCCGCAGCAACGTGGCGGCGGTGCTGCGCTCGCTCGACGACCAGGGCGCCAGTCCAAGGAACCTCGACCAATGGTGGAGGGACATCGATTCGTGGCGTGAGCAATATCCACTGGTCTACGAAACACCGAGCGACGAGGGTCCGCTGCGCCCCCAGCACGTCATCGAGGCCATCGCCAGGGCGTCGGCGCCGGGCACGATCGTCGCGGCGGGCGTGGGCCAACACCAGATGTGGGCTTCCCAGTTCTGGAAGTTCGACGAGCCGGGTACCTGGGTAAACTCTGGCGGCGCCGGGACGAGGGGTTTCGGCGTTCCGGCGGCGATCGGGGCCAAGGTCGGACGTCCCGATCGCACCGTGTGGTGCATCGACGGCGACGGTTGCTTCCAGATGACGGCCCAGGAACTGGTGACCGCGAGGTCCGAAGGCGTCCCGATCAAGGTCGCCATCCTCAACAACGCCTACCTGGGCATGGTTCGCCAGTGGCAAGAGATGTTCTACGACGAGCGCTACTCCGAGGTCTATCTCAACGCCGACCTTCCCGACTATGTGATGTGGGCCGAGTCGATGGGTTGTGTGGGACTGCGCGCTCGCAATCTCCAAGAGATGCACGAGGTGATCGAACGAGCCAATCAGATCAATGACGTTCCGGTGGTCATCGACTTTCGAACCGACTCCTCGGAGAAGGTCTTTCCGATGGTCGCCGCGGGAGCGAGCAACGACGACATCATGGTCCACCCGCTTCAGAGAGGAGCCGCCCAGTGAGCGCCACCCCAGAACCGTTCCTCGGAACGACGTCGCACACCCCGGTGCGCCACCACATCCTCTCAGTGTTGGTGGAGAACAAGGCGGGGGTGCTGGCGCGTATCGCCGGACTGTTCGCGCGTCGGGGATTCAACATCTATTCCTTGGCCGTGGCACCGGCCGAAGGCAACGCCCGGTTCTCGCGGGTGACCATCGTGGTCGACGCCGAGTCGGCCCCGCTCGACCAGATCGTCGGCCAGCTCGACAAACTGGTGAACGTCGTGCAGATCACGGACCTGGCGCCCAAGGACGCCCTGGAGCGCGAACTGCTCATCGCCACGGTCACGATCGGTGACGACAATCGCTCGGCCCTGCTCGACACGGTCGCCGCATCGGGAGCATCCATTGTCGATGTCGATTCGACCTCGCTCACCGTCATGCTCGCTGGAACGCCTGGCGCGTGTGACCACATCGAGAAATCCTTGGAGAGTTTTGCCCAGGTCGAACTCCATCGAACCGGTCGCGTGGCACTCCCTAGACTTGGACGAACGGCTTCGGCCCGGACATCGACGATGACAGAAGGAACAGGACCATGACCAAGATGTACTACGAGGCCGACGCGAAACCTGAATTGCTCATGGGTAAGAAGATCGCCATCCTCGGATACGGCTCTCAGGGGCACGCCCATGCACTCAACCTGCACGACAGCGGTTACGACGTGCGCGTTGGGTTGCGCGCGGAGTCCTCGTCGGTGATCAAGGCGGAGGACGCCGGCCTGAGGGTGCTGGGCATCGCCGAGGCCTGTGGCGAGGCCGACGTCATCATGGTGCTGCTACCCGACACGGAGCAGAAGCGGATCTACGACGCCGACATCGCCCCGCACTTGAGCGCGGGTAAGTGTCTCCTCTTCGCGCACGGCTTCAACATTCGCTTCAATCTCATCAACCCACCCGTCGACGTCGACGTCGCCATGGTCGCTCCGAAGGGACCTGGGCACCTCGTTCGACGCACGTACCTCGAAGGGGGCGGCGTACCGGCACTCATTGCGGTGCACCAGGATGCGACGGGTCACGCCCACGACATCGCACTCGCCTACGCTCACGGTATCGGGGCAACTCGCGCGGGGGTTCTCGAGACCACGTTCACCGAAGAGACCGAGACCGACCTGTTCGGAGAGCAGGCCGTCCTGTGCGGTGGCGTCTCGGCTCTGGTCAAGGCCGGCTACGAGACACTCGTGGAAGCGGGCTACCAGCCCGAGAGCGCCTACTTCGAATGTCTGCACGAACTCAAGCTCATCGTCGACCTCATGTACGAAGAGGGCATCACCGGCATGCGCTTTAGCGTCTCGGACACCGCCGAGTACGGCGACCTGCCCCGTGGACCGCGCATCATCACCGCGGCGGGGGAGGGCGGGCGGCGGGAGATCCTCACCGAGATCGAAGCGGGGAGGTGCGCGCGCGAGGGGGGG
>VFSW01012916.1_pt1 | contig 11627 bp, 12 predicted proteins | sample 5358111 | NCBI WGS metagenome assembly VFSW01 (sample SAMN11554181, study PRJNA540505) | mine drainage metagenome | isolation source: sediment from site ElyBrook_90M | place: USA: Ely Copper Mine, Vershire, VT | collected 2017 | reverse complement strand
CTAGGCCGGACCGCCGCACGCCTCGATCAGACGCTCGCGCAGCGCCTCCCGCATCTGTTCGGAGAGTCTGGCTTTGCCGTGGCTGACGTAAAACACATCGAAGGCGCGCGCCGCCTCGGTGTTTACCAGAACCACTTCGATGTTGAGTCCCACCGAGGCAATGGCCCGCGCCAGATCGTGCAGCAGGCCGGGCCGGTCCGCGGCGGCGATTTCCACCAGCGTTGACCGTTCGCTCACGTCGTCGTTGAAGCTCACCACCGGCGGCACGGCCGGGCGGGGCAAGGCCTTTGGCTTCGGGCGGTGGCGCAGCATTGCCGTGATATCGGCCTGCGCCAGCGCCGCGCGCTCCAGCGTTCCGATCAGCCGCACCAACTCCGGCGGATTCAGATCGAGGGTTCCGTGCGGATCGGAAAACGTGAAGATGTCCAGTCCCAGACCCGCCGCATTCGCAAAAGCCTCGGCCCCTAGGATGTTCAAGCCGAATCCGGCCAGGGCGCCCGAAAGATCCGCGAATAAGCCCGGCCGGTCTGGTGCGACCACGGAGGCGCGGTAGTAGCCGTTCTCCCGTGTCACGCTCGCCGCCGCCCCGCTCAACGCCCCCTGGTGAGCGAGCGTCAAATGAGCAGCGATTTCGTCCCCGGTGTGGATGCGCACGTAGCGCGTGGGCATGCCCTCAAGGAACAGCGCCATCGCCGGGCCGCCGGGAGAGGCGTGAATCCGGTCGGAATCGAGTTCGCGGGTCAGCTCATTGTGGGTCACCACATAGAGCCGCCAAAGCTGGTTCAGGCGCCACGGCGACATCGCTCCCGGATTGACGGCGCTGATGTCGGCGTACGTCAACAACGTGAGCAAACGCAGCCGCTCCAGTGAGCCGGTGTTCTGCGCCGCTGCGCGCGCCGTCGCCGGGTCTTCGAGATCGCGCGACTGCAGAAAATCCGACATATCGAGATGATGAGCCACCAGGTAAAGCACCGTCTCGCGGACGGAATTTGGAACGCGCAGCCGGTCCAGTACCACTTGCGCGATCCGCACGCTTTCGTCCGCGTGCCCCCCCTTGCCTCCGCCCTTGCCCAGGTCGTGCAGCAGAAGCGCGAGCCGCAGCGACGCGGGGTCCTCGGACTCCTTCAGCATCCGCGCAAAACGCTGGCGCGTAGCATCGGTGGCGCGTGGAAGCGCGGCCAGGCACTCGAGCGCCGTCAACGTGTGCTCATCCACCGTATAGCGATGATGGAAGTCGCGCGCCACCAGCGCATCGATCCGCTTCCATTCGGGCAGCAGCGCCGTCATGAGGCCCGCCTCGTGCAGGGCGCGCGTTGCCGCTGCGAAACCCGGCAGCGCCAGCACCGCGCGAAGCTCAGCCCAGGTATACGTCGTTGGACGGCCCTCCGGAAGCGCCTCCGCCAGCCTGCGCTCGGTGTCCGGAGCCAGCGTCAGATCATGCCTTGCGATGAATTCCAGCAGCCGGATCACAGCCCCGGCATCGGTCTGAAACAGCCCCGGTTCGCGCAACAGCACGCGGTCGCGCGAGACGGTGAACTCGGCAGTCGACAGCCGCCCCCGCCGGGCGCGAAACTGCGAAAAGAGGCCCGCGCCGGCCTCCTCGGCCTGTTCGATCGCGCGGCGTGCGGCGCGGAAAATACTCCGAGCGTGGACATAATAGTCGCGCATCCACGCCCCGGTCTCCAGGCCCGCATCGGCCGCGAGCGCATCCTGCGCTTCAAAATCGAGTAGATTGTTGTCGCGTCCGGAGCGGGTGTGCAGCTTCCGCCGGACGCAGTAAAGGAACTCCCGCGCCTCGCTCAGGCTTTCACCGCCGCCCGCGTCCAACCGCTGCAGCCAGTGCAGCACGTGCAGATCGCGCAGTCCGCCGGGCGCCTCCTTGATGTTCGGCTCGAGATGGTAAATCGTCCCGCCGAATTTTTCGTGCCGCGCCCGCGTCATCGCGCACAGGTGCCGCACGATGCCCGCACGCTCGGCCGCCAGAAAACGAGTGAACCGCTCCTCCAACCTGCGGTATCGCGGCTCATCACCCCACACGCGCCGCCGGTCGAGCAGGCTGATGGTCAACTCCAGGTTGCCCTCGTTGATCTGGCAGCACTCCTCCACCGTGTGGACGGATTGGCTCGCTCGCAGGCCCGCGTCCCACAACGTACTAACTTGCGTGGAAATCCGCTCGCGCGTTGCCTTATCCGGCGCCCCGTCGACCAGGAGCAGCAGGTCCACGTCGGAAAACGGAAACAGTTCCAGGCGTCCGTAGCCGCCCGCCGCAACCCCCGTCGCCGGCAATTGCGCCTCGGCCACAGCCGCGGCCACCAAGTTGGCCACCAGCGCCGAGCGTTGTTCCAGGCGCTCGAACTCGCTCCGCGCTGCCGGCTCGAACGACGTCTCGGCCTCCCCGGCTATAGGGCGCCTTCGCCCCGGTCGTCGTTGCGAATGCGAATCGCTTCCTGCACATCCGAGACGAAGATCTTCCCGTCGCCGATCTTCCCCGTGCGTGCCGCCTTGAGGATCGCCTGAATCGCCTCGTCCAGCCGCCCTCCGGGAATTACCATCTCTACTTTCACTTTGGGCAGCAGATCCACCTGATACTCCATGCCCCGGTACACTTCCTTATGTCCCTTCTGCCGGCCGTGGCCCCGCACTTCGCTGATCGTCATGCCTTCGATGCCGAGCGCGGTGAGCGCGGCCTTTACATCTTCAAGCTTATGAGGCTGGATGATCGCTTCGATTTTTTTCATGGGATCTACGCCTCGAAATTATACCCTTCCTCACCGTGCATGCTGATGTCGAGACCCTCTTCCTCCGCGTCGTCGGCGGCGCGCACGCCCACCAAGAGGTCGGTGATCTTCAGAATCACCAGCGAGCCTACAATCGCCAACGCCCAGGAAATCAGCACCCCGACGCCCTGGTTCAGCACCTGCCCGGCGTGGCCGTCCACCCAGCCCAGCGCCATCGTTTTGCCGGAGGCGTCCTTGAAACTGTCATTCACCGCGCTCGTCGCGAAAACCCCGGTGAGAATCGCTCCCAGCGTACCACCCATGCCATGCACGCCGAAGGCATCGAGGCTGTCGTCGTAACCGAACCGGCTCTTTACCGCCGTCACCATGAAGAAGCACACCAGTCCGGCGGCGAAGCCGATCCCCATCGCCGGAAACGGCTGAACGAAGCCGGACGCCGGCGTGATGGCGACCAGGCCCGCGACGCAACCCGAGATGCCGCCTAACATGCTAGGCTTCCCGTTGTGCACCCACTCGGCCAGGATCCAGCCCAGCGCCGCCGCAGCGGCGCCGAAATGCGTCGCCACGAAGGCGCTGGTGGCCAATGGCGAGGCCGCCAGCGCGCTGCCCGCGTTAAACCCGAACCAGCCGACCCACAGCAGGCAGGCGCCAATGAAACTGTAAGTCAGGCTGTGCGGCTTCATCGGCTCGGCCCCGTATCCCTTGCGCTTGCCTAGATACAGCGCGCACACCAGGGCCGATACGCCCGAGGTGATGTGCACCACGGTGCCGCCGGCGAAGTCGAGGCAGGGGATCTTCCCTCCCAGCGCGGCGTTCAGAAATCCGCCCTTGCCCCAAACCATGTGCGCCATCGGGAAGTAGACGATCGTCGTCCAAAGCACCGTGAAAAGCAGCATCGCCGAGAACTTCATCCGCTCGGCATAGGCGCCCGAGATCAGGGCCGGCGTGATGATGGCGAACATGAGCTGATAGATCATGTAAGTCTCGTGCGGGATCGTCGCCGCGTAATCCGGGTTCGGCGCCGCACCAACCTGGTTCAGAAACAGATAGTGGAGTCCGCCGAGAAACGGGTTTCCTTCACTGAACGCCAGGCTGTAGCCGTAAATGGCCCAAATGACGGTAACCACGGCCATCAGAATGAAGCTGTGCATCATCGTGCTCAGCACGTTTTTGCGACGTACGAGACCGCCGTAGAACAGCGCCAGTCATGGGCCGGTCATCATCAATACCAGCGCCGCGCTGACCAGCATCCACGCGTTGTCGCCCGCGCTTTGGGCAGACTTCACCGCGGCTTCAACCGCCGTAAGACGGGCATCCGCTCCGGCAGGGGCCGTCTGCGCCCAAAGCAGGGGGGACGAGAGAACAGCGAAGACAGGACACACCAAGGTGCTCATGCGACGTGGCATAAGCCTCTATAATCGCTAAGTTGTTAGCCATCGCGCAGTAAGAAAATTCGATGACCCCGATTCAAATTTTTGAGGGCAATTACGCCTCGGCCAACGGCATGCGCCTGCACTATGCCGCGGCCGGCGATCCCGCCCACCCTCTCGTGCTCTTCCTCCATGGGTTTCCCGAGTTTTGGTACGCCTGGAGGGAACAACTCGCCCACTTCGGCACGACTCACTTTGCCGTCGCGCCGGACCTTCGCGGCTATAACCTATCCTCCAAACCGGACGAAGTCTCCGCCTATGCCGTTAAGCACCTGGTGGAGGATGTGCGCCAACTCGCGGGCGCTCTCGGCGCATCAGCGCCTTTTACACTCGTGGGCCACGACTGGGGCGGCGCCGTGGCTTGGGCGTTCGCGATCGCGCATCCGCAACTGCTCGACCGGCTTATCATCATCAACGCTCCTCATCCGTCGGTTTTCGCGCGCCAGTTGCGCGAAAACCCGGCCCAGCAGCAGGCCAGCCAGTACATGCTCCGGTTCCGCGAGCCCGGAGCCGAAACGGCACTGGCGGCGAACGACCACGCCATGTTGGTCCGCGCCCTCACGGCTACGGCCGCGCCCGGCGCCTTCAACGATGCGGACCTTGCGGCGTACCGGCGCGCGTGGTCGCAACCCGGCGCACTCACCGGTGGCTTGAATTACTACCGCGCCTCGCGCATCGGACCGCCGGGTCGAAACGGCGAACCGGCCGCTAGTTTCCTCGCCCCCGGCATGGCTCGCGTCGAGGTTCCCACGCTCGTCATCTGGGGCGCGCGGGATCACGCGCTGCTGCCGGGCAATCTCGATGGCCTCGATACCTTCGTGCCCCGTCTCACCATCGAGCGCATCCCGGATGCCACACACTGGGTAGTGCACGAGAAGCCGGCGGAAGTGAACCGTCTCCTGCGGCGGTTTCTTTCCGGCGAGGATCAGACTCTTTGTCCGGTCAGCAGTGCGTAGCCGAGCCTGCCCGTGCGGACCGCCTCCGAGGCGACGCGCGCCAGCGTCCTGGCCTGGGCGAGATCGATCCCCTCGAGGTCAAGCTGATTGAGCTTGCTCATCAATTCGACGCCAAGAAGCCTGCCTTGAATATCACGCACCATCGCGGCGAGCGCCTCATCGTGTGGTTCGGCTTCGACGCCCGTGATGCCAGCGCCTTCCAGATATCCGGCGTATTCCTCGACGGGGAGCGCATCGGCGATGCAGGCGGTCCAGGCCAGAAGCCCGGTCAGTTCCGCGGGAAGGCGGCAGTGCGGGTCAGGTCAGTCAGACCCACGCGGCCGCCGGGTTTCAACACCCGGGCAAACTCTTCCGCGGCGGCACGTTTATCGGGGAAGGTGCAGAAGGCGCATTCACAAATGAGAGCCTCGAAGCTCGCATCGGGGAAAGCGATCCGCTCCGCGTCGCCTCGCTCGAAACTCACGATTTCCTCGACGCCGGCCTCCCGGGCGCGCGCCAAGGACTCCTTTGTGTTTTCGTTACTAAAGTCGATACCGACGACGTGACAACCAAACGTCTGAGCGAGAAAGATAGCGCTATCGCCCTTCCCGCCGGCCACGTCGAGCACGTGTTGGCCGGCTCGAAGCCCAAGCTTTTCGCCAAGCCGCCGCGTCAGCGGCAGCCCCCCGGGATGGAACGAGTCTCCCAGCAGCAGGCGGGCGAAGTCGCTCTCATAGAGAGACGCGCAGCAGGACTTGATTTCCTCACTCACAAGGTTTCCCGGTTCCGCTCGACGAGAGGTTCCAGCGCGGCGCGCTCGCTGGAGCGAAGGAGAACGTCACCGGTTGGACCTTATACGGTGTGCCCGCGCGGCGGGCGGCGACACGGTCGCGCTCCTGCGCCATAAGCTGCTTGCGGGCCTGCTCGCGGTACCCGACCGTGTTGTAAGCACAGAACGGGATCTGCTTGCCGCCGGGCAGGAGAAATTCCTTGCAACACTTCATGAGGTTCTTCTGGTTTAATGTCCAGGGGTCCATGAAGTCCTGGAGCATAATCACGAAGATGAAATTCGACAGGCCCGAGATATCGAGGCCGCCGTCGGGAAGGCCGCAGGCCGAGCAGGAAGACGAGAACTCGCGCGCCACTTTCTCCGAGCCAAGCATCGCCGAAGAAGACCAGAGTCCCTCGAGCGCCCAGCGTAATTCAGCGCCGAGGTCCGGCATCACCTGATTCGAGATGTAGTCAAGATAGTCCTCGACGTTGAGGATGCGCGGCAGCGGCGTGACGTTCTTCTCACCGTCAATGTAGGCATAAGTGACCGAGTTGCACGTCGGGAAGCAGCACGGTACGGGAATGAAATCGGACTTCCGGAACAGGCCTTCAGTCTGCTCCTCAATTAAGCGGATGATCTCCGGATTCGTGATGCGCAGCATCGGGTCGTGCGTCGAGTGTCGGCCCGTGTGAAGTGCCGGTTGGAAGTTGACGCCCTTCACCGCCGGATGATCGATCCCGAAACGAACAATCCTGCCGATCTCGGCTTCATTCACACGGCGCTCGATCGCCGGTACCAGGATGACCGTGCAGCCGATTTCGGCCAGACGATCGAGGGCGCGGAGTTTCTTGGGAAGAACGTCCTCCTCGCCGCGGATGATGCGGTAGGTTTCGCTCTCAAAGCCATCGAACTGGAGATAGATGCTGGGCCGCACTTCGGCCAACTGTGCCAGGAACGCATCGTCGGCCGCGATGCGCTTGCCGTTGGTGTTCAGCATCACGTTGGGGATGCCGCGGGCCTGCGCCGCTCTCATCATCGGAATGATCTGCGGATGGATGGACGGTTCGCCGCCGGAAAACTGCATCACCTGCGGGTTGCCTTCGGCGCGGACGTAATGGTCGAGGATGTCCTCGACCTCTTCGAGCGTGAGGCCGAACCCCGGCCCGGCTTCGGCGAAACACAAGGGACATGCCATGTCGCAGGCGCTGTTGACTTCGATGATTCCCAGGCAGGCATGCTGTTGGTGGTCTGGACAGAGGCCGCAGTCGTGCGGGCAACCTGCGTTGACTTCGGAAGCGAATTCGAGGGGAATGGTTCCAGGCTTGTTGAACTTCGACGAATTGGTATAGACCTGCGCGTCGCCGTAGATGAGCCCTTCAAATGTGCCATGATCCGGGCAGCGCTTCCGGAGGTAGACTTTGTTGTTGCGAATCAAAACGTTACCGTCGATTACTCGACGGCACTCCGGGCAGATGCTGCGCGTCAGTTCATAAAACACGGAATCGGAGTCGTGTTTCAGGTCACTCTTCTTCGTTACCGGATCGCTGGAGTTCGTCACAGGCGGGTTGATCTGTCCTTTCAAAGGCGCTAACGCTTCGGCGTCCAGTCCTCTATTTTCGCAGGATCTTCTCGATCGCCATTTCGTAATTGTTCTTCCCGGCGAGGCCCAGGTATCTGGCGGCGATTCTTCCTTCCCGATCGATCAGGAACGTCTGCGGGAGCGCGTCGACGCCACCGTACTTCGCCGCGACGTCATCGTTGCCGGTCACGACCCGGTAGTTGATGCCCTTTTCGTGCAGGAACGGGCGCACCGCGTCCCAGCCGTCGTCATCCATCGGAACGCCCAACACCTCGAAGCCGGATGCCTTGTACTTGTTTTCGAATTCGATGAACCACGGGATCTCGATCTTGCATGGCCCGCACCAAGTTGCCCGGAAGTTGAGCAACACGACCTTGCCCTTGTAGTCGGAAAGTCTGACGGTGGCGCCGTGAGAGTCCTTCAGCACGAAGTCCGGCGCGGGTCTGCGTTCGTTGGGACTGGTGAAGTTCGCCGCGGCGCGCGTCGAGGACGGGTTGCCGACAAACAGCGCCGCAGCGAGTAACAAGCCGCCGGCCGATGCAAGATGGAGCTCCAGCTTGGACATCGTTCTCTCCCTAACCCGGCGTAGCCGGAACCAAATAGGATTCGATTTTCGAAAAGTTGGAGGTCCTGCTAAAGTGCGTCCAAAAGCCCGTGGATATTAGCTCTCGCGCGCATCGCCAAAAAGTTTCCGCCAGGAACCGTCATGATTAGAATGGATAGGTACTAAGCAGAATGGGCCAGGGTCCCGGTCGCGGATGCAGCGTTCGATGCCACTTGCTTCCGCTCGTCCGAACCATTCTTCCAGGCGATCAGGGCATCCACAGATAGCCTTCCTGCTCCGAAAATCAGAACGATCAGCGAGGCAAACAGGAAGTTGTACGGAGTGGCTCCGGTGAAGTGATCCGGGTCGCTGAAGATTGCCAGCAGCGCTTCGCGATCGGCGACGATATAAGCCACGAGCATATCGGCGGTGAGCAACAGGCTGATGGGCCGCGAGGCGAGGCCGAGGACAAGTAGGATGCCACCCACGAGTTCGAGTCCGGCGATGAACGGAGCGTTCAGCCCGGGGAACGGAATTCCGAGATTGGTGAAGAATTGGGTGACCTTCTCGATGTTGTTTGCCTTTCCCCAGCCGGTCTGTATGAACTGCCAGCCCCAATAAACACGGATAAAGAGCAGAAATGGCGATTGCAGTGACTTGGCGCCCCGGTTCAGCAGGCCGAGACAATTGCTGAGTTTGTCGATCATGACGAATGTTTTCCTCTTTTGGATTTCGGACGAGTAGCAAGCCATCCGAACTGCGCCCATGTAGAAAACCAGGCGCCGAGCAGCGCAGGACGGTCTTCGGAGTGAATGGGGCTGCCGTCGAAGCCAAAGCGGATCGCGGCGGAAATCGAGCGGCCGTTGCGCAGCGCCGACAGAACACGGAACTCCTCCGGCGTGAGGCGGCGGTAATAGACAGTGAGGTCGAGGCGATGGACGGCGAGAAAGATGCGTTGCGTCTCGAGCCTCCGCACTCGGCGAACCTGCCTGCGCCGCCGGTCCGAGGCGACGTTGCTCGCTACCGATGACCCTTCGGAATCGGCGTTGACCGCGCCCCGCAGCTCGTCCACCGCATAGCTGAGCTCCAAGAAACTGCCGTAAGGCTGCACACAGGCGCGCAATTTGGTAGTAATTTCGACAAGGTCTTCTGGGCCTAGGACCTTTTCCTCGGGACCGTCGAAGGCAACCACATGCGCCCATTCCAGCCGGGTCATGTCGAGGGCGAGTTCGGGATTCGATCCCAGGTGCTCGGGATGGTTCCGTAACCACTCCTCCATGCGGGACCCGAGATCGCGCAGCGTGAACGACTGTGAAGGGCAATCGGTGAGATAGGCTTCGGACAGGTGTTCAAACGCCCGGGCGCCCAGCACCGCACGCAGGCCCGGAAAATCGTCCGCGAGGGAACCGAGCAACCGGAACCAGTAACTTCGGCTGTAGATTTCAAGCCGCTCGATCGAGCTGAGGCGGCTGTTCCGTTTGATGATTCCGGCCGCCTCCCGCGACATCAGTTCGCCGTTCGCAGCGCGCCGCCGAATGCGTCCAGAGGGCCCCAGCGGCGTCATGAGCGCCTGTGCCATGCGTTTCTGCGTTTCCTTCAGCGTCATGCCGGCACCGCCTCTAAGCTCGGCATGTACTTCGCGGCCTTGAGCGCTTCGGCGTGAACCTCTTCAAACGACGGGATGCGGTCGTCCCATTCCAGCAGCGTCGGCGTGGGGCCGAAGCGGCGCATCGCGTGCTCGTAGAGTTTCCACACCGGACCGATCACGGGATGGTCGTGCGTATCGAGAATGTACTTCTCGAACTTCGAGTGGCCGGCGAGGTGGATCTGGGCGACGCGTTCGGCGGGAACGGCGTTCAGGTATTCGTGAGGATTGAAATCGTGGTTGCGGCTGGAGACGTAGATATTGTTGACGTCCAGCAGAATGCCGCAGTCGGCGCGCTCGACCACTTCGTTTAAGAACTCCCACTCGGTCATCTCCGAGACGTGAAATTCGGCGTAGCTGCTGACATTTTCCACCGCGATCGGCACTTCGAGAAAGTCGCGTGCCTGGCAAATCTTGTGGGCGGTGAGCTTGGCGGCTTCAAACGTGTACGGCATTGGAAGCAGGTCGTGCGTGTATCGCCCGTCGACGCTGCCCCAGCAGAGATGATCGGTAAGCCAGGGAGTCTTAGTGCGGCGGATTAACGCCTTGAGGCGCCGCAGATGTTCGCGATTCAACGGCCCAGAGGAGCCGAAGTACATGGAGACGCCGTGTTGGACCACGCGGTATTGTTCGAGGATCCGGTCCAGCACGGCGAGCGGACGCCCGCCGTCCACCATGTAATTCTCGGAAATGATTTCGAACCAGTTCACGACGGGCCTGCGTTCGAGGATGTGGCTCAAGTGCGGCACGCGAAGGCCTACGCCAATGCCGTATTCCGAGTTGCCGTTGAAATGATTGAAAGACATGTTCGTGATCTCGAAAAGAAGGGAGGGGGAACAAGCTCTGAGCCGCCCCCTCACAAGCGCGATGTTACTTCTTCTTGTTCGATCCGTCGGTAGCGCAGGCCCCCTGGCCCTTGCATTCGTTTTTGCCCCAGTGCGCCTTGTCGCCGCCGCCCTGGCCCTTGCATGAGTTCATGCCCTTGCAGGCGTGCTTTTCGATCTTCTTGGCGCCGAAGTCGGCCGTGAGGCCGGCCGAGAGGCTGGAACCGGTGGGGAAGCCAGGCTGCGCGGCGCGTACTGTGACGCCTCCGGCCAAACCGGCAAGTGCGGCCGCGAGGGCCAGGGAGTTCTTGGAAACTTTCATGTCACTTTCTCCTTGTTTTGATTCGTTGGGCGACGCCCACCGGAACTCCGGTTCGCGGCGTTCGCGCCGGGCCTTTGGTCCCGCCCTCGTTTGCAGCGGACGATGCTCGTCCCGACAGTTACTACTTCGAGGTCCGGTTCCGGAAAGTTACGGACACCGGGGAGGTTTTCGTGAGGAGTTTTTGAAAGTCTGTTTTAGAACTCGCCCGTAACTTTCCTCTCACGCAGAACGAACCTATACAGACGCGCAGAATTAAAGGGATATAATCTGGCATACTGATTTGAGACCGCGTATGCTGCCACGCCTATTGCGGTTACATCCAAGCACACATCAGCGGTTGATTCGCCTGAGCAAGGAAGCGGAAAGAGATGGCGCCTACCGCGTGGCGAAGCGATTGCGCGCGGTGACGGAGAGTTCAGAAGGACATACCAGTGGCGAACTGGCGGAAATCCTGCAGGCACCGCGATCAAAGGTGTCGGAATGGCTTCAGCGCTATCAAAGCGAGGGAGTGGGAGGTCTGCTGGAGGGTTATCGGTCGGGTCGGCCTTCGGAGCTGGCGGAAAGGCAACAGCACCAGTGGGGAGACATCCTCGACAGCGGTCCTGTAGCTGATGGTCTGGATACCGGTATCTGAACGTCGCCCATGATTAGCTGGGTGATCAAGGAGGAGTTCGGCGTTCGGTATCGTCCGGGCCATGTTCGCAAACTGCTTCACGGCTTGGGATCTTCGGTGCCGCGGCGCAGGACCGCTGGCGCCGCCGCATCTATCCGGCCCTTAAAAAGGGCGCTTCCGGCTATTTAGTGGTTGCCGGGGCGAGGTCCAGCCCTCCGCAGTGGA
>VFSW01012915.1_pt1 | contig 11627 bp, 8 predicted proteins | sample 5358111 | NCBI WGS metagenome assembly VFSW01 (sample SAMN11554181, study PRJNA540505) | mine drainage metagenome | isolation source: sediment from site ElyBrook_90M | place: USA: Ely Copper Mine, Vershire, VT | collected 2017 | reverse complement strand
GGGCGCCGGCGGCCTCAAGCGACTTTACGCCCGCATCCGAGCGCGCCATTCCAAGAACTTGGTGGCCCGCGCCGATGAGTTCTTTCACGACGGCGGAACCGATGAATCCAGTAGCGCCGGTAACAAATACACGCATAATTATCTCCCTGATCTGATTCGAGCCAAGATTGACCGCAAGCTGCCGTCTCAACTAAAACGTACACAGCCTACGAATCAGTAGATAAACGGAGCCATCCTCCGGTTGCAAGAATTTTGAATATGCCGAAGAAGCCTTCAACTAAAGCCCGGAAACCGCGCGCCGATGCGCTGCGCAACCGCGAGCTCATTTTGGAAGTGGCGAAGGCGGCTTTTACCCGGGAAGGCACCAGTGCCAGCCTGGAGGGAGTGGCGAAGCAGGCGGGCATTGGACCGGGCACTCTATATCGCCATTTTCCTACTCGGGATGTGCTGATCGAAGCTGTTTACCGGAACGAAGTGGAGAAACTTGCGGCCGCCGCAGGCAATTTCGCCGCGACCATGTCTCCACTCCAAGCGCTTCGAGCGTGGATGCTGCTGCTGGTCGATTACATCGCAGCAAAGCACATTATTGCGCCCGCGCTGAATAACATTGCCGGAGGCCCGTCCAAGCTCTATCAAGATTCTCGAAGCTTGATCCAGGGTGCGATTGATGACCTGGTGAAGCGCGCCAAGAGGAGCGGTGATCTGCGAAGAGATCTGGATGCGTTCGACCTGCTGCGAGCGCTGATCGGAGCCTCGCATATGGGCGCCGGCGCTGATTGGCAGCAAAGCGCCAGAAGACTGGTAGACATCCTCATCGCAGGCTCACGCCCGCTCAAATAATGCTTCTCGCAGCATCCGATCTCTGGCAGTCGAGATCCGTGCCTTCACCGCTCGACCAGAGAACTGAAGGCGGCCATCAATCACTTCATCGAAAACCATAACCTCGAACCAAAACCCAAATTGGTGCACTTCAGATGAAAATCCTGTCCCACAAGGTCAGCAGGAAAACGGCTACAATCGTTCTGCCGTTTCCAAAATCAAAAAACAAGATTCCAGCTTAGAAAGTAAACATGGTCACCATTTTTAGAGGCCGACGAGAAAGAACGCAGCATGCAGATCATTCCTCTGAATATTCCCTGCACAGGCGTTCCTTCTTTCATGCCGCGGGCGAGTTCGCGGCTGCGGCGGTAGTACTTCCGGCAACATTGCTGGCCCAAACAACTACCGGGCGGGTACGGCAAGACCAATACTATTCCGTATCGACAAATGAGAACCTGATGCGGCAGCACGGGATTCTGAAACGCGTGCTGCTGATGTACGACGAAGTTATTCGCCGTATTGACTCCAGGCAGGACTTTCCGGCGCAAACCGTGATCGAGTCAGCCGAGATCGTCCGCAAGTTTATTGAGGACTACCACGAGAAGTTGGAAGAAGATTATCTCTTCCCGCTTTTTCGGAAATATTACCGCAGGGATGATGTGCTCAGACTGTATGCACAGAAACTGGTGGACTTGGTAGATGTCCTGCACGAACAGCATCCGGCGGGGCAACGGCTCACGGATCGGATCATCGCGACCCTCCAGTCGTTAAGGACCGCAGACGATCGCCAGAAGCTTGCCCGGGATCTACGAGCCTTCGTCCGTATGTACGAGCCCCACGTGGCACGCGAGGACACAGTCCTGTTTCCGGCCCTTCACGTAATTACCACCCGGCAGGAATATGAGGCCCTGGGTGAAAAGTTTGATGAGATCGAGCACAAGACATTCGGCACCGACGGATTCGACATCTACCTCGACCAGGTTACCGCGTTCGAGAAACGTCTCGGCATCTACGACCTGGCGCAGTTCACGCCCAAATAGTTAGACTTTGTGAGCCCGGCCTTGATCGCGTATACATATGCGTAATTGGTAATCACCCCAATGCCGTGAATTTTATTTCTCGTCGTATAAATCCAAAGATGAGGCGCTGTCGCATGCGGATTCCACTGTCAGTCGGAGTTTTGTGCGGCCTCGTGATAGGCATCGCGGGCTGGAGCGCCACGTATGGACCGGTTGGAAGTAGCGCGCGCGCGAGTAATTTAAGCGTCACAGCTGCATTGCAACTAAGCAACGCGCCCAACCTCACCAAGCCTGCCTCAGCCATTACTGTATCGTTATTGCCGATGCGCGGAGGCGTGACTGTAACTCAGCCGTTGCAGCTCACCGCCACCGTCGGAAACGATTCCTCAAGTTCCGGCGTCACTTGGAGTTCCTCCGGCGGGATTCTGCGCAACCTAACGGCTAGCTCTGCCACATTTACGGCGAGGACCGCGGGGGTCTATACGATAACCGCCACGAGCAAAGCTGATGCAACCAGGAGCGCGGTGGCGAGTGTCGGCGTCACCGATCTGGCCGGCGTCACGACCTGGCGGAATGATCGCGCGCACTCCGGCGTAAATTCACAGGAATACGCTCTGACTCCTCAGAATGTAAGAAGCAGCGAGTTTGGAAAACTCTTTTCGTGCCCAGTAGACGGCTGGGTGTTTGCCCAGCCGCTCTGGATGGCCGATGTCCGCATTAGCGGCGAGCGGCACAACCTTGTATTTGTTGCCACTGAGAACGACAGCCTCTATGCTTTTGATGCCGACGGTCCAGGATGCAAGGCTGTTTGGTCCAGCCAAAGCGTGAATCTCATACCGAGCGATGAGAAAATTGCGCCTTTGGACGATCTCGAGAACGACAGCATCGCTCTGGGGCCCGCTACCGGCATTACCGGAACGCCGGTGATCGATCCGTCCTCGCGAACCATCTACCTCGTGGCCGTGACGGAGAGCAAAACCACACCAACGATTATCCAGAGATTACACGCAATCGACATAACCACTGGGCGAGAGCGCCCCGGCTCTCCCGTGGTGATCGCGGCATCTGTCAAAGGGGCCGGTTACGACAACGCCGACGGCACCATATCATTTGTTCCGAAAATGGAGAAGCAGCGCACCGCGCTGTTTCTCCTGAACGGGCTTGTTTATGTTTGCTGGGGCAGTTATTTCGATAAGGATCCCTATCACGGCTGGGTTATCGCATACAGTGCCTCCACTCTGACCCAGGTCAGTGTCTTTAATGACACAATCGACGGCGGCCGCGGGGGGATTTGGATGTCCGGAGCCGACCCTGCAGCCGATTCGCAAGGCAACATATATCTTGTATCAGGCAACGGCGATTTCAATGCAGACAAAGCAGGCGGACGGAATTACGGTGATACGTTCTTGAAGCTCGCGACTTCCGGCGGCCTTTCCGTTTCTGACTGGTTCACTCCATTCGATCAGATTAGCCTGGCTGAGCAGGACCTGGATTTGGGCGGTGGCGGCGCAGTCATTCTGCCCGATCAAGTGCCAGGCAATCTCCCTCACCTCGTCCTCGCATGCGCTAAGTCCGGAACGCTTTATTTGCTCAACCGCGACCATTTGGGCCATTACAATTCGTCAGGCGACTCACAGATCGTGCAGAGTTTTATGGTGGATAACAATGGGATCTATTCAACGCCGCTCTTCTGGCAAAACACTCTGTATGTGGTGGCGAACCAGGGCCCTGCAAGGGCGTTCCGATTTTCACCCGTAACCGAACAATTCGAGACCAAGCCGTTCTCGGCATCAAGCAAGCCGTATTACTATCCAGGAGCCACACCCGTTCTTTCTGCCGCCGGAACCAAAGACGCAATTCTCTGGGTCATCGATCCGGCTAAACCAGGCGTACTGCATGCCTATGACGCGTTGAACCTGAACACCGAATTTTGGAACAGTTCGCAAGCAGCTAACAAACGCGACGAGGCAGGACGGGGACTCAAATTCACCGTTCCTACGGTCGCGAATGGAAGAGTGTATATTGGCACGAAAAACGAACTGGACGTTTATGGCCTGTTGCCAAACTAGGCCATCAGGTACGCAACAGATCACAGTCGTTCGCATTCGACCCGGTAATTTGCTTGTGTCTCTCAACGGGAGTCGTCAGGCTGCTGATGATCCACGTTAAAGGGTCTGAGTTCAAGTCTCGTCATTCCCGTCTTGACGGAGAAGCAATCGAAATGTGGTGCAAGTGGAGAATTCGATTCGTTAGTCTGGTTCTAGTTGCTTCCTGCGCGCTCGCGACACCTGCATATTCCCAGGCATCTAGTCCTGGTACCGAATTGCAACCGACCCCCGGCATCTACCTTCCACCCAACGAACAGCATCCTGCCGTCGCGTTACCTATCTACCGCAAGAGCAATCACGGAGTGTATGTGTCGGTCGGTACCGAGCGTTCGTTCATAGGGGCCGCTCTCTCCGGAGCCAACGCGTTGTTTGTTATCGACTACGATCCGCAGACCATCCGGTTCGCAAACATCAACCGGGCGCTCCTTGCTGCCAGTACCAGTCGCGCCGATTACGTGAACCTGCGCCTCAATGCATCGCCGGAACTTTGGCTGCAACGATCCCGGCGCCTGGCAGCCTCAGACAAGAGAACGCTCTCCAACCCGGACTCGTGGACCTTCTGGGACAAGAAAGTTCGAAAGAACCAAACAGCTTGGAACAACGCTTTCGGACACTTCCATACCGAGCCAAGAGCCCCCAGCGATCCATTCTTTGCGTCAAATTACCTGTTTGATGATCGTCTTTTCAGTCATCTGAATCAGTTAGCCAAAAGCTCGCGAATCTGGGCTCTCCAACTCGATCTTCGCCACGAAAATGAGGTTCGCTCGCTCTGCGAACAGTTGAAGTCCAAGGGACTGACCGTGGGTGTCATTGATACCTCCGATGTCCCGAATTCTTCGGATACTGGCACGAGCGTCGCCGCGCGGTACGTCAAATTGATTTCGCAGTACGCCCCAGGTAACGCCATTTTCCTGAACACCGCACCCACGGGCGGACACGGCCTTCACTGGAGCTACTTCGCCTTCAGTAACGGAAAGGTCCGCAGCCGCGACTCAATTGCCATTAAGCGTTGGTACGAAATCGAAATGAATAAGATTAGCTCCACCGAACAGGTGCTATCCCTAATAGACGATCCCGATGCCACTAGCCATTGAAGCGACGAGCTGATTGAACATGACAACCTCACTCAGATTGCACCACTGACCGTTGCCGAAAGCTCACGGCGCATCTCCTGAGTTTGCAATTCGGTAGGACTTACGTCCGGCCGGCCAGCCGCCGCGACCAAAAGAAATAAACCGGGATGCCGAGAAGGACGAGAACAAGACCAGGCCACGTGTATTGGGGCTTGTAACGCAATAAAACGACACAGATCCATGTCGCCATAGCGATATAGAGCGCGGGAAGGAATGGATATCCCAGTGCTCGATAGGGCCGTGGGGCCGCCGGCCACTTGAATCGCAACACAAACAAGCCAACGATGGTGAGCACGTAGAACACCAGCACCGCGAAGATAATGTAGTCGAGCAACTGGCCATACGACCCCGAAACACAGAGTACGCATGTCCAGACGGCCTGTAATAAAAGCCCCGCCACCGGGGTGCGATATTTGGGGTGCAGCTTCCCAACAGACTTGAAGAAGAGCCCATCGCGGCTCATGGCGTAGTAGACACGGGCCCCGGCCAGGGTAAGCCCATTGGCACAGCCGAAAGTCGAGATGAGGATGGCGGCAGCCATCAACTGCGCGCCGCCGGAGTGGAATATCTGCTCGAGGGCCGCGGTGCCGATGCGATCTTCCGAGGCATACTGCACACCGCGCGCCAGTGCCGTCGCTCCGGCGGGGTCGCCATGCATCGGCAGCACGAGGATGTAGGCGAGCGATGCGAGGATGTAAACGATCAGTACGAAACCGGTTCCCAGTACCAGCGAGAGAGGAATATTACGCCGCGGATTCTTAACCTCACCGGCGGTAAATGTGATGTTGTTCCAGGCATCCGAAGAGAAAAGCGACCCGACCTGCACAACTGCGAGCAGCACCAGCAGGTTCACCAGCACTGTAGGACCGCCCACGCCCACCTGAACGGGATGAAGGTTGTGCCAGCCGGCATTCTCCCAAAACTTGCTTAGATTCGGGCCGAAGTTGGCATCCCAGGCCGTCGCATTGCGACCGACGGTGAACGCGAGCAGTACCAACGCTGCGAGTGATATCGCCTTCGCCGAGGTGAACACGTTTTGAATCATCGAGCCGATCTTCACGCCGAAGAGGTTTACGAACGCCAGCAGCAGTACGATCACGATTCCGGTGAGGTTGGCCGTATTAAGACCGATCTCCATGTTGCCGAGGACCATCGGACCGACAGTTATAGCGGGTACGTGCGCAATATGCCAAAGCCAATGCGTGGTTGAAATCGTTGGGAAGAAAACGCCGAGGAATTTGCCGAAGGCCACACACACCGCGGCAATCGTGCCGGTCTGGATGACGACGAAAAGCGTCCATCCGTAGAGAAAGCCCCACAACGGACCAAGCGACTCGCGCAGGTAGACGTACTGTCCACCGGCCTTGGGCATCATGGCCGCCAGTTCGCCATAGCTGAGCGCGGCGATGATGGTCAGGACAGCGGTCACGACCCAGGCCCCCAGATAAAGGGCCGGCGAATTCGTGACGCGGGCTATGTCCGAGTCGACAAGGAAAATCCCGGAGCCGATCATCGATCCGATGACCAGTGCCGTCGAACTGAAAAGCCCGAGACTCTGCACCAGCCTGGGCCCGCTTGATTCGCCTGTTGGCGGGGTTGCGGCGGCCTCGGTGCGGGAACTGAAAGGTTGGGTCGTCACTTGCAAGAGTTTTATCCGATTTTGGCGGCGATGTCTTTAATTTTCTTTGGAAGCGGATAATCAAGGTATCCCCTGCCTAACGATCTCTCAGGTACGATTCATGGCTGCGATCAGCAAAGAGTGTCGTGCCAGCGCCGAAACTCACTCGCCGGGTCCGTAGTCTTGAAGATGGCCGCCGCAACCGCGACCGTGCTTGCACCGGCGGCAAGAACCAACCCTGCAGTCTCCAAAGTAATGCCGGCGGCCGCGGTCAGAATGACATCCGGCCCCGCCTGTTTGCGGAGTTTGCGGACGCCTTCGATGCCGATGGGCTGTTTGTCTGTCTGCTTAGTCGTCGTGGTGAAAACAGGCCCAATAGCGAAGTAATCTGCAGGTTCGGCGAGGATGCCGGGCAGAAGTGACTCTCCACCGCCGAAAGTGCCGACGATGCGACCCGGACCGACGATCCGGCGCGCTTCCGCCGCAGTAATGGCTCCCGCAGCAACGTGTACGCCATCGAAGCCCATCGCTTCGACCAGCTCGGCGCGGTCGTCGAGAATCAGCCGCACCCGCCCGGCGGGCATTGCTTCACGCAGGATCTTGGCGTCGGCAATCAGTTCGGCGTCACTGCCCAACTTGTTTCTGTATTCAAGCAGTGTTACTCCGGCCTCAGTCAGGGCGCCTCCCAGCTCTTTGAGGAACCTGATCCTGTCAAAGGCTGGTAGAAACGACGCATCAAGAATGGGATAGATCCTCGGAAATTGAATGGGCATGTAACCAGAATAAATTCTCCGGCATACTCCCGCCTGTGAGGTGGCAGTCAGTCCTTCAAGTGCGCAGCAGAACCAGAATCAGGAGATTAGGGGCGGGTCGAGGCCAGCATCCGGTACAGAGAGCGCGCTGGTTTATGGTGCAGTACCGCGCGATGCGGCCTCACTCGCTTCCCTACCCCTCCTTCACATCTCGTCGGCGGATGGTCCATACATCCCGGGAATTTTATGTCCGAGCAGACGCAGATAGACGCCTAGTTGTGCGCGATGGTGAATGAGGTGGTTGACAACCCAAGTGCGCCAGACACGGTACTTTGAATCATCGATCCAGGTCTGGTCGCCGGATACAAACTTCCAGTTGTTGTCCCATTTCTCAGGGGGCAGGCTGGCAAGCTCTGATTTCGCAACGGCAACCTGCTTCTCAAAACGCTCGAGCAACTCGGCCTTCGTGGTGGGCGGCGGCACATTCATCGACGGATCCCAGTCCATGCGGTCCGTAAACAGCGCCGAATGGGCCCAATCGCCGTTGGTATCGGCGACGTGGCCTGCCAGCCTGCCCAACGCCATCGATTTTTCATGCGGTTTCCATGCGAAATCTGCGTCCTCAGGGATCGCTTCGAGCAGCTTGCGGGTACTGTTGGTTTCGCGGTCGTATTCGGCGATGAGTTCTTTTTGAAAGTCCATTTTGCAACCTCCCTGTTGCGCCGCAAGGATAACTCACTCCGCATCAAAAAGCGAATAAAAAGCGAATAACATCTTTAACAGGCAATATGCGAATAGCCCTCGGCCAGTTCACTTAGCTTACTTTGGCAGGGCAAATGAGATGTAAGAACCTCCCACCGGCGATTTTGGATCGCGGCCGCCACTCGAAGCGATCACCACATATTGCCGGCCGTCGATCATGTAGGTCGAGGGAGTGGCCATGCCTGCGAACGGCAGTACGGTATCCCACAGGAGCTTGCCCGTACGGGTATCGAAGGCGCGGAAGTGCCGGTCGAAGACCGTGGCGCCGATAAAGAGCACGCCGCCGGCGGTGACGATTGGGCCGCCATAGTTTTCCGATCCGGTATTCTTCATTCCCTTTTGAGCCAGGTCAGGGTATTCGCCGAGGGGAATCTTCCAGAGATACTTGCCGGTCTTGAGGTCAATGGCATTCAGGGTTCCCCACGGTGGGATGAAAGCGGGATAACCATCAGGATCGAGGAACTTTCTGTAACCCGCAAAGGTGTATTCCTGGGCTTTGTCGTCGGATGAAGACGCCGAACCCGGCGGCTTTTCCCCGATGCCGAGATAGCGGAGCAAGGCATCGAGGTCCGGCCCCTGGATGCCCGGCATAGCCGGCATGCGGCCCTGGCCGTTGTGGATGAGGTTGATCGTTTGGTCCTTGCTCCGTCGAGCGCTCACACCGATGAGCATGGGAAACGAGGGGGGATTGCCTTCCATGTGATCGCCGTGGCAGATGGCACAGCGTTTTGCATAGAGAGCCGCGCCCCTGGGATCGCTTACGCCGGAGGCGGTAGCGGCGGCGTTGGGGAGGGATGCCAGCTCTTTTCCGGGCTGACCTGCCTCGGAGTGGAGGAAGCTGAGCAATTCTGCGAGGTGGGCGTCGTCGATGTTGGGGAATGACGGCATTCTGCCGCTGCCGAGCCGGACGGTTTTGGTGATCTTGTCGTCGGTATCTCGCTGGGCGATGTTCACGAGCGAGGGGAATGCGGGCGGCGATCCGGAAAGGTCGAGACCATGGCAGACGGCGCACTGGTCGCGATAGACGCGGGAGCCAACGCTGCCCCCACGCGGGGTGGCGGCGAGGGCGCCAAGCCACGCCATCTCGTTGGCATTCACGTAGAGCACGTCGGTGACAGGATCGAGAGCCGGTCCACCCCACTCAGCGCCACCGTCGAAGCCGGGAAAGACAATGGTGTCCTGGTTCACGACGAAGGGGAGGAACTGTCCATCGCTGCGAATGGAGCGGAACTTATTGACTGCCCACTGGTGCGCCTCGGGGGTGCGCGTGGTCATCATGTCTTCGGTGAGACGTTGACGGGCAAAGGGCTCAGGGCCATCGGGGAGGGGCTGCGTCCTGGAAGCCACCTCACCGGGGACCGTACTGGCGGGATAAGGATGCTCGTGTATGGGGACGAGGGGCTCGCCCGTCACCCGGTTGAAAAGGTACAGGTATCCCTGCTTGGTGGTCTGTGCAAGGGCATCGATTGTCTTGCCGTCACGCTTGAGGCTGAAGAGCAATGGAGGCGACGGGAAGTCGCGATCCCAGAGGTCGTGGTGAACGCCCTGGAAGTGCCACAGACGCTTGCCCGTGGCGGCATCGAGAGCAAGGAGCGAGTTGGCATAAAGGTCGTCACCGACGCGATCGCCTCCGTAAAAGTCCATGACCGCGGAGCCGGTGGGTGCGTAGAGAATGCCGCGCTTGGCGTCGAGCGACATGCCGGCCCAGTTGTTGGCTGCGCCGGCCGTGAGCCACGCGTCCTTGGGCCAAGTCTCGTAGCCGGGCTCGCCGGGATGAGGAATGGTGTGAAAGCTCCAGCGGAGCTTGCCGGTGTGGACATCAAAGGCGCGGATGTCGCCGGGAGGCGCGGGATGGGTCTCGGGATTGCGACCTCCAACGATGATGAGGTCCTTGTAGATGATGCCGGGCGTGGTGAGCGCAATGGACTGCTTGGTGTAATCACCGCGCAGGTCTTTGCGGAGATCAACGCGGCCGTCTTCGCCGAAGGTGGGGATGGGCTTGCCGGTTGCAGCGTCGAGGCAGTAGAGGAAGTTCATTACCCCGGCGAAGATGCGGCCGGCGCCGCCGTCGTCGAAGTAGGCGAGTCCGCGTGCGGGCTGTGTGCCGCTGATGCCGGAATCGAATCTCCACTTGAACGCGCCAGTCGCCGCATCGACGGCTACTACCTTTTGTGTGGCGGTATAGGCATAGAGGGTTCGGCCGACGATGAGTGGGTTCGCCTGAAGGCCGCCCTTTTCACCCGTGTCGTAGGTCCACGCCACGGCAAGTTTCTGCACGTTTTTGCGATTGATCTGGGTCAGGGGCGAATAGTGGCGGCCGTCAGGGCCTCCGTTGTAGACCGGCCAGTCCACGGACTGCGCGGCACAGACAACGCCGCCTGCAAGGAGGCCAGCGAGCGAGAAGACGAAAACAGCACGACGAATCATTTACGCGGCGGCTCCCTGAAATGACACGAAATGGATTGAGGACGAAACGTAGCGATTCTTACACGCCCATCCGGTTGTGGTGAAGCGCGGCCGGGGGGAGCACCGGTCAGAGAGCGAAAGACTGGACTTTATGGATCGACGTGACTGATTATGTTCGGCAAGCGTTTCCGCCTGCCCGCGACCGAGCGAACAAATATCATGGGCAAGGAGACACCACTTGACGAAGATTTCGCTTCCGCCAGATCTGGGCGCGGTGCTGGACGCTGCCTGGAAGGCCGCTAAAGACATACCGGGATTTTTGACTGAAGAGGAGGCCCGCTTCCTCGGCCTGGTTGCCGCCTGCGCGCCAGGTACTGGAAGTATTGTCGAAATCGGAAGTTTCAAAGGCAAATCGACGGTCATGCTGGCAAACGTCGCCAAGCGCTATGGCAAAGGGCCTGTGGTCGCCATCGATCCGCATAACTTCAATTCTCCTGAGTTGCACGAACACAGGAGCGGCCCGGATGCGTCGTCTTATGGCGCTTTCATGAGCAACCTGCGAAGCGCAGGTGTGGCTGAAGCAGTCGAAGTGCATCGAGCGCTGTCAACCGATGTGGTAAAGGTCTGGAATGGCCCGATACGTTTTCTCTGGATCGATGGAGATCATGGCTACAAGGGTGCGAAGGCTGATTTCGACGGCTTCATCGGGCACCTTGTGCCAGAGGGAGTGGTGGCCCTTCACGATGCGCTCCACGAGTTCGCAGGGCCGATCCGCTTATTCGTAGAGGACGTGCTGCGGTCAGATCGATTTGGGGCAGCGGGGTTCATTCACTCCATCGCGTGGGCGCAGTATCGCCCGGAAGACGGCGCTTCGTTTCGCGACCTGCGCGCCAGCCTTGAGCATGCCGCGAAGCGCCTGATCCCTTTTGTGAAAGATGAGGCACCGCTTCAGGGATTGAAAAAGATCCAGTGGAAGCTGAACCGGTCGCGTGTACCACATTCGCCGTTGC
>VFSW01012914.1_pt1 | contig 11628 bp, 10 predicted proteins | sample 5358111 | NCBI WGS metagenome assembly VFSW01 (sample SAMN11554181, study PRJNA540505) | mine drainage metagenome | isolation source: sediment from site ElyBrook_90M | place: USA: Ely Copper Mine, Vershire, VT | collected 2017 | reverse complement strand
GACCATATTGGTCGCCCGGCTGAAACTTTTATATTTTTAAGAATTACTCCTTGTAGACTTCTACTTCGTCGGGCTTCTCTGAAGAGTCCTTGTCGGTCTCTTCGTTGGCCTCTTCGGAGACGACGTCGCGGTCTTGCGACTGCGGGTCGATAGTATTCTCGCCGGTGTCGTTGGTGGCGTTGTCATCGCCCGCGATGTCGGATTTTGCCTGGCCGAAGGCATCGTCGGATTTGATAGAGCCGTCGTCGCCTATTTCCATGTGCGCATCGACCGCTTCGGCTTCCGCCTTCGGCGCTTCGGGGGCAGGCTCGACTGCGGCGACCTGCTCGCCGCCCATGCTGCGGATATCGATCTTCCAGCCGGTGAGGCGCGCGGCGAGGCGGACGTTCTGGCCGCCGCGGCCGATGGCGAGCGACTGCTGGTCTTCGGCGACCTGGACTACGGCGCGATTCTCGTCCTCGACGAGCTCGATCGAAAGAACCTGCGCGGGCTTGAGGGCTTCTTTGACGAAATCAGACGGCTTGTCGGACCATTCGACGACGTCGATCTTCTCGCCGCCGAGCTCCGAAGTGACGACGGCGACGCGCACGCCGCGCTGGCCGACCAACGCACCCACCGGGTCGACATGCTCATCTATGGAGTGGACAGCGATCTTGGCGCGGCTGCCCGGCTCGCGGACGATACCCTTGACCTCGACGGTGCCGTTGGCCATCTCGGGCACTTCTGCCTCGAAAAGCTTGGTGAGGAAGCGCGGATGCGAGCGGGAAAGGCGGATGAACGTGCCGCGCACGCCTTCGTCGACGCGCAAGAGCAAGGCACGGACGCGCTCGCCCTGGCGATAGCGCTCGCCGGGGATCTGTTCGTCGTAGGGGAGGATCGCGGTCGCGCGGCCGAGGTCGATGTAGAGGTTGCCGCGCTCGAAGCGCTGGACGTGGCCGGTGACTATCGAGCCTTCGCGCTCGCCGTACTCCTCTATTATGGAAGCGCGCTCGGCTTCGCGGATCTTCTGCATTATCACCTGCTTGGCGGCCTGAGCCGCGATGCGGCCGAAATCCTCGCGCGTCTCGAGCGGAAATGAGATTTCTTCATCCAATTGCGCGTCGCGTTTGATGCGGCGCGCGTCCTCTATCATGATGTGCTGCTCGGGATTGAAGCGCGAGCGGTGGTCCTCGTCACCCGTCGATTCCTCGTCTTCTTTGCGCACGAGTGTCTCGTCGACGACGATCTTCGCCTGGCGGAATTCGGTGTCGCCGTTCTCCGGATTGAAGGCGGCGCGCACGATCTGCCCGCGCTTGCCGTATTCGCGGCGATATGCGGCGGCAAGCGCCGTTGCGAGCGCCTCGATAACGCTCTCGCGGCTGATGCCGCGCTCGGTCTGGAGTTCCTCGAGCGCAGAATTAAGGGTCTTAAGGTCAAAAAGTGCCATACGGATGGGATTGATTATTGAATGTTTGCTAATTATGCTTGTTTTTGGCTCTATTCCAACAAAAATTCCGGCGAATGCCGGAACGAATAAGAGAAGTGTACTGCAATCGGAGCATATGTCAACTAGGTCGAAAGCGGGTCCGCTACCATTGCGCATCTGCCGCCCTTCCCTTATCTACCGACCTGTACTAGTGTAGTGCGAGCGCGCGTATGAGTGGATAAGTTTTGAAGCGGCAAAACGGAGGAAACCAATGCCGGGTGAGGCCACAAGAAAGACACCTATCGACCTCGGGATGCGTTGCGAACATTGCGAGACCCCGATCGCGCATGGCAGGTATTGCCCTGCACCGAAGAATTGCGAGGCGCTGCACCGGAAGCTGCTCTCCCAAGTCGGCTTTTCGTATGATCTCGAACCGGTCCATCCAGGGCGAAGACAGCGCCATGCCTGACTGTCAGTCGTTCGTCATCTGATGAGTGAGGGGTATTGCCGCGGTCTCGCTTTGTGCGGGTCGCGGCTCTTTTTTGCCCCACGCGTTTCTTTCGGGATGCGATATAATGGATATGCGCATGACAGCGGCACTGACCTTTTGCCGCATATTTACCGCATGTACATATCTGATACACATCTCAAAGCCTTCCTCGCCGACGCGGGCCTCGTCTCGGCGAAGGATTTCGATGCGGCCGAGAAAGAAGCGAAGGACTCCAACCGCCCCGTCGGCGATATATTGACTGCTAAAAACGCCATCGGCGAGGATGAGCTTCGCCGCACATATGCATACATACTCGGCATCCCCTTCGTCTCCCTCTCCGGGACGAATATCAAATACGAGACGCTCTCGCTGATCCCCGAGCCGGTCGCGCGCCGCAACAACATCATCGCGTACAACCATCGCGCCGACGAGCTCGAGGTGGCGATGCTCGATACCGACGATCTCGCGGCCATCGACTTCATCAAGAAGAAGACGCGGCTCAAGGTGCTCGCGCGCCTCACCGACGTGGATTCGATAAAGACCGCTCTCAAGCTCTACCAACAAGGGCTCAAGGATAATCTCGGCGACGTCATCCAGCGCGAGACAGCCGCACTCGAGAAGCTCCCCGACGGCAAAGAAGAGAACTTGAAGCAGATTGCCGAGGGCGTGCCTGCGGTGCGCATCGTCGACACGCTCCTGCGCCATGCCAACGCGCAGGGCGCATCTGACATTCACATTGAACCTCTCGAGACTGCTTTGCTCATCCGCTATCGCATCGACGGCATCTTGCACGACGCGATGGAGCTGCCCAAGCACGCAGCGGGTGCCATCACCGCGCGCATCAAGGTGCTCGCCAACATGAAGCTCGACGAGAAGCGCCTGCCACAGGACGGCCGCTTCAGCGCCGAGGGTGCGGGCGAGAAGGTTTCCTTCCGCGTCTCGATATTGCCGACGTACTTCGGCGAGAAGATCGTCATGCGCCTCCTGCGCGATTCGGTCTCGGGCTTCACGCTCGAATCTGTCGGCTTCCACGGCACCGGGCTCGAGCGCATGCACGATGCGATGAAGAAGACGACGGGCTTGGTCCTCACCACGGGCCCGACCGGCGCGGGCAAGTCGACGACGCTCTATACGCTCCTCGATATCGTGAACACTCCCAATGTAAACATCTCCACCATCGAGGATCCGATCGAATACCAGATGGCACGCGTCAACCAGACGCAGGTGCGGCCGGAGATAGGCTTCACCTTTGCCAACGGACTGCGTAGCCTCGTGCGCCAGGATCCCGACATCGTGATGGTCGGCGAGATCCGCGACAAAGAGACGGCATCGCTCGCGGTCAACGCCGCACTCACCGGTCACCTCGTGCTTTCCACTCTCCACACGAATTCCGCCGCAGGAGCCGTCGCGCGCTTGCTCGACATGGGCATCGAACCGTTCCTCATCGTCTCGACCCTGCGCGTCATCATCGGCCAGCGCCTGGTGCGCAAGCTCGACGCCAACAAGGAGAAATACGAGCTTTCGCGCGACGAGCAGACGGAGCTCGAGCGCGTCGTCGATGCGGGGACCGTCCTGCGCGCTTTGAAGGAAGAGAAGATCGTGGCCAAGGAGGAGACCTGGCAGAACGGGCCCTGCTATCATTCCAACGAGAGTCCCTAGCACGCCTCGGGCTACAGCGGACGCGTGGGCAGCTACGAGGTATTGCCCGTGACCTCGACGATAAAGGAACTGATCATCGGAGGAAGCTCGGACGACGCCATAGAGGCGCAAGCGCGCAAGGAGGGGATGCTCTCAATGAGCGAGGACGGCATCTTCAAGGCGGCGCAGGGGGTGACTACTATAGAGGAGGTGCTTCGCGTCATCACGGAGTAATATAATCAGGTGGTCAGGACGCAGGTTAGCAGTAAATACAGTCCAACGAACAAAACGCTTTTTGAGTTGAAGCGTAAGTTGGAAGATTCCGGAGTAGTCGTCTCATTTCCTGCTGGCGATCAAGTCCTTGAATATGTGGAGGAGTTTGCTATCACGACCGCTGAAGAACGGAGCATGCCTTTTCATGATACGCAGGGTGTCTTCTTTAAAGAGATAGAACAAAATCCCTTCCATGTTGTCTTTAACGTACGCGACGGAGTCGAGGGATACATCGGTGAAAGCACGGCAATCGAAATTGTCCATGCGCTGTCTTTTGGCAAACCTATAATAAAGACACGTGAACACGTCCTGTTTGGGGAACGAGTCCCGGCCCAAATTAAAGACATAGTGGTGAAAAACATAGCCAACATCGTGACCCTTGAGTTGGATTGCATGGATTCACGCGATATCAGGGAGCGCCTGTGTGCCTTGGCTGAGTTCGCCAACCCGTATCTCTTAAGCGACTATGAAAGGGAGATTCTATCGGATTCCATAAACATTCTGAATCGAAAATATGAAGAAGCCTGGAGAATCTATCAAAAAGGATAATGACCCACTTGCTATACTCTAGAGATGAAAACCGAAATTGAGGTAAAAGCCAAAGTGCTGGATAAAGACCGCATCCTGAAGAAGCTGACGTCCCTTGGATGCGTGTTCTCAGGTCCGGTCACGCAGGATGATACTGTATTCACTGAGAAAGCAGGATCGCTTGAGGAATTCCTCGAGAACGACGTATTCCTGCGCATTCGAATACAGGATAACGGGAAGGTCATCCTCACGGCGAAGAAGCCGGTAAAGAAATCAGCCGAAACTCTAGTGAAGATAGAACATGAAACCGAAGTCAGCTCAGCCGATGAGGCGCGCGCCATACTCGAGCTCGCCGGCTTCTCTCAGGCGTTGCGGATACGCAAAGAGCGCCGGACAGCACACTACGAGGAATACGAGATATGCCTCGATGAGGTCGAAGGACTCGGCCCCTTCATCGAGCTTGAGCAGATGGCAGATAGCGCGGAAGCCGAAGGAGTTCAGCGGGAGATGTTCGCGTTCCTCATGTCGCTCGGCATCGCTCCTGAAGCGCAAGTCAAGAAGGGCTATGATATTCTCCTGATAGAAAAATCGTCCGAAAAATAAAAAGAACCGTCCGCTATTCGTGCGGACGGCTTTTTCGTATCTCTGCTACCTGCCGTTACGCGGGCGAGAGGATTATGTCGACGATGTCACTCTCGTCGTGATCGTGCTCGCCGATCACGAGTTTTCCGACAAGCCTCCCATACCGCATGATCCGATGCTCGCTTTGAGCGCCGCCGCCGAAGGTGCCCAGATTGAACTCGGCGCCTTTAAAGTGCCTGACCATCGAGATGTGGACTATCTCGGACGAGGCCATGGACGTATGGAATGCGATCTTCTCGGATTGGCCGAATATCTTTTCCAAGTTTCTGATTCTCTCACTCCGGTCCATCATCGGTTCCTCGTAGTCGCCGAGTGGGAGCGATATGTTTACCGCTGTCGACATGCTATCCGCCATCTCGCCGTCCCTCCATGAAATCTGCTCAAAATCTGATTGCCATACTACACATTCCCCAATCATGCGCAAATATGCGCGCCGCATCGCCCGTACTGCATATATAATTGAATGATGGCGCATTTTACCTACACCGCCGAGAAGAGTGATGGGGAAGTCTACCAAGGCGTCGCGGAAGCGGCCGATCGTTTTGAGCTCTACCAGCTGATCCGCCGCGAAGGCGGCAAGGTGACTTCCGTCTCCGAGGAATCCAAGCGCGGGATATTGAGCCTCGAGTACTGGAACTCGCTCTTCTCGAGCGTGAAGGAATACGAGAAGATACTCTTTGCGCGCAATCTCGGCGCGATGCTCTCCGCGGGCCTCTCGCTCGCTCGCGCGCTCGCGGTGATGGAGCGGCAGACCAAGAACCCCAAGCTCAAGAGCACCATCGCTGAGCTCGAGGGCAGGGTGCGCGCCGGCGACCCCCTGCACACGGCGCTAGCACTATTCCCGAAGGTATTCCCGGATCTCTTCGTCGCCATGGTGCGCGCCGGCGAAGAAGGCGGTGATTTGCCCGCGTCCTTGCTCGTCGTCGCCGATCAGACGGAGCGCATCTACGACCTCAAGCGCAAGATCAGGAGCGCGATGATCTATCCCGTCATCATCCTCATCGCTATCGTCGGCATCGGCATCGTCATGATGATAGAGGTCGTGCCGACCTTGGCGCAGACGTTCGCCGAGAGCAACGCGGTCCTGCCGCTCTCGACGCGCATCGTGATCGGCATCAGCGGCATCCTCGTGCAATACACGCTGCCGGTCATCGGCGGGGGAGTCGGCCTCATAGCCTTGATCATCGCGGCGAGCCGCACGAAGATCGGCAAACGCGTCACCGACTTCCTCCTTTTGCATATGCCCTTGCTGCGCGGCCTGGTCTGCGAGATCAACGCCGCACGCACCGCGCGGACCTTGTCGTCCCTGCTTTCCTCCGGCGTCGACGTGCTCGCTTCCTTGGAAATAGCGGCGGATGTCGTCCAGAATTCATACTTCCGCGAGGTCATTAAGCAGGCGGCGGCAGATGTACGGGCAGGCCAGCCACTCTCGACGGTCTTTGCCAAGCGCGAGGATCTCTATCCGGCGTTCGTCGGCGAGATGATGTCGGTCGGCGAGGAGACCGGACAGACCGTCGAGATGCTCAAAAGGCTCGCCGTCTACTATGAGGAGCAGGTCGACCGGAAGACGAAGGACATGTCGACTATCATCGAGCCGTTCCTCATGATATTCATCGGCATCGCGGTCGGCTTCTTCGCCGTCTCGATGATCACGCCGATATACCAGATGTCCCAGAACATCAACTGAGGTGAGGATATCCTGCAATACGTTCTCCCAAAGAGCATGCATACGCGCACAACATCAGAGAGGGGATTGACGCTTCTCGATACGGTCGTCGGCATCGGCCTGATGGTCGTCGTCTTTGTCGGAATCGCTTCGGCATTCGAGCTCTCGATACAGGTGGTCACCAACAACAAGGCGCGCGCCGGAGCCATAGCGCTCGCCGACCAGCGCATGGAATACATCCGCTCGCTCCCGTACAGCTCCGTCGGCACGGTCGGCGGCATCCCCACCGGTGCGATACCACAGAGCGAGGCAGTGAGCCTCAACGGCATAAGCTATACGCGCCGCACCTATATCGAATACGACGACGATCCGGCGGACGGGCTCGGCTCGTCTGACACCAACCACATCACCGAAGATTACAAAGCAGTCAAAGTCGAGCTCCTGTGGACCGAGAAAGAACGGCCGTACGACATCATCCTCGTCACGCGCGTCTCGCCCGCTGCCGGCCTCGAGACCAACGTCCCCGGCGGGACCCTGACCATCTTCTCGGTGAACTCGCTTGGCGCGGCGGTGCCCGGAGCCGCCGTCACTATCGAGAACGCCTCAAGCAGCCCTGCCGTCAATATCAGCACCTTCACCGATGCCAGCGGCACGGCCTCGATCCTCGGCGCGCCTGCGGCTGCCGGATATCAGATCACCGTCACGAGCCCGGGTTACTCGACCGCGCAGACATACAGCACGACCGCGCAGAACACGAGTCCGAATCCGGGCAATCTTACCGTGACCAACAACCACACGACTTCGGCGACCTTCGCGATAGACGTGCTCGGCACCAAGACCGTCAACACGTGGACGCAGACCTTGGCCAGCACCTCGAGCGACCCCTTCAACGACGCGAGCCTCATCGCGACCTCGACCGGCATCACGATCTCCGGAGGCGCGGCCATGCTCACGACCGGCTCGACGACCGGCGAAGTGCAGTCCATCGCTTTCGGCCCGTCGTATCTCGCGGGCTGGGGCGCCTTCTCGTGGAGCGATTCGCAGCCGGCGACGACTTCCATCCGCTACCGTCTCTATAGCGGCGACGGGACGGCTTTGATTCCTGACTCGGCGATACCCGGCAATGCCGCGGGCTTCGTGAGCGGCGGGGTCAACCTCTCCGGCCTCTCGACCTCGACCTATCCGACGATCCGCCTCGACGCGGTCTTCTCCACCAACGACGCCTCGACCACGCCTTCCTTGACGCTCTGGAGCCTCACCGATACCTACGGCCCGCTGCCATTGCCCAACATCGCGTTCAATCTGCAGGGGGCCAAGTCGATCGGCAGCGGCCCCTCCGGCACTATCTACAAATACAGCCAGAACCTCTCGACGGGAGCCTCCGGAAGCATCACGATACCGAGTCTCGAATGGGACAATTACACGGTCACCATCCCGTCATCGACCGGCTACGACATAGCCTCCGCCTGCAATCCGCAGCCCGAGAGCCTGTCCCCGGGTGCCACCATGACGAGCAATTTCTATCTCGTCGCCCACACGGCCGAGTCGCTCCTGGTCAACGTGCGCTCTGCCGCGACAGGCGCCTTGGTGCCGGGGGCGATCGTGACCCTCTCGAAGACCGGCTTCAGCTCGACCCTGACGGCCGACGCCTGCGGCCAGACCTTCTTCTCCGGCCTGCCATCCGCCGGCACGTATTCGATATCCGTCTCCGCCGCGGGGCACACCACATACACTTCAAGCACGGTCAGCGTCTCCGGCACCTCCGGCCTCTCGGTCGTGCTCAATTGATATGAAAGGAAAACGCGCGACGAGACAAAAGACGCGGCCTGCCTGCCGGCAGACAGGCATGACGCTCATCGAAGCGATCGTCTGGATCGCGGTCTTCACGGCTATAATGATAGTGCTCGCGCAATCGCTCCTCTACTTCTACCGCACCAACAGGTACACGCTGCAGGAAGCGGAGGCGATATCATCGGCCGAGCAGGGCATGAACGTCGTCGTGCAGGCGCTGCGCACCGCGTCGTATTCCAACAACGGCGCGTATCCTGTCATATCGATAGCTCCCGACCAGGTCTCGTTCTACGCGAGTGTGGTGAAGAACGATCCGCTGATACAGCAGGTCCGCTTCTTCGTGCAGGGCACCTCGCTCATGGAGGGCATCATCGAGCCTTCCGGCGACCCGCTCTCGTATGCGTCGTCCTCGGAGGTCGATACTATCCTCTCCAACTACGTGCAGAATCTCACGGTCGGCACGTCGACCTTCACCTACTACGACCAGAACGGCAATGTCATATCCAACTATGGGACCTACTACAATATGCGCTTCGTCACTATCGAGCTCGTCGTCGACGTATCGACGACGAGCCTGCCTACCCAGCTGTACCTCATGTCCTCCGCGGCCTTGCGCAACCTCGTGGGCGGCGGCTGACGCATGATGCCATGAAAAAAGATATGAAAGATAAGAAAAGTAATCCTTACAGGAGATCGTCGGCCGGCCGTTCGCTGCGCGGCGTGACCACTCTGATGGTCATCGTCTTCATGTCGATCTTCCTCCTCATCCTCAGCGCCTTGACGGGTTTCGCGCTCGAAGAGGCCAAGTACGGCGATGCGACGCTCGACCGCGAGCAGGCCCTCGACAGCGCGGAAGCCGGGCTCGAATACTACCGCTGGTTCCTCGCGCACTTTCCGAATAATCTCACCGACGGCACCGGCAATCCCGGCCCCTATTCCTATACCATCAACGATCCGGAGACCGACCAGCCGGTCGGGAAGGCCTCCATCTCGGTATCGGCCAACACGCAATGCGGCGTCATCCAATCCATCGACATCACCTCCGTTGGCACGTCGGTTTTGAATCCCAACTATCCGCGCACGCTCTTCGCGCGCTACATGGAGCCGTCGGTGGCAGGCTATTCGTATCTCCTCAACAGCAACGTTCATGCCGGATCCGATCGCAACATCACCGGGCCCTATTTCAGCAACGGCGGCATCAGGATGGACGGCACGAACAATTCAACCGTCTCAAGCGCAGTCTCGAGCTGGGTCTGCAGCAGCAGCTATGGCTGCTCGCCGACGCAGAACAACGCCCCGGGTGTCCTCGGCAGCGGCAGCGGCTCGGCGCTGTGGCAGTATCCCGTCTCGTCCATCGACTTCAACGCGATAACCACCGGCCTCTCCAATCTCAAGACCTATGCCAAGACCGACGGGGGGTTGTATTTCCCGCCTGCCGGCACCGTCACCACCAACGCCAACCAGCGCGGCTACCACCTGATATTCAACAGCAACGGCACGGTCGACGTCTATAAGGTGACCTCGACGATTGGCGTTCCCGCGGTCTCGCTCGGCGGCGTCACCCAGACCGATTACAACATCATCAACACGCAGACCTATCTGGGCAATTACGCCCTTCCTCCTACCTGCGATGTCATCTTCGTCGAGGATCGCGCGTGGGTAGAAGGCACCATCAAGGGCAAGGTCACCGTCGCGGCGGCGGATTTCATCGACTCCAATTACAATCCCGACGCGTATCTCTCCGGCGACATCTACTACAACGCGTACGACGGCACGAGCGGGCTCACCGTCATCGCCGAAGGCAACGTGCTCATCCCCTTGAACTCGCCGGACACGATGGAGGTCCACGGCATATTCGTCGCCGAGAACGGCAGCTACGGGCGGAATTATTACGCGAGCGGCGGCGCTAACGCCGTGCCGGCTGCCTATAGGGCGGATGTGGAACGCACCGAGCTCACGACCGACGGCACGGTCGTCTCCAACGGCCAGACGGGGACTCAGTGGGACTGCGGCTCGCCTTCCGTCTTCTGCTCCGGCTACGCCTCGCGCATCGACTCGTACGACGAGCTCCAGGCGCTCGACCCGCCGCCGGTCACCCCGGCCGCCGCGACCCACTATCCGGTCGTTGACTGGAAAGAAGAATAGCGTTCCTTCAGTATTGAGATTGTAGTCACATTGTCTATACTCACGATATGGCAACGGAAACTAAGGGCGCGACATTGCAGGTGCGCGTGAACGCGCGCGTGAAGCGTGACGCGCAGAAGGCAGTTGCACAACCACCCTTGTGCGACCTATGTATGCAGGCAATGTTGCCGCAGTATTTGTTATCCCCAACATAATCGGACATTTCTTAGCTTGATAAGTAAACTATGTTACGATATGTACATCATGAAGTCGTATAAGAATCAGCGCAAGCGTAACAATGTCGCCTTTGCTTTGATGCTCCTCGTATTCGTCACTCCCCTCATCGCTTCGGCAGCAAGCACAAGCGCTCAATCGGAGATCAATACGCTCCTCGCGGAAGTCCAGCAGCTGCAGTCCCAGCTCGCCGCCCTGACTGGAGGCACCTCGGGAACAGGAGCGACGAATCCAACTACGACGCCATGTTCGGGAGGCGGGTACCCTACCGCCTCGGGGGCTTTGTCGCTCTGCCCAATAATATCAGGGCTGACCCATACAGCCACGACGTCCTGTCCGATTACGAGTCCCGTGAGCTGTGCCCCCGGCACCCATGGCGTCAACACCGGCCCTGACGCTAATGGCTGTCAGACGCAGTCATACTGCGCTGCCAATGCCGGCACGCCGCAGACTCCGACTGTCGCGACAGGCGGGACGATTACGACGACCGGCACGAAGCCCCCCACCGTCTCCATCTCGATGAGCGCTGCGACCATCCCTGTGGGCAACACATATAGCGTCACCTGGAGCTCGAGCGGTGCTGGCAAATGCGACGTCGTCCGCAACACCTCTGCTGACATATGCGTCAATGGAACTAATAAGTGCATCCTATCGAATACGCGCACCTTTACGGCGTCCGCTGTCGGCTCCCACTCGTATACAGTCACCTGCTCGAATGACGGATCAAGCGCATCACAGACCGTCGATTACTCGGTCGTTCCGTCTCCGGATATCCTGCCTCCATACGCCCCTCCCGGAACGTTCAACGCCAATGTGACGTCAGGTAACTCGCCTCTC
>VFSW01012913.1_pt1 | contig 11628 bp, 8 predicted proteins | sample 5358111 | NCBI WGS metagenome assembly VFSW01 (sample SAMN11554181, study PRJNA540505) | mine drainage metagenome | isolation source: sediment from site ElyBrook_90M | place: USA: Ely Copper Mine, Vershire, VT | collected 2017 | reverse complement strand
AGCGACAACATATCCTTATTGGTTTTGTTCACTTCAGCCTTCAGCGCAATTGCGAGGCTCAGCAGTTCGGCGCTCTCTTCGCTCATCTCTTTGCGCCGCTTCGCCTCGGGGCCGTTGTCCTGCGCTCCCGCTGCCGGCGGCAAACTCGCGGCATCGCTGACAGCTTTTCCGGACTCCGCCTGCAGGGGAGGCTTTTGTTGCGGCTCATGCGCTGCAGCTGGCTGCGCGGTCTGCCCATACACGCTGCTCGCCATCCACACAAGGGCTCCTGCAAGCAGAGCCGCTGACAATGCACCGCACGCCAGCGCCATCCTGCAGGCAGACGCGCGCATCATCTTCCTTCGCTCTTTGAATTCACCATAGAGGCTCTGTCTCATCGACACCTCCATCTCACTGCATCACTCTGAAGTCGGGGCGCTCCCGGACCCGGGAGGGGAAACGAAAGGGAAACAGGCCCCGGATTTCTCTGCGCACAGTCTAGTCTAGAAAGAGGAGTTTGGGATGCATCCTTTTTTGCTCGCCATCCGGACAGGCTGGTTCTCGCAGGGCCGGTTCCTGGGCAAAGTCCTCGACGAGTGGATCGACGACACCCAGGAATTTCTTCACAGCAAGCTGCCACACCTCATCGTTGTGGTTCTTATCGCTTTTGTTCTGAATCGCTTGCTGCGCCTCGCCACGGCCAGGATGATTTCCATCGCCGAACTGCATGCTGCCGGCCCCAGCCGCATCGGGCAGGTCCGGACTCTGGCCGGAGTCATCCGCACCTCAGGTCTCGCCATCATCGCGGCCATCGCCACCATGCAGTTCCTCGCTGCGGTCGGCGTCGATATGGCCCCGCTCCTCGCCTCCGCCGGAGTGGCCGGCGTCGCCATCGGCCTCGCCGCGCAGAATATCGTTCGCGACATGCTCAACGGCATCCTCATTCTCATCGAAGACCAGTTCAACGTCGGTGACACCGTGCGCGTCGCTGGAGTCGCAGGGGTCGTCGAAGCCATGACGCTGCGCAAGACCACCGTCCGCGACGCCGATGGCACGCTCTACGTCATTCCCAACTCGCAGATCACCACCGTCGCCAACCAGAGCATCGACTACTCCATCGCCACCGTCAATGTCAGCGTCGATTACTCCGCCCATCCCAATACAGTGCTCGATCTGCTCAAAGATATTGCCATGCAGATCCGCACCAGCCAGGCCTTTCGCGACGACTTCGTAGCCGATCCGCAGATTCTCGGCGTCGACTCCGTAAGAGGCTCCGAGATGATCTTTCCCGTCCTCTTCAAGACCCGCGCCCAGCGGCAGTTTGCTCCTGTACGCGAGTTCCGCCGCCGCGTCCGCCTCGCCCTCGAAGAGAAGAATCTACTCCCCGGCGATCCCTATCGCGTCTTCAATCGCTCTGCGGACGCTGTTGCGCTGCCCGGTCGAAAGTCCGCCGCAGAAGCTGCACCCGCGCACGACCCCACGGCCCGCAAAGCGCCGGAAGGCAATCCATTCTCCGGCGAGTGAATCAATCGCGCGCTGCGTCGGTCCCCTGCAGGGCCTTCTGCAAAGCATCTGCATCCACAATCGGTGGCAGGCAGGTACGTCCCTTGCAGACCAGCGCCCACGCATTTGCACCGGCAGGAACCGGGGCATGCAACACAGTTTCCTCCAGCGCGGGCGGAAGCTCGCCGGCCACCAGTTGCTCCGGCGCCAGTCGCATTACGGTCTTATTGGTTGCAAAGCCCGCCACAGCCAGGGCCTCCAGCGAATCCGCCTCTGCGCCGCCACCCACCACAACAATCTGCAGCGGGTCCAGAAGCAGACGCTCCACCGCGAGCGCATAGCTTCCGGCATAGAGCCCAAAGTGCTCCACGATGCCCGTAAAGGACCCCAGCGTATCCTCGGCCGCCTCGCGATACGCACTGCGCCCGCTCAACGATTCCAAACGCAGCAGCGCCGCCGCCGCCGAGGGATTGCCGGCCGGCGTAGGAGAATCCTGGAGCGGCTTGCGCCTCGCCGTCAGCGCGCCCAGAGGCGATTCGCCATTCATTGTTTGTGGCGTGTCATAGAACGCACCCGCGGCACGGTCGTAAAACCGCGCCAGCATCGCATCGGCCAGCCGCACGGCGGCCCTGTAGTAGTGCATCTCGCCCGACGCCAGCCAGCCATCCATGCAGGCATGAATCGTAAAGGCAAAGTCGTCCAGATTCGCCGCCACCTTCTCAGCCGGCCGTGTGCCGTCGTGGTACGCAATCACGTGGCTGAGAGTCGCATCTCCATCCCATGCATCGATCAGCAGGCGCGTCAGCGTCTTCAGCGCAAACTCGCGCGCTGCCTCGTTGCGCAGCACGCGCGCAGCCTCCAGATAGGCAGTCACCGCCATCGCGTTCCAGCCCGTGTACATCGTCCGGTCCACAAACGGCGTCGGCCTTGCAGCGCGCGCCAGCAACATCTTCTGGCGAGCTGCCGCCAGCAGGTGCTTCATCTCCTCCAGGCCGCGTCCGGTGTCTTCCGCCAGATCTTCCAGCGCATACTTGCGATGGAGAACATTGCGCGCCGGATCGTGGTGCATCTCTCCCAGTTCGCCGATGTCGTAGTAGCGCGCGGCCACATCCAGCTCAGCCGGACTCAGCACCGCGCGCGCTTCCTCCAGCGTCCACGTAAAGTAGTCTCCGTCGTCTTCGAGGTTGATGTCCGCATCCTGCGACGCGTAAAAGCCGCCCCGTTCGCGGTCCGTCATCGTCGCATCGAGCCAGCCGATGATCTCTTCCGCGGTCTGCCGAAACTCCGCAACCACAAAGCTCTGGAAACCGTGCACATAATTCCGCAGCAGCTCGGTGTTGTCGTAGAGCATCTTTTCGAAATGCGGAACCACCCAGCGTTCATCCACGCTGTAGCGGTGGAATCCCCCGGCAAGCTGGTCGTAGACGCCGCCCCGCGCCATCTTTTCGAGCGTCACTCGAAACACCTCGCCCGCCTGTTTGTTGCCGCGATGGACCGCCAAGTGCAGCAGCAGATCCAGGGCCGCCGGATGAGGAAACTTTGGCTGCGAGCCGAACCCTCCGTTGTGCGGATCGAACTGCGCCATCGCCGAAGCAGCAATCTTCTCCGGCAGCCCCAGCGTCAGCTCACCTCCGCGCCCGGAGAAGCTCTCATTGTGCTCAATCGCCGCCATCACGCTCGACGCCGACTCCAGCGCCTCGTCGCGCCGCTCGCGCCACACCTGCGCCATGGTCAGCAGCACCCGCCCAAAGCCAGGCCTGCCATAGCGGTCATCGCGCGGGAAATATGTTCCCCCAAAATACGGTCTTCCATCCGGCGTCAGAAATGCGGTCAACGGCCAGCCTCCTTGTCCGCTAATGGCCGACACCGCCGCCTGATAACGCGCATCTACATCCGGCCGCTCGTCCCGATCCACCTTGATCGCCACATAGTGCTCGTTGATGATGCGCGCCATCTCCGCATCTTCATACGACTCGCGATCCATCACGTGGCACCAGTGGCACCAGACCGCGCCAATGTCCAGCAGAATTGGCTTATCTTCCGCCTGCGCGCGCGCAAAGGCCGCCGCGCCCCATGCATGCCATTGCACCGGCTGGTGGCGCGCCGAGCGCAGATACGACGACGCAGCATGTTCAAGCGGATTCTGTGGCCCGGAAGCTGGGGAAGTTTCCTCGTGCATGGGCTGAGAATACAGCAGCCGGTGCTTTGGCGCACGTCATCAACCGCAGCACAAGGAACAGCCGGCCCCTCGCTCGGCTGTTCACGTTCAAAGTGCGGATTTCGTTTGGGCTGGTTCAGCCTTTCGCGAGTTCCGCCTCAATTGCTGCCACCAGTTCCGGCGCATCCGGCGCGGTATCCGGCGAGAATCGCTTCACCACGTCTCCGCCGCGGCTTACCAGGAACTTCTCAAAGTTCCACAGAATCTCCGGCTCGGCATTCGACTCGATGCCGTATCCCTTCAGCTTCTGGGCAAAGGGAACCTCTGCCGTGCTGATTGCCTTGGGCTGCGCAGCGATCAACTTCGCATAGAGCGGATGCTTGTTCGGCCCCACCACCGTGATCTTGCTGAACAGCGGAAACGTCACCCCATAGTTCATCGAGCAGAAGCTCTGGATCTCCTCATTGGTGCCCGGCTCCTGGCTCTTGAAGTCATTCGCGGGGAATCCTGCGATCACAAGCCCCTGCCCGCGGTACTGCTCATAGAGCTTTTCGAGCCCCTCATACTGCGGCGTCAATCCGCACTTGGAGGCAACGTTGACCACCAGAATCACTTTGCCCTTGAACTCGCCCAGCGCGGCGTCCTTGCCCGCAATCGTCTGCACGGGAATCTCATAAATTGAACTGCTCATGCAACCTCCATTTTCATTTAGATTCAAACCGTCTATGCCAGCAGTCTTCGCCCCACATCGACGTAGAGCTGCACCGCCTGCAGCAACTCCTTCTTCGCGATGCGCTCATGCGGCGTGTGCGCCACGTGAATCGATCCCGGCCCCAGCAGCAGCGGGTCGCCCCAGTTGCTCAACTGCGGAATATCCGTCGTGAATTTGGCAATCATCGTTGGCAGTCCCTCCACCGCGCGCAGCCGCACAAATGGTATCTCCAGCGTAAAATCCACTTCGGCCAGACCGGCCGCCGCATCCACAATCGCCTTCCGCACCGGCGCCGAGTCGCCCACCAGCCGCACCAGCACCTGCGCCTCGGCCTTATCGGCAATCACGTTCGGCGCGTAGCCGCCATGCACCTGACCGATATTCAGCGTGCTCGGCCCCACGTCCTCGGTCACCGGCAACTCCAGCGCCAGCAGCTTGCCCAGCACCTGCACCAGCTTGTGCACCGCGCTCTCCCCCAGCTCTGGATAAGCCGAGTGCGCCATCTTTCCGCTGGCCCGTAGCTCGGTGCGCAGCGAACCCTTCGAAGCCAGCGCCAGCCGGTTGTCAGTCGGCTCGCCGTTAATCAGAAACCGGCTTCCCTTCGGCGATTCGTTGGCCACCTTCGCCCCGGCTGAGTCACGCTCCTCGCCGGAGACAAACAGCATGCCCACACGCCAGCCCTCAGCGCGCAGCCTTTCAGCCGCTCCCACCTGCGCCGCGATAATTCCCTTCGCATCGCAGACGCCGCGCCCATACAGATAGTCATCGTCCTCGCGCAGCGGAATGTAAGGCGGCACCGTATCCAGGTGCGTGGAAAACACCAGATCGGGGGTCTGCCCCGCCATTGCCGCATAGATGTTCCAGCGCGGGCCGTGCGTCCCGCTGTCTGCCGGCTGCGGCACGGCCGTCTTTTCAGTCGCCCAGCCGCGCCTCCGCAGCAGGTCGTCCAGAAAATCTCCCACTGCCCCTTCTTGATACGTAGTGGACTGAATGGCAACAAGCTCGCGGGTCAGTTGAATGGGATCGATTGGGTCATCAGCTGGCATCGTGCAGCCAGAATATCGTATGCTGCCTTACGCGACCCGCATCGTCATCCCTTCAGCTTGTCCCTTTGCGCGGAATCCTTCAGTACAACGATTGACCTGCTTCTGCGTAAACCGCGCGAAGACCTTCCCAGGCGCGTAAAATAAAGGCTGAATGACCACCACAGACGCATCCGTACCTGCCGGCGCACGGCTGCGCGGAGTCACGCTCAACGGGCCCGCGGGCAGGCTTGAAGCTTTGCTCAATGAAGGATCTGTCTCTGCGCGCTTCGCGGCGCTGGTCTGCCATCCCCACCCCAAGGGCGGCGGCACGATGCACAACAAGGTGGTCTACCACGCCATGAAAGCCCTCAACTCCCCCGAGTGGGGACTGTCGCTGCCGGTGCTCCGCTTCAACTTTCGCGGCACAGGACTCAGCGAGGGCGCACACGATGGCCGCGCAGAGACAGGCGATGTTCTGGCCGCTCTCAAATGGCTCGAGAATGAATTCAAGCTGCCCGTCGTCCTCGCCGGCTTCAGCTTTGGCGCAGCCATGTCCCTCTTTGCCTGCTGCGACGGCAACACCCCGCATGCGAATCTGCGCGCCATCGTTGCGCTGGGCCTGCCCACGCAGGCTGAGGGACACCACTATCGCTATTCCTTCCTCAGCGCCTGTTCGCTGCCCAAGCTCTTTCTCAGCGGAGACTGCGACGAGTACGCCCCGCAGCAGGATCTGCAGCAGATCGTCGCACACGCCGCGCCACCCAAAACCCTGGTGCTCCTACCCGGCGCCGATCACTTTTTTGCCAACCAGCTTGAAGCCATGCAGAGCGAGCTTGCAAGCTGGCTGAAGGAGCAACTGGGATGACCCCCGTCAGCGACACCGTCTTTGACCCCCTGCACGCCACGGCCACTCAGATCTTCACGGGCGGACTCGCTGCATGCGACATTCCTTCCGCCTTTGATCGACGCCTCCGTTTTGAAGGTGGCGTCCTCAAGCGTCTGCTGCCCGACGGCAGCGGAGCCGAGGAGATTCCGCTCGCCAGCTATCGGCGCATCTTTGTCGTCGCCATCGGCAAGGCTGCAGGCCCCATGCTCGATGTCCTGCTCACCCGCATGAAGCGCCGCAAGGGCCTGCGCGGCATCTGCTGCTCCAAGTACCTGCCCGCCCGCCGCAACTGGCGCTTTCGCTACTTTGAGGGCGGCCATCCGCTGCCCAACGAGGATTCCTTTGCCGCGGCCCGCGCCACGCTGGCGCTGCTCAAGAAGGCGAAGAAGGATACCCTCATCTTTTTCCTCATCTCGGGCGGCGGTTCCGCCATGTTTGACCTGCCCCTCGACCCTAAGATCTCCCTCGCCGACACTGTTGCCTTCCACGAAGTCCTGCTCGGCTCAGGCGCCCCCATCCAGGAGATCAACACTCTCCGCAAACACTTCTCCGCCGTCAAGGGCGGACGCCTGGCCATGGCCGCTCCCGACGCCATGAAGATCAACCTCCTGGTCCCAGACGTGCCGCTGCGCACACTGGACGCGCTGTCCTCCGGCCCCACGTCGCCCGACCATACCACGGTGCTGGAGGTCCACGGGATCATCGCCAAATACGGCATTGCGGAAAAACTGCCTGCACCCGTCCGTGAGTTCCTCGAGCGCGCCGACCTGCCCGAGTCGCCCGGCAACAAAGGCTGGCTGCCGCCCTTCCTGTCTCTCGCTGCGCGCAGCGTCACCCAGTTTCGACGCCTCACCGCAGCAACCTCCATGGATGGCGAAAACAAGGCCTTCCGCGATTCGGTGTATGAAATCCTTCTCTCCAGTCATGACCTGGTCGAGAATGCACGCGCACTTGCGCAAAAGGCCGGCTACTTCGTTGCCGTAGACAACGCCTGCGACGACTGGGACTACGCTGATGCGGCGCACTATCTGCTCGATCGCTTTCACGAACTGCGCGCAGTTCATCCCCGCCTCTGTCTCATCTCCGGCGGAGAAGTCACTGTCACCCTGGACCGTACCCCCGGCGCCGGAGGACGCAATCAGCAGTTCGCACTTGCCTGCGCACTCGACCTTGCACGATTCCCCGGCCAGAAACTCACCGTCCTCAGCGCCGGCTCCGACGGCATCGACGGCAACACGCAAGCCGCCGGCGCCATCGCCGATCCCACCACGCTCGACCGTGCGCGATCCTTCGGGTTCGACCCCCGGCAGGCCCTGCAAAGCTTCAACGCCTGCCCGCTCTTTACAGCCCTCGGCGACACCGTCGTGACCGGCGCCACAGGTCACAACCTCCGGGATCTCCGCCTGCTGATTGCCGAAACCTCCTAGCCACACCGCTGCCGCGGCGGCCTCGCGCAGGTGGCCATGCCCCGCTCGTTTGCTTTAGGATGAATCCGTGGCGCGCCGAGCAACTCGCAGACCCTCCGACAAAACGCCCGACATTCGCGCCGTGGCCGCGCTCGCCAAGGTCTCCATCGCCACGGTCTCCAGAACCATCAATGGCGCTCCGGTCGTCAGCGACAAGCTTTCCAAGCGTGTCTGGAACGCCATCGAGCAGTTGAACTACTTCCCAAACACGCAGGCCCGCAGCCTCGTCTCCGGCCGCAGTCGCATCCTCGGCATCATCGTTGAAAACATCACCAACCCATTCTTCCCGGAGCTGATTCAGAGTTTTGAGGAGATTGCAGTCGCCAACGGCTACGAAATCCTCGTCAGCTCCTCCAACAGCGATCCGGCAGTCCTCACCAACTGCGTGCGCCGCATGATTGAACGCAAGGTCGAGGGCGTTGCCGTGCTCACCTTCGGTGAAGAGGAACCGGTCCTCGAGAATCTCGCTTACCACGACATCCCTATCGTGCTGGCTGAGTTCCACCTCGATGATCCCAAGGCCAGCACCATTCTCCTCGACTATGCCACCGGCATCCGCACCGCCATTCAGCACCTCGTTCAGCTCGGCCATCGCAAGATCGCCTTTCTCGCCGGCCCCCACACCATCCATTCCGCCGTCACCCGCGAAAACAACTTCCGCACCGCCATGCAGGAGGCAGGGCTGCCCATCGAGAAGGCCTGGATCATCGAGTGCAATCACACGCTCAAGGGCGGCGTCGCCGGTTTTGAAAAGCTGCAGTCCCTTCACTCGCGTCCCACGGCCATCATGTGCTCCAACGACATGACCGCCATCGGCGTCCTGCGCGCCGCGTACCTCAAAGGTCTCAAGGTGCCCCAGAATCTCTCCGTCATTGGCCTTGACGACATCGACTTCGCCGAGTTCACCCTGCCGCCTCTCACCACCATTCGTCTGTCCCGCGTCGATCTGGCCCGCGCCGCCTTCGAGGCCCTCCGTCAGCAGGCAGAGAATCGCCCTACCGGCCCCGTGCAGCGCGAGTTCCTCGTTTCCACCGAGCTCATCGTTCGCGGCTCAACGGGCACACCTCAAGCCCAGCCTGCAGCGTAATCGCACCACCCGATGTCCCTGGGAGACGCATTGCTCACATTTTCATATCAAGAAGACAGCCGAAAGGTGGTGCAGGCAACAGGCATTTCACTCGGGACACAATCGAGGCGAAGGAAATCCATCTGCTTCCGTCAATGCCTCTTCCCCGGCATGTCATGTCCGCCCTGATGCAAAACCATGGACGAAAACGTCCCGCTCGCATCCGGCACAAACTCAAACTCCGCATACGCCTGCGGAGCATAGAAGCGCGGATGGCCATCCTTGACGCCCAGATACATCACCGGCAGCGCAGGCTGTCCGGTTCCCTGCGCCGTCAATGTATCGCCAGAAACCGCAAAGGTGATGGCAAATGTCGGAGCTAGATCGTAGACGCCCGCAAACTTCGCCAATTCTTCCTTCGTGATCGGAGCAGCTCGATATTCGCTCGCCAGCGTCACTGGCTTGCCCAGCGCCACATCCAGCAATTGATCGCCCATGGTGCCCGGCGCCGCGCCGTTCACATTGCTTAGCACAATCACCGCGATGCGCCGATCCGGCACGTAAGCAAGATGCGTATTGAAGCCCTCGATGCCGCCGTCGTGATTCACGACTTGAACGCCGTCTTTCTCGTGCACGGCCACGCCCAGGCCGTAATTCCCCTTACCCGGCGTGGTCATCAGCTTCAATGAATCCGCCGAGAGAACCTTGCCGCCAAACAAAGCATGCTCCCACTTCAGCAGGTCTCCCGTGGTGGAATAGATGGAGCCCGCAGCCCAAGGAACAGACATCGACTCCGATCGCGCCAGCATCAGCCCGTTCTGCCCCGGTCTGTAGCCCTCCGCTCGCTTCGGTAGAATAAGCCCGTCGTCATCCAGTCCGGAATCCTTCATCCCCAGCGGATCAAAGATCCGCTCACGGAGCAGGTCGCCGTACTTGTTGCCGCTCACCTTTTCAATCACCGCACCCAGCACCTCATAGTTCGAGTTGCTGTATTCAAACTTGCTGCCGGGCTCAAATTCCAACGGCTTGTCTTCAAAAAACGCCAGCTCTTCGGCAGAAGTGTGCGGGCTTGCCGCCCACGCGCCAAAACCCTTCAGGCTGGTAAAGTTCGGAATTCCAGAAGTGTGCCCCAGCAGATTTGCCAGCGTGATCTTCTCCCAGGCCTTTGGCGCATCCGTCAGGTATTTGCTTGCCGGGTCGTTGATATTCAGTTTGCCGTCCTGCTGCAGCAGCAGGACCAGCGTCGCCGTGAACTGCTTGGTCAGCGAGCCCAGCCGGAACTTCACGTCGGGCGTATTGGGAATCCCCCACTCCAGGTCCGCCATTCCATAGCCCTTGTCCAGCAGCAACTTGTCGCCGTCAGCAACCAGCACCGTGCCCATAAAGGCCTGATGGGGGGTGTAGGATGCGGCGACCTGGTTGAGCCGGGTCTTTACCGCCGCCTCATCCGTTCCCTGAGCCGTGGCATATCCACACGCCAGCGCCAATGAAACTGCGCACACGATGCCCACACTGAAACCCTTCATTCCGGTCCTCCTGGCCAACGCAGGCCTTCCAATAATCGACTGGGCCAATTAGAGCACGCCGAGAGACATCTTCCGGTAGTCGCACTGCCTGTGATATCGAGACTTCGTTGGAAGGCTATTTTCGATCCAACCGCAAAGCCGCAGCCTGAAAGTCCCCGCGAAAATCATCGCCCATCTGGAAGCCGTGATTCATCCACCACGCGCCGCTCGCCACCGCCGGAGTATCCGGCTGCGCCTTGCCCTCGATCGAAGTCAGCGCATACATCGCCTTCGCATCCAGCCCCTTCAGCTTCAGCAGAGGAAACCCATGTCCTTCCTGTGTCGAGTGGATGTACAAAAACACCACCGACTGGCTCATGTCCTTGCTCACCGTCTGCGTCGCGCTGAATTCGCTTCCGTTCAGCGGCGAGATCAGCCGGTACTGCTCGCCCTGCACAATCGTCCGCTGCACCTGGTGGTACGTGGCAATCAGCCGCTTGGCCGTCGCCATCTCCTCGTCATTCCATTTCGTGATGTCCGCGCCAATCCCGAGCGATCCCTCCATCGAGCTCAGCATCCTGTAGGTCAGCGAGGTGCTGCGCTTGTTCAGCCAGTGCGGCGAATCCGTCACCCATGCCATCATGATCTGCGGCGTGTAGGCGTAGGTGAACCCATACTGCTGCGTCAGCCGGTCAAATGGATCGGTGTTGTCCGAAGGCCACACCTCATCGGCATACCGCAAAATGCCCAGATCCACGCGCCCGCCACCGCCCGAGCACGACTCCAATTCCACCATCGGGTGCCGCCTGTGCAACTCCGCCAGAATGCTGTACAAGTTTTCCGTGAACGCCACGTAGACCTTCTTCTGCTCCGCCGCAGGCAGCTGGCCCCATCCCGGCTCGCTCCAGTTGCGGTTGTAGTCCCACTTCAGAAACGCAATGTCGTTCTCCGTCAGCAACTTGTCCAGAAAGCCCAGCACGTATTCCTTCACGTCAGGCCGCGCCAGGTTCAGCACCAACTGGTTGCGCTGCTCAGTCCGCGGGCGCCCCGGAAAATTCAGCACCCAGTCCGGATGCTTGCGGTACAAATCCGAGTCCGGATTGACCATCTCCGGTTCCACCCACAGGCCAAAGTCCATGCCCAGCGCATGCACCCTGTCGATCAGCGGCTTCAGCCCGTGCGGAAACTTCTGCGGATTCACATACCAGTCGCCCAACCCTGCGTGGTCGTCTTTGCGCTGGCCAAACCAGCCGTCATCCATCACAAAGCGGTCCACGCCCAGCGCCGCGGCCCGCTCCGCCAGGGCGATCTGCCCGGCCTCGCTGACG
>VFSW01012912.1_pt1 | contig 11630 bp, 12 predicted proteins | sample 5358111 | NCBI WGS metagenome assembly VFSW01 (sample SAMN11554181, study PRJNA540505) | mine drainage metagenome | isolation source: sediment from site ElyBrook_90M | place: USA: Ely Copper Mine, Vershire, VT | collected 2017 | reverse complement strand
ATCCGTTGCGGGGTCGGCTTTGGTGCCAAGTTCGGTGACGGTCTGGCCGTTGACGACCACGCGTCCGGCGGTGATCAGTTCTTCGGCTTTGCGGCGCGATGCCACTCCGGCGGCGGCGATAATTTTTTGCAGGCGTTCGGCTGGCATGTCTACTCCGGCTTGATGGCGGCTTGTGTGTCGCTTTCTTCGGGGGCAAGTTCGGGTTCGACAGGTTCGTCGCTGCTTGCGGCCGCGGAAGAATCATTCGCGAATGGCAAACTTAGTGGCAAGGTAGAAGGCGTTTCCACCGACGTGCCCTCACCGGGAATCAGGTCGCTCTGGAACGACTCCGCCAGCAGCTTCTCGAACTCTTCCATGCTGGGCAGTTCGTTGATGTCTTTCAACCCGAAGCGCAGCAGGAATTCCTTACTGGTTTTGTAGAGAATGGGGCGGCCGATGACGGCCTTTCTACCGGCGGTGGTGATCAGTTTGCGGTCCAACAACGTGGCAATGACTCCGCCAGAATCCACGCCGCGGATTTCGCTGATCTCGGGCACGGTCACCGGCTGCTTGTAGGCGACGACAGCAAGAGTTTCAAGCGCCGGGAGCGACAGGCGGAACGGAGGCTTCAGGCTCTTGGCAAAAGCGCGCACCACATCGTGCTGGTCGGGCTTGGTTGACATGCGGTATCCGCCGGCAACCTGGCGGATTTCGATGCCGTGGCCTGCGCCGGAGTACTCCGCAATGAGTTCTTCCAGCGTGGCGCGGATGCGCGATCTGATTTCCGCCGGATCGATTCCCGGAGTCTCCGCGACCAGCGACTCCTTCACCAGCGTAAAGATCTGCTCAAGCGAAATGGGTGTTTCCGCCGCGTAAATAATGGCTTCGAGTTGGGGTCTAAGACTCATAAGTAGCTGTCAGCCATCAGCTATCAGCTATCAGTAAAACCAGTGGCGCGTGGTGCCTCCACTGATGGCTGATAGCTGACGGCTGATAGCTGCCTTTCTCACTTCCAATCATCCCGTACCGCAGCATGCTCCGTCATTACTTCTTCGAAGTGGGAATGCTTGCGCACCAGCACTTCGCCAAAGACGTGATCTTGGCGCACCTGAATCGCCTGCAAGCGGACCAGTTCGAGCATTGCCAGGAACATGCATACCAGCGCCTGCCGCGACGGCACATTGCGCAGCATCTGCTTCAGGCGAATGGGCCGATCCTCCAGCGCGAGCCTCCGGTGCAGGTACTGGATCATCTGGCCCACCGTCACCGTCTCTTCATCTACTTCGAGGATGGGCCGGGTGCGGGCGCGGTCCAGTATCTGCTGGAAAGTCTTCACCAGGTCGATGACATCGGCCGCAAGTTCCGGCTCGGTGCCTTCCGCATCCATGAACTCGCGAATCGCCGGGTTGCTCAATACCGCATCTTCAATCTGCTGTTTCTGCAGCAGCATTTGCGCGGCGGACTTGAACTTTTCGTGCTCCAGCAGGCGGTTGACGAGTTCGTTGCGCGGGTCTTCCAGGGCATCAGCGGGCGCCAGCGGATCGCGCGGCAATAGCATCTTCGACTTGATGTGAATCAGCACCGCCGCCATGTAGATGAACTCGCTGGCGATGTTCACGTCGAGTTCCTTGATGCGCTCGACATACGTGAGATATTGAGCCGTGATCCGGGCGATGGGAATGTCGTAAATGTTGATGTCTTGCTTGCGGATCAGGTCGAGCAGCAAGTCGAGCGGCCCCTCGTAAATTTCTCCCAGTTCGATCGCGAAGGGAAAATCGCTGCCGTCGTCTTTGCCAGAGCGAGTTGCAGCCTGCTTGGCTTCGACGGGCGTGGCTGAAGCTACGCCGCGGCCGGCGGAAGCCTCCGTTGTCACCTGCTCTGATATAGGTTGCGGCAAATCCGTCACTTCCTGGGATCCTTTACCGGCGCGTAATCCAGACCCATGGATTCGCGGACTTCGTCCATCGTGGCGCCCGCGACCTCACGAGCGCGGGCCGAGCCCGCTTCCAGAATATCCCAGGCGAGGCGCGGATTGTCCTCGTATTTTTTCCGGCGTTCCTGCATCGGGTTGAGGATCTGCACCAGCGCATCCGCGGCCCAGCTTTTGCACTCGATGCAGCCGATTCCCGCCGACCGGCAGCCCTCGTACACCTTCGCCATCGTTTCTTTGCTGCTGAATATCTTGTGCAAGTCGCCCACCGGACACACGTCGGGATTGCCCTTGTCGGTGCGCCGAATGCGGGCAGGGTCGGTGACCATCGTCTTCAACTTTTGCCGCACGACAGGCTCCGGGTCGGTCAACATGATCGCATTGCCATAGGATTTGGACATCTTGCGGCCATCGGTACCGGGCAAGCGCGCCGCAGGGGTGAGCAACGCGGCCGGCTCAGGAAAAACATATTCCCGCTTGCCTGCGTAGAAGCCGTTAAACCGCCGCGCAATTTCGCGCGTCAGTTCGACGTGCGCGACCTGGTCTTCGCCGACGGGCACAACGTCCGCCTTGTAGATCAAAATATCCGCCGACTGCAGCACGGGATAGCCGAGAAACCCGTACGTGTCGAGGTCTTTTCCTTTGATGTTGTCCTTCTGCTCTTTGTACGTTGGGACGCGCTCCAGCCAGCCCAAGGGAGTGATCATCGACAGCAGTAAGTGCAGCTCCGCGTGCATTGGCACGTGCGACTGGATGAACATGACGCACTTCGAGGGATCAAGTCCGGCTGCCAGCCAGTCCAGCAGCACATCGACCGAGTTCTCTTTCAGCCGCGAAGTGTCGGCGTAGTCGGTAGTCAGCGCGTGCCAGTCCGCAATGAAGAAGAAGCAGTCGTACTGGTCCTGCATGCGGACCCAGTTTTCGAGCGCGCCGACATAGTTTCCCAGGTGCAGTTTCCCGGTCGAGCGCATTCCGCTCAGTACGCGTTTTTTGTCTAAAGGACTCATTTCAGAATTTGCCCAGCAAGAAGAGGTAAAAGTCTCTAAACGGCCGGATGAGGCCCCAGAGCAGCCCACCGCCCAGATACACCAGCGCCAGCAGTGCGAAAATGCCGATGCGGTCGTACACCGATCGCACTGGCTCCGACAAGAAATGTCGCAGCACGTGGCTGCCATCGAGCGGCGGGACCGGGATCAGGTTAAAGACCGCCAGGCCGATATTGATGAGCATGAGCACGTACAGCAGTTCGGCAACGAACGCCAACGGCGAATCGGAAGTTGCACCGACGAAGCCACGCGCCATTCCGGCGACCAGAACATGTCCGGAAGCCGACGAAATCGAGATGCACCCAAGCAACAGAAGAGCGCCCGTGGCAACGATAAAGTTGCTGACCGGGCCCGCTACCGAGGTCAGAATATCGTCCAGTACGGGATTGCGAAAATTTCGTGGATCGACTGGTGTGGGTTTGGCCCAGCCGAGTAGCGGTATGCCACTGATGGCCGCAACCAGCGGCAGTATGATCGTGCCAAATAGATCAATGTGCCGAATCGGATTCAGCGAGACCCGCCCCAGCATGCGAGCCGTGGGATCGCCGCAGCGCGACGCGGTCCAGGCGTGAGCGGACTCGTGCACGCTGATCGCAAACAGGAACGCGATCATCTGATACAGGATCTCAGCGATTCTCGGCGTCATTGGTGAATCTTTGATTCTAACAAAGGCCGGAAATCGCCGAGGGAAAAGCCAGATTCAAGGATAGATTGAGGAATGAAAACCGGGAACCGCGGTAAATAGAGAAATCTACTGTCCTGCGCGCATCGGTGAAACCATCAGCGGGCCACCGGCTCGTTTCTTACCGTCGCTCTTGTCATGCTGATAGTGAAGAGACAGCGCTCCTTCCGCGGTCGTGGTCGCGCCGGCGAGTTCCGCCGCCAGCCCCTGGTACGAGCGGCCGATTTCATGGTTGCCCTGTGAGGCTACCGGGCTGCCCTTATCGATCGCCGGTCCGATGACCTGGAAGTTGTTGGGCACCTTCCAGAGCACCTGGCAGTTGGTGGCCTTTTCGACATCCTCGTCGCTGAAGCCGGGAATCTTTTTATAGCGGTTGAGCACCAGCCGCAGACGGTCACGGCCGGCTCCTTCTTGCAGGAAGCTGTGAATGCGTCCGGCGCTCCAGAGCGAAACCACGTCGGTCTGGGCCACCAGCAGCACGGCGTTCGAGAGGTCGCAGATCATCTGCATCGTGCCATCCATCCGTCCCGAGCAATCGAGCACGACGAAGTGGTATTGGCTTACCAGCAGATCAAACAGACGTGCCAGTTCCGACGCGTTTGGCACAGCGTTGTGCGGTTGCTGCGCGCCGGCCAGCAGGTGCAGACCGTTGCGATAGGGCGTCATCAGTCCATCCAGCAGCGAACCGTCCATGCGATGTAGATTCTGCAGGGCGTCGATGATGGTGAATTGCGGGCGGAGATTCAACTGCAGCGCACAGTGTCCGATCGGAGCAAAATCGACCAGCACCACCCGTCCGTGCGCTTCCTGCAAAGCAACCGCCGTGTTCACCGCAGTGGTGGTGGCGCCCGCTCCACCTTTGGCGTTCAGAAAAGTCAGGACGCGAGCCTTGCTGGCGCTCCGTTGCGCCCGGCTCAACGTAGCCGAGAAGCGAGTGAAGGCCTCAACCAATGCTTCACGGCTGGCGGCATGATCCAGAAACTCGCGCGCCCCGGCTCGCATGGCGGAAACGATGTTGGCGGGCTGATTCATTTCGCCCACCGCGAAAATCGTGATCTCGGGAATGCTGGCGTGGATGAGTTCGATGGCACGGATGGCGCGCTGCGGATTCTTGGCGTCGATACTCACCAGCGCCACTTCAACATGCTGATCCTGCAATTGCCGCAGCACGGCGTCGCTCGGTCCCATGGGAAAGCCAACATGGCTCAAAACGGCGCGGGCCAGGTTTGTGCCTTCGAGGCGACTCTTGAGTACGACGGATTGTTCGCGGTCCTCTGTTAGGAGGGCGACAGCGATCCCGGGCATGACTCGATTCTCAGTGTTCATTGCCATGCTACGAACTTCCAGCCTGGAGGCCAAATGACCTTCGTAATCGACGCGGACCACAGACGAGGCGGCAAGCTGACGCCGGGCGTTCATTGCAGGCCAGAAATCCCGCCAGGCTGCTGGTTGTCTTGATTGTAAGGCAAAGGTCCGGCGCTTGGAAAGACGAACGCCCATCCTATTTCTGGAGGTTCTGCGGCCAGTTCACCACCAGTTTCCTCCAGAGGTGTGGGCCATTGGTGATGGAGTTTATCGCCCAAGAAGCATGCCGAGGATTCCATGGAATCGCTTCCTCGGGGACCGGCTAATGCAGATGTGTGAGAACCCGCCTTCAGCGCGGAACGGGGCCGGATGCACCCGCGGCAGCGCTGGCCGCCGAGACTCGCACGAATTGGCCGATGGGCTCGTCGGCGGCCAAATATTGGTAGGAAGCGAGTTGAACGGCAATTCCACTTCGTTGGCCAGACTGAGACACCGAGGCGCGTAACACTCGTCCTCGACAGCGAACCGGCATGCTCTCCGCAAAAGTAATTTCCGATGGCATGGTGAAGGTCAGTTCCACCACTGCCCCTTCCGGGAGGGCGGTCTCGACATAAAAGAAAACTCCTCGCCCGCTGACGTCCTGAGTGAAGCCGTGAAAGGTCCGTCCCTCGTAGTGGACACCCAAAGGCAGGTGCACTTCAAAACGCTGTGCGCCCCGGCGTTCCAGGCGATTGAGGTCTGTGCTCATCAAGCTACACTCTAGCGCGGATTGCCTCGTCCGGGAAGTTGCAAGTCAGTCACATTGCCGGGCTGTGGAAATCTGTCTGTAAAGTAAATGGCGTAGCCCCTTAGTTGACTGTGAAAGCAAGTGCCAGACACACCTTAAGCCGCTCGCGCGGGTTGCCGTGCTCTCCAAGATGTGAAAAAGTTCTAACAGCGTGTCAGAGAAGAGAAATTCCGCCGCGGCTGAAGAAAAAGACGCGAATCCCAGCTCTTTGCCCAAATGGGCGACTACCCTGCGCGCCTTACGCCACCGCAATTTCCAGCTTTTTTTCAGCGGCCAGATGATCTCGCTGACCGGTACCTGGATGCAGAGCGTCGCTCAGGCATGGCTCGTCTATCGTCTGACGAAGTCTCCGCTGTTGCTGGGCAGCGTCGGCTTCGCCAGCCAGATTCCGGTCTTTCTCATCGCCCCGCTGGGGGGGGTAACCGCCGCTAGCACCAATCGCCAGCGCCGGGTCATCGCGCCCCCGACCGCGTGCATGATTCTGGCAGGAATTCTCGCCTGGCTCACTCTGACCCACATTGAGGTATGGCACATCTTCGTTCTAGCGGGCCTGCTTGGAGTGGTCAACGCATTCGATATTCCCGGCCGGCAGTCTTTCCTCATCGATATGGTGGGCAAAGAAGACCTAATGAACGCCATCGCGCTGAATTCCTCCATGTTTAATGGCGCGCGCGTCATCGGCCCGGCAGTCGCGGGAATTCTGGTGGCGAGGATCGGCGAGGGCTGGTGCTTCGCCGCCAATGCCATCAGCTACATCGCCGTGATCATTGGCTTGTTCATGATGAAAGTGGATAGCCCGCCTCGCAGCACCGAGCATTCGCCGCTGGAAGACATTGTGGAAGGTTTTCGCTGGGTTAACCAGACGCGAATTATCCGGGCGTTGCTCTTGCTGATCGGCCTGGTGAGTCTGGTGGGCATGCCCTACACCGTGCTGATGCCAATCTTTGCCGATACAATTCTGCGCGGCGGCGCGCGCGGGTTGGGCATTCTGATGGGCGCCACCGGCGTGGGCGCGTTGCTCGGCGCCCTCACTCTTGCGGCCAAGACCGGCGTGAAAGGTCTGGGTCGATGGGTTGCGATCACTTGCGCCGGCTTGGGAATCAGCCTTTTTTGTTTCGCCTTTTCGACTTCATTCTGGCTGTCCGCCGCGCTCCTGTTGCCCTGCGGCTATTCCATGATGTTGCAGATGGCCTGCTCGAACACGCTCATTCAAACCATGGTGCCCGATCAACTGCGCGGCCGCGTCATGTCGCTCTATTCCATGATGTTCATGGGAATGGCTCCCTTCGGCGCCTTCTTTGGCGGCGCCTTGGCTCACCGCGTCGGTGCTCCCATCACAGTTGCCTCCGGCGGAGTCGCCTGCATTCTCGGCGCCATCTGGTTCGGCCGGGCCCTCCCCGAACTCCGCATCGAAGGCCGCCGCCTCATCATCGCGCAAGGCATGGCCGGTGGCGAACCGGCACAGGAACTGAACGCGCAACCGGTGGAAGGCGCTGAGTCGCCTACCGCGTCTGACTGATCAACCCGCGCTGTTGCAAGAATTCTCTGACCACCACCGTTACATCGCGATGTTGCCCATCTACCGCGTAATTCAATTTCCGCATGTCTTCGTCGGAGATTGCACCCGAAAGTTTGTCTAGCGCCGTCCCGACCTCAGGATGTTGCCTCAGCATCTCTCCTCGCATCACGGCCACTGCTTCGTATGGGGAGAAATAATGACGGTCATCTTCCAGCACGAACAGGTCGAGCGCCGGGATGAGCCCGTCCGTATTGTTGCCCGCAATCAGATCCACCTGGCGTTCTTTAAGAGCTCGCGTGATCAGCCCCAGATCCATGATCCGAGGCGGCTCCGCGAAGCGCAGACCGTAGCTGGCCACCAGACCCTTGTATCCATCGGGCCGCTCCATGAATTCGTATCCGAAACCGGCACGCCACTGCGGCGTAAAGGCAGCCGCTTGCGACAAGCTCTTCAGGTGCAGGCGGCGCGCGTCATCGCCGCGGACGACCATTGCGAACGTGTCATCAAATCCCAGGGGAGGTCCCACGTTAAGGCCAAATCTACTCGCGTACTCTTCTTTCACGCTTTGATAAACGGCGTGCTTGTCGCGGTTCGATTGCTGTTTCAGAACCGCCGTCAGGGCTGTGCCCGTGTACTCGGGGTAGATGTCGATTCGTCCGGAGAGAATCGCCTGGTGGCAGATAAAGGTTCCCGCCAGGTAGAAACGCCGCTCGACCGGCAGGTGGGTTTGCGTCTCGATGACTTGCGCGAAGAGCTCTCCCAGAATGAGTTGCTCGGTAAAGTTCTTCGAGCCAACCACAATTCGATTGCTATGACGCGCACAGCCCGCGGTTGGCAATAGAAACATGAGGACGAGCAGTGCGCCGATGATTTGCTCCTGCCGCGCGTCGATGAAGTGAAGGTTCAGAGTTTCCTCGTTCATTTCACCCGGAAAGATGCCAAGCGCCGCTCGAGCCTGCCGAACAGGAAATCGGTCAGCAGGGCGAGCAGCGCCGCGGGAACCGCTCCCGCCAAAATCACATCGTTATTCACCATGGCGAGTCCACGGAAGATAAATTCTCCCAGACCTCCCGCGCCGATCGCGGCCGCGATCGTGGCAAGTCCGATGGAAACGACTGCCGCGATTCGCACTCCGGCCACGATGACTCCCGAAGCCAGAGGCAGCTCCACCTGGAAAAGCAACTGCCAGTCCGTCAGTCCCATCGCACGCCCGGCATCCACAACCGTTGGATCGACGCCTTGAATTCCAGCGTAGGTATTGCGAATCAAAGGCAACAGCGCATAGAGCGCGAGCGCAAGGATGGCAAGACGAGCGCCGCGCTCTCCGATCCACGGTGCTGGAAGCAGAAAACCGAACAGGGCAAGGCTGGGAATGGTCTGAATGATGTTTGCGCTGCCTAGCACCGGCTTGCTCAGCTTTGGGACGCGCGTGATCAGGATGCCGAGCGGAATACCAACGAGTGCCGCGAGCAACGTGGCCACGCCTGCCAGAGTGATGTGCTCGAACATAAGCTCAAGTACTTGCTGGCGATTCGTCATCATGAAGTGGAGAAAATTCATTCCATCACCTCGTCATCACGCCGAGTCCGGCAAGCCGGAGAACGCTTTTATGTAAGCTCGCACAAGCGGCTCCTGGGAGCGGGAAAACTCCACCGTCGAAAGGTCCGCCACCAGGTGTCCCGTCTCCAGCAACCCGATGCGGTCGGCAAGCAGCAAAGCCTCGCGCAGGTCGTGCGTTACAAAGATGACCGTCTTCCGCAGTCGCTGCTGCAGGGTGCGAAATTCCTTCTGCATTTCCGACCGGGTGATGGGATCTAGCGCGCCGAACGGTTCGTCGAGAATCAATATCGGGGGATCGGCTGCCAGGGCTCGTGCCACTCCCACACGCTGGCGCTGGCCGCCGGAGAGTTGGCGCGGATAGCGGGATAACAGGTCTTCGCTTAAACCGACTGTCGCCAGCAACTCCCGGACGCGCTCGTGCACGCGTGCTCGCGGCCAGTTCTCGATTCGTGGCACCAGCGCAATGTTGCGTTCTACCGTGAAATGGGGGAAAAGGCCGCCATCCTGAATGACGTATCCAATGCTTCGCCGCAATTGGATTGGATTCCAGTCTGGGGTCGGGCGGCCGTTCACACGTACCTCGCCCGTGCTTGGCAGCAGCAAACGATTGATCAGCTTTAGGGCAGTTGTCTTCCCGGAGCCGCTCCGTCCAAGAAGCACGAGGGTTTCCCCCGGCATTACCGACAATTTGACGTCTTGGAGTAGCACACGGCCGTTCAGACGAAACGAAACGCGATCAAATTCGATGGCAGCGGCTTGGCTGGGGGACGTCATCATAATCAATGCCGGCCTATCGAAGATGTTCAGCTCTCGAACCGAAGTGCTAGCGGTCTGATCCCATCTTATACGCGGATTCCGGCAACCCAGTGATTCTGATACCGCCATGTCCTTTATGCCGGATGTTAAGCCCGATCAGCAGCGCGGTGAGTTGCTCGACGATGCGCGCGTTCTCCAGTTTGCCGCCATCAATTGCTCGTACGCGCGGAATCTTTACCGCGAGTTCCATCGCGACTTGCGTGGCGTTCGGATCGTCGCTGCAGACGATTACATCACAATCTACATCGTCATCGCCGTTAAGGATGTCCGCTGAAACATTGTGGAATGCGGCCGCGACCGAAACGCCCTTTGGAACCAGTTCGGCCGTCTGCTGCGCGGCTGAACCTTGCCATACTCCAATCGTTCGACTGGCGCGCCCGCCTATGCTGGCAGCCAGCGGAACCGTGGCGTCAATCAGCAGGCTGCCGGAACGGATGGCGGGCTTGAGTTGCTTCAGCAACGCGGCTTGGCCTTCAAACGGAACCGTGAGCATCAGTAAATCGCTGGCCGCGCAGGCCCCCGAATTTTCCATTCCGGAAACTTGCGCATTCGCGCCCGCCCGCTTCCGGATCGTTTCCGCGGTCTGCTCCGCCCGCGCGGCGTCGCGCGAACCGATAATAACGGTCTCCCCTGCGCGCGCCCAGCGCAGCGCGAGGCCCGTACCGGCCGGACCTGTGCCTCCGATGATCGCGATCGCGCGGCTCATGCGAACTCCGGAGACAGCGCGCATTCCAGAGAAGCTTCAGGAGAAAACGATTCAACCGGCAACTTGATCTGGATGCGCGAATACTTTGTGTTGCGTTCGGCGGGAATTCGTCCGATCTCCAGAATCATTGCCTGAAAATCCTCCGGATGGGTGTACTGCCCCGCCGTTGCTCCCGCCTCGCGCGAGATATTCTCCTCCATTAAGGTCCCTCCATAATCGTTGGCGCCGGCATGCAGGCAGAGCTGCGAAAGTTGGCGGTTCAATTTCACCCACGAAACCTGAATGTTGGGAATCGAGCCGGCGAGCAGAATTCTGGCGAGCGCATGAATCTTCAGATGCTCCGCCAGCGTCGGACCGGTACGTGCCAGCCCCTGTTCGAATAAAAGCGTGTTCTGGTGCACGAAGCCCAGAGGCACAAACTCGGTGAAGCCGCCGGTTTCCGCCTGAATCTCGCGGAACAGTGTCAACTGCCGCACCCAGTGATCTGGCGTTTCCCGATGTCCGTACATCAGCGTCGAGGTACTGGGGATGCCACAGGCGTGCGCGGTACGAATTACTTCTTGCCATTGCGCGGACGATAGCTTGTTGCGCGAGAGCACATGGCGCACTTCGTCATCCAGAATCTCAGCGGCCGTCCCCGGCAGTGTGTCCAGGCCGTTGTCGCGCAACATCGTGAGATAGTCGCGCAGCGTCATCTTGGTCAGTTCCACGCCGTAGACAATTTCCATGGGAGAAAACGCGTGAATGTGCATTCCCGGTACAGCATCTTTAACGGCGCGCAGAATGTCGCGGTAATAAAACGGCTGCAGTCCGTGCGGCAGGCCGCCCTGAATGCATACTTCGGTCGCGCCCACTTCCCACGCTTCTTTCGCTTTGCGCCCCATGTCTTCGAGCGAATGGAAATAGGAGTCGGCCTCGCGCGGTCCGCGGCTGAAGGCGCAAAATTTGCATCCCACGAAACAGATGTTGGTGAAATTGATATTGCGGTTGACTACGTAGCTGACGATATTGCCCACCACGTCGCGGCGCAGAGTGTCGGCGGCCACCAGAAGGGCAAGCAAGTCGTCACCCTCGCAGTTCGCGAGTGCGTAGCGCTCCTCGTCCTGCAGGCAGCCTCCATCCTGCGTTTGCAGCGTGCGTTCCAAAGCCATCCGAACCTGCGCCGAGGCTCGTGGTGCAATTTCGTCCCAGGTCAGAGCCGGGAATTGCTCGAGTTCTGCTTGCCAGGCCATTTATTCTCCTATCAAATACCTAACGAAAAAGATCGTGTTGCGCGGGACGCATCAACTCTCGCGCCCTG